>OGCN01002628.1_pt1 | contig 18952 bp, 16 predicted proteins | sample 1570181 | NCBI WGS metagenome assembly OGCN01 (sample SAMEA4370584, study PRJEB24528) | human gut metagenome | reverse complement strand
ATACAAACATCAAAAACTAAATCCTGTTAAAGAAATTTTGATGCGTTTTCTCTGCTAGGAATAGTGAGATTTCTGTCAAAGTCCTGTGGAATAATCTGAACGAGTTTTGCGCTTATTGCTTTACCCCTTTCGGTTCGTCAACCGTCCACTCTCTCATGTGCGGGGTTCGCGACCACATTTTCTACGGCAGGATTGTTATTTGACTCCCCCATGCCGGTAGGCCTTTCAGGAGCACAATCAGACTGGAACATAATTTGTGGCGATGCGTTCCTCTTTTGCAGAAGGACACGCATCGCCACTCAAATCTAACCGATTCTTTTTTCTAGAATATATGGCAAATTAAGGGAGCGGGCCATAAACAGGGCGAATGTATAAACGGTGATGACGTAATGCCCAGCCTAATCCATGGTTATAGGTCAAATCCGTGGCATTGTTAGTTATCAGATATGCAGCCGAACGGTCGATACCGGTACCAAAGATGTCATAATGAGTGATGCCGGTCCAATAATCGGCTACAGGCAAGATGATGCTATTGCCATTTGGAGCCGTGAACCTCCATACTCTGACTCCGTCGACCATCTCTTCCTTTCTTCCCAACTTGTCCAACTCGGCAAATTCTTCTGCCAATGGCATCCGCCAGCCATCTCCCCATTTGTAAGTGGCTGCATCATAGGCCTTTCTTCCCGCAATAATCACGTCTCCATAAGTTACATTCTCATAATTGTCATGACACAATACGTCGGTTCCGGTATTATCGGCCCATACATACGGCCAACCCAAATCGGTCGGTTGGGCAGCCCCCATGTTGTAGCTTGCCCATTTCACTTTAAGCCCTAAATCGACGGCCTCTGCCGGCTCATTGATTTCTTCCAGATTGAGTATAAGTGTAGACTTTTTATTTACATTATTATAGCCTACATCCTCACCCGAATGGTCAATCGTGAAGATGTTCTTTCCCCGGTGCAGCGCTACATCCAGTTCAAAGCTGACTTTCGCTCCATCCAGATAGTCTGCTCCCTTGAGCTCAGGATGATATTCATATTTTCGGTCTTCTTCTGTAGTCTGCGACAGTTTTCCTGCAAACCAGTAGTAATTTTCTATGTAGCCTTTTAACGTAATCGTATCGATGGCATTATAAGACCGGATGGTTTCGCCGGAGGTATGGGAAGTAATCGTTATCTGAGCTTCCGTATCGACAGCCGGCATTTCCAGTAAGGAGGCACGCTCGACAACCAAGTCTCTTATCGGCCTGTACCAGAGGGTTTTATTGTCCTCGTCTTTAAGAAGAACCGTTATCAAGGAATAACTCTGTACCGGCACAGGGATATAGAATGTCTGTGTGCCTGTAGCCATATCTTCCGGAATATTGGCAACCAGTTCCGGAACATCGAACCAGTTTCCTACCCGCAATACCGGATTGGAAACCGTGACATCGTCTACATAGCAACTCCCTGTCAGGTCGGATGCCCAAAAGTCTTGAGCGAGTACCAGCTTTTTGGCTTTGGCCGGCATGTCGTTTATGGTTATCTTGAGCAAACCGGCCAGGTGGCGGAACGTACAGCTGCCCTCTTCGGAGGGGAAAGCCATCATCGGTCCGTAGGTACTTCCTGTATAGTCGTATTCGGTAGGGAAGGTAATGCTTAATTTATTTCCCTGCAGCGACGCGTTTTCGCGATAAGGATAATAGGCCAGGAAAGGCGTGATATTTTCTGGCAGGTCGCCGGTAAAGATTGCAGTCCCGTCATCCTCCAGCGAAGACAATACGAAGGGCGTACTTTTTGTTTCACCGGTTCCGAACACCCCGATGGTATCATTCAACTGCCAAAGCACCTGGTTTCCCTCGCCAATTTCGGTACGAGTGTCCGCATTATTCTCTATGCGTATTTTCAGGACTGTTTTACCTGATGAATCATAAGAATACCACGTTTCTTCCTGTTTGCAACCGCAGAGTACCATTAAAACGATACCGATGCCATATAAAAATGTCTTTTTCATAATCCTATTTCCTCCTTTTTATCGTTCATACCAGGAACCGTCTTCCCCTTCATAATTCTCATTGCCTCCCGTGATGCCGGATATCTTGCCCTCTTGTGTCACGGTCATGTGATAGATGATATCTCCTGCTTTCAGCGTCACCGTGGCCGTGCGCTCCACTTCTTCCTCGTTTTTGCTGATTGTGAGGATGAATGACGCATCCCCCTTTTCTCCGCTCTCAGGTGAGACCGTGCACCAGCTGTCACCTCCTTCAACCGTTACGGTCCAGTCGCAGTTGACAGTAAAGGCTATTGTCTGGCTGGCTCCTGAAGCCGCACAATCGATTCCGTTGGCAAACAACGAGGCACTTTCGTCGGAGAAGACCAATTCTTCGGGCACTCCTTGCTGACGGACGGAGATGGAAACAGGCTCGCCTGCACTTTCCACCACCAGTGTCGCACTTCTTTCCTGGGTACTTTCGTTCGGTAATACCTCAAAGGAGTCATTCGCTGTCTCTACACTGCGTATCCAGTCACAATCGGACGGTATCACAACCTGGTACTCCACGTTGGCGGTAATGTCCAAAGTGATGATTTCGCCCTCGGGCATGACTTCAAAACTGGTACGGGCTACTTCCACAGAGGCTTGAATCCCTTTCTGTACCACGTTTATCGTTTTCTCTACCGTACCGGCCTTCAACGTAACCGTAGTGTTCCGCTCTTCCGGGTCCGTATTCTCTTCGACGGAAACTACAAAATTGCCCTCGCCGGTCGTGCCTTCGGACGGGCTGACCTTGCACCAGTCATTCGTGGCTACTTCGACCTTCCAGTCGCAATTGCTGGAAAAATAAACCGTCCGGTTGTCTGCGTCGGCGCCGAATTCCATTCCCTCGGTAAAATAAGAAAGACTTTCTTGTGAAACTGTAATCTCGTCCGGAGTCGGGGTGGGTGTTTCTTCCTCAGAAGTGATCTCTGCACCGCTGCAACCGGTTAACTGAAGGGCAGAAAAGAGAATGCCCAGACAATAAAACCCTTTTAATACTACTTTTCCCATAATGTATAAATTAATGAACATATAACAGACAGTTTTCTGCTTGTAGACCGGCCGATTTTATTTCGCTTATCTACGTAGGTCAACAAAAATTTACTTCTTTTTTGCAAATAAAAAAGATTTTCACATTTTTCTTTGTCACCGAAAACAATGATTTTGCGGGTCAGATGTGTTTTTTTTCAAGCAGGGAAGAATAGAAGAATGTTCTTTGGGTAAATTCTGAGAATTAACTTTAATATTAAAGTTGTCTATAATATTCACCTTAATTTAGTTATATTTGCATAGTGAATTAATTGAATGAATTATAAAAGGGGAATTTGAATAAAATACGATTCAATCTTAAACGCTAAAGGGGATATTAGAATTACTTGAAGTTAAATAGTACTGAGCTGAATAGGCGAATGTACGTAATTGATAATTATGAAAAACAAATATTTCTACAGCGAAGACCTAAAGAGCATCAGAGAAATTTGATAAATGCCATCAATGATGTTTCGTCTTGTACTAAACAATTTGTCGTTTTTTTAAGGACATACGGATTATGATGGAATAAGAAATGCCTCTCAATTGAATGACCCTTTCAATTGTTATTCTAAACTGAAAAGTTTCACAGCATACTTTGTTGTGACAGATTCAACAATTTTGTATTGCAAGTATTGCTGTAAGCATTAAACTGACAACGTTTTAATATTAAAATTTTTAGAGTTATGAAAAAAGAAAAGGAACTATTCTTTATCATTGTATTGTTATCATGCCTATTTATCGGATGTTCCTCGAAGGATGCCATAGAACAACCAGAAAAACCTGTCGAGGATCTGACAGAAGAGGAGATAGAAACTGTGTGCGAAAAAACATGGAATGATGTAGCGAACCTTATAGGAGAAAAATTCCTATCCTCGGACAGTCCCTCGGACCTGGAGCCCTACTTCAGTGAAATTAAGAAAATGGATTTTGTGGAAGATGTAATTAGTACCGAGACATCTGTCGTTATCTTACTTAAGAATGGCAATGCATGGAGTTGGATGGTAAAAGACGATATGATTGCGGAAGACATTGAAGATGACAATGCGGCAAATGAACTAAGTGCAACCTCTAACACTGCACGTTGTTCCACCTCTTCTAGGGGAGGTAATGCTGTAAGTCGAACATCGATTTTAAACCATATATCTCAACGTCCTGATGGAGAGAAACTGAAAATACTTATTTTCAATCAAACAGCGTTAGACGAAAGGGAAGGGTTTCAATCTGCTGGGACAAGGCTTCAAGCATTGAAAAAGGCACTTGAAGACAAAGGTGCAGAGGTGACGCTTAAAACCACCAATTACGCAATGGACGATCTTGACGAATATGATCTCTGTCTGCTTCACACACATGGAGAATATGTTAACCCTTATATTGACATAAACACGTGGCAACAACATCGTATTCTTACTAGCGTGGCTGCATCCAGTTTGTCAATTGGCTTCAGATACAATTGGACGACTATAAAGGAAATGCGACATGGCGAATTGACAATGCAACACTATTATACATTATCTGAGAATGAGTTTGAATCGAAATATAGTGAAAAGTTCAAGAAAAGAGAAACATTCCTTTTCGTTGATGCGTGTGAGAGTTTAGAGGGCAATCACGATTTAGCTAAAACGTTTATCAATTGCGGTGCAAGCGGATATATGGGCTATACGAACGTGGTATCTGCATCAAAATGTACAAAGGCTGCAGAAAGTTTCTTTCTATCGTTACTTAATGATAGCACCATCAGCGAGGCTTATTCTGGCATACCATATGAGTACACATACCTGAAGTCTTATATGGATAATGAGACCAAGGAAAACGTAATATGCAATACTCAAATGGAATATGAGTTCGCTTCCGATGAAGTGAAATATTATTGTTATGGTCACATATGTCCCGAGGGAGAGCATCCACATTTAATTGACATGGGCAATGGCATAAAATGGTCATGTTGCAATATTGGTGCTTCAGATCCATACAGCGCCGGAAACTATTATTCGTGGGGTGAAACCAAGACCAAGACTCAATATTCCATGGGTGATAATGAAGAATACAACACAGGGGGATACAGCTACGGAAACTATATTGCCTGTTCAAGTCATGATGTGGCATGGGTGACATCGAATGGCACACTTAGAATGCCTTCGTATAGTGAGTTCAATTCATTAATCTCCACTTGCGATATTACATGGGTCGATTACGGTAGCCATGGAGGGGCTATTCTGACAAGTCGGCTGAATGGGAACAAGTTGTATATAAGTGCTGGTGGCTGGAACTTTAATGGAACTGAATATGGGCGAGACGAAACTGGCATATTGTGGTCGGCAAATAGGGCATTTGACTACATGGGGTATTTCTTGCAAGTGATACGCAATGGCAGTAATCCTTTGATACAGGTTGCCAGTAGCAGATGGAGTGGACATAATGTAAGAGGGGTTGCTGTCTCTGAATGACTAAGATTATGAAAGCTTGGAACCAAACTTTACATTCACCAAAATAGAACAGATTTCAAGCTAAAGGATTTACGGTAACACTTGTGGTGGCAAATTTATGCAATTTGCACTGCAGGTGTTGCTGTAAGAATTTAAAGGATTCGGCAAGAGACATTGGTAATTTGTTCCTCTGCAAAGGTACAAAAAGACACGGAATCTTTCATGAAGCATTTTTTATCTATCATTGAGCCACACAGCAACTCTTCTTTGAGCCTGACAGCAACCAGACCGTTTCATTTACATTCTATCTTTGCCACTGTCAAAACAGAGTCAAACAGCGTATAACATGAAACAGATTTTATTTGTAAACGGAAGCCCTAACCGCCAGGGACATACGGCGGCAATGGCAAAGCAACTGCTCGCAGGCAGGGACTATGAAACCCTGAATCTCATAGACTACAAGATTTATCCTTTGGGACAATCCTTCGCGGACGACCAGTTTGAAGTTGTTATCCAGAAAATGCTGGAAGCGGATGTGCTCGTGATGGGCAGTCCGGTTTATTGGCACTCCGTGACCGGACAATTCCGCACCTTGCTCGACCGTATCTATGACTCTCCGTGGAAGCATCGGCTGGGAGGGAAAGACCTGTATTTCCTTTTTCAGGGAGCGGCTCCTTCTTCTGCCATGCTCGAGGCGGGCAATTATACCATGCGCATTTTCTGCCGTCTGTTCGGCTTGCAATATCGGGGGATGGCCACCCGCATGGGAGAGGCTGAAAAATTAGGTACAAATCTATAAACCAGTAATATTATGACGATGGATAAGAAGACAATCGTAGTGGTAGGAGCCGGACAGGGTCTGGGCAACCACGTAGCAAAAAGATTTGGAAAAGAAGGTTTTCGGGTGATACTGATGGCACGCCACGGACAGGCATTGAAAGCGTACGAGCAGGAGTTTACGGCTGAAGGGATTGAGACCTCTACGCATACTGTGGATGCTGCCAAACCGGAAACACTTACGGAAGCACTTCATTGGGTAAAAAGTACCTTCGGTGCTCCGGAGGTGATGGTTTATAATGTAGGCATCACCGTTCCCGATGAACCGGGAAAGATAGACTGCGAAGAACTGATGCGTCGCTATCAGGTGGATGTGGTGAGTGCTTACCATTGCCTCTGTCAGGTGGCAGATGAGGAGTTCAGCCAAAAGAGAGGAACCTTCCTCGTGACCGGTGGTGGGCTGGCTCTTTATCCGAGTGCGGCCTACCTGCCTTTGTCGCTCGACAAGGCGGCGCTTCGGACCATGGTATATGCCCTGCACGAAGCGTTGAAACCACGGGACATCTTTGTCGGCACCGTGACCGTGTGTGGAGCCATCGGGGGAGACGGTTTCTTTGCGCCTTCCCGCATTGCCGAGAGCTATTGGAAAATGTACAACGAACGTGGCGCATGTGAGACGGTCTATGCTGAAACAAATAAATAAGAAAGAAAACTACCATGAAAACAAGACGATTAAAGAACCTAGAAGTGTCAGCCATCGGTATGGGCTGCATGGGACTCAGCACGGCCTACGGCAAAATTCCCGACGAAAAAGAGTCAATCCGTCTGATGCGGGAAGCACACGACAGGGGGTGCAATTTTTACGACACGGCTGAAATATATGCCACTTACCGTAACGAAGAACTGGTAGGGAAGGCCCTGAAACCTATCCGCAACGAAATCATACTGAGCACGAAATATTCGCCGGCTACTCTTATGGGGCAGGAACACATAGGGGGAGGAAAACTCAGCCGGAACGGAGTACGTTTTGCCATTGAGAATAGTTTGAGACGATTGCAGACAGACCATGTGGAACTGTACTATGCACATCGTGTGCCCGAGGAAGTAAATGTAGAAGAGATGGCAGAGTGGTTCGGAGAACTTATCCGTGAAGGTAAAATCCTGGCTTGGGGCGTATCGGAGGCTACAGTCGAGCAGATACGGAAAGCCAATTCCGTAACACCGCTTACGGCCGTACAAAGTGAATACTCAATGATGGCACGCCAATGGGAAAACAACGTGATTCCACTTTATCGTGAGTTGGGAATAGGTTTTGTGGCTTACTCTCCAATGGCTGGTGGATTGCTCAGCGGTCAATATACGGCGCAGCAACATTACGAAGGCGATGACATCCGCCGGGTCATTTCGCGTTACAAGCCGGAAAATGTCGCTGCCAACCAGCCTGTCATCAACTTGGTGAAAGAGTATGCACGGACAAAAGGTTGTACGCCTGCACAGATAGCACTAGCCTGGGTGATGAAACAGGAACACATCGTGCCCATTCCTGGCATGCGGAGTGATGCCCGTATCAAGGAAAATCTGGGGGCAGCGGATATCCTACTTACTGATGAGGAATATAACACACTCACCGTTGCACTCAACAAGTTAAAAGTGTATGGTAACCGCACCGATGAACAGATTGCTGAATTAGGAGAATTGCGTACCAAACTTTACGGTAGTTCGGGAGTACACAAGCAATAGTAACTTTTCGATATGGGTATTTTAACTATAGCTTTATTGATAGGTATGCTCGTCCCCGTTCAAACCGCGGCAAATGCACGGATGCGGATAAGCGTAGGCTCGGTTTGGGTGGTGACATTCATTTCATTCATGGTGTCTTCGTTGCTGCTGGCGTTGATTTCGGCCATGATGAGAATGCCGTTACTGCCATCAGCAGCACAGATCGCCGTTACACCTTGGTGGGGCTGGACGGGAGGCATTATTGCTTTGTGTACCATTATTATTACCATTTGTCTGTTCTGTGCACTCGGACAATTACAAACCACCATCCTTCCGCTGTTGGGGCAACTTCTGTTTAGTCTTGTTATAGATCATTTCGGACTTTTCGGTTCAGTACGTATTCCGTTTTCCGCCATGCGTATGCTGGCAATGCTTCTACTGATTGCTGGGGTATTGTTGGTTGTAGTAATCCCAAATTTGAGGAAGAGAAAAACTTCACAGACCATAAGCCGTCACGTACTACTTTGGCAACTTTCTGCCATTATAGCGGGCTGCCTCATGGCATCCATTGGTGTTATATACGGCAGATTAGGTCTTTGCCTCGGATCGGCGGTACAAGCATCTACCATGTCATTCTTCATCGCAACCATTATAATTACGGCCATATGTATCGTAAACCGCAAGGTTGGGCGTATGCGTATGTTTATCAGAAAAGGAAATCCGTGGTGGATGTGGCTGGGTGGCATATGTGGAGCCATCGCCGTGTTCGGCAATTCATGGTTGATACCGCAGATTGGGGCAGGCGCATTTTTTATGGCTTTGCTGCTCGGGCAGATGTTGCTTAGCCTTCTGATGGAAAAATACGGTTGGATGGGTGCTGTACAGAAACGGATTTCATACGTCCAGATTGTCGGCGTGGCCTTAATGATGGTGGGAGTGGTTGTGCTAAAAATATAATGACAATAACTTAATAACGATAGTTTTAGTTTTTTGATTTCATTTTATTGCGTAGATGGAGGCTATGGAGACTGAATTGACGAAATCTGTCACACTGAACAACGGTGTGAAAATGCCGCGCATCGGTTATGGGGTTTATCTGATTCCATCCGGCATGACGGAACGGTGTGTCCGTGAAGCCTTGCGCTTGGGCTATCGTTCAATTGATACGGCGCAGTGTTATGGCAACGAACGAGAAGTGGGTGTTGCTGTCCGTAAATCTGGATTATCCCGCAATGAGGTGTTTATTACCACTAAATTGTGGGGATGTTCCAACTATCGTGACACGCTATCTTCCATTGACTCTTCCTTACGTCGTTTGGATTTGGATTACATTGATTTGCTTCTCATTCATGAACCGACTGGTGATATTCCGGAAATTTATAAGGCGATGGAAGACGCCTATCGTGTCGGAAAACTGCGTGCCATCGGAGTAGCAAATTTCCTCGATGATGCTTACTTGAACTTGGTGGAATATGCTGAGATTATGCCTGCCATCAATCAGGTGGAAACCCATGTGTTCCGCCAACAGGCATCCCTGCGTGAACTGATGAAGCTTTATGGTACACAGGCAGAAGCATGGTCGCCTCTTGCCGCCGGACGCGACGGATTCTTTACCCAGCCAGTTTTGGAGGAAATAGCTCGTGCACATGGAAAGAGTGTGGCACAAGTCGGATTACGCTTTCTTTATCAGCAAAATATCATTGTCATTCCTAAATCCACTCACATAGAGCGAATGCGTGAAAACAAGGAAATAGAGGATTTCATGCTGACGGATGAGGAAATGCAACGTATCATATTGCTCGATAGAGGAAAAAGTTTGTTTAACTGGTGGTAAACATTTAATTTTGTTTCGTTATGCTAAAAGAATCACAAGTATACAATTATTGGGACATCGTGTATAGTTGCTTCGTGCCGCACGAGATGCTGTCGGAATACCGGATGCCTGTCCACGTCCTCATCTATGTCTATTCGGGCGAGATGCTGGTGTACGACAACGGACGCACGCTGAAAGTCGGTGAGGGGAATTATGTCTTCATCAAGCGCGACCATCAGGTGAAACTGTTGAAGCATACCGTGGGAGATGCTCCTTACAAGGCCATCAGTATTCGTTTCGAGCGCAATTTCCTGCGTGACTTTTTTGGCACGCTGGACAAGGCTACGCTGCCCAAGGAGGTGAAACGTATCCGTGAATCCGCTCTGTTGCTGCCTCAGACACCAGCATTGCAGAGTCTGTTCCTGTCGCTCTTTCGATGCCCACGTCAAACCGAAAGACGAGATTATCCGCTTGAAGATGCAGGAGGCCCTTTATTGTCTGCTGGACACGGATATGCGTTTTTATCCTACGTTGTTCGACTTCAGCGAATCGTGGAAGATTGACTTGCTGCCTTTCATGGAGGCGAACTATACCCAGGACATGACGCTCGACGAGTTTGCCACCTACACCGGTCGCAGCCTCGCCACCTTCAAGCGCGACTTTGCCAAGGTGAGCGATGTTTCGCCGGAGAAATGGCTCATACGGAAACGGCTCGACAAGGCATACGAATTGTTGGCTGCCGGCCACCTCAAGCCTTCTGAGGTGTATGTGGCGGTCGGCTTCAAGAACCGGTCGCATTTCTTCAATGCCTTCAAGCGGCAGTTCGGAGTGTCGCCGGGCGGGGTAGCCGTTCATTCGTGAGAGGGAGACGGAAATAAAGAAATCAAATGGAGCACTGTCCAACGATGGGCGGTGCTTTTTTATGTTTGTTCCCGTGAACGCATTTGACCTCTTGTCGGGAAGAACAGAAACAGGCATCATGGAAGCCGCTTATTCGGCAGCCATCGCCTGCTTCTTAGAGAGAGTAACAATCAATTTTGTATTTCACAGGCAGATTTAAGTAAATTCTGCATATATTCTATGACATAACTTTGTGGAATCTTTTCTTGTTCCAACCGCCAGTTGTTGTTTTTGATTGTTTCATAGGTTATCCGATCGGCATTTGTCAGGTTTAAATCGGCTGATACATTGCTTTTTGTACCTTCGTCATTTTCAAAAAAACGATTGAATGTCTCGCTGTCCATCAGCAGGCTCTGTGCTTGTGGAAAATACCCTCTGAACTGAGAGAGAATTTCAAATCCTTGGGCATCTAGGTCGCCCCAGTAGTAGAGTTGTGCATGCGGCAAAAACATTGAGTTTTTCAAGTTGGCTACCCCATATCCGTGTCCCCAAATGATAAGGGAATTCTTGACAGAAGGGAAGGTAAGGAAATTCATCTTGTTCTCTACGATAAACACGGATTCTATTTCCCAGTGAAGATTGCAGAATTCACTCATTGGCAGACTCAGATCCTTCAACCCCGCTCCATAACGATGGGAGAGGTTCTCATCAAGGAAGCGGATGCGTATCAGTTCTTCATCGTATTTCAAATGATAGCGCGGTTCAAAACGTTTCTCACTGGTGTTTACGTAATCGGCAATGAGAATGTCGAGCAATTCTTTGAGTATACCTTTGTTTTGTTCTACAAACTTGGTGTGAACCTTAATGGGCAGTTCGCGGATGTATAGATTCGGCTGAGGGGTATGACTGAAATAAGTCAGCACTTTCAGCAAATCGGGCCACAGGGAAGAGTTTTCTATGACCTTGTGAGGGAATTTTTTTGCCCAATCAGTCAGGAGAGGGAAGGCAGTCAGCAGAGTGGCAATATCTTTCTTGAACTGTTGTGCTTCTGTTTCTTTGCGAATGAATTTCAACAAATCTTCTTCCGTGTCAAAGGAAATTTCTTGAGGAAGTCCCTGCCTCCCTAATATTTTATGGTTCACCGTTTGCCATTTGATGGAGTATCCATACCCTCGTTCTTCTTTCGAAGAGGCCGTGATGTCTTTTTTTTCCATTTGCCAGGTTTTGAAATCATTGCTGGGTTTCTTATCGCATGGAATTACGATTCTTTCGAAAGAAATGCCTGCAACAAGGTTTTGCAGGTACTGGGAATATTTCTTTAAGGCTTTATTTTTTATTTCGGATGCGCTAATCATGGTTGTACAGCTTTTTTATATTCGTCCTTGTATTCTAAAATAGGCATGTTGTAGAGTACGGATGTGTTTCCTTTACGTTCTACATAGTGCACAAATGAAATGTAGTTCTCCACAATGTGGATGTTGTCGCTGGGAGTGACCACCAGCAGTTGCAGGTGTAGCTGGTTGCAAAGTTCCAGCAGGTAGCGGGCTTTGTCTTCATCCTGTGCCTTGAAGGCCTCATCGATGGCAATAAACCGGAAAGACGATTCCAATCCGCTGCTTGTGAAGCCGAACTGATAGGCGATGGCCGAGCCCAGAATGGTATAAGTGAGCTGTGCTTTTTCCCCACCTGACAGTTGCCCCATACTTTCATAAGTCTTATACTTTTTCCCGGTTGCTTGGTAGAATTCTTCGGCTCTATAGGTAAACCAGGAGCGTACGTCGCTCACCCTGGTGCGCCATGGCTCATTTTCAAGTTTTTTCATGAAGGGTGCGATATGTGCTTCGAAATGGTGTTGGCGGCCATCAATCGTGGCATCCACTTCATGCAGATTCGGAATGGCCTGTCTGAGCAGGTTGTAGAAGTCTTTTGCTTCTGCATCTGGCCTTTTGATGGCAGTGAGCTGAATATAAGTACCCTGGTCTTTGTTGAACACAATTCCCTTAAGCGACAGATTCAGGTGGTCTATCGCCTTGCATATTGTTCCCTCCCATCTTTCGAAGAAGATTTTGTAGGAGTTCACTTTGTGATAGATGGTTTCTTGCAGGTATTGATTGAATTTCTTTTCGTAACTCATCAGGTCTTCTTCTTTCAGCCGATTGTAAAAATTCTGATACTCTTCAATCAACTCCGTATGCTCAGGGTCGGGCAGGCTGTTCACATCCGAAAGCCAATCCTTGTATTTCTCAGTCAGTTCCTTGGCGGGTCGTTTCACGGCATAAGCCAGTTTCCTGATTTTTGACTTCAGACTGTCTTTTGTCTCATTCTTGTTTTTTAAAGATTCGTTTATGGAGGATTGGAAATCGGTGCGCTTGCCCTCAAGTTGTTCCAAAGGGATGTCGAGTAGTTCGGGATGCTGCTGTTCCAGCATATATGTGTCTTTATCTCCCGCCCGATTTATGAACTCTTGGTTTTTCTGTAACAGGGTGGACAAGGTTTCTTGTTCTAATTTGAGTCGGCCAATCTGTTCATTAGCTTTTGCAATAGAAACATTCAATTCTTTTATTTTTTTATCTGTAGCTTCCAATTCTTCTTGGAGCGCCTTTGTTTTGTTATCTGCGGTTTCTAATTTCCTTTTTTCTTCTTCATCTTTTTGTATGGCCTTGGCACATGACATCCAGTCGATGCTTTCATAATCCACAAACTCTGTCAGCAGCTTGTACCAGTTTTGTGTCTGGCGTTTGCAGTCCGTTTCACGTTTTTTTATTGCATTGATTTTTTTCAGATTGTCTTGCTGTTCTTGCTGCAATTTGTGCACTTCGCTACGGAGATAGGAAATTTTGTCTCTGTTATCCCATCCCAGTACATAGTTGTCTCTGCTGCGTACTTCCTTCCGGTCATCCTTCTCGTGCTTGTTTTCTACCGACTTAATCAGGCCCTCTCTGGTCACAGCCTTTTCCGGGTAAGTGTTGAACTCGGCCAGGTTGTCCACACACGCATAATTATAGCGGTGACAGACTTCATACTCTATCCAGTCTGTATACCGGTTACCGGCCTTGAATTCAATTTTCTGGAGCAAACGGTTTTCGCCAGTTTCTCCTCTTTCCATTTCCTTGAGAGAAGTAAAGCCTTCATAATGCTGATACACAATCCGGCCATTAAGGTTATGCGAGTTGACATACTCGTTGACCTGCTGATAATACTTGTCGGGCACAATTAGTCTCAAGGCAAAATGATGAAGAATGCGTTCGATAGAAGCCTCCCATTCCAGCTCATTTTCCTTCACACGGATTAATTCGCCCACGAACGGAATTTCCTCTGCGGTAGCCCCTGTATGTCTCAATATCTCGTTCCGGATTTCAGAGACACGCCCTGAGATGTTGTTCTTGTTCTTTATCAGTTCTTGTACCCTTTTTATGCATTCATTGATAAGGGTTTCTGTTGTCTCGGCCGCATTCTTTTCCTTTCGTAGCTCCTCGGATAAGTCTTCTTGTACTTGCTGCTGCCTGCGGTATTCAGTCTCCGCTTTCTTCTGGTTCTCTTCAAACTCCTCTTTCGAAAGATTTTCAGGCAGATTCAGGTCGAGGGCCAGTTTGTTATAATCGTCAAACTTCTCCCTTCTTTTATCACGTTCCTGTATGTTCTGACGGATGCGGTTGGCTAACTCTTTAATCTGTCGGCTTCCTTCATCTTGCTCAATGTCCAACTGGAGGTTGGAGCGTTTGTTTGTTTCCTCTTGACGTTCCTGCTCTAACTGACAAATCTTTTCTGCCTGTTTCCGGTGTTCAATTTCATTGAGTGTTATCTTTTCCTTCGACAGCTGTACAATTCGTGCGGCAAACCAACAGGCTGCCATCTCTTTTTCCTGTTTCAATTGATGGATTTCTAAGTCGACATGCTGCAATTGTTTGGCTGTCTCGTTGATAGGTTCGAGCAGTTTTATTTGCTCTTTCACTTTGTCGATGTTGTTCTTGGCTTCCATCAAATTCTGGAAGTTGTTGCGCAGTTCAATGTATTGGGTCTCCGCAGATTGCTCGTCCAGCATGTGGTGGCGGATAAAGTGGTCGAGGTCGTCCAGTACCTTTACACCCACAATCTGATTGAACAAGGTCAGCGCATTCTCGGAACGCATGTTGAATAACAGACAGATTTGAGAAGCATATTCTGAAGGGCCGTTGCAGAAATCAATCACCTTTTTGACGGAATTGGCGTTATAGTGCTTTTCCAGTTTTTTGCGCCATTCACCACGCGGATCAAGCTTTGCAAAATCCGTTTTAATCTCAAGTTTTGTCTTTGCAATGCCGTACACCACTTTCAACTCCTGGCCGCTGAAATACCTGACCTGGAATAAGGTGATTACTTTTTGGGATGCATTACAGAACGAAGCCAACAGTACAGAACGGTTCTCTTTGTTGCGCAGCTTCATGGTTGTCGTGCCAGAACCTCCTTCTTCCTGCTGGGTTCCATAATACCCTAAGACGTAGGATTCTTCTGTGCGGGCACCTTTTTTTTCTGCACCGGATGACTGGTTGTAGAAACGCTTTCTTTTAAGCGGTACCAGTAGGGTGAGCAATGCATCGACAAGCGTGCTTTTGCCAGAAGCATTGGCTCCTGTGAGCAATGAGTTGCATCCCTGGGGGCTGATGCGATAGATTTCTTTGTCGAATGTGCCCCAATTATAGATTTCCATATAATCGAGCCGATAGCCCGATTTTTCAGGAGCCGTATTAAATAGATTCATTTGTTGTATCATAGTCGTTCAGCTTGTTTTTAAACTCCACTAGGTCGTCCAATGTAATTTTCTCCTTGATAATCCGGTGTATTTTATAGCGTGTCTCCATACTGGCTTCAGATTGCTTGGGGGCGACCAGGAAACCTAATTCAATTACTTTGGATATGTAGTTGTCCAAGTCCTGCTTGAATTTCACTTGGTTGAATTTGGCAGGCAAGAAAAGTTCCACTTCTTCTTTGATTTGTGAGGCCGTGACGTATTTCTCGTCCGATTGTGAATCGGTAGGATTCAATTCGAAATCTTCAAGCATCTGTCTTAGTACGATTAAAACGACCGACACTTCAAATCCCAGTTGCCGACGTGTGACCAGATTGATGGTTTTTTCGTCATCCAGGAGAGCCTGCTTCACAAATGCAAATCCTTCGTCTTTCTTCACAATCAGGTCAAGCCCGATGACACTGAGGTAATCTTGAATTTCGGACTGGTATAGCAGGATGTTGTCCCAGACCGAATCATTGTGTTCTACTGTTCCCTTCAGCAGCTTTACGATAGCTTTCGAGTAGGGTTTTATATGGGATGTATTCATTGAGGGATGATAATTATTTCAGGTACTACAATTTTTTTCATGTTTTCTTTGTCGAATACGATGTCTTGTGTCTTTTCCGGTCTCACTACCGTATGGTATTCCTTCAACACGCTAAGGTAGCCAAAGACTTCTGTCAGTCCTTTGGTGATTCCTGATGAAGCTTCAATTACCTCACCGAGTGTGACTTGGGATTTTTGTTTCAGTACTTCTTCAATATGCTTGCGCAGCACGTCACGGTCTACATAGTACGGATTATAGAGTTGTTCCAGTCGGCTCAGGTCGTTCAAACTCAGTTGGGCATCCATGGGGATATCTTTATATTCGGTTTCTGAGGCTGGTTTGAAGGTTAACGACCGTTCCAGAGGCAATCTGATTTCAATTTCTTCCATTTCGAATCCAAAATCAGGAGAATTCTTCTGACTGCTTACCTTCATAAGCAATTGCTTGATGTCTCTGATAATCTCTCGGGTAATTTCAGTGTTCGGTTGCTCCTGCTGGCGAATGATGCGGCTCAGTTTTTCTGCCATGCGGTCGTTCGTTTTATACACTCTTTGTCCGGCATCAAACAGATGGAGTTTGACATCCTTGAGAAAACGGTCGTGCACATCAATCTGTCGGTCATCGAGTGATTCGAATAAGTTTTGCGTCAGCATGTCCCATTCCTTTTGTAGTTGAGGAGACAGCAAGAATTCCCAAAAGGCATAAAAACTCTTTCCCTGCGAGGAGTCCTTCAGTTCACTGTAAGCATCGAAAAAATAATGCAAAATCTCCTTCTTCTGCAAGTTTGCCATTTGTTGCTGATAAATCTGCTTGATGATAACTTTGAAATTATCGTCCACTTCCTTGAAGTCGGATAGCAGCTCTTTAGCCATTTTGTTGAGGTGGTTGTAGCGGGGAATAATTTCGTACTCTTCGAATACCTTCACATCGTCGCCCATCTCAAGACGTTGGATTTGCTGCTCGATTTCCAGTTTCTTGTTCCTTAGCAAAGCAAGTCGTTTATTCCGGTCTTCGTTCGTGAATTCAACCAATTCCTTAAGCTGGCCAAACAGTGCTTTGAATTTCGATTCCGTGCCGATGTATTCTTCCTTTCTCAAACTGTTGTCTATCCAGTCGAATACTTTGCTGGTATACGACGATATTTCATACATGACTTCACCTACATCGTTTTGATAGTTGGTGAGATAGCCTTTATTGGCCCAGTCTTGTATCCAGCGTCTGGCTTTCTCTTCATTGGTTTCTATTGTAGGGGAGCGTTCTTCTTCCTCTTCCAATGCATCTTCTTCCATCTCATCCAGTCGATTGACCAGCCTTTGATGGAGATACTCCTCTGGTACTGCTGTTTGTTCCTCAAAAGCTTCAAGCAGAAAGACGAGGAAGAACCTCAAATTCTTAGGTTTCATTTTCAGCAGTTTTATACTTGGGGAGTTTTCCAGTATATCTATTAATTGTGCTTTCTCCATAGATGTTACAGGTTAACCCTTACGGATGTTTTTCTTTCTTATTTTTAGATGCTCATGCGTTAACAAGAGTCATTTGTCCTAAGATACAAGTCTTATTTTAGATATTCAAATTTTTATGAATAAAATTTTTGTGATTTTGTTTCAGCAATCAATTATGGAATTATAAATGAATGGGCTGAAGCATACCGTAAGGAACGCTTCCTGAAAGTCATCAGCTTCTGCTTCGAGGATAGTTCTTCCTCAATAAAATATGCCCCGCTTGTAGAATTTAACCCCCTAAATTTGTCTATTACAAAATAAATCGTAATTTTGCCCCCATGGAATTAGTAGCCGAACAGACAAGTCCGTCTGTCGGTGCAAGGGAATCCGGTGGAAAACCGGAGCTGTACCCGCAGCTGTAACCTCCATTCCAGAAATGTCTGTAACTACAAGTGTCACTGTCGCTTATGTGCGATGGGAAGGCCCTACAGACAGGAGGAAGCCAGAATACCTGCTAATATCCACGACGACAAAGCATGGGGCTTCCGGGATTAGGAGCGCAAGGTGCACCTTATGAATACAGATTCGTAATATTTTGTTTCCTGCCTGTGGGGGAGGACTTTACTTATCTTCATCTGAAGCCGCATGCCCGCTTTATAATTTTGACAAAAAGGTTGCATGATGAAGAAAATGTTAGGATTCATTCTCCCGTTGCTGTTGGTAGGCAATGCCCCACATTCCGTGGCACAAAGCATGCAGGAGGGCAAGAAAGTGGAAGACCTTTCCGTGAGGTTGGACGAGGTGGTGGTGACGGGTACCGGCACGGAACATTACCTGAAAGACGCTCCCGTACAGACGGAAGTCCTCACCCGGAAGGCGTTGGAACAATTCCAGGCACGCAGCATGGAAGAACTGCTGAGTGGACTTTCCGCTTCACTCACCTTCCATGATGGAGACATGGGCGGCCATATCCAGTTGAACGGGCTGAACAACGATTACATCCTCATCCTGATTGACGGCAAACGGATGAACGGGGATGTAGGCGGACAAGAACGACTTGAACCTGTTGAACCCGGCCAATATCGAACGCATTGAAATTGTGAAGGGAGCTGCCTCCTCCCTTTATGGAAGCGATGCCATTGCCGGGGTCATTAATATTATCACCAGGAAGAGTCCTCACAAGATGGAACTGACCAGCACCAGCCGGGTGGGTGAGTATGGCGACGTCAGGGAAAGCGCTTCCTTCGGACTGTCCGTCGGAAAGATAAAAAGCGTGACGGGAGTGAACTTCCGGCACACGGACGGTTGGCAGAATACCGACTTGCAATGGAACCAGCAGCAGCTGAAACCGGGCTCCACGCTGAAAACGGTGAACCGCTCCACCAATTATACTTTGTCCGAGAATCTGGAATGGCACGTCAATGATCAGCTTCAGTTGACGGCTTCCGGCAGTTATTACGAACGCTGGGTTGCCCGTTCGCACGGACAATGGAGTTATCTTGCCAATGATTTCTATTATCGCAATCATTGCTGTCCGGAGAAATTTTACCACAGCGTAAGCTGTCTAGGACCGTT
>OGCN01002627.1_pt1 | contig 18954 bp, 17 predicted proteins | sample 1570181 | NCBI WGS metagenome assembly OGCN01 (sample SAMEA4370584, study PRJEB24528) | human gut metagenome | reverse complement strand
AGAATATCGCGCCGCCCGTCCATACACGGGGCGGCTCGGTCAAGCGGCCGGAGCGGTGAGGTGTTATCCCCCTCTGGGGGGATATCCCGCCGCCTGCCCGCCGTCAAGGCCGGTCGCCTCATGCCCTACGAGCAGGTGGCCTTCATGCACCGCGACCCCATCACGCTCACCAACCAGCTCGAGGCCTTCACCGACTTCTTCCGTGCCCATGCGGATGCGGCGGCCTAGCAAGGACGCTTCGTGTCGCGCCTCGGAACATCGATTTTCCTGATCGGGGGAGTGATCGCGGTCGCGCTGGCCGCGGGGCTCTCCCTGTTCTTCGGCAGCACCCCCATCCCGCCCGACCGGGTGCTGGGGGCGCTCTTCTCGCCGGACATGGCGAACCAGGAGCACGTGGCCATCCTGGAGCTGCGCGGGCCCCGTACGGTGGGCTGCATCCTCGTGGGGGCGGCCTTCGCCGTGGCCGGCGCCATCATGCAGGGCGTGACCCGCAACCCCTTGGCCGACTCGGGGCTTCTCGGCATCAACGCCGGGGCCGCCTTCGCGCTGGCGCTTTGCTTGGCACTTCTGCCGGGCATGAGCTTCGCCGGGGTGGTGGGGTGCTCGTTTGCAGGCGCCGCCTTCGCCCTGACCGTGGTCTTCGGGGCCGTGAGTTTCCGCCGGCGCAACGTGGATCCCGTCCTGCTGGTGCTGGCCGGCTGCGCCGTGGGGCTGTTCCTCACGGCGCTCGCCCAGGGCGTGGCCATCTTCTTCAACATCGGTTACTCGCTCACTTTCTGGACCGCCGGCGGCGTAGCCGGCATCCGCGCCGATACGCTAGCCATGACGGCGCCGTTCATATTGGCGGCGCTTGTGGCCTCTTGGGTGCTGGCGCGGCGCGTGACGGTGCTCTCGCTGGGCGAGGAGGCCGCCTCGGGGCTCGGCGTGAACGTGGGGAAATCCCGCACGCTGTGCTTGCTCGTGGTGCTCGTCCTGGCGGGAGCGGCCGTGGCCCTGGCCGGGCCGGTGGCCTTCGTGGGCCTCATGGTGCCGCACATGGTGCGCCGCTTCGTGGGATCGGACTACCGGGCCGTCATCCCCGCCTCAATGGTGGGCGGGGCGCTGTTCATGCTTCTGGCCGACGTGCTCGCCCGCACGCTCATGGCGCCGAGCGAAATTCCCATCGGCGTCATCTTCGCCATCGTCGGCGTGCCGTTCTTCATCTGGTGCGCGCGGAGGGAGGCGACCGGCCTTGACTGAGCGAAAGAAACGGCTGCGCACGGGCGCGGTGCTGGCGATCCTCGCCGTGTTGGCGCTTTTGGCCCTGTGGTGCGACATCAACGCCGGCTACCGCAGTATTTCCTTGGAAGAGCTGGGACAGATCCTTTCCGGCACGGCGAGCCGGAGCCTCACCTACACGCTGGTGGACTTGCGGCTGCCCCGGGTGCTCACCTCTCTTCTGGTGGGCGTGGGGCTTTCGCTTTCCGGATGCCTTCTGCAGGGCGTCTCCCGCAACGACATGGCGGATCCCGGCGTGCTCGGCATCAACGCCGGCGCAGGGCTGCTCGTGGCCGCTTTCATCGTCTTCGTGCCCGCGGGGCTCTTCCCCTCCGCGGTGGCCCTCCCGGTTCTCGCCTTCGCGGGCTCGGCGGCCGTGGCCTTCCTCGGCTGGCGGCTGTCGGTGGTGCGCGGCGCCTCCAGTCCGCGGCGGCTGCTGCTCATCGGCGTCGCTTTGGCCACGGGGCTCTCCAGCGCCACTTCGCTCCTCATGCTGCGCATGTCCGACGGCGACTACGCCTTCGTGCAGAATTGGATCGCCGGCAGCATCTGGGGTGCCAGTTGGGAGAATGTGGCCATCCTCGCCGTGGGTCTGGCACTGCTCACGGCCGGCGCCCTCTACGCCTCGCGCACACTGAACGTGCTGGGGCTCGGCGAGGCAGCGGCCACGGGACTCGGCGTGAACGTGCCCCGGGCCCGCGCTGCCCTCACCGCCGTGGGCCTCGGGGCTCGCCTGCGCCGTAGGCGGCGGCCTCACCTTCGTGGGGCTCGTGTGCCCGCATATGGCGCGGCGCCTCGTGGGGCCGAACTTCCGGACGCTCGTGCCGGCATGCGTGCTCGTGGGCGCGGTGGTCATGCTCCTGGCCGACATCATCTCGCGCACGCTGCTCGCCCCCAACGAGATTCCCGTCGGCATCGTGGCGGCCGTCATCGGCGCGCCCTATTTCCTGTACCTGTTGGCGAGATCCTAGGAGAAGGTGACGCTTGTGAAGAAGCCGAACGCAGCGGATTTCCTCGATTCCTTCCGCGAAGGCGCTCCTGAAGCGCCCGAAGTCGTCGATGAGCCTCTGTTCTGCGAGACCTGCGACCGCACCTGCGAGAAATTCGCCGACGCGGCCCTGCGCGGCGAGGCCGTGTCCGTGGGCTACGGCGACCGCGTCATCATAGAGCCCATGGACGTGGCCGTGCCCGCAGGCGAGATCACCTCCATCATCGGGCCGAACGGCTGCGGGAAGTCCACGCTTTTGAAGGCGCTCTCGCGCACTATGCCCCTGCGCGGCGGCGCGGTGTACCTGGACGGACGCGCCATCGCCGAGATGCCCACGGCCGAGGTGGCCCGCAAGATGGCGCTGCTGCCCCAGTCGCCCCAGGCACCGGCAGGGCTCACCGTGGGCGAGCTGGTGGCGCTGGGCCGCTATCCGCACCAGAAGGGCTTCGGGCGCCTGACCGACGACGATCGGAGCATCATCGACTGGGCCCTTTCCATCACGCACTTGGACGGCCTGGCCGAGCGCCCCATCGACGCGCTTTCCGGCGGCCAGCGCCAGCGGGCCTGGATCGCCATGGCGCTCGCCCAGGACACGGGCCTCATCCTTCTGGACGAGCCCACCACCTACCTGGACATGGCCCACCAACTGGAGGTGCTGGAGCTTCTGCAGACGCTCAACCGCGACCAGGGCAAGACCATCGCGCTCGTCATCCACGAGCTGAACCTGGCCGCCCGCTTCTCCGACTGGATGATCGCCCTGAAATCCGGCGCCATCCGCGGCGCGGGCACGCCGGCCGAGGTGATGACCCCGGCCCTTTTGCGCGAGGTCTTCGGCCTGGACGCCCTCATCGCCCCCGACCCCTGGACCGGCCGCCCCAGTCTTGTGAGTTACCGCCTGGCCGGGGAGGAATAAACCGTTGGATGCTCTGGAGCTTCGGGCGAACCTTCCGGCGTGCTCTCTATGCGTGTCCTAGGCGAACGCGAGGACCTTCTTCTCCTCGGCGCATTGCATCAGGTAGAGGTTTATCAGGTTCTGGTAAGGGATGCTGATTGACCGAACCCAGCGCAGCACAAACAAGCTCGTAGGTCGAAAGGGACAGCTGCCCGAGCGGTTCGTCCCTCAAAAGCTTGTCGCGTCGTACCTCCACAAGGGGCTCGATTTGCACCCAGGAGGGCCGACGAAGTCCGCAGGATTCCCAGTCGGAGATCTCGACGAAAGAGGACGGCTCATAGTTTGCTGACGCCGTTATCTTCGCGGTAATGACGCTCGCCTTCCCAGAGGCGTCCAAGATGACAACGGGCCGCACCTTGCCCACGCCCTCGTGGTCGGCGAACTCAACGTAGGCGAGCCAGATGTCGCGCGGTGCGGGATCACACGAGGTCATCGTAGAGCCCCTCGTCCTCGGGGGCGTCCATCCAGGCTGGAAGGACGGTGATGCCTGTGGCGGGATTCGGCCGCAGCGTCTCCCGGCCGCTCAGGGCGGGGGAGGGCTCAGGGCGCAGATCGAAGGGGAGGCCGCCCACCTCGACGGACTTGCGCATGAAGAGGTTGAAGGCCCCATCGGTCGTAGACGCGCCGGGTGTGTCGCTTCAGCTCGTCGCTCGTGCGAAACTTGATCTCGGCATCCTTCGTTGCAGTTGGCATGGTGCACCTCCTTGTTGTGGCCCTAATGTTACCACAAAAGGGTATTCATCTGAAACAGCGGCAGTGGGCGATGCTTTACTGTCAGCATTGGCTCGCCACATATCCCGCCCGCGAAAAAATCCTGGTGGTGTTGCCAACCTGTGCTAAACTTGCCGACATGCTGTTAATGAAGCGCACATATACATGCCTGGGGGGGGGCCTCACCGCTAAGTCGGCCCGAACCTTCGCGCGCTAGCGTAGCATTCCCGCGGGACGCGTTCCCGCAGCAACCGAGTAGATACAACCAAATAGAGAGCTTCGAGGCCCAAGGGTTCTTGGGTTCTTTTGCGCTTTGGAGCGGGAAGGGGCCATGAGCGGGCTTTCCACGACTTTATCGATCTGATGGACTGAAGCAGATATCCGAGAAAGGAAGGTAGGCACGTATGTTCTGTCCGAAGTGCGGAAGTGAGATCGCGGAGGGGGCGGCCTTCTGCGGGAAGTGCGGGGCGCCGGTGGGCGCCCAGGCGGCTGGGGCGGCCCAGGCAGGGAGCGCGCAGGGCGCGGCAGGTGCTGCCGTCGGCGGGACGCCGGCACTCAAGAAGAACGGTGCGAAGATAGGGGCCGTCGCGGCTGCTGTCGTGGTTCTGGTGGTGCTCGTCGCCGGGTTCGCGACGAACTGGTTCGGGCTCGCAGGCGTGCAGCCCAAGGAGGCGGTGGAGGTTCCCGCCGCGAGCCAGGGCGCGAACGCGGCCGACGGCCAGAGCGCCGATGCTAACGAGAGCGCGGGCGATGCCCAGGGTGGCTCCCAGGATGCGGCCGGCGCGGCGGTGAAGTCGGCGGTGGAGGCCTATACGTGGGACGAGCTCTCGCAGATTTCGGCCGAGATCGGTGCAGCCGGCGACGAGGCGGCTGCCGTCGAGGTGGCGAAGAGGTACAACCTGTGCACGCCCGAGGGGAAGCTCGACGGCACACAGGTGAAGTCGGTGGCGCTGGCCGACGGCACCCAGACCACCGTGCAGATCGTCGGGTTCGCCCACGATGACAAGACCGCGGGCGGCAAGGCCGGCATCACGTTCATCTTCGGCGACTGCGTGGGCGGGGCGCCCATGAACGGAGAGTCCACCAACGCCGGCGGTTGGGAGGCCTCGCAGATGCGCGCCTATCTTAACGGCGACTGGCGAGTTCAGCTGCCCGAAGACCTCAACGCGGTCATTGTTCCAGTGGACAAGCTCACCAACAACGTCGGCGAGACCCAGGAGGCGTCCTCGGTGACGACGACCTCCGACTCGCTGTGGCTGCTCTCCTTCGCGGAACTGAACGGCCCCATTCCTGCAGCCGAGCTTGCAGCCGAGCTGTGGGGAGGCGGCTACGAGCGGGCCGCCGACATCTTCAACGCCGAGGGTACCCGCTACAAGCTCTTCAACGACACGGACGTGATTTGGAACGATGCCAACTCCGTCCTCGTGAAGAACTTCCAAGGATCGCCGTGCGGCTGGTGGGAGCGTTCCCCGTATCCGAACTACTCGGTCGGCTTCCAGTACGTGTACTTCGACGGCAACCCGCACTACGGCGACGGCGCCGGCTACTCCTACGGCGTGGTCCCCGGCTTCTGTATATAAACCATCCAACCATCTAGACTCCCATGCCCATGTGGCATGGGTAAAGCACCTGATGAGCAATCTGCCTTCTTCAAACCGGGGCCTTCGATGGCGATGCAAAAGGAAAGGACTCTCATGGGATTTCTGGACAATGTGACCTCGGCGGTGAACCGGGGGACGGCGGCCGCGGGGCGCGGCGCCGACAAGATCAAGCTGAACGCCCGCATCGGCGAGCTAAACAAGCAGCGCCAGGGGCTGGCCGCCCAGCTGGGGACGAGCCTGTACGAGGCCGCGGCGAACGAGAAGGACGGGGAGTAGCCATGTTCTGCACCAATTGCGGCAACCAGATGCCGGACGGTTCCAAGTTCTGCACAAAGTGCGGCGCTCCGATGGGCGCCCTGGCGCCGGAGGTTCCGGCAGAGGGTGCGTCCGCGGGCGGCGCGGACGCCGGGGACGCTCCCGCCCATGGCGGCGCGACCCAGGGAGCGGCTGCTGCTGCCGGCCCTTCGCCGGCCCCTTCCAAGAAGAAGCGCACTGGTCTTGTCGTCGGCATAGCCGCGGCGGCCGTGATGGCGCTGGCGGCGGTGGGCATTGCGGTGGCGAACCCGTTCGCAGCGCCCGCCCCCGAGCCGGAACCGGCCTCCGTCGAGGCCCCGGCTCCCGACCTCGCGCCCGAGCCCGAGGCGCCCGCCGAGCCCGAGCCGGCTCCGGCTCCCGCGGCCGAGCCGGCGCTCGCTATTCCGAACCGCTACTTCATCTCGAGCACCAACTTCCACCCAAGCGGAGCTTACGACGTGTGCCTCACCGATCTCGAGGGCAACGAGGTCGTCTTCGAGAACCCCGACATGAGGCCCATGGGCGGCTTCTCGGAGGGCAAGGTGCTCGTCACGTGGGAGACGAGCGAGTACGACGAGGAATGGGACACCGAGTTCGATGAAATGACCCACTACGGCCTGGTGGACGCTACGGGCGCCATGGTCGTCGACCTTACCGATCTCGTCCACGGCTACGGATACACTTTCCAGGGCAATCTGCAGGATGCATCGGTGACCAACTCGCCCACTTACGCCGACGGACGACTCGTTCTCTTCATCGAGTGGAGCGGCGGCAGCTACGGAGCCGTCGTCGTCCTGGACGAGCAGGGGAAGGTCGTGTTCACCGTCGGCGACGCAGAGGCCTTCCGGTTCGCCGACGAGGGCGCGGCCGGCCGGGAGTTCACCTGCAACCTTACCATGATGAATGCCCCCGACTGCTATCGCGACGGCGTCCTTGCATTGCAGGGCATCGACGGAGCCATGTTCCTCGATGTTGACGGCAACGTCCTCTACCAGGCCGAGGGCTACCCGACTTCGATCGGCGGCGGCTGCGTCATTCCCGACGATTCTGGTACCGTGGTGACGGACTACGCGAGCAACGTGCTGTTGGACATCGCCTCGTTCAATGTGGAGGGCGACATCGACGGCGCGGCTTTCACGGGCGACCAGGTTTCGTCGGGCGGCGTGGTGTGCGTGCGCGCCGAGAAGGTGAACCCCCACGGAGGCGCCAACAAGAATCTCGTGGGGCTGTACAGCGTTTCCACTAAGAAGTGGATCGTTCCTTTGGCCGAGGGTTCGCTGAGCTTCACTGCCGCCGACGGCCTCGTCTACGTCACCGCGGACTCGAAGGAGCGTCTGATCGAGGGCTACGGCGCCGAGGGTGACGGATCGTCCGATGCGTACAGCTGTCTGATGGACTTGCAAGGCGCCATCGTCGCTGACGCCGCTACGCTGGCCGCCTCGGGGGCTGACCTTTCCGCAGATTTCGACGGGCGTTACCTGCAGGATGGGTACTGGCTTCTCGGGGAAAGGGAAGGGGGCCTTGTGGCCTACGCCGAGAATGGTAAGGTCGCGGGCATCGCGCCGGCTCCGGAGCACGGCGTCGATGTAACGCTCTATCCGGATACCGAGCCTTGCTACACTTGATGGTTCTGCGTCATCGACGCACAATTCCCCGCGAAGGGCCGCACGCAGCGGCCCTTCGTTTATAATCGGGGAAACGCTACGAAGGAGAAAGGCTGCACCATGACGGGCACCTACGAGAACGGCATCTATCGCGAGGGCGACGTGCGCCTGTCCGACCTGTCCGGCCGTCGGCGTCTGCCCATCGGGCGCGACGGGTTCGCCACAGCAGTGCAGGAGTCGGTGGTCATCGACAAGTCTCTGCTCATCGCCGACGTTCTCAACAGTTCTGCCGCCGTCACGCTGTTCTGCCGCCCGCGCCGTTTCGGCAAGTCGCTGAACATGACCATGCTCAAGTCGTTCTTCGAGATTCCCCCGGCGAGCGACCCGAACGCCGAGGACGCCGCCTATCTCTTCGAGGGCCTTTCCATTTGGGACGCCGACGACGGTCGCTATCGCGAGCATCAGGGCGCTTATCCCGTTATCTACATCAGCTTCAATCCGGTGAAGAAACAGTGCTGGGAAGATGCTTGGGGCGCCCTGAACCAGCTGATCGTATGGGAATACATCCGTCACGGATACTTGTCCGACAGCGCCGAGCTGAACGAACAAGAGCGCGCCTACTTCGATCGTGTTGCGGGATGGGAGGCGGCGAACGGAGACATCGAGTCGTCCCTCATCAACCTCACTCGTCTGCTTTTCAAGCACCATGGGCGTCGCCCCGTCGTCCTCATTGACGAGTACGACGCGCCGGTCATGGCGGCTCGGGACAACGGGTACTACGACGAGATGGTCTCGTTTCTCAAAGGATGGCTTACGGCGGCCTTGAAGGACGGAGGGCAGGCCCTGGCCTTCGCGTGCCTCACGGGCGTGCAGCGCATCTCGAAAGAGTCCATTTTCTCTGATTTGAACAACTTGGTGGTGAACACCTCCCTCAACGCCAAGTACGACGAGCGCTACGGCTTCACGGAAGACGAGGTGCGCGCGCTCGCTAACTACCTGGGTCAGTCCGCTCACTTCCCCGAGATGCGCCAATGGTACGACGGCTACCGCTTCGGCTCGGTGGATGTGTACAACCCTTGGAGCGTGCTCAACTACTTCGACAACGATTGCGAGTGCGCGCCCTATTGGGGCAACACGTCTTCGAACGCGCCCATCGCCGCTATGGTGCGCGGGGGAGACGCGCGTCTGATGCGGAAGGTGTACGAGCTGCTTAAGGCGGGCGGGTCGGTGGAGGCCGCCCTCGATTTGTCGGTGGTGTTCGGCGATTTGGATGCCCGCCCCGAGGCCCTTTGGTCGCTTTTGTACCTTGCCGGCTATCTGACCACCGACGATACGGAGCAGCCCAATTCGAAGGACGTCGTGCGGCGGCTGCGCATTCCCAATTTGGAGATCGCGTCGCTGTACCGTAGCGAGATTATCGACCGTTTCGCGCAGATCGCCGGCGGTCGCGACTGCCTCATCGACCTTCACCGCGCGCTTATCGACGGGGACGCCGGCCTGCTCGCCGAGGAGCTGGAGGACGTGCTGCTGAACTCGGCGAGCTTCTATGACCTTACGAGCGAAAACAGCTACCACATGCTTTTGGTGGGCCTTCTGTTCGGGGTACCCGGTTACGGGAACCCGGCCTCGAATCGCGAGGCGGGGCGCGGGCGCTTCGACATCCGGCTGGCTCCCGAGCGGGCGGGGCTACCGGCGGTCACCCTGGAGCTGAAGTTCGAGCACGGGGCCGACGCGTCCCGCCTTCAGGTGCTGGCCACCGAGGCCCTGGCCCAGATAGAGGCGCGGGCCTACGACGCGGACACGGCCAGGGGCGGCGCGGGCGCTCCGTCTACGGCGGGCAGCCTGCGCTACGGCATCGCCTTCTCCGGAAAATCTCTGGCTGTGGTCGTCGACCGCAGGCCTTCATAGGCCACGACGTTTCGGAGTCCTCGCGGTGCCATTCGGCTGTCGTCTTCGGCCGCTTATTTTTGTGCAGATGCATACCTAGCAAGGTGCCTTATGCTCAAAAACGACCTTTAACGGACGGTACCGAGAGACCGGCAAGGTGCGATGAGCGAACTTCATCTTGTGTGCTTGTAAGCGCTCCCGTCCAAGGCGGGAGCGCTTTTTTTGCGGGCGCTACCGAGGGGCGGACCGTGCTTTCGCGAGAGTGCGGAGACGCAGGGACGGCAAGGAGCCGGGAGCACGTGAGACGAAAATGAGCGAGTCGCGGAAAGGACGGATGCTTTGAGCAAGATTGCGGAGAAGATGCGGGCGGCCACGTCGAAACCGGCGGCCGCGCCGGCGCTGCTCGTGCTGGAAGACGGTGCGGTGTTCGCCGGCACCTCCTGCGGCGCGCCCGGCGAGGCGTTTGGGGAGATCTGCTTCAACACCTCTTTGGAAGGCTATTTGGAAATCGTCACCGATCCCTCCTATGCGGGGCAGATCGTGGTGCTCACCTACCCCCAGGTGGGCAACTACGGCGTGAACGCCGACGACGCCCAGGCGCAGCACCCGGCCCTGCGGGCGCTCGTGGTGCGCGACCTGTGCCCCACGCCCTCCAGCTGGCGCAGCCAGGAGAGCCTCGGCGACTATCTGACGCGCGAGGGGGTCGTGGCCATCGAGGGCGTCGACACCCGCGCGCTCGTGCGCCACATCCGCGACCACGGCGCCCAGCGGGCCGTCGTCTCCACCGAAGACGCGAGTGTTGCCTCGCTGCTCGAGAAGGTGCGCACCAGCCCGTCGCTTGTGGGCGAGAACCTGGCCGCCGGCGTTTCCTGCGAAGGCGCCTATTCCTACGGTACCGCAGACTTGCCCGCCTCCCATGACTTCGCTCTGGCCGCGGCGGCCGATCCCCGCTTCAAGGTGGCCGTCTACCACTGCGGCGTGAAGCGCTCCATCTTAGACGGCCTGGTGGCCTCGGGCTGCGAGCTCACCGTCGTGCCCTGGGACACTCCGGCCGAAGAGGTGCTGGCGATGAGCCCCGACGGCGTCTTCCTCTCCAACGGCCCGGGCGACCCGGAGGCGGTGGGGGAGACCTATCGCCAGGCCGAGAAGCTGCTGGGCCGCGTGCCGCTGTTCGGCATCTGCCTGGGGCACCAGATGATGGCCAAGGCCGCGGGCGCGGAAATCGACAAGCTGAAGTTCGGCCATCACGGCGGCAACCACCCGGTGCAGAACCTGCTGACCGGCCGCGTGGAGGTAACGGCCCAGAACCACGGCTTCTGCCCCCGCTTCCAGAGCCTGGGCGCGCTCGTGCCAGAGCTTTCCGGCGGCGCGACCGAGCACGTTGAAGACTTGTGCGAGTGGGGCCGGCGCGGCATTGCCCCCGTTGTGGCCAACGAGCGCTTCGGATGCATCCGGCTCACCCATGTGAACCTGGACGACGGCACCGCCGAGGGCTTCGCTTTCCTGGACGTGCCCGCCTTCAGCGTGCAGTACCACCCGGAGGCGGCGCCCGGCCCCACCGACGCCCACTACCTGTTCACCGCTTTCGCGCGCCTCATGGAGGGACGCGAGGACTACCTGGATATCGACATCGCAACCGACCGCCTGTCCGGTTGGAAGTTCGGAGCTGACACGGAAGGGGAGGTGGCGTAAATGCCCAAGCGCGAGGACATCAAGAGCATTCTCGTTATCGGAAGCGGCCCCATCGTCATCGGCCAGGCCTGCGAGTTCGACTACTCCGGCGCCCAGGCCTGCAAGGTGTTGCGCGAGGAGGGCTACCGGGTCATTCTCGTGAACTCGAACCCGGCCACCATCATGACCGACCCGGAGCTGGCCGACGCCACCTATGTGGAGCCCATCACGCCGGCCTTCGTGGAAAAGGTCATCGCGAAGGAGCGGCCCGATGCGTGTCTGCCCACCCTCGGCGGCCAGACGGGCCTGAACACGGCCGTGGAACTGGCCAAATCTGGCGTGCTCGAACGCTATGGCGTGGAGCTCATCGGCTGCGATGTGGACGTCATCGAGCGCGGCGAGGACCGCAAACTCTTCAATGAGTGCATGGCCGACCTCGGCATCGAGGTCTCGCGGGCCGGCTACGCCTACTCCGTGGAAGACGCGCTCGCCATCGCCGAGGAGCTCGGGTACCCCGTGGTGCTGCGCCCGTCGTTCACCATGGGCGGCGCCGGCGGCGGCATCGCGCGCGATGCGGACGAGCTCGTGCGCATCGTCTCCCAGGGCCTGGAGCTCTCGCCGGCCAGCGAGGTGCTGGTGGAGGAGTCCATCGAGGGCTGGAAGGAATACGAGATGGAGGTCATGCGCGACGCGGCCGGCAACGGCATCATCGTGTGCTCCATCGAGAATTTGGACCCCATGGGCGTGCACACCGGCGACTCCATCACCGTGGCCCCGGCCCAGACCTTGACCGACCTGGAATACCAGCGCATGCGCGCCGCGTCGCTCGCAGTACTCGAGCGCGTGGGCGTTGCCACGGGCGGCTCCAACGTGCAGTTCGCCGTGCACCCTGAGACGGGCCGCATGGTAATCATCGAGATGAATCCCCGCGTGTCGCGCTCCTCGGCCCTGGCCAGCAAGGCCACGGGATTTCCCATCGCGAAGGCGGCGGCGCGCCTGGCCGTGGGCTACACCTTGGACGAGATCGTGAACGACATGACCGGCACCACGCCGGCCTGCTTCGAGCCGACCATCGACTACTGCGTCGTGAAGGCCCCGCGCTTCGCCTTCGAGAAGTTCCAAGGCGCCGACGACACGCTCACGACCCGTATGAAGGCCGTGGGCGAGGTCATGGCCGTCGGCCGCACTTTCGAGGAGTCCCTCGGCAAGGCCCTGCGTTCCCTGGAGACGGGCCGCGCCGGCTTCGGGGCCGACGGGAAGGGGGAGGAGACGGCGTTGACCGACGAGGAACTCTTCGCCGCGCTCTCGCGCCCCACGGCCGAGCGCATCTTCTTGGCGGCCGAGGCCCTGCGCCGCGGCATGAGCGCGGAAGAGCTGCACGAGCGCACGGCTATCGACATGTTCTTCTGCAATCGCATGGCCGACATGGTCGCCGTGCAGGAGGCCCTGCGCGGGTGCGCCCTGGAGGATATGGACGCCGAGGCCTTCCAAATAGCGAAGCGCTACGGGCTCTCCGACGCCGAGATCGCCGTGCTCACCGGCTCCGACGAGCGCACGGTGCGCGCCTGCCGCAAGATTCTTGGCGTGCGCCCGGCCTTCAAGACCGTGGACACCTGCGCGGCGGAGTTCCCCACGGAGACCGCCTACCATTACAAGACCTGCGACGCTGACGAGTCGGAGGTGGCGCGCAAGGAGCGCCCGCGCGCCCTCATCCTGGGCGCCGGCCCCAACCGCATCGGTCAGGGCATTGAGTTCGACTACTGCTGCGTGCACGCCAGCTACGCGCTGGCCGACGCCGGGTACGAGACCATCATGGTGAACTGCAACCCCGAGACGGTCTCCACCGACTACGACACCTCCGACATGCTGTTCTTCGAGCCGCTCACCTACGAGGACGTCATGGATGTGGTGGACGCGACCGACCCCGACGGCGTGGTGGTCACCCTCGGTGGCCAGACGCCGCTGAAGCTGGCCCGCGCTTTGGAAGAGGCCGGAGTGCCCATCATGGGCACGAGCCCGGATGCCATCGATCTGGCCGAGGACCGCGACCGGTTCGCCGCGCTGCTCGACTCGCTCGACATCGCCTACCCGCGCTCGGCCATGGCCTCGGGGCTGGAAGAGGCCCGCTCTGCTGCCCGCGAGATCGGCTATCCCTTGCTCGTGCGCCCCAGCTACGTGCTCGGCGGCCGGGGCATGGGCATCGTCTACGACGACGCGGGACTCGCGCGCTACGTGGCCGAGGCGACCGCCGTTTCCCCGGACCACCCCGTGTATCTGGACAAGTTCCTGGAAGGCGCCGTGGAATGCGACCTGGACGCGCTCAGCGACGGCGAGGACGTGTACATCGGCGGCATCCTGGAGCACATCGAGATGGCCGGCATCCACTCGGGCGACTCGGCCTGCTGCCTGCCGCCCTTCTCGCTGTCGGCGAAGGTGCAGGACGAGATGGCGAGCGTCGCCCGCCGCGTCGCGCTGGCCTTGGGCGTGTGCGGCCTCGTGAACAGCCAGTTCGCCGTGAAGGACGGGGTCGTCTACGTCATCGAGGCCAACCCGCGGGCGAGCCGCACGGTGCCCTTCATCTCGAAGGCGACGGGCGTGCCCTTAGCGAAGCTCGCGAGCCGCATCATGGCGGGGGAGAAGCTGGCCGCGCTCGATCTTCCCGGGCACTTCGCCCAGCCGGGTCGCTACTTCGTGAAGGAGGCCGTCATGCCCTTCGGCCGCTTCCCGGGCGCCGACGCGCTCCTGGGGCCGGAAATGCGCTCCACCGGCGAGGTCATGGGCATCGCGGAGAGCTTCCCGGCGGCCTACATGAAGACCCAGATGGCCATCGACTACGCCCAGCCTCAGGGGGGCATGGCCTTCATCTCCGTGAACGACCAGGACAAGCGCGCCGTGGCCTTCATTGCTCGGGAGCTCGTGCGCCTCGGCTTCTCATTATTGGCCACCGAGGGCACCGCGGCCGTACTGCGCGCATCGGGCGTGCCCTGCGAGGTGACGGGCAAGATCCACGAGGGGGCAAGCTCGGTGGTGGACGCTATTGCTGCCGGCAAGATCTCGCTCATGATCAACACCCCGCTTGGCGTGGCCACCCGCGACGACGGCTACGAGCTGCGCCGCGCCGCCGTCCGCCACGGCATCACCTACGCCACCACCCTGGCCGCCGCCCAAGCCCTCATAGCCGGCATGCAAGCCGCCCGTGCCGGCGAGCTGGATGTGGCGCCTTTGCAAGAGCTGTAGTTCTAAGCTTATCGGAGGAGTAGCAAAGCAAGAGGCTGTTCCTCCATGCAAATCTCCTAGGATTTCTGCTCGTTGCGACGTAGCGAATTCGATAATCGATTTACCATGCGTTAGAATATCACCAAATGCACTTTTCCGCCGTCGCGACAGGAGAGCCTATGACGCTTTGCAACGAGAACGCGCCCATTCTGGTGAACGAAGAGATGGGGTGCAACATCTGGCTCATGACCGTGCGAGCGCCGGAAATCGCGGCGACGGCGCGGCCGGGGCAGTTCGTGCACGTGAAGGTGCCGGGCATGGAGGCCCACATCCTGCGGCGCCCTTTCGGCGTGTACGCGGCCGATGCGGAGGCGGGCACGGTGGACATGATGTACCAGGTGCTCGGCTTCGGCACTGAACACATGACAGAGCTCGCGATCGGCGACACGGTGGAGATGATCGGCCCCATCGGTCGCGGCTGGCAGCCGCCCGAGGGCTGCAAGCGCGCGCTCATTGTGGCCGGCGGCGTGGGAAGCGCGCCGTTGTATCCCTTGGTCGAGGAGCTGACAGCGGCGGGCGTTGCCACCGACGCCATCCTCGGCGCCTCCACCATCGACGCGCTGGTGGCCCGCGAGCGCTACGGGGCCGTGCTCGGGTGCGAGCCGGCCTGTTCCACCGATGACGGCACCTACGGCCGCGCCGGCTTCTGTACGCCGCTCGTGGAAGAGGCCCTGGCGGCCGCCGCGGCGGAGGGCGCGCCCTACGACTACGTGGCCTGCTGCGGCCCGGAGCCCCTCATGAAGATCGTGGCCGGCATGGCCGAGGCCGCCGGCGTGTTCTGCGAGGTGTCCATGGAAAGACGCATGGCCTGCGGCGTGGGGGCGTGCCTGTCCTGCGTGGTGGATACGACGGACGGCAAACGCCGCGCCTGCGTGGACGGCCCGGTGTTTCCTGCGAGCGAGGTGGTGTGGTAATGCAGCGCAAACCGAAAGAGACGAGCGTCAACCTGTCCGTGAACCTCGGCGGCATGGCCATGAAGAACCCGGTCACCGTGGCCTCGGGCACCTTTGGCGCGGGCATGGAGTACCACGACTTCGTGGATGTGGCGGCCCTGGGCGCCGTCACCACCAAGGGCGTGTCGCTGAACGGCTGGGAGGGCAACGCGAGCCCCCGTATTGCCGAGACGGCTTCGGGCATGCTGAACTCCATCGGCCTTCAGAATCCCGGCGTCGCGCACTTGAAGGCCGTCGAGCTGCCGTGGCTCGCCGAGATCGGCGCCACGGCCATGGTGAACGTCTCCGGCCACAGCTTCGACGAGTACGTGGCCGTCATCGAGGCGCTGGCGGAGGCCCCCGTGGCCGCCTACGAGGCGAACATCTCGTGCCCCAACGTGTACGCCGGCGGCATGACCATGGGCTGCCATGTGCCCAGCGTTGAGAAGGTGGTGTCACTGTGCCGCGCCGCCACGAAGCGCCCGCTCATCGTGAAGCTCACGCCGAACGTCACCGATATCACCGAGATCGCGAAGGCCGCCGAGGCCGCTGGAGCCGACGGCATCTCGCTCATCAACACGCTGCTCGGCCTGGCCGTGGACGCCCGCACCCGCCGCCCGAAGCTGGCGCGCGTGGTGGGCGGCTACTCGGGGCCGGCCGTGAAGCCCGTGGCACTGCGCATGGTGTGGCAAGTGTCTCAGGCCGTTTCCGTACCGGTGCTCGGCATGGGCGGCATCGCTACCGGTGAGGACGCCGTGGAGTTCATGCTGGCCGGCGCCACCGCCGTGGCCGTGGGCACGGCGAACTTCGTCAATCCCACCGCCACCGTGGATGTCATCGACGGCATCATCGACTACTGCGAATCCCAGGGCGTCAAAGACGTCAACGAGCTGATAGGAGCCCTGCAATGCTAACCGCCTTCGATTCCGTTCCCGCTCGCGACCGCGTCATCGTGGCGCTCGACTGCGACGCCTGGGAGGCCATAGCCCTGGCCGACAAGCTGGAGGGCCACGCGAAGTGGCTCAAGATCGGCATGACGCTGTACTACGCGGAGGGCCCGGCCATCGTGAAGATGTTCAAGCGCCGCGGCTTCAACGTGTTCCTCGACCTGAAGTTCCACGACATCCCGCATCAGGTACAGGGCGCGGCGCGCTCGGCGGCGGCCAGCGGGGCCGACATGCTCACCATGCACACCGTGGGCGGTACCGCCATGATGGAGGCGGGCCAGCGCGGCGCCGAGGAGGGCGCGGCGGAGTACGGCGGGGACGTGCCGGCGACCCTCGGCATCACGGTGCTCACCTCCATGAGTCCCGAGGCGCTCGCGGCCACAGGCGTTGAACGCCCCCTGCCCGAGCAGGTGGCGGCCTTGGCGGCCCAGGCCAAGGAGGCGGGCATCTCCGGCGTGGTGGCCTCGCCCCAGGAGGCGGCTGCCTTGCGCGAGATCTTGGGGCCCGACGCCTTCATCGTCACTCCCGGCGTGCGACCGGCCGGCGCCGCCCTGGGAGACCAGAGCCGCGTGGCAACGCCCGCCCAGGCCTTCGCGAACGGTGCCTCCCACATCGTGGTGGGCCGGCCCATCACCGAGGCGCCCGATCCCGTGGCGGCCTTCGAGGCCATCGCCGCGGAACTGGAGTAGCTCCAAAGCGTTTTATCCCTGAATAAGGCCCGTGTATAGCCGATAATTAGGAAAAAATGCCGCATTTATTGATTCCGAGTAAATTAGGTGTTGATTCCTCATCAATGCGTGGTACTATGCCCTCAGCCCGAACTGGAAGGAGAACAGAAATGGCAATTCCCCAACTCAGCCCCGAGGCCCGCGCTGAAGCGCTTGAAAAGGCAAAGGCCGCACGCATCAAGCGGGCGGAGGTACGAGAAGAGCTGAAGACGGGCAAGCTCACCGTCGCTCAGGTTCTCGATATGCGCGACGACCCTGTCGTGGGCCGTATGAAGATTTCCACGCTCATCGAGACGCTGCCCGGCTACGGCAAGGCCAAGGCCGAGCGCATCATGAGGGAGCTGCAGATCGCCGAGAGCCGCCGCATTCGCGGTATCGGCGAGCGTCAGCGCGAGGCTCTGCTTGCGCGCCTGTCCAAGTAGAACGTCAACGTCACAAAGGAATTCATGAGACACGGAAACCTCTTCGTCGTAAGCGGTCCGTCCGGGACCGGCAAGGGAACGCTCATCGCGCGTCTTCTCGAGGAAGTGCCCGACGCTTGGTTGTCCGTCTCCGCCACCACAAGGCGCCCTCGTCCCGGTGAGGAGGAGGGCGTCAGCTATTACTTCCTCACGAAGGAGGAGTTCTTGAGCCTGGCGGAGGAGGGCGGCTTTCTGGAATGGGCCGAGTACTCCGGCAACTGCTACGGCACTCCGCGCGCCTCGGTGGAGCGCGAGATGGCGGCGGGACGCCAGGTCATTCTCGAGATCGAGGTTCAAGGAGCGCTCCAGGTGCGCGAGAAGATGCCCGAGGCGCACCTCGTGTTCATCGAGCCTCCCTCGCTCGAGGAGCTGGAGCGGCGCTTGCGCGGGCGCGGCACCGAGACCGATGACGTGGTGGATATGCGCATGCGCACCGCTCTGGTGGAACTTTCCCAGAAAATGGAGTATGATTATCGGCTTGTGAACGACGATTTGGACGAGGCCACTCGCCAGCTCGTCGCTTACGTCAACGAAATCGCCGAGCAACAGTAAGAGGATATCCGCCCTATGAGCATTATCGAACCGAAGATCGACGTCCTGCTTGACCGCACCGACAACGACCGTTTCCTTCTGTGCGCGCTGGCTTCCAAGCGCGCCCACGACATCAACGACATGATGCGCGGCCAGCGCGATCGCGCTATCCAGCTGCAGACGGCCGTGGAAATCGCCCGCGCCGCCGACACGAAGCCCCTGTCCATGGCCTTCAACGAGATCGCCCGTGGCGAGGTGAGCTACGACCCCGAGTCGATCGACGTCAAGAACCACTAAATGGAAGAGTTCCAGAGAATCATTCTCGTGCACTATCACGAGATCGGGCTCAAGGGACGCAACCGCGGAGTATTCGAGAAGCGCCTTCAGAAGAACCTGGAGGCGCTTCTTGGCGCGTATCCCGTTGTCACCATCCACCGCATCTCCGGCCGCCTGCTCGTTTTTTTGCGGGAGGGAACCACGCTTGAGGTGGCCAGCCAGTGCACCGATGCCATTCTGGGCGTGCCCGGCGTGGCCCGCGCATCCTGCGGCTTCAAGTGCGACCTGGACATCGAGGTCATGGGGCGCGCTGCCTGCATCGCCCTGGCCGAGGCGGAGCCCTTCTCCTCCTTCAAGGTGTCCGCGCGGCGCAACCACACGGTGTTCCCCATCGACTCCATGCAGATGAACCGAGACATCGGGGAGGTGCTCTGCGAGCGGTTCCCCGAGAAGCGGGTGCAGATGAAGGGCCAGGACGTCACCGTGGGCGTCGAGGCCGTGGAGGGCACCGCCTACGTGTACGCGCGATCCGTCCGCGGGATCGGCGGCCTACCCGTGGGATCCTCGGGGAAGGTGGTGTGCCTTCTGTCCTCGGGCATCGACTCGCCTGTGGCCACCTGGCGCATGGCCCGCCGCGGCGCCGTGCCCATCGGCGTCCATTTCTCGGGACGCCCCCAGACTTCCGATGCCTCGGAGTACCTGGTGGACGACATCGCGCACGTGCTCGAGCGCACCGGCTGCATCGGGCGCGTCTACGTGGTGCCCTTCGGCGACTACCAGCGCGAGATATCCCTCTCCTGTCCGCCGTCTCTGCGGGTCATCCTGTACCGGCGCCTCA
>OGCN01002619.1_pt1 | contig 19029 bp, 20 predicted proteins | sample 1570181 | NCBI WGS metagenome assembly OGCN01 (sample SAMEA4370584, study PRJEB24528) | human gut metagenome | reverse complement strand
ACTTTATTTTACCAAAGCCTCACACTAATTCGACAGTATTCGACTTTTTAGTCATATTTTGTTCATTTTGCGTTTACAGTTTAGTACCGTGGGTCTGGCACCAATGGTAATTAGTTTGCATTAAGTTAAGAACTGTGATATACTGTTAGCGTCGGTAAAAAAACTTTTTAATAAAAACAGTTCTCGTATTGCATCTCTAATTGCTAATTAAAGATATGGCAAACAGACAGATGGGGATCTGTCTACTGAAAAATTTATTATTTTGCTTTTTTAACGATACTCAAACGATGCAGCAGTCCTCGCTCCCAAATAGCGGGGGCTGTTTCGATTTGGTCGTATTGGAATTAAATTTTTCTGGAGTAATCCTCCCACATTAATCATTTGATCTGCTGAACATTTTAAAAATTCAAAGCAAATCTTAACCAGTATTGTAAAGTTTATTTTATAGCAATATTTTCTTTTCTCATTTTTTTGCTTTCCAACTGATGCTGCTTCAGCAACTAATCGGCAAAAGTTGTACGCGATCAATTTCGCATATATTTCCTGAAGTATAAGCTCTTGCTTTATACTGTGAAAATATCGAAGGCCTATATTATATTTTAAATCTCGAAAAGAAGTCTCTATTCCCCAACGTAAATGATATAGTTCTCGTAAATCTTCAAGTGAAAACTGATCTGCCGGAAGATTCGTATATAAAACTTCTGTTTTGCCATTTGAAAGCTTTAAACGTATTACTCGAAATGAAATAGAATACTGTTCCTGACTTTTTAAAGGAATGTAATCAAAAGTACCATTGCCGATTGATTTATAAATTTTAGGATGTTCTTTTATTTCTTTCGTATTTTGACGAGTAAGTATTCTCTCAAAAACGATATCGAATTCTGCTACGCTAGGAACCTCTAAAGTTGAAAATAGACTGTGTTTGTCATCTCTTGCGCGTATAAGAAAAAACTGTTTATTTTCAATCGCATGAGCCATTACATTAAATGAGCAAAAGCCACGATCTGCAATAAATATAGCCTTTTTATCAGGATTGGATCTTGCATAGTCATCAATCATACTGCACATCGAATTGTACTCATTGATCTGATTAAAAGACTGAATTCGAACATCGGTATATAATTGAGTACATAAGTTATATGTAGCATTTAGATGAAGCATGTTGAACCCGATGCCGTATTTATCGGATATCCGATAAGTTTCTGGATTATTCGGATTTCTCGGTAAATAAATATCAGAGCCATCTACCGCTAAAAGTTCATATCCTTTTAAAGTTCTTTTAAAATCAAAAGCTCCAGAAAAAGAATAGAAAAGAGATTCAAATGCGGTTGGTGAAATTTTGCTGCGCTGTTGAATCAATGCAGAGAGAGTTGGTGAGGACTCTGAAAAAGAAAAATAATTTAAGAGTTCATTTTTAGAATGATCTTTTTGCAATGAAATCGTTGCAAGCATAGCATCTGAAAAAGTAATCTTTCGAGTTCGAGTAAACGCATTCTGGATAGTTGTATATTTTTCTGATACCGCAGCTTGACTGGAAATAAAGCCCAGCAAAGTTTGTTTGATTGTATCTGGTGTAAAGCCCATAGTAACCTCCGTTTAAAATATAAATTCATTTATATTTTAAACGGAGGTATTTATAAAGGGCAAGTATCACTGTAAAAATATACAATTTTAGTGCCTTTTTCTTAACTTAACACCATTGGGGTCTGGCACCCGGTATGTCCGACACCATTCATCTACTGACATTCCAATAGGACGGTTATTACAGGAATGAACCATTTTGCTCCATTCTTGTAAGCGGCAGTTGCGAGCCGCTAAAGATGTTTGAGATTTCATAGATAGCCTCCAATTGTTCTAAAAAGTTTAGCCTAAACTTTTTAGACTGAACTTTTTAGAGCATTATCATTTGTCGAGGCTATTATCTCAAAAAATGAGACCACTGTCTACGCATCCACTATTGAGCGTTTACTTTTATTTTAAGTTTAAAGTTTAGTACCAGAAGTCTGACACATAGTATACCTAGTCTATTGTAAATATCATTTCATATTTTCTTCGCTTAATTTTTACTCCAGTCAAATCTTCAATTGTATAATTTCCCTTTAATAATACAAGATTTTCTCCCTCTATATAACAATCTATTACAATAAATTTATCATTGTATTCTGCAATAATTGCTTTATTATCATTTATTGTTTCATATATTTTCTTTCCCCTAATACCATTAAAACTTGCTGCTATTTCCAAAAAACAGATTATTGCATATATAAACAATGCTATGCAACAAATTCCCTTCCTAATACCGTTCATTACAATTTCTGATTCTGTAAAAAAAATTTTAAATATTAAATAATCAATTATCCCATCAGCTACAAACCCAGCACACATCATGAACCCTATAATTCCTGTATTCCATAATGTTGCCTTTTTTATATTAACTGTATAAACAACGGTTTGTCCCCATAATGCAATTAATAGCCAAATCAATACTTTCCATTTCCATTGTTTATTATTTTTTAAAAAATAGACTATTATTATTGGATGTAAGATTATTATAAATGTCGAAACAACGTAAATTACTCTTACTTCTGTTAGACCTGTATTTATAAAATATCTTATATCAGCTCCATAAATTTCCGAACATTGCATTGCATAAGCAGTAGATTCAATAACCCGTATTAATGCTATTATTACACTAACAATTGGAATCCCCATCGTAACTATATCACCAATGATATTTCTTCCTTTTTTCATACTTTATTGCTCCCTATATTTTTATTCTACCTAGTCAAGTAGAGCATTTGTAAGCACTATAGCACTAAGTAGTGGCACGTAAATGCCCTCTCGGGCTTCTGCACAGATTTTTCGTAAGCGCTCAATAGTAAGTACTCCACATCAATTAGCTGCTCTTCGGAGCGGCTTGATTGTAGAACTATTTTCGGCATTCGGCTAGCAGTTTGTCTGACCATGGAAGCAGATCCTCGCAAAAACAAATATCATGATCATCCATATGTTTTTGTATCTCTGTTAAGAGATATTCAAAATAATTGTAGAGTTTAAGCTTATTCGCTTTTGCAGTTTCTGCAATGCTATTTAGGACCGGGTTCCTGACCCCAATATCTCTGTCCGTTAAGTTCAAGTTTACCAAAATGGATTTTGTAAATCCGTTATATCTTCTTCATTAGTTTTATTCAATATACCTTTTAATATTAAATACTGCTCATGCTCCTGATATATCATATTAGCAAACTCATCTTCATCTTCTTCACAAAAATCTGCTACTTGCTTTTCTTTCATATCTGGTAATTCTTTATATATTTTATTGCTGTTATATGCTTTTACAACATCTGGAAACAAGCAAAGCGTTGATTCAGACAATCTCTTTAAATAGCTTATACACTTGTTTTTATAATTTTTTTCTATAGAGTCTACATAAGCTACATAGCCACGTATTTCATCATTCATTGCATAATCACCCGTGGCTACTTCATAATGAAGCATAGCTCGTATATCTTTTTTGACTTCTTTAGGAGCCTTTAATAAACCATCATTTATCGTTACTCCCAATACTTCCTTATGATTTTTAGGTGTCATAAAAACTGTTTTCCTTTGATTTAAGCAAAAGCCTTCATCTTCTACTATCTTTTTAATCATGCCATATATCTTTCTTAATAATTCTCTATCATCACAAGAAAATGTCAAATCATCTGCATACCTTGTATATACAATATTTCTTTTATCGCAATATCCTGCTATCCTAAAATCTAGTTTTCTACAAACTAAATTAGCAAGATACGGTGATGTAACAGCCCCTTGTGGCAATTCATCATTAACAACACATATATTTGTTAACAAATTTGATATATCAGCATTATATCCTACATTTTTAAAAATATAGTACACACTCTCTCGCTTAATCGAAGGATAAAAATTCTTTAAATCTAGCTTTAGTATATATAAATTGTTTTTATGCTTTTCTGCACAATACACCAATGGAGAACCTTTTCGAATATCTCTCTTAAATCCATATGAATATTGGGATGTTTTTATCTTGTATAAGATATTCTCCAAAATCCATCGTTGAACTATCTTTAACGCTAGAGACGGTGCATTAATCTTTCTTTTATTACCATCCTTTTTTTTAATAAAAAAGGTTTTATATCTTCCCTCAGCATCCCTTTTAGTCAGCCAATAAACTAGTTTTTCACTTAAACTTACTTCTTTAACTAAATCATCAAAGCAAGTCAACATTGGCAATCCTAGAGACTCAATAACTATTTTATTACTATATTTATTCATAAAATTAGCACCACTTCCTTACCTTAAATCCTTTACCTCCAATCAATGGAGGAAATCCACTGTCGTGGGGTTACTCCATTGATTGGAGTAACTCTGTGTTTGTTAATTTTCTTAGGAAGACGAACCATCTTCCGTAAACAGATATGTACCTGCAACGTTCTAAGAAAGCAGTGCTAATAATATTGGCTATACATAATTTTTAATCTCATTTTATCAATAGTTCTCGTTTTATTTTCCAAAGAAACATATGACAAAAGAAGCTTAGCAAAATCATATCCCTTATCTGTAAGCCTATACTGAATTGACTTCCCTGCCGGCTCTTCTTTTTTTATCAAGCCTTCTTTGAATAACCTTTTTACTGCAGACGAATAGATAATATCAAATTCAGTTATGTTGTATTTTTTCTCATACAAATGCTTTAAAATTGCTACCAATGATTTTACATCCAATTCTTGATAAAAATACAACAACGTTATTATAAAATAATATTGACCAGAAATCAAGTTTAAATCCTTCAATTTCAGTTCTTTTGTTTTATACCTATATCCAAATTTTTTTTTCAAATACTTTTCAATTTTTTCTACAAGTTCACCAATATTATTATTGAAATAGATTACATTATCTTTATTATTCATTCTAACATACTCTACTGGTCCCTGCCTAATAAAGCTTTTTGCATTTTTATACTTTGTTTGCAATAACACAACTACCTTTTCCAAGGTTTCACTATTATTAACAAATGCCCCTAATTCTGTAAATGAACCCGGACTTTCGCAAACAATCAAGATTATATCGCTGTTGCTTGCCAAAAACTTCTCTAATGTTAGTAAATCATATTTTTTTCTATTAAGCATTTCCATAAACATATCTTCCGGATACAATATGGATAAATTATCATTATTTTCTAATCTACTTCTGATAATATCTCTATTGGATTTCTTTTCTTTTGTACTTGCTGCACCACACAAAAAAAGATCAATATTTCTGTGGCGTATATTACAAAATATATTATTATATATTTCATCCACAATATCAAATTTCTCTATCAATAAATTTCCTTCCTTTCAACAATAAATCTGTATTTTCTTTATATTAAATTAACATGTCCAATGCCCTCTCGGGCTTCTTTTCCAATTAAGAGAGCCACCTCTCGGCAGCCCTCTCTGTATGATGTAATGTTTTTTTGCTAGCAATCGAAAACTATTTCATCCACTTTTAATTCAAGTTCTTCGATCTTGCTATATTTATTGCAACCATTTTCGTTTGACCAAATTCGACACTTTTCGACATTATTCGAACTTTTGTTCACACTTTGTTAACGGTACCTGACCCCCGTGTTCGCTTGATGATATGGTTAGAAGCATCCACGGGCTCCAACTGCTTAATACCCGTTCCGAAGCGACTGCCGATTCCGGCTGCCATGATAAGTAATGTTGTTTTCATGATTCCTCCTCACTGTGCTCTTGCCGCTTTGATTGGACATACCTTGATACACTGATAACAATGAACACATTTATTCTCATCAATCTTTGGATACTCAAAGCCTTCTTCGTCCTCCACCATAGATATAGCTTCTTTCGGACAGATGGCATAACAAGCCGTACAACCGCAGCATTCTTCTTTTCTTTTATATAGTACCGGTACTTCCTTCATCTTTCTTCTCCTGACAATCAAACACAAAATACAAAGAGTAGTCCATATTCTTCATTGTGTTTATGCTCTCTGCCCCCCCCGATTACTCGGAGTACTTTTTTGATTGTTTTCTTAACTTTTCGTTTGACTTTTGTCATAAAAGAGACCTTAATCGGAGCAGCATATTTTTGTTTAAGTTCTTCAAAACTGATGCTTTGCATATCATCAAAGAATGTATTTCTCTGCATTGGTCTAGCACACGATTTGTATTCAGCCGGGTTACCTCTCACACCATCTTCATAAGATACTTCTTGCAGTTTCATGCTACTTCTAATTTTCTCAAAGACATCTTTTCCTTTTTCTGTGCGAATGAGCACCAAAGAGGTACCCATGCCATCATTCATATCAGGAGCCACATCATTAATGCCCCAGAAGTCTGCAATTGTCAGATCAGACATTTTTACATTTTTTGCTGTGCATTCATAACAAGAGGGTCTTAAACAATAATCTCTCAAAAACATTTGCATATAGGCATCTTTGTCTTTGAAAATATATAATTTCTTTGTTTCGCCATCTGGAATACTCTTGCAAATTTCTTTCATTCCAAAGTCAGTCCAGCTATCATCCTTGCAGCGAAAGTTAATGCCTTTTAGTTTTCCACCTATCTTTTGTTCCTGATGCTCAGCATACTTTCTCCACAACGCCGGAGAAGGGGCTCCATGACAAATAACATCAACGCAAATCAGATTCTCGTACTCTTTGCCGAGGAAACTTTTAAGGCCATTTACCTGACATCCGGTTCCACTAAAAAGCACAAGCTTTCCTGACATCAAATCCTCTTTGACCGACTTGTATGTATTACCAACTTTCGCCTGCAAATACTTTGAACCACGCAGTTTTGTCAGTTGTTCCTTGCTTGTGACGGAAATAAACTCGGCTGAGTAGCAATCCTCTGCCATGGCAACGCCATATACAACACCCTGCTGTTCCAATACATACTCTGCCAGTGAGGAAAATACCGCGCCAGAAGAACTACTCAATCTAACATCTTTATCCGTATTATAACCGGCATAAACCTTTAACGGTTTCATCCTTAATATCCTCCCCTCTAGTCCAAATATCATATGAACCCTATAAATCGCAGTAACTTCTTTTGTTTTTTAAGAATCTTTTGTCCAGCTAATATAATGGCAAAGCTAATAACCGAGGTCATCGCAAATCGCAGGCTCCAATACAAATACCAATCGTCACTCTGTATGAATTTTCCAATTACTGTTAGCACTGCTATGTGAACATAAAAAATTCCATACGAACAGTCACCGATTCTTCCCAGTAGCTTTGTATTTCCGCCTTGCGTATCAGATTGTTTGAACATCCAATCGATTACCGCAAGCGAATATAGGAAAGATCCAACAGTAATCTGGCTAGTATAGAATCCCATACTCATGCCAAGTTTTCTCAACGCGAGTGCCTCTACGCAGCTAACTGCCCATGCAATCAAGACTTCCCATCCACTACATTTCAGTTTTAGTCCACATCTTACAGTGATTCCTAGATAATAAAATCCAAACCATGCTGGAAACAGTGTTTCATAAAGGCGTGGCGAAGATCCAGTCGTAAAATTCCACGCATATACATACAGAAGATAGCAGGGCGTAATCAGCCACAAGAGATTTTTAATCGTTTTACTTTCTTTTACAACATGAACAAGCCACGGCGTAATGATTGTAAGTTGAATCAATACGACAATGTAGTAAAAAGGTGTGGCCGATTTTCCAACTATAAATCTGTAAATATATCCGAGCCAATATATCCTCACACCGTGGTGAATATCTTTTGCCAAAGATATTCCACTATAAAACAAAGACCAGATTACAAAGGGTACGCACAGTCGCCCCCCCCGATTTAAAATCCACTCTTTATAGCTGAAATCCTTATTACAAATCTATTCTATAGGCACGAAGTACCCGGACATAAAGACAAATGCCTCTGATACTTTGCCAATACTCTCTTTTTCTTTCCATTTCATTATTTCCTTAGAATCTTTTTGATTGGTCCCATCACCAGCTGCTTCTCTTCGGCATTCATTCCAAGGAAGTACATTGAGATTCCATATACCCAAGTATAAATAATCGCAAACATCCCAAGTTTAATGAGACCAGTAACATTAGCAAATCTCATAATAAGAATTCCAACAATACCCGGTGCGATTAACGCAGGAATAAATTTAGCAATTTCTTTCCAAAAGTAAAACATATTCATGCCAATGCGAGCATGATAATACCAGTTCATGAAAATAATGTTTCCAGCAATAAGAGAAATTGCTGTTCCAAGTGCAGCACCAGCCGGTCCCATAATCTTAATTAGAGGAATGCTGACAAAAACATTAGCAATAGCGATAAACAGATAAACAATGGATCGCGCTTTATGCATATTCTTTGCACGCTGTATTTCAATACCAAGATTCTGCACCAATGGAACTGTTACCGGGATAATCAGAAATAATGCAACATCATAAGAAGCACTATACCCCTCTCCAGCCCACACTTTTATAAACGGACTCCCTAGGAAAACAAATCCTGACAGAATCAGACCTAATACAATAAACTGAATACGACCAACCTTGGTAAATAGCTTTGTTAGTTGCTCATTATCATCCGATTCAGCCACAATTCGATTTACCTTTGGTACAAACACATTGGAAATCGAAGTAGAAAACTGCAAGTACAGTGTATTAATCTGTCCACCAACACCATAAACTGCTACTGCTGTTGTTCCTGCCAATCGACCAAGGAGAAACTTATCTACGCTCCAATTCACCTGATCAATGATCTGATTCAGGAAGATGAAGAATGTAAACACCCACATTTCCTTCAGCAATCCAATCTGAAGTCCACGGAATTTAAAACTAATATGTAATTTCTTAAAGCAGTAGAACATATTAGACAACAGCAAAAGGAATGTCAAAAAGGTTGTTACGGAAACCATGCCCTTTGATCCATAACCCATAATCAACAAAGGAAGTGTCAAGAATGGGCTGCATAAGTTTTGTAACAAGATCAAGAGCTTTTGAAATAAAAATTTCTCATGAGCAGTTATTGAACAGTTAAACACACTATTCGGAAATGTCATTGCAAGATTTATAATAAGCAATCCCATTAAAATCTTTGCCGTATCGTATTCGCTATCCGTAAGTCCTGTTCCAAAGATGCTTCGTATATTTCCAATCATTACAATTCCACAAAGAATGCATATAACGGAAATCGAGCAGAAGATAATCATGAACATTCCGTTCAATCTTGCTACGCCGTCTTCATCTTTTTGCGCTTTATATCTTGAATAAAAACGAAGATACGAACTGCCAAAGCCCAAGCTAAGCAGGCTCAAATAGGAAACAACCGAATATACTAATTGATATAGCCCATACTCGCTTTGTCCCAGAAGGCGAAGCATAATCGGAGTATATACAAGACTTACTAATATTTTAACTAATTCTCCGGCGTATGAAAGAATTACACCAGCTTTACGTTGATCGATTTTTATTGTCATCTCTTTCTACCCATTATTTTTGAAGTGCCTGTTTTAAAAAAACAAGAGAGTGTTCTTTTGCTTTTTCCACAGATTCAGTATTGTATAAGCAATCAGTTCTTTTCTTAACTGCGAGTTCTTGTGGTTTTATCAAACGCTCTGTGGCGTTATATAATTTAAGAATATTATCAATTCTTGTATTCATATTATATGAACCAGAATTGCGACCAAACACCCAAAACTCCTTATTAAATATCAGCGAAAAAACCGTTGCATGAAACGAATCCGTCAAGACGGCTGTTGAATTTTCCATCAGCTTTAAAAAGTCATTAGGAGCAACATTTGTATCCTGAATATCTCCAAACATCTCATCTTCCCGGTCATGCAAATACGGTATCATCACTATCTTACAATTATTTCTTTCCGCATATCTTTGTGATTCCTCAATTTTTTCTTTAGTCAAATTAAGAAAATAGCAAAAGATATAGTTTGTGTATTTTTTCTTAGATGTATCAGCCTTCTTCTTCCAGTATTCATATGGACGCAAAAGAGTAGGATCAAGAACCAATTCTGGTTCTCTGCCGGATATTTTTGAAACCAGTTTCTGTGCTGTTTCTTCTCTAACTGAAACATACTGGAGTTCTTTCAAAAATTCTCCATAGCGTTTTGCTTCATATTTCTTCAATGTTTCTTTACCAAAACTGGCCGCATAAATTATTTTTCTTTTTTTATCATCAACAAAATCAAGAAAAAAAGAAGGGATGTTGTAATCAGGGTTCCATATTTGATCGCTACCGCATACATATTTATCATATACTAACTTTCCGGATTTTAACTGATTGTATGTAATTGGCAAAGATAGTTTCAGTTCCTGATTTCTGTATTTATCAAACGCAGCATGCCTTAGTTTAATACTCTTTTCGACGTCATCGCTTATTTCATTCGTGTTCCTTGCACGATGCAATTTTTGCTTAACCTTATCCATCGTCAAAAACCGAATATTTCGTTTGACGCTAAAAGTATTCATTTCCTCCGATGGCTTATAGTTTATTATTTCCACATCACATCCAATTTCCTTTAATGTATCCTGCAATGCAAGTTCCTGTAAAAATCCTCCATAATTGTACATTACAGGATTAAGCGTCAATAAACCAATCATAATTCACACCCCCAAAACATATGGAACCGTAGCATTCACACCATTTAACACATAAAAGAACCACCAATAAAAAAGCATATATCCGATCAAGCAAAATTGTATGATTTTTTTATTTCGTGTTTCATAACAAATAGCAGGAAAAGCAAGCATCTCAAACTGTGAAAAATACATACCAATTCTACCAGCAAAAGAATTCACACTCGTAAACTGAGCTAACAACACGTCAAAAATCATCATTGTGAAATAAAACTGAAAATTTTGAAACGTGCGGTTTTTTCTTTTGGCATATAACATTGCATATAGTAAAATCAAAATTGCTGGCAATCTGCTCAAGATTTGGTTCGGCATAAACATAATGTTTCCACTGATATATCCCACATATTTTGACAAACCAATGGAAGATAATATTTTAGTTGCAATTCCCGTACCGACAACAATCACAAATCCAACGAGTATAACTACCATCATATTTATATTTTTGCGCTGTTCGTCATGTACACTTTCGCTTACATCCACTTTTTTCTCTGCATTTACATAGTTGTAAATAAAGTAAATCAATATTCCTATAACAGCACTTGTATGAAACAACACCGCTACAATGGTAAAGAAACAGCATATCTTATTGTTTTTATTCTCAAAAAAAGTAAAAGCCAAAAAAATAAAAGCCATTGCAATTGATTGTCTCATCAAATTCAGTGACGAATTAAAAAACATAAAATAATATGTTAGAATCCCTACCCAGCACAGGCTATTTTGTGTTTGATTATTTTTATATAAAGAATAACAAATTGGAACAATCACCAATCCTTGAATAACGAACTGAACTGCATATATATTCCTAAACAGCTTTGCAACAATATATACAGTCGTGCTAAAACCTATTTCATAATCTGATACATAAAGATTTCGCCAAATCATAAACCATCTTGTCGTCATGTAATCAGAAAAATTTTCCGCAGAAATTGCCGCATCGGTCATTTGCGAAAGATAGGTTTGCACATCTGTTCCAATGCATTTGTCACGCAAGCCTGCAATTAAGCAAGGTATTAGAAGTGCAACTAAAATCAAAACGAATCTCTGATTCTTTTTGATTACATTTGTTGCTTTAATAATTAATGTTGAAACAAAAAATCCTATTAAATATACGCTCACACTTTTCTCCCATTCTATCTTTTCAGAGCCTGTTTGAGGTTAACAATTGCTCTCATTGCAGTCCACCTTTTTTCCTTGAGCAGTATATAATACAATTTTCTTTTTACACTTGTACAATCGCATATATCAAGCTCATCGAATAGGCCATACTCGTCTATTACATTGAATAGTCCTTTTCTTATGTTTGCACTCAAGCGTTTTGCCTTTATTAAAATAAAACAATCCTGAACAATTTCAACCGTTGTGATACTTTTCTTCTCTTTTATCAATTTTTGAGCTGTTTCCGTGTCACATTTCTCGTGAATGAGATTTTCTAATTCTTTTTCTCCCTCAAACAAATAGAGCCATCGCTTTATTGGATCATCCACAACTCTTGGAGCAAGCCGTGGTATATAATAATAAATGTATCCATAAATTGGAATACACTGTATCGTAACAATATGCTGCATTAAGCATGTGTTAAACAAAGCATCCTCTCCAGATAACATCCCTGTTTTGAACTGAACATCATACTTTTTCAGGATATCTCGTTTGATGAATTTTGCCCAACATTCACAGAGTTCTTTGCTTTCCGCACGCAACTGTAAAACATATCCATAGTCTACATTAAAGATATCCTCATTGCTATGGAATATGTCTTTTTCAACAATTGTCCGATAAAATTCTTTTTTCTTTTCAATATCTTTTACTTTTATACCACACAGAACCCAATCAGCAACAATTTTGTCACAATTATTGTTCAAATATTCAACAAATTCCGTTGATATTTCATCATCAGCATCTAAAAACAAAATATACTTTCCGCAACTTTTTTCTATACCAAAATTTCTTGCCGAACTCACGCCTCCATTCTCTTTTTTTACAAACTTTATTACGGCAGAATCTTTTATATAATTTTCACACTCATACGAAATGTCATCGTCTGATCCATCGTCCACTACCACAATTTCATGGGGAATCGTTATGCCAGTCATACTATCAATGCATCTCTTAAATTCACAAAAAACCGGATTGTATAGCGGTATAATAATACTTAAAAAAAATTTTTGACGCTCCATTAGCTCTTTCATCATCTCAATTCTTTATACATTTATTACTTTATACTACTTGTGGGTAGGACAAGTAAACTATAATTCAGTTTACCCCCCCTAATAATTTTAAGTTTTAATAATAGCTGTTTTACATCTTGACGTAAACATTGTTTTGGAAGTTGCTGAAATACAAGTCTGTTGAATTTTCCCTTTTGCAATTTTTTAAAGAACACATCTCTTCCTTTCGGAAGATCTGACGGGTGCTCCAACTGATGATTATTAGCTACAGCTTTAGTCAAATCGACACTCTGCAAATGTATATCTGCCATTTGAAGCAATTCACTTCCTTTATCTGTCATCGACAGAACAAGAGAAATGCCTTTTTTTTGCTCCTCTATTGACAGCTCACTTCCCCACGAATCGCCCAAAGTCAAATCCGATGCTCTTGATATCTTTGCGTATTGACAGCTATAGCAGTTTTCCGTATATGTTAACGAGTTCAAAAATGCAATCGAGTACTTATCGCTCACGCCATTTGTGATGATACCTTTATAATCGCCATAAACCATAAATTTTGCTTTAACTCTGAATTGTATGTCTTGCAGAGCATCCAGTTCAAAATTATACTGGTTTAAAAACTTGTCCAAGAGTTTTGGCGATGGTGTACCATGACATATCAAATCTATTGTATAAAGATTTTCTCCAAGTTTCTCTCCTACAAATTTTTTTAATGCCGCCACTTGGCACGGCAATGCAATAAACAGCACTTTCTGACTGCTTTTCAGTTTTTCTGTTACGCTCTTGTAAATGCCCTCTGGATTGCTCTTAACGTACTTCGAACCAACGAATTTCTGTAGTTCATCAGTCTTTTCAGCAAATTCAAAGCCAAACTTTCCATTCCTAAAGCAACAGCTGCAAACTACGCCGCCATTGATTACAAACGCAGAAGAAATTGCAGTAGCCAGTCCACCAGACGAACACTTTTTTCTGTCTTCCTGATTATTCGTCCATCCCTGATACCATTCAATCGGTTTCCTGCTCAATACCGGATTATTTTGTTGACATACGCCATAGCATTTATTGCATTTTATGCATTTATCTTCTTTAATAATTGCGTTATAGGAAGACAATCTGTCCTTGATTTCAATCGCTTTTTTCGGACAACCTTCTACACATGCCATACAACCCGTACATTTATTTAATTCGCAAACTGTTTTCAAGTCATTCTCCATGATACCTCTAATTTATTCCTCAATCATTTTTTTTAGAATTTCTAAAGATTCTATCCTTTTTTCTTTTAACACTTCATTTGCTTCAGTAAAGTCAACCTTGTTTTTTGCTAATTGAATATCTTCCTCGTCACGAAGTATCCTATGTGAGAGCCCTGTCATACGGAGAATACTCATATTTCGAGTTCCCGTATTATTATTGGGAAGTACCTCCACAAATGGCGTGTTGAAATTGATTGCAAAAGCTGTTCCGTGAAAAGAATCCGTTATCATGCAAGTCGCATTTTTTATATACGAAAGGAATTGCCCCATCTCTGGACACCAGACAAACTTGCCCTCTCTAGTAATTTGATGAAATGATGCAGAAATTCTAACAAGTGGCAAATTCATTTCATCTGCTACGCGTTTTGCATATCGTCCCAACTTTTCATCATTATGAAGCTGATATACAAGCACATAGTTTTCGATTTTAATAGGTGATAAATACTTATTCCAAAAAGAAGCATCCAACAATAATGTTGGATCAATTACTTGGTATGCGTCCATACCAAATTCTTTTATTATTGTAACAGCACTATCTTCTCGAACCGCAATATATTCATATCTGCTCAGCCATTTTCTATAGTATTGCTTTAATTCTGCGGTCATCTCGGTATGTCCAAAACTCGCAGCATACGCAACTCTTTTATCAGTATCTTTGGTAAAGGACAAGCAATAACTACTATCATACGATCCATTTTCTGTTGGTCCCCAAACCTGATCACTTCCTGTCATATACACATCGGCCGAAGGTATATTGTTGGAAAGTTGCTCTAAAGTATGATACCGTTCTGTCAGTTTTAAGTACTTTCTTTGAGCTTTTTCAAATCTTTTTCCCGCTAAAACACTCTCTGGCTGACGTAAAAGAAGATACAGTGTTCTCTTTATCAGATTGTTATTCCACCCCGGCTTACGCTTTAAAATAGTTTTTTCATGCTGGGAATAATGTTCGTCATCTCTTATATAATCAATGATTTCACAGCAATGCCCCATATTTTCCACTACCGTCTGCGTAGCCAAAGCCTGCAAAAGCGAGCCATAATTCGTTATCGCGTGTCTAGTAATAACAGCTACTTTCATGATTCCTCCTTACTCCTTCATCCTTTTGGTAAACTCCAGCCGCTTTAAATACAGTTTCCTTGTGTCTGCAATCTTTTTTGGCAGAGCTTCATGCTACAATAGACCCTTATTCGGATACAGAAAGAACTCTAACCATTTTGTTTTCTTCATAATCCACGCAGCTACAATCGGTCCTGCAAAACTGATTCCAAGTCCTAGTGCAATATGAATTGCTGCATTCGTAACACCTATCTTCAGCAGAACAGATCTCATCGGTGCCGCAAATAACGTGTGCATCAGGAAAATTGGCATAGTGTACTTTGCAAAAAATCCCATAGCTTTCCCAGATTTTTCTTCGTATGTTGCCACTAAAAGAATTACTGCGGTGCAAGCCATCAATCCCAGTACAAATGACACTGCTAAATTCTGGACATTAGCCATGTGTACCACAATACTCAGTCCAAGGAACAATAAACCAATCACCGTTCCTTGCAATTTCTTTCCTCGTATCTGCACATTAAATACACAGATACTCATTCCTATTACAAACCAAATTTCGTTTGTGAGAACGGTCGATACGGCGTATATCCCTATACCCCCCCTAAAATGAGGAGCTTTGCCGTAAATGCAACAATTAATCCTACAGCAGCCATTTTCACATTCGTGAATGTCGGTGTGATGAGAAAGATAAAGAACAATGCATACAGATACCAATACGGCGCAGTAGGATGAAGCAACAACGTATCACCTAAACCGCCAATCTGATCATTCACACTGCCAGAGAATACTGTTTTCAATAACCATGTGGCTGTCGTAAAAGTCACATACGGCACACCAAGGGTCAGTGCTTTCTTCGCCACATTCTTTTTCCAGCTCTTGAAACCATTCACCTTGCTGTACTTTTGATAAAGGTATCCGCTACAAATAAAGAACAGCGGCACATGAAAGTAATAGATTGTCGTATTAAACCACCTGTACAAGTCATTCTCCGGCAGAATATTTGCTTTCGTCATGCTCTGGAAGAAATGCCCCAATACGACCAGTATACAGGCAATGACTTTCACATCATCGACCCATTTTTCTCTTGTTTTTACCGCTGTCTTTTCACTCATTACTTCGTCTCCATCTGCTGTGCGATATCAGCATCCACGATTTCCTCGCCAGTCTTATGCTTCAGCTGCTCTTTACTTGCTTCACTCAGACCGTTGTTGATCACACAGTTCATATCGCAGGTGCTGCACTTGTCGAGTTCCTCTTTGGTAACTTTGCCGTCACGGTAGTCCCGGCATATCTTCAGCTCGTACATGGAATACGGATGTTTGGTGAACAGTGCCTTGAATTTATGTATCAGAACCCAGGTGGCAGGCTTCCAGATGTACTTGTGCATAGCCGGAGAAACAGAACCGATCATCCAGCAGTCACGGTCACAGCAACGAACCTTTGCACGAACCTTCTCAGCCTCCGGGCTGTTCCACAGCTCATCCCAAGTCTGATTGTTCAGGTTGCCCATGACTTCCTTGTCCTTGGTACCATTACAAGGCATGACATCGCCATACGGATCGATGAAGAAGGTATCAAAGCTCATGTCGCAAGGCAGCAGACGCTTCTGGCCGTAGATGTAGTTAATCAGACCGTGGTTGAAGTAAGCACGGAACCACTTCTTCGGACTATTGCTACGGAGCAGTTCGTTGACCAGATTCTCAAAGTTCTTGGCAACCATCGGACGATCATGGATGATATTCTTTGCCTCAACGAAATAGAAGCTGTTATGCAGGGAAGCGGTCGCGAACTCCATACCCATCTCGTTAGAGATTTTGTACAGAGGAACCAGATCCGGAGCGTTCTTGTCCTGAACGGTCATACCAAAACCAACGTCCTTCATGCCCATCTCACGCAGCTTCTTCAGCGTGCCATAACCACGCTGGTAGCCGTTCTGCAGACCACGGATTTCATTGTTGGTCTGCTCCAGACCCTCGATAGAGATACGGATACCGATCTGCGGGAACTCCTTGCACAGGTCAACGATACGATCTGTAAAGAAGCCGTTGGTGGAAATAACGATACGATCGGACTTTTTGTACAGCTCACGCACGATATCCTTCAGGTCAGTACGGATAAAAGGTTCGCCGCCGGTGATGTTCGTGAAGTACATCTTCGGCAGTTTCTTGATGGTTTCGATGCTGATTTCTTCTTCCGGCTTGGAAGGCGCTTTATAGCGATTGCACATAGAGCAACGAGCGTTGCAGCGATAAGTGACGATGACCGTACCATTTAACTTCTTTTCTTCAGACATGATTAACTCTCCTAACTCTCTCTTTTAAGAATGTTTCGATTTTATTTAAGAACCACTTTGCACATACCGAGAACACAACCGAACCGCAGATGACTGCAACAGCTGTGAAGATATATGCCAGCAGACCGTTTCCAAATACATGAACGAGGTGCAGCTTCTCAAGCACACGATAAATCACCATGTGGCACAGGTAAATCTCGAAGCTGATACCACCGAGGAACTTGGCAACTGGATTGACCAGTACCCCCCCCACTTTACAGCCGAGGGTATAGACCAGTGCTGCCACACAGAAGAACAGCATCGTGAGCGTATTGTCACCTAAAGCAAAATAAGCAACTGTGGCAACCAGCAGAATCGCGCCGGCGCTAACTTTATATTTTGCTGCAAACTCAGCCAGTTCCTTCCGATAGAGGAAGATCAGGCCGCCTGCGATGAAATAGACTGCATCGTAGACGATATTAGTTCTTCCAGCCTTGAAGTAATTAGCGCACAACCAGTTAAATACCAGTGCCGCAACCGCCACACCCCACGCTCTCTTCCTGTTTCCAATCAGGAAACAGAAGAACGGGAACAGCATGTAGAAAACAAAAATAACTGCCAGTGTCCAACTCACACCAATAACCGAAATCTTGGCATTCGGCAGAAGCCCTTGGCATAATGTCAAGTTTGCAAAAACTTCAAACAAAGATTCCTTGCTCGGTGAAATCACAAAGTCCAGCGCACAAAGCAGTGCAAAATACGGCCAGATCTTGATGTATCGTTTCTTGTAGAAATCCTCTACGCTAATCTTCTGGTCAATAATTTCCTGATAATAGCCGCAGCACATACCAAAACCGCTGACCATCATAAAAAGGAAAACGAGGTTTGTAAAAGATGGTATTAGCCGTTCGAACACAAATCCTCCTATCCCATATTCTCCATTTGCGAGAACGTGCATCAGCGCAATGCCAATAATGGCATATGCCTTCAATCCATCTATTCCCTCATATCGATCCGCTTTTGTAGCCACAAATTCTCTCCTCACGTACCAGTCTTACTGATAAACTCTCATTATTTTCTCGTAGTACTCATCGATGGTATCGAAGCTGATGCCCTTGCAGTTTCTGCTGTATTCCTCGCACAGCTTCTTGTCGCCCCAGAGCTTCTGAATCTTACTCTTCAGCTCTTCCGAATTACCGCTCTTAAACAGCTCGCCGGTCTTACCGACCTGAATCAATTCCGGGATGCCGCCGATATCAGCACCCAGAACCGGTGTGCCGTACATCTGGGATTCCATCACGGAAAATGGGCAGTTCTCATACCACTCAGAAGGGTAAATGGAGAACCGTGCCTCACGGATCAGCTTCTCCAGTGCCTCGCCTTTCTGGAAGCCAACGTTCTTGATGTTCTTAATACCATTTACTGTCTCTTCCAGCGGACCAGTACCGGCGAAGATGAACTGCACATCCGGCAGCTCCTTACAGACCTTGATGAGTGTGCCGATGCCCTTTTCTTCAGAGAAGCGGCCGAAGTAGAGGATGTAATCCTTCTTCGGAGTCTCTTTCCACTCCACCTTGTCGATGAAGTTGTGCATTGCCACGGTCTTTGTTGCAAACAGAGGATTGCTGTCCA
>OGCN01002618.1_pt1 | contig 19035 bp, 15 predicted proteins | sample 1570181 | NCBI WGS metagenome assembly OGCN01 (sample SAMEA4370584, study PRJEB24528) | human gut metagenome | reverse complement strand
TTTTTTGTATTATAATAAAGTATAGATATATAAATTAAATTTTGATTTAAAGAGGTGGGTAAATGAGCAATATATCTGTGGGAGGCCAAGCGGTTATAGAAGGCGTAATGATGCAATCTAAAGACAAAAGAGCTATTGCCGTAAGAAAAAGCAATGGAAAAATAGTGTTAAAAAAGAATAATATTAAAAGTTGGATAAATGAAACAAATATAAATAAAATACCTTTTTTAAGAGGGTCATTTATATTATTAGAAACAATGATAGAAGGAATAAAAAGTTTGAATTTTTCATCTGAATTTTTTATTGAAGATGGAGAAGAAGATGCTTTTGACAGATTTATAAAAAAGATATTTAAGGATAAAGCTAATGATGCAATAATAGGTATATCTTTAGTACTATCTTTATTATTTTCAGTAGGTATTTTTATACTTATACCAACAACGGTTGGGGGTATATTTTCAAAAATAATTGATAATAAGTTAATACTTAATCTAATAGAGGGAATAATTAGAATAAGTATATTATTTGCATACATAGTTATAATATCCCAAAATAGTGATATTAAAAGAGTTTTCCAATACCATGGAGCTGAACATAAATCAATACACTGTTATGAAAGTGGATTAGAATTAACAGTAGAAAATGCTAAAAAATTTACAACACTTCATCCTAGATGTGGAACGAATTTTTTATTTATAGTTATGTTTACATCAATAATATTATTTTCTTTCTTTGGGTGGCCTAATCCATTAGTTAGGGTTGTCATGAGGATACTATTTATTCCAATAGTTGCAGGTATATCTTATGAAATAATAAAATTTCTTGGGAAATATAATAATAAATTTACTAAAATTGTCGCATACCCAGGTATGATGTTACAAAAATTTACAACAAAAGAGCCAGATGATGAACAACTAGAGGTTGCATTGACTGCTTTAAAAGCTGTAACAAATGAAAAATAAAGGAGACAATATGACAATAAGATATATAATCATTAAATACTCTCAAGAGCTAGAAAAAATAAGTGATACTCCAAGACTGGATGTAGAATTATTTTTACAAAAAGCTCTTGGTGGAGTTGATAGAATTTACATACATTTAAACTTAAATAAAGAGCTTACAACAGAACAATATGATGAATTTATAAAATATATAAATGATAGAATTAATGGAAGGCCAGTTGCATACATAGTAGGTAATAGAGAATTTATGGGACTAGACTTTTTTGTCAAAGAAGGTGTCTTAATTCCTAGACCAGATACTGAAACATTAGTTGAGGAAATAATAGAACTTTGCAAAAACAAAAGTGAACAAATTAATATACTTGATATTGGAACTGGATCTGGGGCTATTACTGTAAGTTTAGCTAAATATATAGAAAACTCAAAAGTGATGTCTTTTGATATATCAGATATACCACTAGAAGTAGGTAAAATAAATGCTATAAATAATGAAGTAGATAATAAAATTGAATTTGTTAAATCAGATGTGTTTAGTGCTATAAAAGATACGGAAAAGCAATTTGATGTAATAGTATCTAATCCACCATACATACCTAAGAAGGATATAGAAACTCTTCATACACAAGTGAAGGATTATGAGCCGTATAATGCTCTTGAAGGTGGAGAAGATGGACTTGATTTTTATAGACAAATAACTAAAGAGTCAATAGACTATTTAAAGCAAGGTGGTATATTGGCATATGAGGTTGGACATGATCAAGCTGAAGATGTATCAGAAATAATGAAGTCTTATGGATATACTAAAATATATAAAAAGAAGGATATACAAGGCATTGATAGAGTTGTTATAGGTTTTAAACTATGATATAATCAAAGAATTGATATTGACAAATAAAGAGGTGAAAATATGCTAAAGAAGTTAGAAGTACTAGAAGATAAATATAAAGAGTTAACAGAAAAAATAAGTGATCCAGAAATAATAAATGATCAAAAGACTTGGCAAAAATACATGAAAGAACATGCTGATTTAGAACCAATAGTAATGAAGTACAGAGAGTATACAAATGTGTTACAAAGCATAGCTGATTCAAAGGAAATATTACAAGAAGAATCAGATGAAGAGTTAAGAGAATTAGCTAAAATGGAATTATCAGAAATGGAAGATATGGTTGAGCCATTAGAATCAGAACTTAAGATATTATTATTACCTAAGGACCCTAACGATGATAAGAACGTTATCGTTGAGATAAGAGGTGGAGCAGGTGGAGATGAAGCAGCTCTATTTGCAGGTGATTTATTTAGAATGTATTCTAGATATGCAGAGAGAAGAAGATGGAAAATGGAATTATTAAGTGCAAGTGATACGGGTGTTGGTGGATATAAAGAAGTATCATTCTTAATAAAAGGTAAAGGTGCATATTCTAGACTTAAGTATGAATCAGGAGTTCACAGAGTTCAAAGAATACCTTCTACTGAATCAGGAGGAAGAATCCATACATCAACGGCTACAGTTGCTGTTTTACCAGAAGTTGAAACTGTAGAAGTAAATATAAACCCAAATGACTTAAGAATAGACGTATTCCGTTCTTCAGGAAACGGTGGACAAAGTGTTAACACTACTGACTCTGCGGTAAGAATAACACATATACCAACAGGAGAAGTAGTTTCTTGTCAAGATGGTAAATCTCAGTTAAAGAATAAAGAACAAGCTCTAAAAATATTAGTAGCTAGATTAAATGATAAAGCTATAGCTGAGCAAAATAAAGATATAGCAGCAGAAAGAAAGAGTCAGGTTGGTACAGGAGATAGATCTGAAAGAATAAGAACTTATAACTTCCCTCAAGGAAGAGTAAGTGATCACAGAATAAACCTAACATTATATAAGTTAGACTCATTCTTAGATGGAGATATCGATGAAATGATAGATGCTCTAATAACTGTAGACCAAACTGAAAAGATGGCATCAATATAAATCCCTATTAATCTAGGGATTTTTTTGAGCAACTTAAATTATTTTGATGCTTTTTAAAACTTTAATTAGTACTAAGGCTTTAAAATATTGGATAAATATAGTATGAATAGATTAAAATTTATATAATAACTTTGGTAATGTTATCTCCATGTGAAGTATATAATGTTATATACAATACAAGGAGGGAGAATATGATACTTAGAATAACAATAATAGGATTACTTGCTGGTGTTATTGGTACAGGTCTTGGTGGAATTATATCTGCTTTATTCAAAAGAAATGTTGACCGATATTTAGACTTTTTTATGGGTCTATCTGGGGGAATAATGCTAGCTGTAGTTGTATTTGACTTGATGAAAGAATCTATGAATGAAATCGGTGTTTTACCTACTGTAATATTTACATTTGTGGGCGTATTATTAACTATGTTTTTAAAAACAAAATTAGATATGTCTAAAGAAATGAAAGCGGGATATCTTATATTTATAAGCATATTGTTACATAATTTACCAGAAGGGTTGGCTATAGGCTCATCTTTTATGTCTACTGAAACATTAGGTATGACACTTGCAATAGTAATAGGTATACATAATGTTCCAGAAGGGTTAGCAATGGCATTAAGTTTAGTTGGAAGTAGAATGAAAATATCTAAAGTTATTTTATTTACAATAATAGCAGGAATACCAATGGGAATAGGAAGTTTCATAGGTGCTTATTTTGGAGGAGTATTTCATTCATTGATAGGGGTATTTCTTGCATTAGCAGCTGGTACAATGATGTATGTCGTGTTAGAAGAGATATTCCCAAAGTCAAGAAGCTTATATTGTATAATAGGTTTTTTAATTGGAACAATAATTGTATATTACATCTAAAAATGAGATGAAAGCAGGTATACTAAAGATGAATACTATCATAAGTAAAATAGATATAAAAAATATAGATAAAAATGAGATAAAAAAACAAGCAGAATTAATAAAAGAAGGAAAAACGGTAATATTTCCTACAGAAACTGTATATGGATTGGGAGCAAATGCCTTAGATGAAAATGCTGTAAAAAAAATATACGAAGCTAAGGGAAGACCTAGCGATAATCCACTTATAGTACATATATATAATAAAGAAGAAGTATATAATCTAGCGAAGGATATAAATGAGAAGGCTGAAACTATAATGGAACATTTTTGGCCAGGTCCTATAACTATCATATTAAATAAGAAGGATTAGAAACAGTAGCTATAAGAATGCCGTCTCATTCAATTGCTAGAGAAATAATAAAACAAGCAGGCGTTCCTATAGCTGCGCCATCTGCAAATATTTCGGGAAGACCTTCTCCTACTAAAGCAGATCATGTTTATGAAGAAATGAATGGAAGAGTTAGTGGAATAGTTTTAGGTGGAGATAGCAACTTTGGTTTAGAGTCAACAGTGTTAGATGTAACAACAGACACTCCTATGATACTAAGACCAGGAAGTATAACTAAAGAGGATTTGGAAAAAGTAATAGGTGAGGTTTTAATAGACCCTTCTTTAGCTAGAAAAGAGGACAATGATAAGGCCAAGGCACCAGGTATGAAATATACACATTATTCTCCAGATGCAGATGTATATATTGTATCAGGGAGTGAACACGATATTATAGAAAAAATAAATTCTCTTGTGGAAGAAAATGAAGAGCGTGGTTTAAAAACTGGAGTAATGTGTTTAGAAAAGAATAAAGATAATTACAAAGGTGAAGTTTTATCTTTAGGTAATACTTTAGAAGAAGTTGGAAGTAATTTATTTGATGCATTAAGACAAATGGATAAAATGAATATAGATATAGTATATTCAGAAGAATTTCCAACAGATGGAGTGGGGCAAGCTATAATGAATAGACTTTTAAAATCAGCAGGATATAAAACTATAAAAGCCTAGAAATATATCTATAAAAACATGAACAAATAATGTATAATATTACAAGATATATTCTATAACATAGATTATATAAATATAGTTGGAGGTATTGTACATATGAAAATAGGGTTAGCTAGTGACCATGGAGGATATAACTTAAAATCAGAAATAATAAAACATCTGAAAGAAAAAGGAATCGAATGTATAGACTTTGGACCAGATAATTCTCTAGAGTCAGTTGATTATCCTATATTTGGGGAAAAAGTTGCAAATGCTGTTATATCTAAGGCAGTAGATTATGGAATAGTATGCTGTGGAACAGGAATAGGAATATCATTAGCTGCTAATAAAGTTCCAGGTATAAGATGTGCTGTTGTATCGGATGTATTTTCTGCAAAAATGTCTAAAGCTCATAATGATGCTAATATGCTATCTTTAGGAGAAAGAGTATTAGGAAGAGGATTAGCTTTAGAGATTGTAGATGCATGGATAAATACAGAATTTGAGGGTGATAGACACTCGAAAAGAGTTAATATGATAAAAGAAATAGAAGAAAGATACAATAAGTAGGAGGCATAAGTAATGAGTAAAGTAATAGTAACAGATCATCCATTAATACAACATAAATTAACATTAATGAGAGATAAAAACACAGGGTCAAAAGATTTCAGAGAACTTTTAACAGAAATAAGTATGTTAATGGGATATGAAATAACTAGAAATGTACAATTAGAAGAAATAGAAATAGAAACACCAGTAACAAAAACAAAATCTAAAGTTATAGCAGGTAAAAAGTTAGGGATAGTACCTATATTAAGAGCTGGTTTAGGAATGGTAGATGGATTAGTAAGTTTAACTCCAGCTGCTAAGGTTGGACATGTTGGATTATATAGAGATCCAGAAACATTAAAGCCAGTAGAATATTACTGCAAACTTCCTCAAGATATTGAAGAAAGAGAAATGATAATAGTTGATCCAATGCTTGCTACAGGTGGTTCAGCAGTTGCAGCAATAGATGTATTAAAATCAAGAGGAGCAAACTCTATAAAATTAGTTAATTTAGTTGCAGCTCCAGAAGGTATAGCAGAGGTTCAAAAATATCATCCAGATGTAGATATATATGTAGCTGCTATAGATGAAAAGTTAAATGATCATGGATATATAGTACCTGGATTAGGAGATGCAGGGGATAGACTATACGGAACAAAATAATTTTTAGAGAAAAAAGGAATTTAGTGATAAAAAAAGAATCTATAATTATATAGATTCTTTTTTTATGTAATTATTTTATTTAATGAATTAATAATTTAAGTTAAGTGTATTATATATAATGTTAAGTTGAAAAAGAGGTTATAAAAAATAAATATAAAAATTCAATTTACTGTAGCTATTTCTGGTCAATATGTATTATACTGAACCCAGAAGAGGGGGGAAAACTTTTATGGTCACAATAAAGGAAATTGCCAGACAGGCAGGGGTAAGTACAACGACGGTTTCCAATGTTCTGCATAAAAAGAATGCCAGAGTTTCCGCGGAAACCATAGAGAAGGTAGAAAGGCTGCTGGCAGAGAACAATTATATTCCAAGACTGGGACTGAATGCACTGACAAACAGGAGTTCCAGGATCATCTGTATCCTGATCACAACGCCGGAATTTGCCAGAGGATCTGCTTATGAGACACCGTTTTACGGGAATATGCTGGGACATCTGGAGCAGCTTCTCAGAGAAAGAGGATACTATATCATGATCTTTTCGGACAAAAATGTGGAGGAGATCGAGAAGATGACAGTTGGCTGGAATGTAGACGGGATCATTACGATCTCCATGCCGTACAGACACCTGCAGAAGATCGCAGGGTTGTCAGAAACACCTATCGTTTCCATAGACATGGATGAAATGCCGGAGGGAAATGAAACATATTATCAGATTACATCCGAGGATAAAAAGGGCGGCAGAGAGATGGCACGATATCTGATCCAGCAGGGGATAAAAAGGATCGTGTATCTGGCGAATGTAGATCATGGAGCTGACCATTTACGTTTCGTGGGTGTACGTGAGGCAGTACGTGAGGCAGATTGTGAGATTCTTCTGGAAGAGAAACGTCTGCCAAGGGATTATAGAGAAAGAAAAAAATGTTATCAGGATTTTCTGAAATATGTAGGAACAGACACAGCACTGTTTTTCTCCACAGATTTCAATGCAGCAGAGATGATTTCGTTCCTGCATAGAAATCATGTAAAGATTCCTGATGAGATTTCTGTAGCAGGAATGGACGATGATGTGTTTGCCAGCATTGTTTATCCGCGCCTTACTACTATTCGTGTGAATGTAGAAGAGAAAGCAGAGACTGCAGTAGAGGTACTGATGAAGCTGATAAACGGAGAAGAATGCGAAAAGAACGTATACAAGACAACAGTACAGCTTATAAAAAGGGAAAGTGTTAAAACTAAATCATAAAGCATAAAAGAGGAGAATGAAAAAATGAAGGTATTCAAGATTCAGGAAAACGGGATCAATATGGTATGGAAGGTCGCAGATACAGGCTGCGTAAGGCTACTGCATTTCTCTGCACTGCCATTTGATGAGAGAACCATTGTAGACGAATACGAGGAGCAGGGCTTCAAACTTCTGGAGTTGGAGGCTGCAGGTTATGACAGACCGGACGAACGTCACGGAACCAAATATATTGTAACTGCGCCGGGCTACAGAATGCAGTATGCAGACCATAAAGATTACCGGAATGAAACAGGACGTAAGCTTGAGATCACCACACAGGATCAGGAATCCGGGCTGCAGGCAGTCAACCATTTTCAGTTTTTCGACGGTATTGCAGTAGTAAGATGCTGGTGCGAAGTTTCCAATATGGGAAAAGAAACCCAGACAATCCAGTATGTATCTACATTTAACTTAAACGGTGTGGAGAAAGAAGGACTTCTTTCCCGTGATGAGAAGATCAGGATCGGTGTGGTACATAATTCCTGGCAGCGAGAGCTTCTTCTGCAGGAATATACACTTCCGGAGGTTGGCCTTCAGAATTCACAGGTCAATATTCCCATCCGTTCTTCCAAGGCATTTGAACTGACCAACACAGGAAACTGGTCCACCAAGCATTATCTTCCTATGGGATACATCTCCAACACAGAAACTGGCAGCATGCTTTTCTGGCAGATCGAACACAACGGTTCCTGGCACAGTGAGATCAGTGACCTGACCAATCATTTGTATCTGCAGATCAGCGGACCTACAGATATCCATTCCCACTGGCACAAAGAATTAAAACCAGGAGAAAGCTTTACCACAGTACCAGCAGGTGTAGGTGCAGTGACTGGTGATATGGGAGCTATGGCGAAAGAACTCACCAGCTACAGAAGAGCCATCAGAAGAAAGAATAAAGATAATGAGAAACTGGCTGTTATTTTCAACGATTATATGAACTGTCTCTGGGGCCGTCCCACCGCCGCTGAGGAATATCCGCTGGTGGACGCTGCTGCCGAGGCTGGCTGCGAGTACTTCTGTATCGATGCCGGCTGGTACGCCGACGGCGACTGGTGGGACAGCGTCGGCGAGTGGGAGGAGAGCCGCAAACGCTTCCCGGAAGGCGTCAAGAAAGTCACCGATTATATCCGGAGCAAAGGACTGGTTCCCGGCGTCTGGCTGGAGCCGGAGGTCATGGGCATCCGCTGTGACCTGGCGAAAAAGCTTCCCGACGACTGGTTCTTTGTCCGCCACGGAAAACGGGTCTACGACCGCAGCCGTTTCCAGCTGGACTACCGCAATCCCGCAGTCCGCGCCCATATGGACGAGGTTGTGGACCGGCTCGTCAGCGAATACGGAGTGGGCTATATCAAGACGGATTACAATATTGAGCCCGGCATCGGCACGGAGCTCTCTGCCGACAGCGTGGGCGAGGGCATGCTGGAACACGAGCGGGCTTATATCTCCTGGCTGGACGGTCTTTTCAAGCGCCATCCGGAGCTGATCATTGAGAACTGCTCCAGCGGCGGCCTCCGTATGGATTACGGCATGCTCTCCCGTTGCAGCATCCAGTCCACAAGCGACCAGGAAAACTATCTCCAGTACGCCGTCATCGCCGCCAATGCTCCCACCAGCGTCACCCCGGAGCAGGCCGCAGTCTGGGCTTATCCCATGAACCATGAGGAAAGCATTTCCCCCGACGCTCTCCGGGAGGAAGTCATTTTTAACATGGTCAGCGCCATGCTTCTCCGCATCCATCAGAGCGGCCATCTGGCCAAGCTTGATGAGGAGCGGAAAGCTCTGGTAAAACAGGCCCTCAGCGTCTATAAGACCATCCGCCCGGACATCCGCGTCTCCCGCCCCTTCTGGCCCCTCGGTCTTGCAGGCTACAGCGACGAGATCGTGAGTCTCGGCCTTTTCGTCGAAGGAAAAGCCTACCTCGCTGTCTGGAAACGAAGCGGTGCTGCCGAGAGCGTAACCCTTCCCATCTCCGATGCCGTCCGTACTGCCCTGGACTCAGAAAAAATCGCCCTCTCCTGCATTTATCCGGGACCTGAGACCGCCGAAGCCTCCTACGATCCTCTGGAAAAAGCAGTGAAAGTTGCTCTTCCAAAGCCCGTGATGGCCCGGCTCTTTGAGCTGACCCCCGACCGTTAAAAAAATTTGCGGCCCATTTTTTTTTCACATGGACCGCTTTTTTATTCTTTATGTATCAGTTCATAATAGAAAATGTACTGTTGGAGCACACCTTCCATTCCCCCATACCGCTTCGCCGGGAAACCGCCTGGATAATGCTTTTCCAGGGCCTGGCGGATATGGGTATCCACTGGAAACGCCGAAAGCTCGTGAAGGGCCATAAGGCAGATGCAGTCCGCCACTTTCACGCCGACGCCGTAAAGCTTCAGAAGCTCCTCCCGGGCCTCCGGGTAGGTCATTTTCCGGATTACAGCGAGATCTACTTCACCGGATGCTACCCGAAGGGCCGTGTCCCGGACATATTTTGCCCGGTACCCAAGGTTGCAGTCCCGAAGCTCCTCTTCCGTGGCCTGACTTAAGGCCTCCGCTGTCGGAAAAGCATGATAAACGGTCCCGTCCGCGGCTCTTTTTTCCTCGCCGTATCTTCTTGAGATCCGGTCGATGCATTTTCGGATGCGGAAGATGTTGTTCTGCTGGGAGATCAGAAACGAGACGATCATTTCCCAGAGGTCCTGATTCAGAATCCGGATACCGCTTCCAAGCTCCGCCGCAGTTTTCAAATAGGTGTCTTCCGGGTCAATCGCTTCTATATAAATGCCATAGTCTCTTTCCAGGTCAAAATAGTGTTTCCAGAACGTCTCGAACTCTTCCTCGCTGCAGTCAAAGCGCACGGTCTCACCTTCCTGGGTGGCTCTCAGGTATTTATCCTCTGCACGGATCTGAAATTCATTTTCCGTTATCCGCTCCATCCGGAAACACTGGCCGGAATCGCAGATCTCCGAAAGATCAAAATACGGAATTTCTTTTACTACCATCTTACTACTCCTCTTCTATCATTCTCACCCCGATTATAGCCTCCCTTTTTTTGAAAAACAACTGGGATTTTCTGTTAAAACAGTTGACTTTTGAAAAGTGAATCCTTATGATGGTAAAGGCAAAAAACTGAATTTTTATATCTATTTTACGGAGGAATTTATGCATACAATCAGCGTGGAAGAACTGGAAAATCTGGATCCTTCCAATATCACCATCCTGGATATCCGTTCAGAGGAGGATTTCCGCCGGGGTTCTTTTCCGGGAGCCATCAATATTCCCATGAAAAAAAATCTGGACGAGGACAGCGCGGAGGAAGGCTTTTTTGAGCCGGGTTCCATCGAAACACTGGAAAAAGACCTTCCGGCAAACAAACCGGTCTATATTCTCTGCCACACCGGAGAGCAGAGCAAGGAAGCCGTCAAAATCCTGAACGAGGACGGCTACAACGCTTCCAATATTGATGGCGGCTACCGCTCCTGGCTCCGCCTTTCCCTGGAGCGCATGGTTTCAGAAGCTTCTGTGACTGAGCGTACAAAAGAAATTGAACGGTCCCTTATCAAAAAATTCCGCAAATCCATCTGGCGGCCTTTCACCAAAGCCATCCGGGACTACCAGCTGATCCAGGACGGAGACCGGATCGCCGTCTGTATCTCCGGCGGCAAAGATTCCATGCTTCTCGCCAAGCTCATGCAGGAGATCCAGAAGCATGGCCCTGTTTCCTTTGAGCTCGTCTTTCTCGTGATGAACCCGGGCTACAACGCTGACAACTGGAAAATCATCCAGAACAATGCCCGGATTTTAGGCATTCCGCTGACCGTTTTTGAGACCGAGATCTTCGATGTCGTAGCCGGCATCGACAAGAATCCCTGCTATCTCTGCGCGAGAATGCGCCGCGGCTATCTCTACTCCCACGCCAAAGAACTCGGCTGCAACAAGATTGCCCTGGGCCACCATTTTGACGATGTCATCGAGACCATCCTCATGGGCATGCTCTACGGTGCCAAGATTGAAACCATGATGCCCAAGCTGCACAGCCAGCACTTTGAGGGCATGGAGCTGATCCGCCCCCTCTATCTTGTGAAAGAAGCCGACATCAAGGCCTGGAGAGATTCCAACGATCTTCATTTCATCCAGTGCGCCTGCCGTTTCACCGAGAACTGTGCGACCTGCGGAGGCGGCCGCGGCTCCAAGCGTGACGAGATGAAAGAGCTCATCGCTCATTTCCGCGAGACCAGCCCCTTCATCGAGTCCAACATTTTCAACAGCGTACAGAACGTCAATCTCCGGACGATCATCGGTTATCACAAAGACAACGAGGCCTACTGCTTCCTCGATGATTACAACGAACGCGGAAAACGAAAGGAGTAAGGCTTCCTTCTCTTTTTAGCAGTATCTACCATTTTTTCTTCCTACTTATGAAAAGTAGCGCTCCCGGATATACTTATGGCAGTCAATGGATTTGTAATATCCGGGAAGGCAGGAAGATTCCGCATGGAGATACGAAAATCAGAAATTGCTCTGCAAAGAGCGCGGAATCACCCAGTATGAGCTGGCCAAACGCTCCCAGCTGCAGGAAAGTTCCGTCCGGAACATGTTTCAGAAGGGCACGACTCCTACTTACCGCACCCTGTCCGCTATCTGCGGAGGACTTGGCATCACAGTTCCCCAGTTTTTCACCGCTTCTTCTTTTCTTGAGAAGCTTCCGCCGGAGGAAAAAGAGCTGATGACCATTTATCTCAAACTGGATGAAAAAGATCGCTCCCGGCTCCTCTCCTACGCCCGCAGGATCTTCAAGCAAAACGAAAAAGAAACTACCTTGTGAAGGCAGGCAATCTTTGTTATACTGATAACGGTTCAGAAATCATTTCTGGGCCGTTATCCTTTTATTACGACAATCTGGAGGTTTTTATGATAGATAACAGAGACGGCCAGGCCTATCTGGACGCAGTTCTGGAAAAAATCCGGCAGCGCATCCTCTCCATCAACGAATCCCTGCTGGAAGGCCAGAAGGAAATTGATGACATGCACGAATACTACTGGCAGAACTACACCGAGATGGATGAGTACGGCTATGAAAATTTTGACAACCAGCAGGCCCTTCTCCATCAGATCAACGCAAACCAGGAACAGCTGATTCTGAAGCACCGTTTCCGGAAAATGCTGGATTCTCCCTTCTTCGGGCGGGTGGATTTCTGCTATGAGGGGGACGAGGAACCGGAAATTTTCTATATCGGTATCGGAAACTTTGCCGAGAAAACCGGCGCCCTTCCTCTGATCTATGACTGGCGCTCCCCGGTGAGCGGCCTTTTTTACGACTATGACAAAGGGCCCGCTTCCTACCAGGCTCCCATGGGCGAGCTTTCCGGTGAGATCACGGCCAAATGGCAGTACAAGATCCGCCGCGGAAAAATGATCTACGCCTTCGAGAGCGACACCAAGATCGACGATGAGATCCTGAAGGCCGAGCTTGGAAGCCACGGCGAAGTCCAGCTGAAAAATATCATCCGAACAATTCAGAAGGAGCAGAATGCCATCATCCGCAACACCAGCGATAAGATTCTCGTGATTCAGGGTGCTGCCGGAAGCGGCAAAACTTCCGTGGCCCTCCATCGGATCGCCTACCTCCTTTACCATGACCGGAAGCACCTGAAATCTTCCAATATCCTAATCTTATCCCCAAACGGCGTTTTTTCCGACTATATTTCCCACATTCTGCCGGAACTGGGTGAGGAAATGAGCTTCGATCTCTTCGCCTACCGCCAGCTCAAGGGAACCGCCGCCGACTGCGAAGACCGCTGCGACCAGATCGAGCGGAATCTTTTATCCGAGACGGAGGATCCTGTGGCTCTGGAAAAACAGTCCCAGCGCTTCATCACCCATATGGAAGGCTTCCTGCTCCGGCTGGAGGATGAACTCATGGATTTCACCCCTGTGGAATACAAAAATGTCACCATGACCGAGGCGGAGATGCTGGATCTCTTCTATAATAAATTCGGCGAGATCCCCCTGCTCTCCCGCATGGATGCTGTGGCAGATACTTTTATCGATGAGGTCGAGACCCTGAAAAACAAAGACCTTCCAGAGGAGGAAAAACAGGAGCTGATCGAGCGTTTCCGTCAGATGTACGACACGCGGGATTTCTATGTGCTGTACAACCGTTTTCTGGAGGAGGAAGGGCTGCCCCTGCTGCCAGACCTTCCGCCCGAAGAACGGAAGCTTGCCTACGAGGACGTTTATCCCATCCTTTATCTCAAATACCGGCTTCAGAAGCGCCAGGGCCGCCAGGATATCAAACATCTGGTGGTGGATGAGATGCAGGATTATTCCCGCCTCCAGTATCTGATTCTAAAGCAGATGTTCTCCTGCCGCATGACGATTCTAGGCGACCGGGCCCAGACCATGGCCGATGAAAAGCAGGACTCCCTTACGTTTCTGCCAAAGATTTTCGGGAAGGATATTCGCCGCATCGTCATGAACAAGAGCTACCGGAACACCGTGGAGATTTCCTCCTATGCCAATGCCCTCACCGGCGTGGATGATGTGGAGCTCTTCGACCGGCATGGAAAACCGGTGACGGAACAGAATTTTGCTTCTCTGGATCAGGCCCTGGATGCAGTTGTACAGGAACTTCGTCTTGATCCGGAGCTGGTAGCTGCGACTTCGGATGAGGATGCGCCAGCTTCTGAAAATTCTGCCTGTCCGGATGAACAATCCGCCGACAACGCTCCCGCTTTCGAGACCGCCGCTGTTATTCTACGCACCGCCGCGGAGGCCGAGCAGGCTTACGAGATTCTCCGTGAAAAACTCTCCGCCAGAGGTTTCGATGTAAAAAATGCCCTCTCCCTTCTTCACCGGGACAGCACCACGTTCCGAAAAGGTCTCACCGTCACCACCTTCTATCTGGCGAAAGGCCTGGAGTTTGACCAGGTATTCTCCATTTTCCCGTCGAAAGACCAGCGGCCTCTGGTCCGCCAGGCGAGATACATCGCCGCTACCCGTGCGCTTCACGAGCTGTACGCTTACGAAATTCAGGATTAAAGAAAACGCTGTAAGACAGATTTTCCGTCTGTTTTACAGCGTTTTTGTTATTGTTCGATTTTTGCAGGCAGAGACTTTTTTACCCAGCGTCGATAGAGAATAAAACCCACGCCGCCATGGGAATCCGCATGTTTCCGCCTGCCTGATGCACCTTCGCAAAAATGCTCTCAAGGAAAATTCCCAGGCTTTCCACGCAGACGATGAGGCCGTAGGTCATGGAGTATTCCACCGCCTTAGGCGATTTCGCGGAAGTCCATATCTTCATAAAAAAACTGCCCCGCAGGGCAGTTCTTATTTAATCAATCAAATCATTCTGGAACCGCGACAAATGCTCATAAGGCAGAATCAATCGCCCCCGGTAAAGGCCGCAGCCATCGTTGATGAGGCTGTTGTTCTCTGCGGAGAACATGTTGACGTCCAGCTTGGAAAGTTCCAGGTTGAGGAGACGCATGCCCCTCTCGTAAGCTTCATCAAAGTAACGGTTTTCGCCCACGGGAATGAGTTCCCGGCGGCTCATCTCATTTTCCTGGCGTTTCTCGTAGCCCAGGTGGTTGGCCGGACCGATCTCCGCCACATCGTCCATGGCCTTCGTCCGAAGCTGGACTTCCATGTAGCTTCTGGAGCTGTTGTCATAGAAGGTGATGTGAAGGGACTGATATTCATAAGGACCGTGGTTCGATATGTAATCCCGGTAATAGGGACGGATGGTCTCGTCCATCAGGTGAGAGGTGCTCTCCTGCACGCCGTTGGCCGGCTCCGCGGTAAAGCCCCTCTCCTCCAGAAAGCCCGGCAGAATATTGGCAATATCATAAAGACAGTGGATCTCCGCTGCTTCCCGCTCCGCCTCATCCTCATAATGACATTTCGGCATGGAAATCACAATCCGATAGGCGATAAGATCCCGAAAGCAGCCCAGGCGCTGTTTCAGCTCGGCTATCGGCGGATAACTTCCGTTTTTCTCATAATAATTGTAAATATCTTCTACGATATAGCTGTTGAATTTTTCCTCCGCCCGGATCAGGGATTTGATCCGCCCCCGAAACGTGAAGGCAAGGAAAGGATACTCCCTGGCCATATATTTATAAAACTCCCGGATCTGCTGGGACTGGGCCGTCAGGAAATCATTATGAGCCAGAAGCTCCCGGATCTGCAGGAGAAAATTACAGTGGATCATATCGATCTCATTGCGGTTCTTCTTGGCTTCTTTCCGAAGATCGTCCATATAATTCTGCAGAATCCGAAAGATCGTATCTCCCGAATATAAGTAATCATTTAGTGTGATCATAGGCTGTACCTTTCCATCGCATTCTCATAACACCGGATCTGGTCGTCCAGCTGCAGTCCTTTTCTCCATAATCCCGCATGCCTCCCGCTGTGCGCCGTACCGGCGGAAGCATGCCCACCTGCTCAGTCTTTCATTGCTTTTTTAATCGCATCCAGAAGTTCCCCGTAGGTCTCATAGGCCGGAATATCTGGATTTTCTGCCTTGATCTTATCGGTGCTACGGAAAAGGAAACCGGCTTTGCTGGCCCGGATCATGCCAAGATCGTTATAGGAGTCTCCGCTGGCAATGGTCTCAAAGCCGATGGACTGCAGAGCCTTCACCGTCGTGAGCTTGGACTGCTGCACCCGCATTTTGTGACCGGTGATCTCGCCATTTTCCGCCACTTCAAGAGAATTACAGAACAGCGTCGGCCAGCCCAGCTTCTTCATCAGCGGAGCGGCAAACTCCGTAAAAGTATCACTGATAAGGATCACCTGTGAAAAGGTTCGAAGCTCATCCAGGAACTCCTTTGCTCCCGGCAGAGGATCGATGGTCTCGATGGTTTTCTGAATCTCCTTCAGTCCAAGACCATGTTCTTTCAGAATATCCAGCCGCCATTTCATCAGTTTGTCATAATCCGGCTCTTCCCGGGTGGTTTTCTTCAGCTCCGGAATCCCGCTGGCCTCCGCAAAAGCGACCCAGATCTCCGGTACCAGCACTCCCTCTACATCCAAACAGGTAATATACATATTCATCCGCTCCTTCCTTATACACTGCATCGCGTTACTGTAGTCCATCATACCATACTTCCGGCCACCATGCAAGACAAGCCTCAGCTCTCTTTCAGCACTTCTTCGAACCTCTCTTCCGGCATGGGCCGGTAATAATAATAGCCCTGAAGCTCATCGCAGCCTCATCCAGCAGGAATCTGGCGGTCTCCATCGTCTCCGCGCTCACCACCTTATATATATGCTAATGGTTAGTTTTACACAACCATTATGCTTAACATGGATGGAAAAGGGCGTAAACGGTTCTTATTTGTCATTTTTTATCAATAAGGAGCAAAAAAGCGTTCCACAAAGCTATTTTCACAGCCCTGCGGAACGCTTAAAAAATCATTTCTTATTTCGTTTTCTTAAATACCGGCATGGAATCCAGCGGAGCGTCAGCGAGAATCATCTGACCGCCCTCATAAACCTTTCCGTCTCTGGTATCGATCCAGCGGCTTCCCTCGGGGAGGTAAACCTCTCTCTCAAACTGATTCAGATGGAAGATCGGCGCTACCAGATACTCGTTTCCAAACATGTACTGATCCTGAAGCTCCCAGCACTTCTTATCCTCCGGGAACTCGTAGAACATGGTACGGATCAGCGGAGAACCGTTCTCGGAAGCTTCCTTATAAAGATCACGGATGTAATCGTGCATGGAGATCCGGATGTCATAATATTTCTTCATGATCCGGTAATTCTCCTCGCCGTAGCTCCAGAGCTCGTTGGGCTGGCCGGTGTGGAGGTATCCGCCGCCCCAGTCGCGGTCATCCAGGGCCGGAATGTTGTAGGGGCCTCTGTCGCCGTGCATACGGAGAACTGCGGAGTAAGCGGCAAACTCATACCAGCGAATCAGAAGCTGCTGGAAATCCGGATCGTTCACATCGTCGGTCATGAAGCCGCCGATATCGGTGGTCCACCATGGGATTCCCGCAAGGCCCATGTTCAGGCCTGCCTGAAGCTGATCGTAGAAAGCCTCAAAGGTGCTGGGCACATCGCCGGACCAGACCACATTTCCGTATTTCTGGCTTCCGGCCCAGGCGCAGCGAAGCAGGTTTACGACAGTTCCGTCGCCTAAGTTTTTCATCTCATCATAGAAGACACGGCTGTAGAGCTGCGGGTAAATGTTGCTGCAGGAGAGAGCCGGTCCTTCTGCATAGCGGTAATTGTCAAAATCGTAAACGCCGTAATCCGGTTCGGAGTTATCCAGCCAGAAAGCGTCGATGCCAAGATCGTAGTAGTTCTTCTTGCAGACCTCCCAGACATATTTCCGGGTCTCGGGATTGAAAACGTCGATCTCCACGCAGTCGCCCTGATAATCGTAGGTCTGGTCAGCGCCGCGCTCGGTGCGGATCAGAAGGCCTCTGTCCATCATGGGCTGGAAATTCTCACTTCTGCGGTCCACGGAAGGCCATACGGAAACGATGACTTTGATTCCCATGGAATGAAGCTCGTCCACCATAGCCTTGGGATCCGGCCAGTAGGTCTTGTCGAATTTCCAGTCGCCCTGTACGGTCCAGTGGAAGAAATCGATGACGATCTGATCGATCTTGATACCTTCCTTCTGGTACTGTCTTGCCACGGAGAGCACTTCCTCCTGGGTGCGGTAACGGAGCTTACACTGCCACAGGCCCATCCGGTCCTCCGGGAACATCGGTGCGCGTCCGGTAACGGCCGTATAATTTTCCACGATCTGCTTCGGTCCGTCCGCAACGGTCAGCCAGTAGTCCATCTGTTTCGTGGAACGGGCGGTCCACTCGGTATAGTTCTTTCCGAAGGTGGCCTCGCCGATGGCCGGGTTGTTCCAGAGTATACCATAACCAAGGCTCGATACAGCAAAGGGAACGGAAATCTGGGAGTTTCTCTGGGCTAGCTCCAGCACACAGCCCTTGAGATCCATGTAGGGCTGCTGATACTGTCCCATTCCGAAGATCTTCTCGCCATCGTTGCTCTCGAATTTTACATTCAGCTGATACTCGCTGCCGCCGATGACCCCCTTCCACTCACGGTTTACAACCTTCAGGCAGCGGCTCTCTTTACAGAGGGTTCCATCGTAAAAACGGAAATATTCGCGAAGGAACTGCTTGCCGTCACGATAATAGGTGATGATTCCGCGGAAGTTTACCACTGCCTTGATGCGTCCATTAGTGATGGACGCGATCTCTTTTTTATCGATGGTGCCGTCACCAACCCAGTGGTCCTCCTCGCCGATCTCAACGACTGCCTGACATTTTTCCGGTGTCTCTATAAGCGCCCAGTCCTGATCGGTAAATTTTGAAAATCTCGTTGCCCGCACACGGAGGGAATCTTTTCCCCAGGGCTCAATACGCAGTATCTCACCGCCCAGACGGGCAGTCAGAATGCCATTTTCTCCACAAAACTGCATAGTGTCCTCCTTTTCCTCCGGAAAGCCTTCCGGAACACTTTCATTTTCCTGATAGTTGTATTATACTAATCCCAGAATGAAAATACTTGACGTTTTTTCACTATTTCTAACACAGATTTGACATAATAGTTCAGAGCATCAGCAAAATGAAAAATCAGACTATGCAAATTTGTTTGCAATAGGATGGATTTTCATTTTGGGATGGGCGGAACACCCATCAGCCTCAGGCAAAAGCTGCGAATGCAGCGAGAGCACATGCAATGTGC
>OGCN01002612.1_pt1 | contig 19064 bp, 15 predicted proteins | sample 1570181 | NCBI WGS metagenome assembly OGCN01 (sample SAMEA4370584, study PRJEB24528) | human gut metagenome | reverse complement strand
GGCTCTTGCGGCCCTTGATGTCCACCACAGCGCCGATGCCGCAGGCATCGTGCTCAAACTGTGGATCGTACAGGCCAAGGGTGTGCGTTTGCTCTGTAAAGTTTTGCATAGTCTTTCCCATCCTTTTGACACTCCAGATTGTGCTCTGCCGGGCGCGGCACCCTCCGCACCCCGGAAAACGAAAAAAGCGCCCCGCAAGGGCAGACGATGCCCCTGCGGAACGCCTTTGTTCCGATAGCTTTATTATACCCTGCACTGAAAAATGTTCAAGTGACAGCTGCGCCAAATATAACAGCCGCTTTGCACCGCTTCTTGTGCGAAACGCCGCGAACCCCCGCAGCTGTGCGCGGCACACAACCAAAACCGCCGCACCCGGCGGCCTTTTGCAAGGCACAGGATGCGGCGGTTCTTATGCGTCCGTGCGGAGATTCCTGCGGTTCAGGGGTGCTCAGTGCTTGGGGGAATACTGTTTGCGGGTGAAGAACCATCCGCAGGCCAGCAGCAGGGAGCCCAGGCTTGCCAGCACACCGGCCATCCAGCTGGTGGTGCCGGTCTGGGGCAGGGCGGCGGCGTCCGGGGTGGTGTCCTGCACGGCGGGGTTCTGGGGGTTCTCCGGGGTCACAGGGGTCTCATCCGGGTCAGCGTCCTGCACCGAGGGATTGTCCGGGTTGGCGGGGTCCACGGGGATATCCGGATCAACGGGCGGCACGGGATCCGGATCCGGCGTGGGTTCCGGATCGGGGTCAGGTACCACGGTGGCCGTGTTCATGAAGTTGATGGACAGGGTCTTGCCGCCGAGGATGGAGCCGAGCCAGCTGGACTCGGTCACCTTGCTGGTGGCGCCGGTGGCGGGGTTGGTCACCTCGGTGCCCTCCAGCTCCTTGTAGGACTCCTCATCGCAGATGACGTAGATCTCCGGGTCGGTGTCGTAGCCGTCGGGGGCGATGGCTTCCTGCAGGTAGTACACCACGTTTTCCAGCAGGGCATAGTCGATGTTCAGCTTGCCGTTGGTGGTGGTGACGGTGTAGGTCAGCTTGTCCTTGGAGGGGTCGTACTTGACCCAGCAGTAGAAGCCGTCCTTCTCCAGCACCTGTTCGCCTGTCTCGTTGGTGGTGTAGGTAGGCTCCACATAGGTGCAGTACATGGTGTCCTTTTCACCGGTTTCCTTGTCGGTCTCGTACTTCCACAGGTAGAAGCTGGTCTGGCCCTCGCCCTCGTCGTCACCGATGATCTCGCCGGTGTCCTTGTCGGTCTTGGTCAGGTCCAGGGTGCCGTCTGCCTGATGCAGCACCATGGAGGCGTACCAGTTCCATGCGGTGTTCTGGTAGTCGTTGCCTGCGTTCTGGAAGTCGATGTTGGTGGCCATGGCAAATGCTGCCCAGGTGGCTTCGTCCTCGGTCAGGCCGCTGGCCAGCAGGGTGTTGAAGTAGGCGTTGGCTTTGTCCCATGCACCGGGGGTCTCGTTCAGTTTGTCGGCCATGTAATCGCCGATGGTTTCCTGAGTGCCGTCGGCAGCCCACTGGCCGTGGCTGTGGTTGTGGTCAACATTGCCGCCTGCCTCAGAATCCACAGTATCCTGATTGCCGACCTTGAAGCTGAGAACGTTTTTGTAGAAGTTGTCGTAAAGGGTGGAGGGGTCCATCTTAACGGTGTTGTTTCCGGTATTGGGGTCGTTGGGCATAGAAGAACCGGAACGGCTCAGCTCCTTCAGAGCCTTGGGATCGTTTTTCAGCAGGTCGCTTACCCTATCATACTTGGAGCCATCGGGTTTCCGGTAGTAGTCCAGAATGTAGTCATCGTAGGTCTTATAACCCTTGGCAGGCATATACTGCTCCAGAGCATCCTGGATATCTTGGTTCATCAGGGCACTGCTGGAGTGGGTAAAGGGACCATTGTAATAATCCTTTTCAACCTTCTTGCCGTTCTTGGTCTTTTTGTAGGCAAGGGTGTAAGTGTTTTTGTCGTTGATCAGAACAGTCTTTCCATCTTCGGTGGTCTGAACATCGCTCTTGTAGAAGCCGCCGTAGTAATGATCGCCGGATTTTACATAATATTTACCGTCGATCAGTTCCACCTCGGTACCAGCAGGTACATTGGTTTTAGTGCTTTGAGTGGTCAGGTTGCCCTCCGAATCAAGGAACTGGTTCTGATCATGGTTGCCGCCGTACTCCTTCAGCGCAGCATCCACCAAGTCCTCCATGCAGCCGGACGCAGCGTTTTTATCGTACTTCAGCTCAAGGTTCGTATTGCCAGCATATTCCTTCGGCAGCTCCTGTCCGTCAAAGCCGGTGACGCCAGTTTTGTCGGTATTGCTCACGTCAGGGGTGGCAACAGTCAGGCTGTTGTCCTTGTACACATAAGTATGCTTGGAGCCGTTGGACAGGGAAATATCAAACATGGTCGTGCAACCGGGCTCGTTGGTGAAAGCAACACGCTGGCAGACCGAATCCGTTTTCTCATCGTAGTAGACATAGAGCGTGTAAGATGCACCGTTAAAATCAACGGTCTTTTTGCTGGACTCGCCGTACTGTGCGTACCACAGGGCGTCATCCATCCACTTGGCACCCGTATCAGTCTGAAGCCACTCGTCGAACTTCTTCTCGCCGTATTTCTCCACGACCTCCTGCACCTTGCTCAGCTCAATGGTCTGGTCGCCCTCGGCGCCCTCTTTGATGTTGAAGGTGACCTTGAAATGGCCGGTGTCCTCATCGTAGGCAACGGAATAGTCCAGATCTTCCTCGGGCTTTTCCTCAGGCTTCTCCTCAGGCTTTTCCTCGGTGTTAGTGCCATCGCCCTCAGCAGGGGTCTCCGGCTCGGAGGTGTCGTCCTTGCTGTCGTCCTTGTCCTCGCCCTTGATGTGGTCCTTGTTGTCCTCGGCGGTGCCGGGCAGGGTCTCGACGGTCTCGGACTGCTCCGGGCGCTCGATGGTGGGTTTGTCATCAGAAGAGGTGTCGTTGTCGCCGGTGGCGTCACCGTCACCATCGGTGGTCTGGTTGGTGCTGTCGCCGGTGGAAGCGACAGGCTGTTCTTTGGGCGTGGTGTCATCCGCAGAGGTGTCGGTGTCCGCATTGCTGTTGGCCAGCGGGACAACGGTCACCTGCAGGCCGGAGTCATCCGTGTCGGGCAGGGCTTCGGCTGCGGAGGCACCGCACATGCCAACCGAGCTGCTGAGCACCGAAAGGGCCAGCGTCATCGCAACGATCTGCTTCTTCTTAGACTTTTTTCTCATAATCGTCATCCTCACTTCACTAGTGACTGTGTTCCTCACACAACTTTTCAGAAACCCACAGCACAAAATAGACGCCCGCTGGGCAGTCCTTATAATCCTATATTATATACGTTTTCCAAAAAATTCAAGGGGGTAAATTGCACGAAAAAAAGCCTGCACGGAAATTTCGGCTGATTGACGGACAGACCGGCCCCAAAATGGCAAAATTGCACGAAAAAATGAACGATTTTCGCAGTTTTTGAATTGCACATTTGTTGCGGACTGGAACGTTTTTGTTGCACTGCAAACACAAAAGAGCGGACAAATGGCCCGCCGCAGTTTCTCACCCCGGAACTATGGGGAGCACTGGGGCCGCCGCCCGTTCTGCCCGCAGAAACCGTTTTGCCTGCCGCAGCAACGGCGCTCCCCTCCGGCAAAAAACAAACCCGGCAAGGCCGCAGCCCTGCCGGATTTGCCGATCTGAAACGATCCTTCCGTGCTCACTTGGTCCCCTGCTCCGGGTCGGCGGCAGGGTCCCCGCCGTCTGCGGGGGTCTCCGGGTCAGCCGGGGTCGTGGTGGGTTCGGTGGCTGCCGGTTCCTCGGGCGGGGTGGTGATCTCCACGCTGGGGTCCGCCGCGATATACACGGTGATCACCGTGCCCACGTCCACCTGTGCGCCTGCCGGTTCACTGGCCGACACCACGCATCCGGCGGCATAGGAGCCGTCGTTCACCACCATAAAGCAGCTGGCCAGCAGGCCGCGGCTCTGCAGCGTCTGCACGGCGGCGTCCTGGCTGAAACCGATGATGCTGGGCATCTCCACCTTCTGCGGGCCCTTGCTGACCACCAGACGAATGGTCTCCCCTGCCTTGAGCACCGTGTCCGCCGCCGGTTCCTGGGTCATGATCTGCCCGGCCGGGACGGTGTCGCTGTACTCCTCGGTGACGTAGAACAGGTACATGCCGGTGTACTCCCGGTTGTTCTGCACCTGGGCGTAATCCATGCCGATGAAGCTGGGCACCAGATTCTGGGGCTCCAGCACCTCGCTGCTGGCCGGTTCCGGCTCCACCGATCCCGATGACGCCGAGGGCAGGCTGTGGCTCACCATGGTCCACACCATGAGCACCAGCAGAATGGCCAGCAGGATCAGGATGCCCGCCAGCAGGCCCTTGATGCTGAGCAGATGGGCCTTTTCTTCCGGTTGGCCCACCGGGGTCTCGGGCTTCATAGTGCGGCCCAGCTCCTCGGTGTACTCTTTGGAGGAGAGCGCCTGCACCAGCTGCGGCACGGTCTGGATGCGCTCCATGGGCTTGAGCCGCAGGCCCATCTGCAGCACGTCCGACACATAGCCCGGCACGGCGCTGTTCACGGTGCGGGCGCGGGGGTTGGAGTCCGACACCATGCGCTGGGCGGCCGGCACCGGGGCCTGCCCGCACACCATGCGGTAGAACACCGCTGCAAGGCCGTATTCGTCGGTATAGCGGCCCTCAAACTCGGCGGTGGAATACTGCTCCGGGGCCGAATACCCCTCGTACAGCTGCTCGCGCAGGCCGCTTCCGGCGGTGCGCAGGCCCACCGTGGCGTAACCCGCCAGACGGCACCGGCCGTCGGCCATCACCCGGAGGTTCTCCGGGCAGATGCCCCGGTGCACCAGCCCGATCTTGTGCATGGCGGCCACGCCCTCAAACACCGGCTGCAGCATGGCACAGGCGTCGTCCGGGCGCAGCGGCGCGCCCTGCGCTTCCAGCCACTGGTCCAGCGGGGTGCCGCCCAGATTCTCCATCACCGCATACACGGTGTTGTTGGCCTCCACCACGTCCAGCACGGCTTCCAGCCCGGTGGCCGGGGTGATGCGCTCCAGCGCCCGGTACAGGTCGGCAAAGTCCATGCGGGTGGTCTTGAACAGCACCTCGCTGCCGGTCTTGGGCTGCAGGATGCAGTCCGCGCCCCGCTCGGCAGACAGGGTCACCGGCAGATATTCCTTAATGGTCACCCGGAAGCAGCCCAGGTTCTCCACGCCCCGGTACAGGATGCCCTCCCCGTCCAGGCTCCGCATCTCGCCCACGGTGTAGCGCCCGGCCAGCACCGTGCCCACGGGCAGGCAGCCGGCGGGGTTGCGCCCCGCAAACACCTTGCCGCAGTGCACACAGCTGTCGGCGGCGGGGGGCAGCTCCCCCATGCAGTACGGACACAGGCGTTTTTGCTCCATTCTTCTCTCCCCTTTGTGCTTTGATCATCTTTTATTGTATCATAGCCCACCGGGGTGTGCAAGACGTCCGTTTTTCGGTCCTGCACGCAAAAAGGCACCCCGCCTGCCGTTTCCGGTAAGCGGGGTGCCTGTGATTTACGGTTCAGCTCACGCTGTACGCCGCACCGGGGCGATTAGCCCTCGATGTAGCCGTACTGCAGGTACCAGTAGCCGTAGGGGCTGTGCCAGGTGCCCTTCAGAGCGGGGCTCTGCAGCCAGAAGTCGTTGTAGTAAGCAACGGGGATGCAGCCCATATCCTCCATCAGGATGTCCTCAGCCTTATGCAGCTGTGCAAAGTGCTCGGCAGCATCAGCAACCTTGGAGCCCTCGATTGCGGCATCAAAGTCAGCGTTGGAGTACTTACCATCGTTGTTGCCGTTATCGGTGCAGAACAGCTCGACCATGTTGGAAGGATCGTTGTAGTCCATGACCCAGCCGTTACGGGCAACATCGTACTCGCCTGCACGACGAGCGGGGGTGAAGGAAGACCACTCCATCTTGTTGATGGTCAGGGTGATGCCCAGATCGCCCCAAGCCTGCTGCAGGTACTCTGCCAGAGGCACATGGTAGCCGGCGTCGTTGGTGCTGTACTCGATGGTGGGGTAGCCCTCGCCATTGGGGTAGCCAGCCTCTTCCAGCAGCTTCTTGGCCTCGGCCAGATTTGCCTCGTAGTCATCCGCAATGTAGGGAGAGCCGCCGTTTGCGTTGTCGTAGAAGTAACCGTTCTCGTCCACGATGCCAGGGCCGACAATGTTGGAAGCAGCAGAGTAGGTGCCCTGCATGATGGTGTTGGCAACGTAGTCACGGTCGATGGACAGAGCCAGAGCCTTGCGGACCTTGGCATCCTGGAAGGCATCACGCTGCAGGTTCATGCTGACGTAGTAGGTGCCCAGAATGGTGTCAACATAGAAGTCGCCGCCATCCTCTGCCTTGGTCAGGCTGGGGATCTCGTCGGTGGGCACGTCCTTGACCAGGACAGCCTCACCGCTGTTGTAAGCAGCGAAGACAGCGGAAGAGTCCTCCAGCAGCAGCAGGGTGATGGTGTCAGAGACGATCTTGGAGTTATCCCAGCCGCCAACATAGTTGGGGTTCTTGGTCAGCACGATGCGCTCGGAGGGAGTCCAGTCGGTGATCATGTAGGGGCCGTTGGACACGAAGGTCTCAGCGGAGGTGCACCAGCTGTCGCCGTTGGCCTCAACGGTAGCCTGCTGGACAGGGCTCATAGCTGCGAATGCGGCCATCTTGTCGAAGTAGGAGCAGGGATAAGCCAGAACGATGGTCAGGGTCTTGCCGTCGTCGCTTGCCTTGACGTTCAGAGCATCGGTATCACCGGCCTGTGCTGCGTCAAAACCATCGATCATGCCCAGGCAGGTTGCTGCGTAGGGAGCTGCGGTATCAGGGTTTGCCATACGCTTGAAGCTGTACTCGAAGTCCTTCGCAGTCAGGTCGGTGCCGTCGCTCCACTTCAGGCCGTCACGCATGGTGAAGGTCCAGGTCAGGCCGTCCTCGCTTGCTTCCCAGCTCTCAGCCTGGCCGCCGATCACTTCGTTGTTCTCGTTGATCAGCAGCAGGGGCTCGAAGATGGTGATGATGGTGTTAGAGGCATCAATAGCGGAGTTCAGAGCCGGATCCAGGGTCTCGGGGTTGGGGCCGTACTGGACGGTGAAGCCAGCGGTGTTGACACTGCCGGTAGAAGAACCAGCAGCAGAAGAAGCAGAACCGGAGGTTGCGGTAGAACCGGACTTGCTGCCGCCACAGGCTGCCAGACCCAGAGCAGCGGCACCCACGCCAGCAACCTTGAGGAAATTACGACGAGAAATGCGTTTCATAAATAATTATCCTTCCCTTAAATCAAATTGAGTGTGCCAGGTTCCCCCAGCCTCCTCTATATTCGATCCGGAGCACGGTCTGCCAAAACAGCCTGTCCTCCGGAGGAACACGAATAGTATAATGCGTTCTCGCACCGGTTACAAGCCCCAACGGGTGTCTGTAACCATTTCGTTACAATATTTCAGCCGAAAGATGAGATGCGTTCATCTTTCAGGAGAATGAAGTGTTTTTACTTCACCTTGTCCAGATGATGGCAGGCTGCCCAGTGGCCGGAGGTGACCTCCTTGAACTCCGGCACCTCGGCTGCGCACCGCTCGTCTGCGTAGGGGCAGCGGGTGCGGAAGCGGCAGCCGGACGGCGGGTTCAGGGGGCTGGGCACATCGCCCTGCAGCACGATACGCTTGGACTGACGTGCCGTGATGGGGTCTGCCACCGGGATGGCAGAGATCAGGCTGCGGGTGTAGGGGTGGATGCTGTGGGCGATCAGCTCGTAGCTGTCGGCCAGCTCCACCAGCTTGCCCAGATACATGACGCCGATGCGGTTGGAGATGTGCTTGACCACGCTCAGGTCATGGGCAATGAACAGGTAGGTCAGGCCCATTTCCTGCTGCAGGTCCTCGAACATATTCACGACCTGTGCCTGAATGGACACATCCAGTGCGGAGACCGGCTCGTCACAGACGATGAACTCGGGGTTCACGGCCAGTGCACGGGCAATGCCCACGCGCTGACGCTGACCGCCGGAGAACTCGTGGCAATAGCGGTTTGCGTGCTCGCTGTTCAGGCCCACGCGCTCCAGCAGGGCGATGATCTTATCGTGGCGATCCTTGTCGTTCTCGGCCAGGTGATGGATGTCGATGCCCTCACCCACGATGTCACCGATGGTCATGCGGGGGTCCAGGCTTGCGTAGGGGTCCTGGAACACGATCTGCATCCGGCGGCGGTAGGGCAACATATCCACTGCGATATTCTTTTCCTTATCAAACAGCAGGTTGCCATCATAGTAGATCTTACCGCCGGTGGGCTCGTACAGGCGCAGCAGGGTGCGGCCGGTGGTGGTCTTGCCGCAGCCGGACTCGCCCACCAGACCCAGGGTCTCGCCCTTGCGGATGGCAAAGCTCACGTCATCCACAGCCTGAACGTACTTGCGGTTCTTGCCCACACCGCCGGCGGGGAAATACTGCTGCAGGTGCTGGACTTCAACCAGCGTCTTGTGTTCACTCATTCTGCCTTTTCCCCTTTCTCAAATGCAGCCTTCTGCTGCAGCCAGCAGTAGGTATAGTGGGTGTCGCTGAGCTCGGTGCGCGGCGGCATCTTGCTCAGACAGATCTTCATGCAGTTCTTGCAGCGGGGTGCAAAGGGGCAGCCGGCCGGCGGATTCAGCAGATCCACAGGGGTACCCTCAATGGGCACCAGACGCTCACGCACCTCGGTGTTCAGCTTGGGGATGGAGTTGATCAGGCCCTTGGTGTACTCGTGGCCCGGCTGGTAGAAGATCTCGTCGGTGGTGCCGTACTCCACGATGTGGCCGGCGTACATGACGGCGATCTTTTCGCACATGGAAGCCACGACGCCCAGGTCGTGCGTGATCATGATGATGCTCATGCCCAGCTTCTTGCGCAGCTCCTGCATCAGCTCCAGGATCTGTGCCTGGATGGTCACATCCAGTGCGGTGGTGGGCTCGTCTGCGATCAGCAGCTTGGGCTCACAGGCCAGGGCGATGGCGATCATCACGCGCTGGCGCATACCGCCGGACAGCTCGTGGGGGTACTGCTTCAGGCGCTTTTCCGGCTCGTTGATGCCGACCAGCTCCAGCAGCTCCTCGGCGCGTGCCCAGGCTTCCTGCTTGTTCTTTTTGGTGTGCAGGCGGATGACCTCCACGATCTGGTTGCCGATGGTGTACACCGGGTTCAGGCTGGTCATGGGGTCCTGGAAGATGATGGAGACTTCGTTGCCGCGGATCTTGCGGAAGTCCTTCTCCTTCATCTTCTCGATCTCGTGGCCGTTGAACCACACGGTGCCGCCCACCAGCTTGCCGGGGTAGGCGGTCAGGCCCATGACCGAGTAAGCGGTAACGGACTTGCCGGAACCGGACTCGCCCACGATGCCCAGCACGTCGCCCTGGTTCATCGCAAAGGAAACGCCGTTCAGTGCCTTGACCTCACCGGCAGGGGTGAAGAAGGAAAGGCGCTCTTCCTTGATATCAAGAATTTTTTCGCTCATCTTCGTTCACCTCATCAATTCTTCAGCTTCGGGTCAAAGGCATCGCGCAGGCCGTCGCCGAACAGGTTGAACACCAGGATCATCACGCTGATCATCACTGCGGGGGCGATCAGCAGGTGGGGGTAGGTGTTCATGCCCTTGACGGCGTCAGTGGCCAGAGAACCCAGAGACGGCAGCGGGGCTGCAACACCCAGACCGATGAAGCTCAGGTAGCTCTCGGTGAAGATGGAAGCCGGGATCTGCAGGGTGGTGGTCACGATCAGGGTGCCGATGCAGTTGGTCAGCAGGTGCTTCTTGATGATACGGCCGCTGGAAGCGCCCAGTGCGCGGGCAGCGGTGACGTACTCGCTCTCCTTCAGGATCAGGATCTGGCTGCGCACGATACGCGCCATGCCCACCCAGTACAGCAGAGCAAAGATGATGAAGATGGAGATCATGTTGGGGCCCAGGGTCTGCATCCACTTGAAGCCGGGCTTGGTGGCCAGACTTTCCAGGGGCTCCTTCAGGGCCATGCCCAGCAGGATGATCAGCAGGATATCCGGAATGGTGTACAGGATATCCGTGATACGCATCATGATGTTGTCCACCCAGCCGCCGGCAAAGGCCGACACAGCACCGTAGGTGGCACCGATGATCAGCACCAGCACCGAGGCGATCAGGCCGACGGACAGGGACACGCGGGTGCCCATCATGATACGCACCGCAAAGTCACGGCCCATACGGTCGGTGCCCAGAATGTGCGGGAATACCTTTTCGCCGGCGTCGATGCGGGCCTGCTCAGAGGCAGAGTACTCGAACGGTGCCAGATTGTTGCTGCCCTTCACCTGCTCGGCGTAGCTGTAGGGCCACACGGCGGGCAGCAGGTAGGCAAAGATTGCAATGGCGATGATGAACACAAAGCTGACCATGGCGATCTTGTTCTTCTTCAGGCGGCGCAGACCGTCCTTCCAGAAGTTGACGCTCTCGCGCATGATCACAAGGCTCTGCTTTTCCTCGTTGCTGGCAGGCAGAAAGTCGTCAGCGTTCAGCTGCAGGCTGAGAGGATTCTTTTTGATGTTTTCCATAACGCGTTCCTCCTTTTTTACTGCAGCTTGATGCGCGGGTCGATGATCTTATAAAGGATATCAACGACCACGTTGGCGATAATGACCATGCTGGACAGCAGGATGGTGGTGCCCATGATCAGGGTATAGTCACGGTTGGTGATGGCAGACACGAAGTCGCGGCCCAGGCCGGGCACGGAGAAGATCTTCTCCACCACGAAGGAGCCCGTCATCAGGCTGGCCAGCATGGGGCCGACGTAGGTGATGACCGGCAGGATGGCATTGCGCAGCGCATGCTTGAACAGGATCATGAACTGGGACACGCCCTTGGCACGGGCGGTGCGCATGTAGTCCTGACCCATGACGTCCAGCAGGCTGGAACGCATCAGGCGGGTGATGTATGCAGAGGGGTAGATCGCCAGTGCGGTGACCGGCATGATATACGCTGCAGCGCTGTTCAGGCCCACGGTGGGCAGCAGCTTGAGGTTCATACCGAACTCATACAGCAGCAGCACGCTGGAAATAAAGCTCGGGATCGCAATGCCGCAGGTTGCGAACACGATGATGGTGTTGTCCAGCCACTTGCCGCGGTTGTAAGCCGAGATACAGCCCAGCGGGATGCCGATGCACAGGGCCACCAGCACCGCCACGCCTGCCAGGCGGCAGGACACCGGCAGCTTGCTGGCGATGATCTCGTTGACCGTGCGGCCACGCTGACGCAGGCTCAGGCCCAGGTCGCCGTGCAGCAGGCTCTTCATGTAATTGACGTACTGCACACCCAGCGGCTTGTCCAGGCCGTATTTCTCGGCCAGTGCCTGCTGAGCAGCCGCACTGATGGACTTTTCTGCCACGAACGGGCCGCCGGGGACCAAGTTCATGACAAAAAAGGTAACCGTGGCCACAATGAAGATGCTGAAGATGCCCATTGCGACACGCTTGATGATGTACTTTGCCATCGTTTGATGCCACTCCATTCCTATCAATGAAATACTATTTTGGCGTTCCCGGTCTGAGCCAGGCACTTTCCCGCATCTGCGTCTCACAGTGCAGACGTCTGTCCTTGGCACACGGACAGAAAAAGCGAATAGAAAAACGATGGCATCTTGCGGCTGCATAAACACCATCGTCCATAACCGAGAAACACTTTTTTAATTATAGTAAGCAGGTTGAAATTTGTCAATTTAGATGAAAATCATTCACCCTACCATGACAAAGCATGAGTAGAATAGAATACTTTTGTCGAATTTCTTCGTCCTTTGTCCGTGCAGGTCGGTCAGCTTTCCGGTTTCCGGGCGGCATCGGCCTGGCTGTAGTAGCGCTTCTTTTCCCTGTACATGTTCTCATCGGCCCGGCGCAGCAGGTTCTCCAGGTTCTCGGTGCTGGCCTGCCATACCCCGCCGATGGACGCATCCACGCTGTTTTCCTGCATCTGGCGGCGCAGCTGCTCGGTCTTGCGGGCAAAATCCTCGCGGCTCACATCCAGCAGGATCACCACGAACTCGTCACCGCCCACCCGGTAGGCGTCCTCGGCAAAAATGCCCGCAATGGTGCCCGCCGCCCGCACGATCAGCTCGTCACCGGCGCGGTGGCCCTGCTCGTCATTCACCTTTTTCAGGCCGTTCAGGTCGATGTAGATGGCACCGATCTGCTGATCCTGCACCTGCTTGTAGGCTTCCAGCCGCTCGATGTATCGGTTGCGGTTGTACAGGCCGGTGAGCATGTCGCGGTAGCTGAGCTTTTCCAGATAGGCCTGCTGCTTTTTGCGGTCCAGACTGTTGGTCACAAAGAACTGGATGGACGCCAGCAGGGTCGCGTCATCGTAGTGCGCGCGGGGGTTGTCCACCCCCAGAAAGCCCACCATGGCTCCGCCTTTCATCAACGGCACGGCCAGCAGGCGCCACACCTGCTGCGCCTTCAGCATCTCATAGCTGGGCTGGCCCCGCTCCTGCTCCAGATCGGACATATAATAGGAACGGCCCTGCCGGAAGTTCTGCATCCAGACCTTGATGACCGAAACAGGCACCTCCTGCAGATTGTCCATCTGGGTACTTACCTCCTGCCCGCAGATGTACTCAAAGGTGTTGATGAGCACGTCCCGGTCCGGGTCGATCTCAAACACATAGGTGCGGTCGGCCTGAAAATAGCCGTTCACAGTGGCCAGCAGGTTGTTGATGCCCACGTCGATGTCGGTGTCGGAGTTCAGCTTGCCCACGCAGCTGTTCAGCATGGTGGCGATCTCCAGACGCTGGCGGATCTGCTCCTTGGTCCGCTCTGAGACGGCCAGCTCCCGGTTCTGGGCGCTGGTGGCCACCACGAACAGCAGGATCATGGATGCCCCCACCGACAGGCTGATGAGGGAAATGTCGTCCTGGAACACCTGACACGCTGCCACCGACAGCGGCAGGACTACACAGCCGAACATGGCGATCCGGCGTCCCATCGTGAGTTTCTGGTAAAACTGGGCCATCATGGTGGTCTCTGTGCCCATGCCAATGAGCAGCAGCACCATGGACAGCGGGAAGGCATCGCTGCGGTGGTAGATATTCTGGGCGTCGATGTAGTAGAGCAGTGGGCTGAACTGGGACACGAACACCAGCCCGATGCCCACGGCGCAGGTAATGTCCACCGCCCGGCTGCGTTTCGGAGCGCAAAGACGGCCGTCCTCCCGCAGGTAGCAGCCCACATAGTGGTTGAACAGGAACAGCACCAGATACAGCCCCGCATACACCACAAAGTTGGTAGCGACCATGATGAGGTGGCTTGCATCCCCCGGCGTGCCCTGCACGAACCAGGCGGCCGCATCGCAGCACAGCAGCGCAGCCGCCGAAAGCTCCATCCAGAGCATCCAGTTGCGTTTTTCCCGGTTGTGGTCATTTCCCATGGACAGGCAGAACGCCGCCGTCAGGCAGAAACAGCCGCCCCACAGCAGAGCAACGTTCATGATCCGCTCCTGTTCACTCATCCGCACTTCCTCCACGCTTGTCCTTTTTCTGGTTCCTCTCTCCTGAAGTATACCACAGGCCCCCGCAAAAGGATATGGTTTTTACACAAATTCAACGCCTGAAAATGCGTCACGTCCGGTGTTTTTTCATGAAAGTTTCTGGAAACGCCGCTTTGCCGCCCTAAAACAATGCACCCTGCCGCTCCAATCGAGCGGCAGGGTGCTGCCTTACAATCCAAACAGGTCTGCATGCCTTTCCCGTGCGATACAGATAGAGCTCGGTATCCGTCTGGTAATAGATCAACAGCCAATCCGGCTGAATGTGGCATTCCCGATGCGGGATATAGCTGCCCGTCAGGCTGTGGTCCTTGTTCTGGGGCTGAAGTGCCGCCGGGACTGCCAGCACGTTGATGACCTGCTGCAGCAGGTTCATGTCGTAATGCCGCTTCTGGCATACCTTCAGGTCCTTTTTGAACCGGGTGGAGTATTTTACTTCAAGCACTTTCGTCCTCCAGCAGCGAGCTGATCAGATTTTCGACCGGTCCGTTGTAGGCATGACCGCCGCCGTTGTCCAGTTCCTCAAAGGCTTCCTGCGTTTCCGCATTCGGTGTTTCAGCTTCATCCGGGACCGCTGCACCTTCCAGATAATAAACAATGTAGGCCAGTCTGCTTTCCGGGATGCGATCCAATAATGTGTGGGCATATTCTCGGTTGCTCATCCTCTGCACCTTCCTTCTGTTCTTTTATTATATCACGAAGCACCGTTCAATTCAATCGCCGGCACTGCAAACAAAAAAGCTGCCCTTCCCGTGCAGTGCACGCAAAAAGCAGCTTTTTCCGTTCTTATTCCGAAGCGCTCCCGGTTATTCCGGCAGGTCCTCTTCGTTCTCCAGGCTGTGCCAGACGTTCTGCACGTCGTCGTTCTCTTCCAGAGCGTCCAGCAGCTTGCCCATGGCCTTCAGCTGGTCGGGGTCGGTCAGACGAGTGGTGGTCATGGGCACCATGGCCAGGTCGTCGGACAGGATCTCGTAGCCCTTCTCCTCCAGAGCCTTGACCACAGCGGAGTAGTTCTCGGGATCGGTGGTGATCTCGGCAGCGTCCTCGCTGGCGTCAAAGTCCTCGGCACCGGCGTCCAGAGCATCCATCATGGCCTCGTCGGCGTCCTTGTCCTCCAGAGAGATGTCGATGACACCCTTCTGGCTGAACAGGAAGGCCACACAGCCCATAGCGCCCAGGTTGCCGCCGTTCTTGTCGAAGTAGTGGCGCAGGTCGGCAGCGGTACGGTTGCGGTTGTCGGTCAGGGTCTCCACCATGACAGCCACGCCGCCGGGGCCGTAACCCTCGTAGGTGATTGCCTCGTACTCGGTCTTGTCGCCGCCCTCAGCCTTCTTGATGATGCGCTGGATGTTGTCGTTGGGCACGCTCATACGCTTTGCCTTGGCGATCAGGTCTGCCAGCTTGCTGTTGGAAGCGGGGTTCGGGCCGCCCATACGCACGGCAACGCTGATTTCACGGCCGATCTTGGTAAAGACCTTTGCGCGTGCGCCGTCGGTCTTTTCCTTCTTGCGCTTGATGTTGTTCCATTTGCTATGTCCGGACATGGGAATGAGCCTCCTAAATTTTATCGAGATCTCCGCCTGCGGGCAGACGGGCTGTGGTCGCCCGCATTGTGGCAGCACACAAAATCTAACTTTAATATTTTAACACAATCGCTTTGCGCGTTCAAGCCTTATCCGGCCTGTTTTCCCGCCGAATGCGCAAAAAAGCGCTTTCTGCCGCCGCTTACAGCAGCCGCAGAGCCTTGGGGTAGTGGTTTTTCACCCGCCCGCCGGACACCTTGCCGCCGCCCAGCGGCCAGCCGTCCACGGTCACGCAGCACCAGCCGTCGGCAGCGGTGCGTGCCTCCACCTCCCGCCCGGAGAGGTACTCCACGCAGCGGGGGTCGGCCAGAGTCAGCTCCTCGCGGTTGGCGCACTGCGCCCCGAAGGCTGTGAACAGGTGGTGCTCCGGCACAAAGCGGCCTTTTTGTACGCTGCCCACGAACACCCCGGCCCGCAGCACATGCAGGCCGGTCTGAGGGAAGGGCACCGGCAGCAGCACGCCGCCCCCGTGCACCACGGCGGGACGTCCGGCCAGTGCCGGGAAATACTCCTGCGCGAACTCCTTCCACGCAGCCAGGCTCTGGGCCGGGGTGGTCTCCCCTGCCCCGGCGTCCCGGCTGCGGCTGCGCCCGCCCTGCACGGCATCCCGGCAGGCGCGGCTGTCGGCCCGGCGGGCCGCACGGGCGTCCTGCTCTCTGGCCGGTTTGCCGCCCTTGCCCTTGCCCTTTTTACCGGCGGCGGCTGCGGCGTCCAGCCAGAGCAGTTCTTCCGGGGTGTACTCCCCTGCGGCAGGCAGGGTACGGGGCGTGCCCGCCTTGACCAGCCTTGCCATAAAGTGGCCCTCGCCGCCCTGACAGGGCCAGATGCGGCGCACCTTGCGCACGTCCAGCGGCAGGCCTCCGGTGCGGTTGGCCTCGCCCTCGCTGCCAAAGGTGTAGTCCACATTGCCCAGCGCGTCGGCCAGCTCGAATTCCGGGTGCCGCTGCAGAAAGGCCGCCACCTGCCCCTCGTCCTCTTCCGGCGCAAAGGTACAGGTGGAATACACCAGCTGCCCGCCGGGGGCCAGCGCGGCGGCGGCGCAGTCCAGGATCTGTGCACCCAGCTCAGCGCACTGCTTTACCAGCGCTTCACAGTGCTGCTGCCGGGCCACCGGCTCCTTGCGGAACATTCCCTCGCCGGAACAGGGGGCATCCACCAGCACCCGGTCGAAAAACTCCGGCAGGGCCTCCGCGATGCGGGCAGGCGTCTCGTTGAGCACCACCGCGTTGGGCACGCCCATGCGTTCCAGATTACTTTTCAGGATCTCGGCGCGGGCCGCCACATATTCGTTGCTCACCAGCACGCCCCGCCCCTGCAAAGCCGCTGCCAGCTGGCTGCTCTTGCCGCCGGGGGCCGCGCACAGGTCCAGTACCCGCATGCCGGGCTGCACTCCCAGCAGCGGGGCTGCCGAGGACGCCGACGGCTCCTGCGAGTAGAACACGCCCGCGTGGTGGTACGGGTGGCGTCCGGGTTTGAACTCCGGCGCATGCACCACAAAGGCCGCTTTGCAGAAAGGCGACACTTCCAGCGGGAAGTCCGCTTTCTGCGCAAACTGCTCCGGCATCGCGCGCAGGGCTGACACGGTCACGCCGCGCTCGGCGGCCTCCTGCGGGGCGGCATACAGCTGCTCGTACCGCGGGCCCAGCAGGGCGCGTTCCCGCTGCTCAAAATATTCCGTAGGCATAGTACATTCCTCCTGTGGATGCATAAAGCGGCCCTGCACGGCCACACTAGGCTTTGTGAGGGCACACCGCCCCCGCACTTGAAAACCGAAAGGAGATCCTTCACGATGGAAAACCGTACCGAGAACCGCAGCAACAACTGCAAGAACCAGACTTCCAACCGCACCAGCAATCAGACCACCAACAGCGCCGCCAACGAGCACAAGCACCCCAACCAGTACACCAAGGGTGCCGACGATGAGAGCGCCAAGAACAGCGTGAACAGCCGCAGCGCCAAAAACAGCCGCTGATGCTGCCCCGCCGCGCCTGACCGGACCACAGGCGTAAACGCAGAGCCCGCCGCCTTCCGGCACTGTTTTCCAGTGCGGAAAGCAGCGGGCTTTCGGCGTTATCTGGTTTCGTTGGGGTCGAACTGCTGCCATAGGGTGTCGAACAGCTCGTGCACCCGGTCCAGCTGCCCGTTCAGGTACAGCCAGCCCAGCAGGCACTCAAAGCCGGTGGAGGCACGGTATTCCTCCGGGGAGGCGTGCTTGGACACGCTGGCCTTGCTGGCATTGCGGCCCCGCTTGAACATGGCCAGCTCGTCCTCGGTGAACAGCGGCTCCAGCAGCTGCTCTTCCCGGAACTGCGCCCGGGCCGAGACATACTTGACTTTTTCGGCGTTCAGGCGCCCGGCCGACAGCCGGTGATGCTCTGCCAGCCGCTGGCGCACCAGCAGTTCCAGCACGCTGTCGCCCACAAAGGCCAGTGCCAGCGGGCTGAGCTCCCGCGGGTCGATCTTTTCCGCTTCGTTCATAGTAACCTCTTAGAAGCAGCCTCGCCCTCTCCGCCATCGCTGACGCGATGCCACCTCTCCCAAAGGGAGAGGCAAGAAACGTTTCGGTCAGGCCCCTTGGCTCTCCCTTTGGGAGAGCTGTCACCGCAGGTGACTGAGAGGGCGAGCCTGTTGACCTGAGAAAACGAACCTGCTATCCATTTTAGAAGATATAGTCGAACTGATACTCGCCGATGAGGATGGTATCGTTCTCTTCCACGCCCTTCTGCACCAGCGCGTCCAGAATGCCGCTCTCGCCCAGCTGACGCTGGAAGTACTGCAGGCTCTCGTAGTCGTCCACGTTGCTGCCGGCCAGAATATACTCCAGCCACGGAGCTTCCACGCTCCACACATGGGCTTCCATCCGCTTGATGGTAAAGGCACGGTCGTTGGCCTTGGGCTCCGGCTTCTTGTACTCGGGGGTGAACACCGGCACCGGCGGGATGTCCTTCAGGCGGTTGTACACCAGACCCGGCAGTTCCCGCACGCCCTGCATGGTGGCGGCGGAGATGGGCACGAAGGTCAGGCCCTTGCCCTCCACATAGGTGCGGAACGCTTCGATCTGCTCCTCGGTGGCCAGATCGCACTTGTTGCCCACCACGATCTGGGGGCGCTTTGCCAGCTCGGGGCTGAACTTGGCCAGCTCTTCGTTGATCTTTTCAAAGTCGTCCACCGGCTCACGGCACTCGCTGCCGGAAACGTCCACCACATGCAGCAGCAGGCGGCAGCGCTCCACATGGCGCAGGAAGTCGTGGCCCAGGCCGATGCCCTCACTGGCACCCTCGATCAGGCCGGGGATGTCGGCGCAGACAAAGCTGGCACCCTCGCCCACCGACACGACGCCCAGAGTGGGCACCAGGGTGGTGAAGTGGTAGTTTGCGATCTTGGGCTTGGCGGCGCTGATGGTGGAGATGAGGGTGGACTTGCCCACATTGGGGAAGCCGATCAGGCCCACATCCGCGATCAGTTTCAGCTCCAGCGTCACCTGGATGTCCTCACCGGGCATGCCGGGCTTGGCAAACTTGGGGATCTGGCGGGTGGGGGTGGCAAAATGTGCATTGCCGTAGCCGCCGCGGCCGCCCTTGGCGATGGTGACCGGGGTGTGGTCCGACAGGTCCGCGATGACCAGGCCGCTCTCGGCGTCCTTGATCACGGTGCCCAGCGGCACCTTGATGACAAGGTTCTCGGCGTTCTTGCCGTGGCACAGGCTTGCGCCGCCCTTGCCGCCCTCCGGGGCCACATACTTGCGCTTATAGCGGAAGTCCATCAGGGTGCTCAGGTGGTCATCCGCCACAAAAATGATGTCGCCGCCGCGGCCGCCGTCGCCGCCGTCCGGGCCGCCTGCGGCCACGAACTTCTCACGATGGAAGCTCACTGCGCCGTCGCCGCCCTTGCCCGCGTGGAGCCATATCGTGGCGATGTCGATAAAGTTGG
>OGCN01002595.1_pt1 | contig 19145 bp, 20 predicted proteins | sample 1570181 | NCBI WGS metagenome assembly OGCN01 (sample SAMEA4370584, study PRJEB24528) | human gut metagenome | reverse complement strand
CTGATTTTTGGTATGTGTGATGAATCGTTTACGGTTAACTGCACGGTGACACCACCGGATGATGTGGATCGTGGCTGGTTTATGTTTTTCGTCAATCTGTTAAACCAGGTCTATTGGGTAGTTGCGGCTACTGCAGGCGCACTACTTGGATATGTGATCCATTTTGATACGACCGGAATTGAATTTGTCATGACTGCACTGTTTGTCGTCATGTTTCTGAATCAGTGGGAAGAGACGAAGGATCACCGCCCGGCGCTGGTGGGGCTGATCTGTTCGGTAATCTGTCTTCTGGTTTTCGGAAGCAGTAACTTCATTGTTCCGGCGATGGCATTTATCATCATCTGTTTTACCGCGGAACGCAAAATCAGCAAGAAAACGATGGAGGCAGAGGCGAAATGACGATGACAACGACACAGGCAATTATTACAATCGCAGCAGTTGTTCTTGGAACAATGGCGACACGTTTTATACCTTTTATCATCTTTCCGGAAGGAAAAAATCCACCGGAGTTTGTCAAATATCTGGGGACGGTTCTTCCTTATGCGGCAATCGGTCTTCTTGTGATCTATTGCCTCAAGGATGTGCCGGCGAGCAGTACTCACGGGCTGCCGGAGGCAATCGCGATTTTGTTTATCGTATGGATCCATAAATGGAAAAAGAACACACTTCTCAGTATCGGTGGGGGAACGGTGCTGTACATGATACTTGTACAAACTGTTTTTCATTAATGGTGTGAAATCTGCTATAATATAATGAAGAAGGAGAATATTATGCGAGTTGATGATGTTATAGAGGAAATTACACAACGATGCAGAAAGTACGGTGCGCAGGAAATAATTTTGTTTGGTTCCAGAGCAAAGGGAACGGCAACGGAACGCAGTGATATTGATATTGCGGTGTCCGGAGTGGTTTCACACGATATCTATGAATTACAGGAAGAACTGGAAAATATTCCAACATTGTATAAAATAGATCTTGTTGATCTCGATACCTGTAAGAATCAGTTATTATTGGAGGATATTAAAGAGTATGGACGAGAAATTTATAAGAAGGTTTGAGTCATTTAAAAATTCACTGGATTCTCTGGCAGAAGCCAGACAACGTGATTTGTCAGATTCATTCGTAATCAGTGGAACCAGTGCAAAATTCAGTATCACATTCGATCTGGCATGGAAAGTTATGAAAGACATTCTGGTGAAGAAAATGGAGATTATTGATTTTGCCATTGGTTCTCCACGGGAAACTTTGCAGCAGGCATTTGTGAACAGACTGATTGATGATGACCGGTGGATGCAGATGTTGAAAGTGCGAAACCAGCTGGCACATGATTATGATGGGAGTTTTGCAGAGGAGCAGTTTTCAACTATTGTAAACGAATATTATCCATTATTTGAAAAGTTCAGAATTCACGTAGAAAAATATTATAAAGAAAGTTGACAGGAAATTTTAACAGAACTTTAACAGAAAAGAGAAAAATCCTTGCATAAATATGTGATGAGGATTATAATGTATAAAGTTTTTATAAAATTTTTATGAAAAATTGATTTTGACTGATATAGATTGGAAGAAACGGAATGCAGTATACAAGAGAGTCAGCAATCGAGCGACTGCTGAAAAACTATGGGCCATATTATAATATTCACATGATCGAAGATGATCAGACCCCGATCACAGCCCGCTGTGATTTTTTTGAGCATTCCGGACAGTATGTCATCTCAAAAAAGGCGGAATTGTGGTCCGCGGACAATGAGGAATTCCTGTATCTCGTGAATGTTCCGCACCTGACGCTGGATCTTTTTGAAAGCTTAAAGAATGAGATCCACGAGGATGGCATGGGCCGGATCCATGTTGGACCAGGCCATATGGCTTCCTATATTACGGCAGTCTTTATCTGCGATACCTGTGATGAGGACGCAAGGAAAGCCTTAAAAAAATGCCGTATTTACAAAAGTTTTCATTTTTCCCTGCATGGCTGGATGAATTTTCATGCGGCGTTGGTGGAGGTGGCTGACGGGAAGGTCACTTCAAACGCAAGCGGTCACCATGTTGCGAAAATTTTGAAAAAGATATTATATGATACCAGGGGGAAAAGGTCTTAAATCCGATGCAGGCTTGCCTGCAAGAGGTTTTTTGACCTTGGACCCCTCCAAAAACATGAATAAGCAGCCATTTTTCGCAGAAAAATGAGCGGATTATGAATGTTTTTGAGTATTGTGAGAGCACAAAGTGCGGAACAATACGGTATCAAAGGGGTCAAAAACTTTTGACCCCAACATTATTATATTTTAAAAGAAAAGGAGATAGCAACAATGAATTCATTAGTACTTCTCATCGTCTGTGTTGCCATTCTTGGCATCGGCTATGTCTGCTACGGCGGCTGGCTGTGCAAGCAGTGGGGCGTAGGCGAAAGCAAAACAGAGACACCGGCTCATACAATGGCAGACGGTGTTGACTATGTACCGGCAAAAGCTCCGGTTCTTATGGGACACCATTTCTCATCCATCGCAGGCGCAGGCCCGATCACCGGACCGATCGGTGCAGCTATGTTCGGATGGCTTCCGGTGACCTTATGGATCCTCATCGGAGGTATTTTCTTCGGCGGTGTCCATGACTTCGGCGCACTGTTCGCATCTGTCCGCAGCAAAGGACAGTCCATCGGAGAGATCATCTCCGCAAACATGAGCAAACGTGCAAAGCAGCTCTTCATCATCTTCTCTTACCTGACCCTGATCTTAGTCGTAGCTGCATTCGCTTCGATCGTTGCTTCCACATTCGGCGCAGTTTACGATGAAAGCGGCGCTCTTGATATGGCGAAATCTGCGACTCCGGCAACTGTAGCAATGATCTCGATCCTGTTCATCCTGATCGCGATCGTGTTCGGTTTCTGTGTATACCGCCGCAACATGCCGATGGGCATCGCTTCCGTATTCGGCGTTCTTGCGATCGTTCTGATCATGGCGATCGGAATGAACTTTCATCCGATCTACCTTTCCACAAAGACATGGATGTGGATCGTTGGTCTCTACATCGCCATCGCTTCTGTAACACCGGTATGGATCCTTCTCCAGCCGCGTGACTACTTAAGCTCCTTCCTTCTCTACGCGATGTTGGCAGTCGCAGCGTTCGGTGTCATCGTCGCTCATCCGACCTTCGACTCCACCTTCCCGGCTGTGACAAGCTTTGCAGTTGACAATGGAAATGGTACCCAGTACATGTTCCCGGTGCTGTTCACGACCGTTGCCTGCGGTGCGATCTCCGGTTTCCACTCTCTGGTATCTTCCGGTACCACATCCAAGCAGCTCGACAAGGAGGGCCAGGCGCAGCCGATCGGTTATGGCGGCATGCTCATCGAGTGCGTGCTCGCGGTGATCTCGCTATGTGCCGTCGGCTTCGTGTGGAGCAAGTACGCGGCTGGTGGATATGCGTCCCCGACGGCGGTCTTCGCGGACGGCCTTTCGCAGATGCTCGCCTGCATCCCCGGTCTCGCCGATGTGCAGGGACTCGCATATGCGCTGCTCATCCTTGCTGTTTCCGCATTCTGCCTGACTTCTCTTGATACCGCAACCCGTCTTGCGCGTTTCATGTTCCAGGAGTTCTGGCTTGAGCCGGGTGAAACTGCTGCCGACATCAAAGAGGGCTGGAAAAAGGTTATGGTAAATCCGTACTTCGCTACGATCCTCACGGTTGTTCTTGGCATTCTTCTCGGCATGAACGGATATGGAAAGATCTGGGGACTGTTCGGAGCTGCCAACCAGCTTCTCGCGGGTATCGGCCTCTTAGCCGTTGCCACATGGCTCGGAAACATGGGCAAAAACAACAAGATGTTCCTGATCCCGATGGCATTCATGATCATCGTTACGATCACATCCCTTGCACTCACAGTTAAGAACCAGATCGGCATGATTGCCGCAGGCGGCGCTGACTGGGGTCCGTGGGCACAGACGATCCTCGGAATCCTTCTGATCTTCCTTGCGATCATCCTTGTTATTGAAGGTGTACAGACACTGTCCAGACAGAAGGCGGCCAAGGCTTAAGTGCGGGTAAATGATCAGATATTTTAAGAATTGAAAAAGACACGTCATCCAGGTTTTAAGTGAAATCTGTATGGCGTGTCTTATGTTTTACCGGATCTTTTAATCCCGATTTTTCTGTTGCCTGTCAACCGTCCGCCTTTCCATGCGCGGCATAACTGTAGAGTTTTTCTGTTGTTCCCCAACCTGCCTGCGGACTGGCTGAAATGTCAGATTTTTAAGGTGTCAGCGCACCCAGGACTCATTTACCTTATTCATTCCGGATCGCCGCCAGCGGACTTAATTTCATCGCCCGCAGTGCCGGGAAAAGTCCGGCCAGCATGCCGATGAGGACCGCAAAGACCACAGCGGATCCGGAAAGCCACAGCGGGATCCTTGAGATCGCTCCGGAGCCGCCGGTCATACCGGAGAGACTGGCTCCCAGAAACTTATTGATGGCCGCAGAGACGCTGTAGCTTAAGCCAAGTCCCAGAACGCCTCCCATAAATCCGATAAATCCCGCCTCCATCAAAAACATCGTCCGGATATCTCCAAGCGCACATCCCAAAACCTTCAGCACACCGATCTCCTTCGTTCTCTCATAGATGGACATCATCATCGTGTTTGCAATTCCGATGGCCGCCACAAACAGCGATACAGCACCGATGCCTCCGAGGACCGCCTGGATCATATCCGTCTGCTGCTGGGCCTGTTCGAGCCACTGCATGCTGCTGTAGGCCTCGTAGCCCATATCTGTGATCGCTTTCTGGACCTCCGTCACATGCTCCATATCGTCCACATTCACGTAAATCATATTGTAGACAAAATAATTGTAGGGTTTTCCCTTTTTATTTGTCGGCTGTCCGGGGATCGGGTTCTTCCGGTAGATCTTTTTCAGCTGGGTCTTTAACAGATCGATATCCGTGTAGATCTGGTATCCATACTCAGAAAATCCGTTCTCGCCGCCATCCACCAGAGCGCAGGCCGGGAAAAGATACTTTTTCTGGCTGCTTTCATCCCCGTTTCCCACATTCTGGAGCATGGTAAAAAACGGCTTGTGTATAAGATCCACTTTTGAAAGATCCTCGCCGTCCCAGCTTCCCTTTCCGGTCTTGCTGTTATAAAAGTTGTCGGAAACCATATTTCCGACGATAAACTCCAGCGTCGCCGCATTCTTGTCCGGAAGTTTTCCCTCCGCCAGCGGAATCTGTTCCAGCTCCTCTCTGGGCATTCCCACAATGTTCGAATATCCCTGATAAACTCCCTGCTTCAGATTCACATCTGTCTCCAGAATCGGGGACACACTCTTCACATGTGGGATCTTCGCAAGCTTCGTCACCGTGGCGTCCACGAGGTAATCGTCCTCGGGCTGGTTCCCGTATCCGGAACTGATCTGGATCCTTGTGAGACTTCCGAAGGAAGCATAGGATTCCACGGTATTTTCCTTCAATCCGATTCCCAGAGAGACCATGACTACGATGGAGGCCGTGCCGATGACAACACCCAGAACGGTAAGTCCCGTCCTGAGTTTCCGTCTGCGCAGGTTATTGATGCTCATGATGAGCAGATCAAAGAATCTCATCGTCCATTCCCGCTTTCTTCTTTTTGCGTCTGATGACCACAAGGATCACAGCTGCAAGGACCACTCCCACGATTCCCACCGGAATCGCGAGATGTTTCAGTTTATCCGTCGTGGACGGTTCCGGCTGTATATCGTCACTGCTCCAGGTATCATCAACATTGCTTTCATCCATGCTCTGATCCTCATTTACCATAAGCTGGATCTCTTTCTCGACCGTGGAGACTTTTCCGTTCTCATCCTCATATGTAATGGAGAGTTTTACCTTTCCATCATCCGCGGTCGGCGCGATTCCGTTGATCATCGTATCCACGTTTCCGCTTTTTCCGGGTTCGATATTTCCCACATAGCACTCATTTTTCTGGATAGAATCAGCCTCAAAGACCGCGTTCACGTTATAGAGCATGACTTTTCCGGTGTTGTTGATGGAGAACATCACGTTTGACTCCTCGCCGACGGAAATAGCATCCGGCATGACCTCGATGGTACCGGTATTTAACCGTGCCTCCTGCTTTAATCCAACCGCGATCTTTACGGCTTCCTTCGCGTTCTTAAATTCCGGGCTGTCATACTGCTCATTGATCGTGATCGTGTAGGAACGCTGTTCCGCTGTGGGACTTGAGGAAAATTTTATCGTCAGCGTGTCGGATGCTCCCGGTGCCAGAGAATTGACAACCACGGAGTTTGAACCGTTCACCGTCGTAAATACCGGACTATCGCTCACTGTTTCCGACTCGAAGGTAAACAGGATATTGCTTGCTACGATACTGTTGGAAGCGTTTTTCATGCGCACCTTCAGCGTAAAATCCTGTCCGGCATAGATCTCCGCAGGATCCGTCTCAAAGCTGTCGACGATGATACGCGCCTTTGTTCTTTCGTTCTCGCCTGCTTCAGAATCCAGAGAATCATCCTCGTCTTTTCCATAGACCCGCACATAAAAGGTATCCTCAATGGGAGCAGCAAAGTTTCCATTCTCATTTTCCCGGTAACGGATCTTAAACTTGATCGGATAATAGCCGGATTTCGCCTTTTCCCGCACCGCCATGCTGAATGGAACCGCCACCGTCTGATCCGGATTCATATTTCCCATCTGCCGGTCATAATTTCCGTCATTGATCTCGAACGGAAACTTCGCGATATCCTCAGAGAGCTCCATATCGACACGCACATCATAGGCGGTCTTATAACCGGTATTTCTCACATTTACATCGAAATTCATGACCTCGGAATAGTTCGCGGACGGGGTGGGCTGATTCTCGCCGAGGGCGAATGCTACCGGCTCGGAGTTGTCCTCATTTGTCTCACTGGTTCCTGTTGTCTTCTTTGTCTCGATCCACGCCATGATCGTCTTTGCGTACTCGGATGACATTCCGTCCTCGCCCTGAGCGCGCTTCGAGATATAGATCAGGATCGGATAGTATCCCTCTTCCAGACCTTTTTTTACATTGACATTCAGATTAACGGTCTTTTTTGCTTTTTTATTTACATGACCGACCTTATAATGGCGGTTTAAAGAGTCCGTCACCTCAAAGGGATAGATCGTCTTCATGGACTGGACGATGCTGCTCTCCTCGCTGTCGCGGTCCTCCGTCTTTGTGATCTCATCGGAATAATGGTTCCGGAAATCATCCTCGGAGGCGATCCAGATCTCTGTCTCGACCCAGTCTTTGTCCTCCATGTTCATGAGTGTCACGGAAACGGTTCCGTTTTTTCCGATATATAAAGTCGGCGTTTTTCCGATCACAAGGCGGACGGTATCATTGTCGTCATCCATCCGGTATACCTGTGGGATCGTCTCCGCCGCTTCTGTTGTCTCCTTCGCCGCGAATGCAGTTGCCGGGACTGCGCCCATCAGCATACACGCGGCAAGGAATGTTGCCATCCAGCGTAATCCTTTTATTTTCATACTGTTCCTCTCCTCCTGGCTGTTCTATTTTAGTTGTTTGTGCCAGCTTTCCATATTTTTGCGTTTATTCCAAAATTTTGTTGATTGTTATTCTGACTTTCTCTCTATCCGGTGTTCTTCTGCTTCCACAACTGTCTCTATTTGCTCTTCTGCTGCCGGATTCTTAGATTTCCCCTCCGCCTGCGCCTCTGCCGCCGCCTGCATGGACTCTTCTAACTGCACCAGGTCCACCTCGTGGTGATTCTCCTCGATGCTCACGATCTTTCCGTCGATAATCTTAAAGATCCGGTCCGCGTAGGTCGCCAGATTGTTGTCGTGGGTAACCATCACAAGCGTCTGCTTCTGTTCCCTTACGACCTTCTGCATGAGTTTTAAGACTTCCATCGTTGTCTTCGAATCCAGGTTTCCTGTCGGCTCATCCGCAAAGATGATCTGCGGGTTCATCGCCAAAGCCCTTGCGATCCCGACTCGCTGCTGCTGTCCACCGGACATCTGGTTCGGCATATGGGTCATAAATTTCTCAAGTCCTACAAGCTTTAAATACTGCTTCGCCCGCTTGATCCTCGCTGCCCTCGGCATTCCCCGGAATGATAACGGCAGAGCCACATTTTCCACCGCATCCATCGTCCCGATCAGGTTGTAGGACTGGAAGATAAACCCGACCCGCTCCCTGCGGAAGGTCACAAGCTGTTTTTCATTCAACTTTTCTATATGCTTTCCGGCGATCACGATCTCCCCTTTTGTCGGGTGTTCCAGACCTGCCAGCATGTTTAAAAGCGTCGATTTACCGGAACCGGACGGTCCGGTGATCGCACAGAATTCGCCCCGGTGGATCTCAAAACTCACACCGTTTAACGCGTAAACCTTCTCCTCGCCCATGCGGTAAACCTTATACAGATCTTTTACCTGTATCACCGCATCTTCCTTCTGCTGCATCCGTCCGCCCCCTTCTTCTTAAATTTTTACAGCGTTTTTTCGCCGATTCTTTTTATATTTCAAGTATATCGTTCCCATCGTGTTCTGACTATATAAAATTACTTAATTATTCTTACAATTTCTTACGTTCTTCCAAATCCGCAGAACCCACGGTCAATTCTCTCCGCAGCCATAGAAAAAAAGGGAATCTCTCCGGTTTTACCGAAACCGCAGAAATTCCCTTTTCGCCTTCCCTATTCCATTTTTTCCTTCTTCCCGGAAAGTCTCCTCTTAAATTCTTTCAGGTACTCTTCCAACGACACATACTGTCCATTATTTACCCGATATGACGGATTCCACATCCGCACGACCCGGACCTCTGCCTCGTCCTTCTTTGTTTCCTTCACCGGCCGGTAGTCCCTGTCCGCAAAGAATACATCTCCCCGGACCAGATCCTTCCATTTCATATAGATCTCACGGTTCTTTTTCTGCTTTTTATTCTGAAAAACTTCCATAACGATCAGGCGGAAGAGATCCTCGCCGCAGCAGACCACGGTCTTTGGATTTAAGAGTCGGATCTGCTTCTTGATAAACTCGATATAATACTGGCCGTAGTCCATGCTGACTTCGTCGGCCGCGCCTTTTCCACCGCGTTTATTGATATAGAGGACTGCCTTTTCCCTTAGTTTTTTCCCCGGAAGCCTGCACTCCTCGCCTGGATGTTTTTCCTCCCACAGGATCTTCTGCATGCTTGTGAGATAATCCAGATATTCCACCCGCCCGGAGGGACTTTTTCCGGATAGGAAATCCGCGCGGATGTCCGATACCACCGGCATCGTCTCACCCTTCTGGATCATCTTTCTCATATTTGTCTCTTTTAATATGTAAAGCGTCCCGTCATAATGTTCCGGATCCGCGATTCCGTCGACATGAAAATTTCTCTGATCCAGCTCCGGATAGCAGGTGTTCCCAAAGGGATCTTCCTCCATCTGCTGCATCAGCTCCCACAACACATAAAGTTCCTCTATAGAGCGGCATTTCGCGACCTGCCCTTCCAGAACGATCTGTTCCATCGTCTTTCTCATAGTTCCTCCACCGCGCGTTTCCCGCAGTTTTTCATTTGCATTTCTGACTTTCTCCAATGTCCTTTTTCCACGGGATTTCACGAATTTCATCTGGCAGTTCTTCCTGCCCTGCAGAATTTGTCCACTTATTTTTCTTTTGTTTCTCTGCGTTCACTGTTTCATATTTTAACACAATTTTTTAATATAAAAATTAGATATGAATTTTGATTATCTTTTTAGAAGTTCTTATATGCCGGTATAGCCCGTATTTACAGGCTTTTCCGGCATTTTTCGTATCGGAAGAAACTCACATATATTTTTATATCCGCTTAGGTTTTTGCTTTCAAAAGTAGTAAAGAAGTAGTAAAACCTTGATTTACTACTAAGCTGCTATCCGCAGCATTTCAGCTTTTGCGCTGTCGAAAGTAGCGTGTGCGTAATAGTTCAGCGTCATAGTAATGTTGGAATGTCCCATAATGTACTGTAATGCTTTCGGGTTCATTCCGGCATTTGCCATGTTGGTACAGAACGTATGACGTAAGGTGTGCGGTGTCATTACTTTCGGTAGAGCTTCCTCATGGTACTTGTTGTACTTCTTTGCAAGCCCCCTAAACATACCGTCATAATTGGTAGCTGTTTTCGGGTAGCCGTCCCGGTTGAGGAAAAGGAAGTTGCTGTAACCGTCAATAGTAACAGCTTTTGCACCCCTGCGCCGTTTCAGCACTCGGTTAAATGCTTCATATACTTTTTCGCTCATTGGAATTTGACGAATACCGCTTTTCGTTTTTGGTGTTTCAATGTAATATCCTGTTTCCGCACTTCTTAAAAGTTGGTGGTCTACATTGATTATCCTATTCTCAAAGTTAATGTCAGTATCGGTCAGCCCGCAAAGTTCAGAGATACGAAGCCCTGTCCCAAGCAAAATAATAAGCTCGTCATAATACTTCTGATAAACTTTGTCATTTTGAGCAAAGGACAAAAAACTTTCTTCCTGCGCTGGTGTTAGCGGAACCTTTGGTTCTGTATCATCTTCAATGACAGTGTTTAACTGGAAGTCAAAAGGATTTTTCCTTATGCAATCGTCCTGTATCGCTGTGTAAAAGGCAGCTTTCAAGGAACGCTTGTCATTACTGATAGTCTTATAGGAAATTCCTTTTTCTTTCATGCGGATTGCCCATTCTTTCGCGTCGGACAGCTTCACGCTGTCAATCGGGCAGCCCCCAAGTTTATCTTCTTCCAGTAGCTTCATCAGCCGCTTGCGTCCGTTTTTCGTATTGTACCTTACATTTCCCCGGTGGCGTATCTGCTTTGCATAAAGTTGGCAGACCGTCATTTTCTTGCCTATGGTGTCTATCCCGTCGTCAAGGTCTTTCTGTATCTCTTTTACCTTTTCTCGTAGGGATATATCCTCACGCTTTCCGGCAGGGGTCTTGTCCGTAGGTACTAACTTCCACGCATACACAAACTGCGGATTACCAAAGGTATCTATATATTTGTAAGCATATCTTCCGTCTTTTCTCTGGCTCTCTCCCGACCGCAAAACTCGATTTTTGCTGTCACGTCTTTTCTTTGACATTTTTCAATGCTCCTTTCCAAGACGGAAAGAGCCTTGATATGCTTATCCCATTATAGCACATTCAAGGCTCAATTTCACTATCAGATTGTGTCTATGGTATCAATCATTTTTTCAAACTGTTTGCGCTTGATTTGAATACGTTTGCCGTTCATAATAACCCACCCGGCGGCAGGATTTTCCTCGGCTAATTTACGCAGCTTGTTTTCTCCGATACGGAAGTATTTAGCTGCTTCATCTATCGTAAGCGTGTATTTTTCCCAAATAGGCACGTCGGCGTTACTCATAGTATCGTCCCCCTTTCAATATTAGGAAAAGTGAATAGTAAAAGGGGCTTTAATCGGACGGCTGTTAGCACAACCTCGCGGGAGTTCCACCCCTGCCCGTTAAGGCAGCTCTACCCAATGCCTGCGACGCTTTTAACGCTCGGACTATGGCTATAAAGGCTTGTCTACCCTTAGTGCGTGTCGTCGCCCACAAGCCGCTACACTTGTTCCCCGGCGTGGTGGTGGTCGCTCGACTTTCTCCAATAGAAGAAAAGCGTCATGGCGCACCTGCCGTATGGCTCAACGCAAAAAGGACGTATCCGATTTGCCCTATACTGCGTCGCCGTTATCTTGCGTCGCTTTCTTTGTCAAAGAGCAAGTAAGGTCAAGTCAACAGGCAGCGGAAAGGGGGACGCTGCTTGTGGTTATCTCAAACCTTGAATGAAAGGACAGCCCGCATAAGACGCGAACGCAAGCGGTCGCGTATATCCTCATCTATGCCCCAATAGATATTTCCGCGCTCATCACGCAGCTTTCGCATAGACAGGGACGCTATGTAGCTTTCGTAATGCTGTACGACAATGTTCATAGCTTCCGGGTCGCCCTTAGTAGCGGCTATGATTACCGGGTAAGGCAACAAGCCGCGTTCGTCCTGTTCTGATTTACTAATCTGTGCAGTCATAGGCTTTTTCCTCCAAATAGCGTTTTAACAGCTTCATTGAGCTTGTCCGACGGGACTGTACCGTTGTCCTTGACAGATTACAAAACTTTGCAATCTCGCGTTCGCTCATGTCAAAGAAATAATACAGCAGTACGGTTTCCCGCTTTTCTTCCGGCAAACTGTGCAGGGCTTCGGCAAGCAGCTTCGCAGTAATTTCTTTGCCGCCGACAACGAAAGACTGTTCTGCTTCATCATCTGCAAAATACTCGTCGCAGACGTAGAGCTGTTTTTCTTCCAGTGGCGACAGGTCAGAAAAAGTAACCTCGCGTAATTGTCGCTGCTTTGTGTCCCTGTGGGCATTCATAGCTTCTCGCTTCAACGCCAGTTTGCAAAAGCCGTTAAAAGCACAACGGATTTGCCATTGGGTACGAATAGGCTCGTTCATGTTCTCACCTCCTTTCGCTGCCGCGAAAGCGGTGGAGTTTGAAATGTCCCCTTTCGTAAACCCTCAAACCAACGCACTTCAAAATGGACGTTGGTTTTAGAAATTTTTTGAAAAAGTTTTTTGATAAAATACAAAATGCGCCCGTCTGCAAATTGCAGACAGGCGCAAAGGAATTATCAAAAGTATATGTATGATTTGTGAGTTCATCTATGTAGCCAGAATAACCCGTTGGCGGGTAATGGCTTTTTTTGATAACAGTCTATTAGGGCATAGGAAAAAGGACATGACGATACCTCCTTGATACCGCCATGTCTTTATCTAGTAGGAGAGTTATCGTTAGAATTTAGATAGATAAAAAGAAACGGCGGCTCTGAAAATCAAAGCCGCCGAAATAGAATAGGCGCGTGAAAACCTGTCTGCGTTGCGACGGCTTTTTTTCTTTGCCGTCGTCCGGCAGATGTTCTATACTATGTCAATTTCAAAAATTTCTCATTATCCTTTATTACTTTTTTGTTTTGTCTTATGTAAAAGCAGGATAACCAAAACAGAAATAGCTATACTGCATAGAATATATGTCCAATTAAAATATGATAGATTTATTAAATTCTGTGCTGATTGATTTTTAATGAAGTTTGTATATGGTGCGTTACTCTTAATCGCTTCCATAACTCCTACAACATTTATCGGTCTTAAATTGTATAAGTACGCACCAAATAAATATATTGCTGCTTTTTCAACGACCGACGGTATTAAAATAGCCAATGCAGCAAGCCATAATTGACATTGCTTGTGGGATTTCTGTAAATATAACGCCCCAAAAAGATAGGGCAATATCGCAAGGCAACAGCCCAAGAGGACAATATTCTGATGAAGCCCAAAGAGGGCAAAGAATATGCGGATAAAAAGATACGTTCCAAATATAATTAACCAATCAATGAGCAAGCTTTTTATTGGCGTGTGCTTTTTTACTATTTCATTCTGTAACTGCATTTCACTACCTCCCAAATAGACGTTACACTTTTGGAAACGTCAAGGTTACGGTTGTTCCACCGTATGAATTGTTTTTAAGCTCCACCGTGATAAATAAGTCAGTTGCCATTTTCTGAACAAGGTATAAGCCCATACCTGTAGAACGACTAAGGTAACTGCCCGTATCTCCGGTAAACCCCTTGTCGAAAACAAAGGGTAAGTCAGACAATGGTATGCTTGTGCCGTTGTCTTTGATAGATAAAGAAATCTGTTCACTATTCATACTATCAGCTATGGAAAATATGAGCCGTGGGGCAAGGTTGTTTCCCACATATTTCACACTATTACTGATTATCTGTCCTAAAATGAACATCAGACCTTTTTTGTCAGAAATCACTTGATAATCGTTTTCGGTATATTCAATAGAAAATCCGGCTTCTTCAAGAAGCGTTAAATTATCTTCAACTGCTTCACGGCAAGTTCCAAGAATTGAAAGCGACTCAAAAGAGTAATCCTTATGTGTAGCCCCAAGCCTTGAAAAGTATAGAATTTGTTCTATATCCTGTCGGGTATGGTCGCGTACATACAGCATACGGGTATGAACCAAAGGGGACATTTCATCTTTTCGATTGTCCAGTAGCAAGGTCATAAGGGATAGCGGCTTTTTGATTTCATGTACCCAATTTTCAATGTAGTGTTGATAATCTGTAACTGTAATTTTCTGTTCGTTGATATATTCCTGCTGCGTCCTCAAATGCTGCCCCAATTCACAGATATAAGGGCGTAATACTGCGGGAACAGCTTCACACAGTAAGTATTCGTTGGTATCGTCCGGCTCCAATAGAAAACGCCGAAAAATAGCGTCTGCCTTGTTACGTTTTCTGATTGATATAGCAAGAGGAATAGCAAGTGCGGCAAATGACACAAAAATTATCAATGCAGCATAATTTATAAAATAATCAGGGTTAGCCAACCAAGCAAGAAATATAAAGAACAAGTCCAAACAGGCAAGTGTAATAATCCATACCCGGTTAGAGGAAATATAGATTAAAAGTATTTTCAACTTATTCATAAGCGCACCTGCTCTTTCAAGCGGTAGCCTTGACCGCGCACTGTTTCTATACGTTCTTCAAGACCAAATTCACGAAGCGTTTTTCGCAGCCGAGTAAAATTTACTTGTAATGCATTTTCGTCTATAAATTCTTCTGTTCCCCATAGTCTAATGCATAATTCTTTTTTAGAAACAATCTTAGGGCTATTTTTCAAGAGAGCAAGTAATATTTTTCCTTCGTTCGGTGGCATAAGGTAAGAGCTATTCCCTACATAAATTGTAAAGGTATTCGGGTCAAGTAAAAAACCACCTCCATCAAGTAACCCTTGCTGTACCTGTTCTTCTTTACGTCGAAGAAGATTTTTAATTCGGGCAAGTAAACGTGACATATTACAAGGTTTTGTTAAATAGTCATCAGCCCCCAAGTCTAATGCGTGCAGTTCGTCCTGCAATTTATCTCTTGCAGTCAATACGAGTACCGTACCAATCTGTTTAGCTTTCAACTCTTTACATATTTCAAAACCCGAACGAAAGGGAAGATTGATGTCAAGCAAAATTAAGTCGGGAAAATATGCTGCTATTTCTGATACTGCGTTTTCAAAATCCGATAATCCAATCGTATCATATCCCGATTTTTCTAATAAGTTCAACAGTTCTTCTCGCATATAAACATCATCTTCAACCACAACTATCTTTGCCAATATGTCCGCCTCCTTTCCCATAATATTTATAAGCCTGTTAAGAATTGGGCTTGTAATTGAGCTTTCCTATTTCACGATTAGCTGTTCGAGCAACAGCCACACCGTAAATTACCATAACAAGAACAACAATAACAGCCATAGCAATTAAAAGAGGATAGGACTGTTCAAGGTGTGCCGCTCCTGAATATAAATATAGCTGCATGGCATATATCCCTACTGCTCCGCTGATACACGCTAATATAAGAGGAAGCAGGAAATACCATAATACTTGTTGGTTGATAGAACGCTTAATTTGTTCACGTCGTGCTCCTAAAATAGAGAGTGTTAGATACCTTGATTTTGTAGTTTGCATTTGCGTCAAGAATTGCAGGGCAAGTAATGCACACGCAATAATCAAAAACATAAATCCCATGTATAGTGTTGTATAACTTCCGGAAATAACATAAAATAATTGTCGCCCAAAATTATTAAGATAGCTTTCGTAATATAGACCAGATGGTTTTAACAAATCACGAGCTTCCATAATCGGTAACATTAAACCTTTTGTTTCAACAAGTTCATTAGGAATACAAAAGTTCCAATAAACCATACAAGTGTCTGAATTTACAAATTCTGAATATATCTCATCTGAAACAATCAATGCAGTTATAATCTTGATATTTTCATCTGCGGTCAACCCTTTCATCGGTACAGAGGGAACAAGATAAAATGGTCTTTCGTTGATAGAAAGCAACGCTTCATTATTCGCCTGTGCGTCTGCTGCAATTTGATTTAACAGTGTAACCGTTTCATCTTGAGCATTACCTAAAAAATCTGGGTTGAGATAATAGACAACTTCATTGTTCCCAAGGCTAATCTGTTTTTCTCCCGCGGCATCCAATAACCGATTATAGGAAGATACAGGAAGCAAATAAGGAGAAGAACTACCAGTATCAATAAGACCTAAAAGGTTTAAGGCAGCAGGTTGGTCGGAGCCAAAACTATACATACCATCTTCTTGTGTGGCAGGGTCTACTACATCTTGAGGTAAATGCTGCACGATTTGTTTCCTAAATTTCGACCAATCAACAGGAGAACTTATCCCATCCGAAGCAGTGGATTTTATATTTCCTATTTCCATACGGTTCAGATTTGATACATAAGGACGAATTTGTTCGTTGGAAAGATACTTCTCAACAATTTGGTCGTTGCCCATTACAGTAAAGTCATAAACAGAAGTACCTCGTGTCAATTCACTTCCATATGACATTATGCGCACTGAGCCGTCGGTAATTAACATAATAGTAAGCATCATCAGAATGGACGCTACGCTGATTGAAATATATTTATTAACGACATTTTCATGCAACTGCCGTAAAGTAAATACATAAAGTCCTCTTGTGGCTTTGTGTTTTATAGAAGCTGCCCATATACTCAAAATTCTTGCAAGTCCTCGAATAAATAGAATTGTTCCGATAATTCCAAGTAAAACGGCAATAAGCAGCATTGCCCCACTCGCAGCCATAAAATGCTCTACAACAATCCAGTACGCGACAAGCAAAATTACGGTGCCTATAGCAAACGATACGAAACTTACATATGGATTCCCTGTGCGTTGCTTTTTCGCCATCTCTCCATAAACAAGTTGATGTAGCTCTTTACGGAACAGCTTTCCGCATAGAACAAACAATGCTACAAACTGAATAATCAAGAAGCCTAACGATGTGAAAATAGCGGCACTTACAGAAAAACTTAATTGGTGTGTAATGATACCATGCCCTACTAAACGCGCGGTTGTAAGACTTATAGCTTCGGATAAAAAGCCACCGCATACAAGCCCTCCTAAAAGAGCTAAAAACGACGTGATTAGCCCCTCTGTCATTATTTGAATAAATAATTTAATCTTTGTCATTCCAAACATCAAATAAAGCCCCAGTTCTCGACTACGACATTCAAGTTGATATTTGTTTGCAAATACTACGAGAAAGAACACAAATAATAAAGCACAAAGATAAACCGTCGGTAAAAGATTAGTAAGCAACCGTTCTACTGCGTCGCTCTCAATTTCACTTAAAAAACGTATTACGTCCTGTTGTCCAAGAGAAAGCACTATATAAAACATTGCTACGGCTGTTATCATTGTCAGAAAATAAATTAGGTTTTCGCTACGGCTCCGTTTGGCGTTTCGCCATGTGAGATTAAAGAACATTTGCACTTCCTCCCCCCATTTGAGCCATCACTTGTAAAATACGTGCATAAAAATCTTCCTGTGTTTCATTTGGAATTTTACGACGTAACTCATGGAAAATAACACCGTCTTGAATGAACAAAATACGAGAACAGAAACTCGCGGCGTTAGGGTCATGCGTGACCATTAGGATTGTGCGTCCACGCCTAAGATTGATTTCCTGTAACTTCTCCATGAGTAAACGTGCTGATTTTGTATCTAATGCACCTGTAGGTTCATCAGCCAAAATAATATCGGGGTCAGAAATCAAACTACGTGCAGCAGCTACGCGTTGTTTTTGACCGCCCGACATTTGTGACGGAAATTTAGAAAGAACGTCTGTAATTCCAAGAAAATCTGCTATATCTTTTAGCTTTTTTTCCGCTGTAACAATGTCAATATTATGAATTGATAAAGGCAATATAATATTTTCTTTACCAGTTAGATTATCAAGTAAAGCAAAATCTTGAAATAGATAACCAATCTTGTTGCCACGATATTCAGCCAACTTCGTGCCATCAAAAGAGCTTATATTGGCACCTGAAAGTAAAATTTGTCCAGAGGTTGGTTTAATGACCGTAGCAATACAATTCAACAATGTTGTTTTTCCAGAACCGCTGGCTCCCATAATTCCCAAATATTCGCCATTCAGAACATCAAAGGTAATTCCGTTTAGTGCTTTTGTTGGAACCCCCTCTTTGGAATATGCTTTGTGCAAGTCGCGTACTTCTAATAGTTTTTTTGTATCATTCATATCTCACACCTCACATTTTTTGCTTACGCTTATCTTACGAATATAATTTTACTGCATAAGAAGCAACCACACCACTTACAGTTGTTGTAAGGTTTATTTGTTTGTTTATTGTATCTGCATTTTATGTTGTTTCTTTCTCATATCAAAAGGTTTTTCCGCGTTTTTTGGTATCAGCCACATATACCCCAGTTTTGAAACGCCCGGTATGCGATTTTCGCTACAAAGTATCTGTACTCGTCTTTCAGAAATTCCCCATTTCTTTGCCGCTTCGGGACAAGACATATATTCCATAATCAAAACGCCCTTTCCTCAAATTTTACCAGTATAATTATACTCGGATAGCCGAATAATATCAAGTATATGATATGCTCTATTTCAGTCAATAATGTGCTGTGTGTAATCATATCTCGAAAGGAAGATGAAATATACAATGTAGTTGGGTGAAATGACTATGAAGCAGAACAAAGAAAAATTTGATTTTAAGGCTTTCGGGCAAGCCATTAAAGCAGCAAGAAAAGCAAAGGGAATATCACGCAATCAGTTAGCCGATACGCTGAATATTGCGCCCCGATATATCGCGTCCATTGAGAACAGCGGGCAGCACCCAAGTTTACAGATTTTATATGAGCTTGTAACCCTGCTTGATGTATCAGTAGACCAGTTCTTTTTCCCGGAACGGGAACAGGAGAAATCCACGCGCCGCCGTCAGCTCGATACTATGCTTGACGGTATGAGCGAAAAAGATTTGAAAATCCTGTCTGCTACTGCAAAAGGAATAGAGGAAGCCAACAACGACGAAACGGGGGAATAAAGTTCTCTCGTTTTTGTTTATATAGAGTGATTGAAACGTCGCAGATTGCGGCGTTTTTCTTTTGGGAAAGTTCGTCAAATTTGCCGTTCCCGGTGTTGTAGGTAGTAAGGGATAAAGTTTCGTAGCAAGCATAGGAAAAGAGTACCCTTTTCCGTATTTTCGCCCTCCCGTCCTGCGGTGCGTCGGTTGAAAATTGCTTGTTGGGAAGTGTCCCAAACCCTCGGAATGGAAAGG
>OGCN01002591.1_pt1 | contig 19170 bp, 17 predicted proteins | sample 1570181 | NCBI WGS metagenome assembly OGCN01 (sample SAMEA4370584, study PRJEB24528) | human gut metagenome | reverse complement strand
ACTTATCATTCAGAACATCGTTTCAATTATATAAATAAACCTCCTTTTCGTCAAGTAAAAATTGCAAAAAACCCGATAAAATCAAGGGTTCTATAAAATACCCCCACCTTACGGTATTTATTTTTTTCTCTTATGTGGAAAGCGCTTATGGTTTACGTAACATTATCCACATTTTGTGGATAACTTGTGGATAACTTGTGGATTGACCGGAAATCTATCCACTTTTTCGGAGGGTTTGTTCACATCGTTTTCAAAAAAACCCTTTATTTGCGGTATTTTTAAGGTGGATTTTTTTATACACATAATTCTTCCACATTTTCCACCAATTCTCGACTTATGGAAACCTCCAGGACTCTTATCCACAATAATCCACCCTAATCCACAGTAATTTCCCCACATTATCCACATTCTTTTCCCCAAAATCTCAAGGATTTTCCATTGCGAAAACCCCATTTTCATTGTAATATATAAAAGGATATCTATCTCCAGTCGCAGACTGGGGTTATTATAATACTCATGGGAGGAAAAAATGGACGCTGTTATTGAAAAATGGGAGGAGATCCTGCAAACTGTCAAATCTGAATATGAGGTGACTGATGTCCCTTTTAATACCTGGCTCAAGCCGCTGAAAGTTTATGAGGTTGACGGAAAGCTGATAACAGTGGTTGTTCCCTCTGAACAGGCAGCGATCGGAGTCAATTACATCAGTAAACGCTACAAAATACCCCTCCAGGTTACTATCTGTGTACTGACAGGCATGGAAGAATGCGAGGTTCGCTTCGTTCTGGAAAAAGATCTCCCCAAAAAAACAGAAAAAAACACTTCTTATGATAAACAGGTTCAGGATACACGTTACGAAGAGGCGCATTTAAATCCAAAATACACCTTCGACACCTTCGTTGTAGGAAGTAATAACAAATTCGCCCAGGCCGCAGCTCTTGCAGTTGCCGAATCACCGGGAGATACCTACAATCCACTGTTTATCTATGGCGGAGCCGGTCTTGGTAAGACGCATCTTATGCATTCCATCGCTCATTTCATTCTGGAACACGACGAAAACAGCCGTGTTTTGTATGTAACCAGTGAGGAATTTACCAACGAGCTGATCGAAACCATCCGAAACGGAAATAACACGGCAATGAGCAAATTCCGTGAAAAATACAGAAATATCGACGTTCTTCTTGTCGATGATATTCAGTTTATTATAGGAAAAGAATCCACACAGGAGGAATTTTTCCATACATTTAACAGTCTTCACAGTGCCAAAAAGCAGATTATCATATCCTCTGATAAACCACCGAAGGATATGGAGATCCTGGAAGAGCGCTTCCGTTCCCGGTTCGAGTGGGGTCTGATCGCAGATATCACGCTGCCTGATTACGAAACCCGAATGGCGATCCTTCATAAAAATGAAGAAATGAACGGCTACAACATCAGTGAAGATGTTATCAAATATATCGCTACCAATATCAAATCCAATATCCGTGAGCTGGAAGGTGCCTTCAACAAGGTCATGGCCGGAGCCAAGCTTGAGAAAAAGGAAGTAACTCTGGAGCTGGCAGAGCAGGCACTGAAGGATATTATTTCTCCGGATGAGAAAAAAGTGATCACACCGGAATACATCATCTCCGTTGTTGCAGAGCATTACGGAGTCACACCTGCGGACTTAAGCGGAAACAAACGAAACTCCAAGATCGTCATGCCCCGCCAGGTTTCCATGTATCTCTGCCGTGAAATCATATCCACACCTTTGAAAAATATCGGAAAAGCGCTCGGAAACCGTGACCATACCACCGTTATGCACGGTATCGAAAAGATCGAAAACGAATTGCAGAACGACGATAACTTAAAAAATACCATTGATATATTGAAAAAGAAGATTAATCCACAAGGTTAGGGAAGTTTTCCACATTACTGGTGTATAACGTGTTGATTGTATGTGGAGAGATGTGTACAACTTTTTTGCCAAAACGCGGCGGTAATTTTATCCCCGGGTTATTCACATGCGAAAATACCACTTTTACACAAAGTTATCCCAACGGAAAACCCCTGAAAACATCAGGCCTGCGGGAGTTTTTCACAAAATCTGGCCCCCTACGGCGGTTACTGCGGATTTTTTCTATAAATATATTTATAAAAACCACAAATTGTTCAGAAAGGGAGTTATACACACTATGAAAATCATCTGCTCCAAATCAAGTCTGTTAAAAAGTGTAAGTATCGCACTCAAAGCAGTTCCATCAAAAACCACCATGCCAATCCTGGAATGTATTCTCATGGATGCAACCACAAACCAGATCAAATTTACCACCAACGATATGGAGCTGGGAATTGAAACCATCGTTGAGGGTACTATTGAAGAAAAAGGTAAAGTTGCTCTTGATGCAAAAATCTTCTATGAAATCATCAGACGACTTCCGGATAATGATGTTACCATTAAGACCGATGATAAATATGCAGCAACCATTACCTGTGAAAAAGCAAAATTCAATATCCCTGGAAAATCAGGAGAAGATTTTGCTTATTTACCGATGATCGAGAAGGATGAACCGCTGACAATCTCTCAGTACACACTGAAAGAAATGATCCGCCAGACTATTTTTTCGATTGCTGTAAATGAAAACAATAAGCTTATGACCGGTGAACTTTTTGAGATCAAAAATAACTGTCTGAAGGTAGTTTCTCTAGACGGACATCGTATCTCTATCCGCAAAATGTCCCTTAAGAAAGATTATTCTGACCGTAAGGTGGTAGTTCCGGGCAAAACTTTAAGCGAGGTCAGCAAGATCCTTTCCGGAGAAGTGGATGATCAGGTCAGCATTTACTTTACAAAAAACCATATTTTATTTGAATTTGATCAGACTATGGTAGTTTCCAGACTGATCGAGGGAGAATATTTCAGAATTGACCAGATGCTTTCCAGTGATTATGAGACAAAACTGAAGATCAACAAAAAAGAGTTCTTGGATTGTATCGACCGTGCCACACTTCTGGTACGTGAGGTTGATAAAAAACCGATCATCATCAACATCACAGACGATGATATGGAGCTGCGCATTGATTCTGCAATGGGTTCCATGAATGAAGAAATCGATATTGAAAAAGAGGGTAAGGATATCATGATCGGCTTCAACCCGAAATTCCTGATCGATGCGCTTCGTGTTATTGATGATGAAACTGTGACGATCTATCTTGTAAATCCGAAGGCCCCGTGCTTTATCCGTGACGATGAGGAGAACTATACTTACCTGATCCTTCCTGTAAACATCAACCAGAATCAGGCCAGATAAGACCTGGGGTAATGTGACCGTTTTTGAACGATTGTGCATGGGAATGCGATCGTGTTCTGAAAATTGTTTTATGCGTAAACTGCTGGAAGGGGGTATTTAATTACCACCTTCCGGTGAAATTTGTATTTTGGGGGATTTTAAATACCGCCAGGAGATCAGAAAAGATCGATCTGACGGAGAAAATACCCCGGAGATAAGAGGAGAAAAAATTGGAGATCAGAATTAAAGACGAATTTATCAAGCTTGGTCAGGCGCTGAAGCTGGCCGGCGTTGTGGAGGACGGCGTTGAGGCGAAATATGCCATCAATGATGGTCTGGTACTGGTGAACGGCGAGGTGGAGAACCGCCGTGGCCGCAAGATCCATCCTGGAGATACCATTTCCTACGATGGAAAAGATATTTATGTGATCGGGTGAAGGAATGTACATTGAATCCATCAGACTGAATAATTTCAGGAATTATGAGTCGCTGGAGATGAATTTTGATCAGGGCACCAATATTCTCTACGGCGACAATGCCCAGGGAAAGACCAATATCCTGGAGGCGGTTTATCTGGCAGGTACCAGCAAATCCCACAAGGGAAGCAAGGACCGGGAGATGATCCGCTTTGAGAATGAGGAATCCCATATCCGAATGATGGTGAAGAAGGGCGATCTTTCATACAAAATAGACATGCACCTCCGGAAAAACAAAGCAAAGGGAGTTGCCATCAACGGGCTGCCGATCCGCAAGGCAAGGGAGCTGCTGGGGGTGGTGAATCTGGTGTTTTTTTCTCCGGAGGATCTTAATATTATCAAGAATGGACCGGGAGAGAGAAGACGTTTTCTGGATTCGGAGCTTTGTCAGCTGGATGGTGTTTATATCACGGAGCTGGCCGGCTACAATCACATCGTGAACCAGAGAAACCGTCTTCTCAAAGACTGTTATATGAACCCCGGGCTGAAAAGTACCCTGGATGTCTGGGATATGCAGATGGTCGATTACGGAAAGAAGATCATCGGGAAGCGGGAAGCCTTTGTGGAGGAGCTTAACGAGATCGCAAGGGGGCTTCATAAGGGGCTTACCGGCGGAATCGAGGAGCTGGAGATCCTGTACGAGCCAAGTGTGACGGCGGCGGAGTTTGAGGATAAGCTTTCCAGGAACCGGGAGCGGGATCTTCGGATGAAGCTGACCTCCGTGGGACCGCACAGAGATGATTTTTGCGTAAAGGTCAACGGGATTGACATCCGGAGGTATGGTTCCCAGGGGCAGCAGAGGACTGCGGCCCTTTCCCTGAAGCTTTCGGAGATCTATCTGGTGAAGAAAAAGATCCGGGATACACCGGTTCTTCTGCTGGATGATGTTCTTTCGGAGCTGGATAGCAGCAGGCAGACATATCTGCTGGAAAGCATCCACGATATACAGACTCTGATCACCTGTACAGGACTGGATGATTTTGTCAGCCATCAGTTCAAGATCAACAGGGTTTTTCAGGTGGTAAAGGGGCATGTTTATATGCCTAAAGGGTTTTGACAAGCCCGTATGCATATGGTAAACTGATTCTGATTATGGAAAGTTGGTGAATATTTTGGATAAAGAGGAGTTTCGCGTTAAGCTGGGACAGATCAATAAGCTGGTCGAGACCCAGGATTACAAAGGCGCCATGCAGATTGTTGACAGCATTGACTGGCGTCGTGTGAAAAACGTCCGTACCCTTTGTGTAGTGGGCGAGATCTACGCGGCCAACAAGCGCTATGAAGAGAGCAAGGAAATTTTTCTTCTTGCCTACCACAGAGCGCCGATCGGCAAGAACATACTTTACCGTCTGATCGAGGTTTCCCTGAAAATGGGACAGATCAGTGAAGCCACAGAATTCTTTGATGAATACAGAGAAGTGGCAGGTAATGATAACAGCCAGTATATACTGAAATATAAGATCGTCAGAGCGAAGAATGCATCTCTGAATGAACAGATCCGTATTCTTGAGGAATATAAGGAGAAGGAATTTACGGAGCGCTGGTCCTATGAGCTGGCCAAGCTCTATTACAAGGCAGGAGACAAGCAGAAGTGCCTGGATCTCTGTAATGAGATGATCCTTTGGTTCAATGACGGAACTTATGTGATGAAGGCCCTTGACCTGAAACAGCGGATGGGTGTTCTCACTGGCGAAGAGAAAGAGAAATACGAACAGCGTTTTATCCCGAAGCTGATCCCGCCGGAAAAGGCGCAGGAGATCAGGGAGAGCAAGGAAGCATCCGGCGAGTATGAGGAGGCAAAACCGGTCACAGATACTATCCAGGTAGATGATGAGCGGGATCTGAACAGTGCGGAGACATTCCAGGAGAAGCTTTCCAAGGGATTCCGTGATATCTTTGGCGGACATAAGAAATCTGCGGAAGAGGATATGGAGGAAAAAGAAGCTGCGCAGGATGAAGAGCAGGATGAGGTTTCCACAGGCTCTGAGGATGTGACAGAACAGGCGGAAGCGCCGGAGGCTGAGACTGCTGCGGCAGCAGAACCGTCAGAGGAGTTTACAGATTCTGAGGAGATCGAAGCAGCAGAAGGAAGTGAGGAAGCTTCGGATGAGCCTTCTGAAGAGCAGGAAGAGTTTTCCGGACAGGAAGTGGATGAGATCCCGCTGGCATCCGGTGTTGAGAACCTGTCATCCGGAAGTATGAAGCTACAGGCTCAGGAACAGCAGGATAAAGAGGAAGAAGAGATTTATCAGGAAGCGGAAGAAGCTGAGGCTGAGAAAGCTACAGAGATGTCTTTGTCCCAGAGTGTTGCAGAGATCATGAAGGAGAAGGCTGCCGGAAATGAGGAAAGTGAGGAGAAGCCTGCAGGGGTTCCGCTCAATGAGGAAGGCAAGCCTGATTTTTCCGCAACGATCCGTATGCCGGAGCTGAAGATCCCGAAGTCCATGATCAATGTGGACCCGGAGAATGCAAGCAGTTCCGCGGAGATCCCGGATGCGTCCGGAATTTTCGGAAATATCGAGGATATTGCGGCATCTGTAGGTGACAGGTCCGGGAAGGATAAAGATAAGGACTTCAACCTGGAGGATACTATTCTGGCAGCAGCTACACAGCAGGGAATCGATATCCCGGAGGAAGAGAAATCTCCGGATGTCCAGCAGTCCGACGTAACGGAAGAGCCGGCAGGTATTGAGGATCTGGATATTGCGGCTGATGAATTTGTTCCGGAGGAGCCGGATGCGGCAGATATCGAGGATATCATGGCGCAGATCTCCGCTCAGCAGGAGGAAGAGGTAACGGAGACTTCCGATACCAGACTTCCGGATATCGTATTTGATGAAGATGAGGAGCCGGTTACTGAGGAGGATCTTCAGGCTGCAGAAGCAGAGTTTCTGAATGGTCCGTCAGGAGTACAGAAGCCGGTGGAAGAAGAGGATGTGCTTCCGGAGATTCCTTCACTGGAATCTGAGGAGCAGGTGCAGAAGGCGGCAGCAGAGCCTTCTGCGAAGCTTCATCATGAGGAACCGGTGGCTTCAGCGGAAGAGGAAAATCTTCTTGATGAGGAAGAAGAATACAGTGATGACGCCTTTGACTTCCAGGATGAGGATGACGAGAATGAGGATGATTTTATCAGCAGTCTCATCGGTGATGATTCTGATGAAGCCATGGAAGAGGACGATGAGGAAGCGGAGCTCAGCGAGGAAGAGCAGCTTGAGAAATTTATCGCTACGATCCATCCGGAAAAGGATCCTACAAAGATCGTTTCCAGAAAGAAAGAGCTCACAGATGAAGAGAAACAGCTTTTCACCTATTTTGTTACAGTTCCCGGAATGAAGGAACAGCTGCTTGATGTACTCTGCGATGTGCAGATGGGCGCAGCAGACAAGACCTCCCAGACCGGAAATGTGATCGTTATGGGCGGCAGAGAAACAGGTAAGACGAGACTGATCTCAAGTCTGATCCCGGCAATCTGTAAAGAGCTGAATATCGAGGCTTCCAAGGTTGCCTATATATTTGCGGATGATCTCAACGGAAAGGATATTCCGGAGATCGTATCCAAGCTTGCCGGCGGTTTCCTTGTTATCGAGGATGCAAACCAGCTTTCCCAGGAAACAGCAGATGAGCTTGAGGAAGCTATGACCGGAAACACAAAGGGAATGATCGTGATCCTGGAGGATGAAAAGATCGGTATGCGTAAGCTGATCGCGAGATATCCGAAGCTTGCGAAGAAGTTTACATCCATGATCAACATTCCTGTATTTACAAACGATGAACTTGTTAATTTCGCTAAGGTCTATACCATGGAGAATGGATTCCGTATCGACCAGATGGGCATGCTTGCTCTGTATAATCTGATCGGGATCAACCAGAAGGAGGATCAGCCGATGTGCATCGGTACTGTGAAGACCATGCTGGATAAGGCTATGGAGAGAGCTCAGAGCGGATTGTTCAAGCGTTCCAAGAAGCGTGTGGACCGTGATGGCTACACGGTACTTTTTGAAAAGGATTTCAGCTGAAAATAAGAAAAAGCAGAGGTAAAAAATATGGCCAGACCTTATCTTGGTAACCCGAAATATACCATTGAAGTCCTTCAAAAGTATCATTTTGTTTTCCAGAAAAGGTTTGGTCAGAATTTTCTGATCGACGAGCATGTTCTGGAAAAGATCATTGAGTCTTCGGGTATCACGAAGGATGATTTTATACTGGAGATCGGTCCGGGTATCGGAACTATGACCCAGTATCTTGCGGAGGCTGCCAGAGAGGTGGCTGCTGTGGAGATCGACAGTTCGCTGATCCCGATCCTTAAGGATACGTTGAAGGACTGGGATAATGTTTCCGTGATCAATAACGATATCCTGAAAACGGATATCAAAAAGATCGCAGATGAGAAAAATGGCGGTAAGCCTGTGAAGGTGGTTGCGAATCTGCCGTATTACATTACGACTCCGATCATCATGGGGCTTTTTGAGAAGAATGTTCCTGTGGATTCGATCACTGTCATGGTGCAGAAGGAGGTTGCAGACCGTATGCAGGTTGGTCCTGGTACCAAGGATTACGGTGCGCTTTCCCTGGCTGTGCAGTATTATGCGAAGCCGGAGATCGTTGCGAATGTACCGCCGAACTGTTTTATGCCGCGGCCGAAGGTTGGAAGTGCGGTGATCAAGCTGACGCGTTATGAGAAGCCGCCGGTGGATGTGAAGGATGAGGGGCTTATGTTCCGTCTGATCCGTGCATCTTTTAACCAGAGGAGAAAGACGCTTGTGAACGGGATCAGAAATTCCGGAGATTTTTCCCTGAGTAAGGAGGAGATCGAGGATGTGTTCAACAGGTGTGATCTTCCGCTGAATATCAGGGGTGAGGCGCTGACACTGGAGCAGTTTGCGATGCTTGCCAACTGTATTTATGATGAGAAAAATTAATATATGATAAACGCAAAAAGAGCCCGGGCAGCTGTTCCGGGTTCTTTTTGCGTTTCCGGACGGGAATGTTGGAGAGGTTTCCTGTCCGGACCTATATATTTGTTATAGAAAGGAGGTTATGTCTGAGGTGTCAGACATAAGTAAGTAATGAAAAATTTACATTTTTTATTTTACTGATGAGATGTTAGGAAAGTTTGTTTAAAATATGAAAATATTGTGAATATATTTTTGGTGATATACATAAAGTCTGAATGGTGTGGGTGGGAATGGGGAAAATTGAGGTTTACAGAGGGGTGGGGGTGTGTGGTATACTGAGGGGCGTCGAAAAGGTAATGATGAGGTAATAAAAAGGCAGTAAAAGATAGTTAAAAATAGTAAAAGGCAATTTTTAATAAGGGCTGGTGCCCGTATGGAGGTTGAATATTATGAGAAGATTGAACAAGGTTACAGCTTTGGTTATTGCGGGTGTTATTTCATGTACATCTCCGATGATGGTTATGGCGTCTGATTCCGGTTCTGTTATGAGTCAGGCGGAGGAGATCCTGAAGGATAATGAGGTTGGGTCTCTTGCTTCTGATCCGGATAAGGTTGGGGATATCATTGTTTATGTGAAGGGGCTTTTTGATTCTAACCAGATCACGGATGATGAGATTTCTCAGGGGATCGATGAGGCTGCGGATCATTTTGGGGTGAGTCTTAATGAGGATGATAAGAGTTCGCTGGTTAATATTATCAGTAAGTTCCGTGGGATCGAGATGAGTGATGATCAGATCAAGGGGTATGTGAGTGATGCTTATAGTACTTTGAAGGATATGGGTGTTACGAAGTCTGATGTGAAGAATATTTTTGAGAAGGCGATTGAGTTTATTAAGGGGATGCTTTCACGGCGGTGATAGTTTGTGATGGCTGGTGTTTTTGATGATGTTTTAGATGGAGTTTGAGTTAGAGGGTGAGGGTTGTGGCTCTTTTGTTGGGGTTGTTGTTGGTTTGTTTGGCTGAGATGTACAATATGTACAATGCTTAGGGTTTTGACTTTGTTTGTGAATGTGGTGTTTTTATAAATTGGGGGAGGGTGTTTTGGAAAAAATTGTGCAAATGCGCTAATTGTTTACAAGATGTTCATTGTTTGTTCATATTTGTTTGGTAGTATAGGGATAGTTCGAAAGAACGTTACGAAAGACGCTGTAATGGTGTGTATCTGTATCATTACACATACAATTTTTTTCATAATAATCGCCCCGGTAAGCCACTACCGGGGCACTCCTCGTTTTTGGGCCTTTTTTGGGCTCTTTTTTTGTGGGTGTGGGGGGATGGAGGGAGGGACGGACGGACTGCCGGAGGGGCGGCTGCATGGTCGTGCCTGGTGCGGTCGTTTCGCCGGGTCATACTAAGCGTCTGAGTCTTCTGCCGTGCAGGGCGCCCCATAACTCGCCATGTACGCTGATGCGTACCTGGCTCAGACAGATGGGGCTTACTCTGCGGCTTGTGGCCGCAGAGTACCTTCCCGTCAGAAGCCTCAGGCGCCAAGTATGACCAGCGGCTTACTCCGACGCACCGGGTCCCGACCATGCAGCCGCCCCTCCGGCAGTCCGTCCTGTGCGTTGGAGAGAAACAAAAAGGATGCACTACAAAGAAATTCTGGAATCGTACTAAGTCCGTCCTGTACGTTGGAGAGAAATAAAGAAAGCATCAAGGTTGTGATAAATGGGCTGATCTGAGTCCGTCCTGTGCGTTGGAGAGAAATAAAAAGGATTCACTACAAAGAAATTCTGGAATCGTACTAAGTCCGTTCTGTGCGTTGGAGAGAAATAAAGGGGGTAAGAAATTTCCAGTGCAAAAAATATAGCGCGGGTGGGGTGTGCATGCTATAATGATTAGGATTATAGTGCTGTCGTCTGGTTTGGGGCGGCGGTAGTTGGTTTTTTGTTTGAATGGGAGGTCTGGATATGGCGGAGTCTATGAAGGATTTTGAGAGGGAGCTGGAGGCTTCTTTTAAGAGGATCGATGAGGGTGATATTATCTCCGGGACTGTTGTGAGTGTGGATGAGTCGGGGGTTGTTCTTGACCTTAAGTTTTATGCTGAGGGTTTTATTCCGGTGGAGGAGTTTTCCCGGGTGCCGGGGTTTAATATTAAAGAGGCTGTTCAGCCGGGGGATGAGGTTCAGGCGATGGTTCTTCGCAGGGATGATGGTCAGGGGAATATTCTTCTTTCCAGAGCGGATGCTGCGGATGTGCTTGCCTGGGACAGGCTGAAGGAGCTTCAGGATTCGGGTGAGGTGCTGGATGTTGTTGTGAAGGGGATCGTTAACGGGGGTGCCATTGCTTATGTTGAGGGTGTCCGTGGTTTTATTCCGGCGTCGAGGCTTGCTTTGGAGTTTGTTGAGGATACTGAGGTGTTTCTAAATAAGCCGATCCAGGTGCGGGTGATCGAGGTTGATAAGGCGAAGAAGAGGCTGGTGCTTTCGGCGAGGGAGATTCTTCGTGAGAGGGCTGAGGTGGAGAAACGGAATAAGATTTCCAATATCCAGGTTGGTTTTGTGACTGAGGGTACGGTTGAGAGTTTGCAGCCGTATGGTGCTTTTGTGGAGCTTGGGAACGGGGTTTCCGGGCTGGTGCATATTTCTCAGATCTGTGAAAAGAGGATACGGAAGCCTTCTGAGGTTTTGAGTGTTGGGGATAAGGTTAAGGTGAAGGTTATCGCGATCAAGGATGGTAAGCTGAGCCTGAGTATTAAAGAGGCATCGGATCTGATGGCTAAGGAGGTTGAGGAGGAGTCTTTTGAGCTTCCGGAGTCGGGGGAAGAGGCTACTACTTCCCTGGGTGCTTTGTTTGCAAATATTAAATTATGATTATTTTGGATGAAAAAGGATGGATGTGTATGAAAAAACCGGAGAGAATATTTGTAATCGGACATAAGAATCCGGATACGGATTCCATCTGTTCGGCTATTGCTTATGCGGATATTAAGAACAGAACTACGCAGAATAAAAAATATATCCCGAAGAGAGCGGGGCAGATCAATGAGGAGACCAGGTATGTGCTGAACCGTTTTGGCGTACAGCCGCCGGCTTATCTGGGAAATATCGGTACGCAGGTCAAGGATATGGATATCCGGACCAGTCCGCAGGCGGATAAGAATATGTCGCTGAAGAATACCTGGGATCTGATGCAGGAGAACGGGATCGTTTCTCTTCCGATCCGTGATAAGGATGGGTGTCTGGAGGGGCTTGTGACGATTGGTGATATCGCAAAGACCTATATGGATACTACAGACAGTTATCTTCTTTCCAATGCGAGGACGCAGTATCAGAGAATTGCCGAGACTGTTGGCGGTGAAGTGGTGGAAGGTAACGGACACGGATATTTTGTGAAGGGGCGTGTGCTTGTCGGTACTGCCAACCCGAAGATGCTGGAGGGCTACGTTGAGGAGGATGATATGATCATCATGGGTGACCGTGAGGAGGATCATCTTCAGGCGATCAGCCAGAATGTAAGCTGTATCATCGTGGGGCTGAATATCGTGGTTTCCGAGAAGGTTATAAAGCTTGCTCATGAGAAGAATATCGTGATCATCCGGTCTCCGTATGATACGTTTAATATTGCGCGTCTGATCAATCAGAGTATTCCGGTCAGCTTTGTTATGAAGCGGGATAACATGGTTACGTTTAATACCGAGGATTTTACGGATGATATCCAGGATGTTATGATCAAAAACCGTCACAGGGCGTTTCCGGTGATCAATCCTCATGGTAAGTGTATCGGTACGATCTCCAGACGTAATTTTCTGGATATGCATAAAAAGAAAGTGGTTCTTGTGGATCATAATGAGGTGGATCAGGCTGTTGATAATATCGAGAAGGCGGAGATCCTTGAGATCATCGATCATCATAAGCTGGGTACCTTGCAGACCATGACGCCGGTTGCTTTTCGTAATGAGCCGGTGGGATGTACGGGTACGATCCTTTATGAGATCTACGGAGAGCAGAGACTGGAGATCCCGGAAAAGATCGCGGGGCTTCTCTGTGCGGCTATTATTTCGGATACATTGATGTTCCGTTCACCGACCTGTACGCAGACGGATAAGATCGCTGCCAGTGCTCTTGCGCTGATCGCGGGGATCAAGATCGAGGAGTTTGCCCGAGAGATGTTTTCTGCGGGAAGTAATCTGAAGGATAAGTCTCCGGAGGAGATTTTTTATCAGGATTACAAGAAGTTTATCGGTGAGGGTAATGTTTCCTTTGGTGTGGGTCAGATCAGTTCCATGGACAGCGAGGAGCTTAAGGAGATCAAGGAGAAGCTGATGCCGTTTATGGTGAGTGAGTGTGGCCGTCATGATATCACGAGAGTTTATTTTATGCTGACGAATATCCTGGAGGAGTCTACAGAGCTTCTGTTTTACGGGGAGGGCAGCCAGCAGATGGCGGAGATCGCTTTTGAGCGGAAACCGGATGGAGATACCTTCAGTCTGCCGGGGGTGGTTTCCAGAAAGAAGCAGCTGATCCCGGCTATGATGGAGGCTGCTCAGCTGATGAACAGCGATTATGCATAAGAGGTGACGGAAAATGGCGAAACAGTTATGGAAGCCGGGGAACATGATCTATCCGCTGCCGGCTGTAATGGTGAGTGTTACCGATGGTGAGGGGCATGATAATATCATAACGGTTGCGTGGACGGGTACGGTGTGTACCAATCCGGCGATGGCTTATATTTCTGTCCGACCTTCCCGTTATTCCTATGATATGATCCGGAAAACGGGTGAATTTGTGATCAATCTGACAACGGAGAAGCTGGCGTATGCAACGGATTTCTGCGGGGTCCGTTCGGGACGTGATGTGGACAAGTTCCGGAAGCTGAACCTTACGAAAGAGAAAGCGCAGTTTGTTTCTGCACCGATGATCGGGGAGGCTCCGGTTTCGATCGAGTGCAGGGTGCGTGAGGTGAAGGAGCTGGGGTCTCATGACATGTTTCTTGCGGATGTGCTTGCGGTCCATGCGGATGAAGCTTATATGGATAAAAACAACAGGTTTTGTCTTAATGATGCGGGTCTTCTGGTTTATTCCCATGGGGAGTATCTGGCGGGTGGCCGGAAGGTGGGAACCTTCGGCTACAGCGTAAAGAAGAAGCAGCAGAAGAAGCAGAAGAAGTTGGATAAGAAATCAGACAGGGAATCAGAGATGGCAGAGATGGCAGAGAAGTTGAAGACGTCGGGGAAGCCAGGGATGTCAGGGAAGTTGAAGACGTCAGGAAAGCCAGGGATGTCAGGGAAGTTGAAGATGTCAGGAAAGCCAGGGATGTCAGGGAAGTTGAAGACGTCGGGAAAGCCAGGGATGTCAGGGAAGTTGAAGATGTCAGGAAAGCCAGGGATGTCAGGGAAATTAAAGACGTCGGGAAAGGCAGGGAGAGAGAAACGGTAGGTTCTGCGGAGCCGTAACGTTTGTTGAGATTTGGCAGCTGTTATGCTAAAATGAAAGGATACAGTATGAATAATATTACACTGATAGGGATGCCTGGTGCGGGGAAGAGCAGCATCGGTGTCGTACTTGCGAAGGTACTTGGTTACCAGTTTATTGACTCAGATCTTCTGATCCAGAAGGCGGAGAAGAGGACTTTGAGTAAGATCATCGAGGATGAGGGTACGGAGGGCTTCAAGGCAATCGAGAATCGTGTGAATGCTTCGATCCAGGTGGAGAATACGGTGATCGCTACCGGTGGAAGTGTGGTTTACTGCGATGAGGCTATGCAGCATCTGAGGTCTGAGGGTGTTGTGGTGTATCTTAAGATCTCGCTGGAGCTTCTTTCCAGGCGTCTTGGTAATCTTAAGGGGCGTGGTGTTGTGCTCAAGGAGGGGCAGACGCTGGCGAGTCTTTATGATGAGCGTGTTCCTTTGTATGAGAAATATGCGGACATTGTGGTGGATGAAGAGGATAAGGATCTGGAGGGGAGTCTCCAGGTTGTGCTTGAGGCACTGAAGAACAGGGGAGATAAGGCGTAACTGTTGGCTTGTGGAAACGGTTTGCTGGAGTGTTTTGGGTCATGGGTTGTGACAGGTTTTCGTCATAAATTGTTTACAAATCTGAAATATGTGTTATAATATACAACTGACCTAAAAAACGGTATTGCGGAACATTTGTTCCTGCAGTAAATTCAGAGAAAGTTTCTGCTCATAGAGGAGTAAAATAATAGAGGTGTGTTATGGAACAGTATGTGATTAAAGGCGGCAATCCTCTGGTTGGAGAAGTGGATATTGCGGGTGCGAAGAATGCGGCGCTTGCGATATTGTCAGCAGCCATTATGACTGATGAAACTATATTGATCGAGAATCTGCCAGATGTTAGGGACATCAATGTTCTGCTTGAGGCGATCTCCGAGATCGGGGCTCAGGTTGAGCGTATTGATAAGTCTACTGTAAAGATCAACGGTTCTACTATCGGCAATCTCAGCGTGGATTATGAGTTTATCAAGAAGATCCGTGCTTCTTATTATCTTCTGGGTGCTTTGCTTGGTAAGTATAAGCATGCGGAGGTTCCGCTTCCGGGTGGATGTAATATCGGCAGCAGGCCGATCGACCAGCATCTGAAGGGTTTCCGTGCTCTTGGTGCGGATGTTGATATCTGTCATGGTGCTATTGTTGCCAAGGCGGAGAATCTGCATGGCAGCCATATTTTCCTGGATGTGGTTTCTGTTGGTGCTACTATTAATATTATGATGGCTGCTTCTATGGCGACTGGCCGTACGATCATTGAGAATGCTGCGAGGGAGCCGCATGTTGTTGATGTGGCGAATTTCCTGAACAGTATGGGGGCGAATATCAAGGGTGCTGGTACGGATGTGATCCGTATCCGTGGTGTTGAGACGCTTCATCGTACGGAGTATTCGATCATTCCGGACCAGATCGAGGCTGGTACGTTTATGTTTGCTGCTGCGGCTACTCGTGGTGATGTTACTGTTCGTAATGTTATTCCTAAGCATCTTGAGGCTACTACTGCTAAGCTTGAGGAGATCGGGTGTGAGGTTGAGGAGTTTGATGATGCGGTTCGTGTCCGTGCGCCGCATGTGCTTCATCGTACGCATGTGAAGACGTTGCCTTATCCTGGTTATCCTACGGATATGCAGCCGCAGATCGCGGTTACTTTGGCTTTGGCTGAGGGTACGAGTATTGTTACTGAGAGTATTTTTGAGAACCGGTTTAAGTATGCGGATGAGCTTTCCCGGATGGGTGCCAATATTAAGGTGGAGGGGAACTCTGCTATTATTGATGGTGTGAGGAAGCTTACGGGGGCGCGTGTGAGTGCGCCGGATCTTCGTGCGGGGGCTGCGCTTGTTATTGCGGGGCTGGCTGCTGAGGGTGTTACGGTTGTTGATGATATTGTTTATATCCAGCGTGGGTATGAGAATTTTGAGGAGAAGCTCAGGAGTCTTGGGGCTGAGATTGAGAGGGTTTCCAGTGAGAAGGAGATTCAGAAGTTTCGGCTGCGTGTTGGGTGATGGTTGGTGACAACTGGTAACGATTGATGATAATTGGATATTTGAGTTTTGGGAGAGTTCCTGGGTGTTTGGGCCTGGGGGCTCTTTTTTTGTGGGATGAATGGAGGGAGGGACGAACGGACAGTCTGCCAGCGGGGCGGCTGCATGGTCGTGCCTGGTGCGGTCGTTTCGCCGGGGCATACTAAGCGTCTGAGTCTTCTGCCGTGCAGGGCGCCCCATAACTCGCCATGTACGCTGATGCGTACCTGGCTCAGACAGATGGGGCTTACTCTGCGGCTTGTGGCCGCAGAGTACCTTCCCGTCAGAAGCCTCAGGCGCCAAGTATGACCAGCGGCTTACTCCGACGCACCGGGTCCCGACCATGCAGCCGCCCCGCTGGCAGTCTGTCCGTTCTGTTTTTGGGGGTGTGAGGGTGTGAGGTGTGGTGGTCTGACGGGAGGGGGGTGAGCCATCAGCGCTGCGCTGGATGGCTGCAGGGGCTGAGTTTCCTTGTGGTGTGCTGGGAGGGTGTGGGCTATCAGCGCTGCGCTGGATGGTTGCAGGGGCTGAGTTTCCTTGTGGTGCGCCGGGAAGGTGTGGGCTATCAGCGCTGCGTTGGATGGTTGCAGGGGCTGAGTTTCCTTGTGGTGTCCCGGGAGGGTGTGGGCATCGGCGCTGTGGTGGATGCAGTGGAATGAGGTTTTGGCGGTTTTTGTCGAAGGGTTTTTGTTGACTTTTGCTGGTGGGGTGGTTATACTGAAGATACATATCTGGGAACATTCTGGGCCGTTCGGCTATCTGATCCCCATATGGTTGGTTGTATAAATATGGCGGGGAGGAGCCGGTTGGTTGTGTGAGGTTTTTTCTTTTGCCATCATAGTGAAAGGAGGAGTCTTATGCAGAGGAAGCGGCTTGAGGATATGAATCTTCTGGATGATTTTTTGTTTAACGCGGTGATGACGTTTCCTGGTATTGGTGAGAGGTTTTGCAGGTTGCTGCTGCAGGTGGTGCTGGGGCGTGAGATCGGGAGGCTGCGGGTTGTTGCGCAGAGGGCTTTTGGTGGCCGAGATGAGGGTTTTCGCGGGGCGCGGCTTGATGTTCTGGCTGAGGAGGAGCTGATGGATGTTTTGGCGGATCCTTCTGTTTTTGATATTGAGCCGGATAATAATGGTGATGTTGTGAGTCTGAAGGATCTGCCGAAGCGGGTGCGGTTTTACCATGCGATCATCGACAGCCGGTGTTTGAAAAAGGGTGAGGGTTTCGGGAAGCTTAAGAGGGTTTTTGTTATTTTTGTCTGTTCGTATGATCCGTTTGATCGGGGTAGGATGGTGTATACGATCCGGAATATGTGTGAGGAGATTCCGGAGATGGAGTATGATGATGGGCTGAGGACGGTTTTTCTGAATACGAAGGGAGATGGGGCGGGTGTGCCTGAGGAGCTGGTGGCGCTGCTTCGTTTTTTGGAGGATACCAGGGAGGTGAATGCGGTAAATGATGTTTTGAGGGAGTTGCTGGAGATGGTCAGGGTTGTTAAAGATGATGGAAAGGTTACGGTGGCGTATATGAAGAGTTTTGAGATTGAGCAGATGTGGATTAATAAGGGGATTGAACAGGGAATCAGTCAGGGGATTGCTCAAGGAATCACTCAAGGGATTGAACAGGGGCGGAGTGAAGAGAGGGTGAATACGTTGAGGGAGAAGGCGCGTGCGGATCGGTTGGAGAGGGAACTGAGGAAGCTGCGGAGAGGTAGAAGAGATGTTTGAGGCGGAAAGGTTATGGTGGCGTATATGAAGAGTTTTGAGATTGAGCAGATGTGGATTAATAAGGGGATTGAACAGGGAATCAGTCAGGGGATTGCTCAAGGAATCACTCAAGGGATTGAACAGGGGCGGAGTGAAGAGAGGGTGAATACGTTGAGGGAGAAGGCGCGTGCGGATCGGCTGGAGAGGGAACTGAGGAAGCTGCGGAGGGGGAGATGATGTTGTTTGGTTTTGGGAGAGTTCCCGGGTGTTTGGGCCTGGGGGCTCTTTTTTTGTGGGATGAATGGAGGGAGGGACGAACGGACAGTCTGCCAGCGGGGCGGCTGCATGGTCGTGCCTGGTGCGGTCGTTTCGCCGGGGCATACTAAGCGTCTGAGTCTTCTGCCGTGCAGGGCGCCCCATAACTCGCCATGTACGCTGATGCGTACCTGGCTCAGACAGATGGGGCTTACTCTGCGGCTTGTGGCCGCAGAGTACCTTCCCGTCAGAAGCCTCAGGCGCCAAGTATGACCAGCGGCTTACTCCGACGCACCGGGTCCCGACCATGCAGCCGTCCCGCTGGCAGTCTGTCCGTTCTGTTTTTTTGGGGGTGTGAGGTGTGGTGGTCTGACGGGAGGGTGGTGGGCCATCAGCGCTGCGCTGGATGGCTGCAGGGGCTGAGTTTCCTTGTGATGTGCCGGGAGGTGGTGTGGCATCGGCGCTGCGCTGGATGTGGGTGGGGTGAGTTTTTTTGGGGGTTGTCGTGAGGGGATTGGGGATAGAGGCTGTTTTGGATAGGGTGTGGTGTTTTTGTGTAATATTTAAATTTATTTTTGGAGTATTTTGGATTATAATTATGGAAAAAGATGGTTGGCCTGATTGGTTGACTGATTGACTGATTGACTGATTGACTGGTTGATTGATATCCGGAGTTTTGGTGACTGTTTTGTGGGACTTGAGAGAAGAGCTTCGGATGTGTGCTGATGAGGGTTGAGAGAAGAGCTTCGGATGTGTGCTGATGTGGGACTTGAGAGAAGAGCTTCGGATGTATGCTGATGAGGGTTGAGAGAAGCGCTTCGGATGTATGCTGATGAGGGTTGAGAGAAGAGCTTCGGATGTGTGCTGATGTGGAACTTGAGAGAAGAGCTTCGGATGTGTGCTGATGAGGGTTGAGAGAAGAGCTTCGGATGTGTGCTGATGAGGGTTGAGAGATGAGCTTCGGATGTGTGCTGATGTGGCTTGAGAGAAGAGCTTCGGATGTGTGTTGATGAGGGGTGTGTGATGGGCTTCGGATGTGTGTTGA
>OGCN01002583.1_pt1 | contig 19240 bp, 17 predicted proteins | sample 1570181 | NCBI WGS metagenome assembly OGCN01 (sample SAMEA4370584, study PRJEB24528) | human gut metagenome | reverse complement strand
CCCATTTTTCGACAGAGACTTGGCTGGGCCCCTGAACCGCGCAGGCGGTTCACCCCGTCCGGGCATCTCCTTTCTGTACCGGCTTGTGGGGCACGCGAGTTGCGTTAGCAATACGCCCTGTCCGGGCGGGAAGATTTTCGCTGAACCTCAGCGGAGATTTCGCCGTCTGCGGACGGCGGGAACGGTTCGCGCCGTCCCGGCGCGAGGGCAAAAGGGTGGACACCAAGGTTTCCACCCTTTTGAATCCCGTTTCCTTTTGGGATGGCACGGCGAAATTCTCAGAACTGAGACTATAAAGGAACGGCAGAGGATTTTTTCTTCCGTAGGGGCGGCCATTGGCCGCCCCTTTCCCCACCTCTACGCAATGCCAGATTCCCTACTGCTACACATACGGTTTACTCTACGCAGGCGCGGCTAATCGTGCCGCGCAACTCGTTTGTCTGATGGCTACGGACGGCACCTGCGAATTTTTCTGTGCGAATACGCTTTATCTAATATTCTCTCCACTCTTCACTCTACTGCTGAATTTACACACAAAAAAGAACCCGAAGCCAAGTGCTCCATCTCATAGGGAAACAAACTGAACCCCCAGGGGCACTACCGGTACGGAACAAACGGAATAGCCGCAAGCTATCGTGTGATGGCTTGCGGCTATTCATATTATAGGCTGTCTAAAATCGTTTTTAATGCATAGGGTTTAGCATATTTCAAATGCGCATCACTCACAAAAATGGTGTTTTCTTCTATTGGCTTTGTCCACATAGCCGGATATACTACTACTTTCTTTTTGCTATAACGCCCCTCTGCCCAAACTGATTCGTGATTAACATCGATATGTATGCCGGAAATCTGGAGAATTTGTTCCAAGGATTTCAAAAGATACTGCTGTTTTTCGTATGGGACTGCAGATACTCTTGCTCCTGTTTCTCCCCAGTTCAATAAATCAAGTGCAGCCTTACGATCGAGAACGCTGTGGATATATTGATTTCGATAGTGCTTTAGGCAGCTGTGGCAAGCGCTGTCACAGGTACAGCCTTCGAGAAGTTCTCGAGTTTTGGTAAGTAGCTGTCGAATAGAGGATTCAATGCTAACAGCATAACCGGCACCACTTGAAAGGCTATCATACAAGTAGATATCAACGAAATCTCCATTGCGATTTTGTCGAACACGAAAACCAGTCACAAGCTCTGTAAATTCAATGTCCAATTCCTGGCATGCTGCCAAGCGCAAGCCTTCCGCAAGAGACTGTCCAGCACGGTTAAGCCAAGAATTCCTGGTGGGATTAGTATCGATCTGCTGTCGATCCAAAGCAAATTCCAGAACAAGCATATCTGTAACAAAGTCATATCCAAGATTCACATTGATTGTATCGCTATGTTTGCAACGTGTTTTAATGAATTTGGATCTATACGGACGCAAAACATCCTTAAGGACTGCGGGGTCATCTCCGGGCATTGCAGCACCGCAGTCGCAGCAGATTGTGAATCCCTTACCACTAACACCATTGTTAAGCATGATGATTCGCTGATTGGGACGAACAGCCATTCGGATGTTGGCACATCCATTAACCGCCGTAACATCATCTGCATCGGGTAGTGTGGAATATAGAGGTTGCTGAGTTGCTGAGTATTCTTCATTCAATTGTGCCGTTTCAATGGATGTGGCATTTCGTGGTGCGAATCCCCATGGGCGTAGCATTGGCAACATATTTGTCAATGCTTTATTGCCGCAGAAAGGACAAGTATCAGGGTTATCCTCTTCTAAGCCAAACCAACCACACTGACTGCAGGTACGAATGCTTTTTCGGTAGCTTGCATCCTGAATAAATGCTTTGGCTGGAGATGCAGCAGTTCTTTCGCTCCGCTCTCCTCCGGGATAATACAAACCACCAATCTGGTAGGTCGTCTTATCAACAACAATCGCTCTGCCAGGCGCATATTCACCAATTGCAACATCCAACCCTCGTTCAACCTGATATTTTACCTTCCCGCTGACATCGGAAATATATGTGCTAACAACATTTTTGGGAAAAGAATAGGTAGGTATAACACCCTCTTCATAAAGCGCATCCAAAAGCGATTTTTTCCCAGAATCACTGCTATCATCTGTTTCAAACAATTCAGGATGATCATCTCGTTTTTGCTTCAGCGCCGACAGAGATTTTTCAAGTTCATCTTTGTAGCTACCTAATGCACCTTTCGATCCAACGGGCACAAGAATATCATCTTTACTAATTTCAAAGATTTCCAAAAAGCGGCTGAAAGGCTGTAGGTGTTCATCCAGAAATTCAATGGCAGGAATAGCATCCAAACTGTTTGATTTCTCTCTCAGATAGGTTTGAAGTGCAACCATACCAAGATGTCGCTGGGTGATTTTCTCGCTGCTGATATCAATCCACGGTTTTCTGGGATCGCCTCTGAACATAGGTACTGGGTTGGAAAAGTACAGTGAATCATGTGGTCCATCTTCGCAAAAAGTAACAATGGTAGACAGACTTGAGCCGCGACGGCCTGCACGACCAGCACGCTGCTGATAATTCTCACGCATAGGAGGAATATTCCGCAAACCGACAGCAACCAACGATCCGATATCGATACCTACTTCCATTGTAGTCGTGCTGCTTAGAATATCGACAGGCGCTTCGCCGTTCTGCAAAAAATCCTGAAACCGTAGCTCATACTGCTCTGTTCTGGACCAGAGTTCATCCCGCTGATCTTTATGGGAAAGTTGTGCAGTATGTTCTTCGGTATCAATTACACGAATGGTGTCACCTTGAAGCGCATCCTCAATGGGCTTACGCCAAAAATCCAATGCATCAATTTCTTCCGTTGTCATGGGATGAATCTTTTCACACTGACAACTTGGGCATTTCCCTTTCAGTAAATACGGCGTGAGCTCTGAACAGCGTTCACAACGGAACCACGTGTGTTCTAAATCAAAGCGCGGTTTTATACGAGAAAGGTCAATATAATACTTTCCGTTGGAAGACGAACCTTCATCCATAAATGTTTCCCGCAAAATTTGGCTCCACTTTGCAGCAACAGAATCATTATCGCTCCATCCCATTATTTCGCGGATATCGGTAGAAAACTTTTTGTTCTTATCAATGCCATATCCCACATAGTTTGGACGCACTTTTTCACGAATCACATCCGGGATGGTATGTCCAAGGATCACCGAAGTGTCACAAGTTGAAAGAATCCATGCGTTAAAGAATTCCATGAATTCTTCCTCACTTACTTCGACCCCTGCTTCCTCTAACGCATCAAGTGCATCCCATTTTGCAGCATCCGTAGGCTCTATCCAACTGAGGGCTGAATCAACCAGCGTATTATATCCCCCACAATAAAAACGAATGAGCTGTTCCTTCATTTGGGTAGGCGCATTATCAATGGTGAAGCGAGGAGTGTACTGTTGCCCACGTTTCTTTGCACGTGTGTAATTCTTCAGTGCCTGTGTTCCATGCTCAATTAACCGTTCTCGTTGTTTTTCTGTCTCGCTATCATGGAAAATTTGAACATGATGCTCCACAGCTACCATTGCAAAGTAGTCATAGAAATAGTTCATGGACTGCTCTGCAACTTCGTGTTCCATTCGATCAATGGCAAGCACCGCAAGCTGTCGGGCCGCAGTCATATCAGATGCGTCAGACATATCTCTTGCCAGCTTAGCTGCACGTTGGCGGCTATCTGAGAAAAGCAGAACTTTCCGCCCCTCGTTTGGAAGTCGATCGGGATCGCCTGTTTTCCCTGGAACCGCAGGTTGAGCTTGGAATTGCGCTTTAATCAGATTGAAGAAGGACTGGTTGCCTCTTGTATTAAAAGAGGTCAGTTGCATCTTAGATAGTTCATGCCGACAATGCGGACAGGTGGAAAATGTCAGAATGTCCGGTCGGGCCTTTGCTGTGAAGCCGCTATAATACAGCTTTCTGATGCCCTGCTTTCCATCCAAGGAATCATCAGAAAAGTCGATGAAGCCGCTTTGAACATCTAAGTAGCAAGGCGAAATTTTATTCTGTCCTTGACGTTCCGGCAATCGATAACCTGCAGACGGAATGAAAAGATGTATTTCTTTAACCTCATCTTCATTTATCATACCAGGTTGATGCCAGAGGTATGTACGTCTTCTGGCTTCAAAATCTTGCTTCAGCACAAAACCTCTGAAGAAAATACTACCGCACCGGCGATCATTGTATAACTCATAAATTGTGCTTCCGCATTCTTTGCAAGTAAGATTACCATCCGAAAAATAGACCTCACCCAATGTTAATCCGTTTTCCGTGTGCGAATGAGGACATTCTGGATTAGTACAAGCGTAAACGCCCTTGATTCCACGAAAAAGCATATGCATTCTTGCTGGAAACAAAACACTTCCACTTTCGCTTCGCGCCAAAGGTGCGATCGAAAGCATAACACTGACAGCGTGCAGGGCATCTTCTAAACTATTATCAGGAAAGATAGACTCCGCTAATTCTTGTAAAGAGACTGCTGTTCCGCGGCAAAGTTTGAACATTTGGCAGAATGGTACATAGTCTACCAGATGGTCGTATAGCCATTGGTATGCATCTTCAGAAGAAACGAATGGAGCAGGACTATTGGCAATACCTGTCCAAAATCCATTGAGTGCCATAAGGCGTTCCGGATCATCGCCCTCAAACGCATCCGGAAGAAATTCTTTAAATTTACTGAAGGGAATATGAACTGCACTTCCGCTGCCTATTTCCTCTCGTTCGCCAGTAAGATAACAGAACGGATGCATGTCGTCGGATGCAGTCAATTCATTTGCAAATGTCCTGACGGCCTTCCTGTCATTCTCGTCATTGTTGGGCATACTTGCAGTAGTCAATATAAATTGAACTCTACTGCGATTAATGCCCAAACGGTGGAATAAGCGCCGGATGAGCAATGATACCTCGCCGCCTGCAGAACCACGATACATATGCGCTTCATCAATGACAAATAGAAGCTTATTATTCGGATCTGCATTTAGCCATGCCTGAGTATCTGACCATATTTTATGCTCTCTTGGCCGAAGAAGCATATATTCAAGCATGGAGTAGTTTGTAATCAAAATATCGGGGCAGAATTGCTGCATTTCAAAACGAGTTACCAGTTCTGCATCCTCATCGTTCGGAATATGTTTTCCGTTATAGAGTTTTTCAAGAAATTCATCAAAATTTTCTTTGGCCGGTAGTTTTCCGTCCTTAATGAGTTTCTCTAAAAAAGCTTTTTCTTCGTCGTTTTCAGGATTGACCATACGAGAATATGTTGCCGCAAGTGAACGGTCCTCACTACGTCGGGGCTCCTTACCAGCATAAGGAGTTCTGCCGGTATACATGCCGAATTGAGGCCGGCGGGAATTATTTCCACATGCGGTGCGGAATATATTTATAAATCGGTGGTCTGGATCGCCAATCAAACGACGCAAACGACTAATCTGGTCAGAAACCAGGGCGTTCATAGGATACATGATAATCGTTCGGACACCACGCATAGCCCAACTATCAGGGTTATTTCTTGCTTCTGAAGCAAGTTTTGCCATCAAGGGCCACATAAAGCATTCTGTCTTACCAGAGCCTGTACCTGTTGACACGAACAAATCCTGACCTTCAAATGCCGCTTCCAAAGCGGAAATTTGGTGACAGAAAGGTGATGGATATACGCCAAGATTTGCATCTGATAGCGCCTTAAAATAGTCTTTCAGCCAATCAGGTAGCTTGGGAGATAACTGAATTCCGTTTGGCGAACTCTTGTAGGCGGGTGATGATTCAACATACGGTTTTTGATAAAGAACACCTTCTTGATTCAGCTTATTTTGTGCAGCAGACAGCAAGATAGGTGACTTCCCAAAATATTGAGACTTTATATAGTTTTCCAGAGCTTCACGCAGTTGCAAGTGAACTCCGTTTGCACCATTGGACATAATCATTCCTCCACAAAGCAGTAACCCATTGATTCCAACTCATGTTTGAACATAGGATAGATTTGCCTTGCCATCATTCTTGTAAAGACTTGGGGCGTTTTTGATGTAAAATCATATCGCACAGGCCAGCTATAGAGTTTGAAGAAGTTTTCTTCCGAAGGTGGCAGACGATAACCAAGTTTAATTTCTACCAGATTTCCCCTTGCCTTCGTTTTGATTTCTGGAAGTGTTCCATGTTTTTTTAGAAGTGATATTGCAATCCTTCTATATTCGCCGTGGTTGCCTGGAATATTCGAAAAATAGTCCCGCATTCTCCATTCTGGAATCGGTGTATTCAGAAATACCCCATTACTGTATCGATAAAATACAAAAATTTTATTTGGTTCACCATATCTTGCAAGGGATATATGGTCATTTTTTTCGGGAATCTGTTGCCAATACCCCCATTTAAATGGAGGATCAAGCCGCAGAAACTCTGAGTTATCTGGCCATTCTATTTGTTCCCATTCGCAATGCGCCAGCAGTTCTTCGAGATAGCTTTCAAACGACTGCTTCTGCAAACCAAACATTGATGATATTGTCCTGTCGGAAGTTAAAGTTTGAACGGAATAGAAACCCAATCCGCTCATAAATAACTTCAAGTCAGGTGAAATACCTCTGTGAAGAACAAGATCCCCATTTCCTCCAGTTGCAAGAGCGGCTGGGGATATTTGATAAGCGGAATGATAAAAGAACCCATTTCGCAGATAGATAGAGTACATTTCCTCAATCAGATCCGTCTTGTCATGCGGGAGGAGAAATCCAATCTTCGGATAAATGCCTTCATAAGCATCAAAAATCTGGCCAATTCTGCTTTTGAAGTGCTGAATAGAAACTGAACCTCCATCCTCGGTGTGATCCCAAAGCGAAGCGAGAGCCATTTGCCCAGCAACACTATAAACGACCCGACAAACCCATTCGTTGTCATCTGACTGCGGAATATTTAATTGCCTTCCAATTGAAACAATTAGGTCGTTTATCATATCGTTCACTCTTCCTCAATATATCTTGCAACTTCAGCTTTTACCGAACTGGAGATTCCGCTCTCGCCTTCAATAACATCCTTTAAGACATCCAATCTCCCGGTAAGTACGCAGAGAGGAAGCACACCAAAGAGCAGTTCCAAGTCCTTATCTTTTGCGGGATTCTCCAAAATGCATTTTGCATCGGACAGGACACGAGTTAACTGGCCCAATAGGAGTTTGCTAAGGCCCAAACGCTTAAATGCAGATATCCGGAGAGACTGTTTTTCCTCAGAAACATATGGTTGGAACTTCTCAGCGCGTTTACTTGGCCATGTCTCGAGAGCAGGTAAACTTCCTATAAAACATTCACTCAGGACGGGGAGCATGTAATTATAAAGGCCTTTCGGCTCAATAAGCATATCCTCGACATATGGATGGGTCCAGATTATCTGCTTTTTGAGTCTTGTAAACTTCTGCGGTAATGCATCCGTCCACCCTTTTCCGAACATATTTTGAACCGACACAATAGAATCGTCAGCCTCGCTGATTCTTTCCACTATAGAAAGGTCACATTCATCTCCTAAAGTCAATTGTCCTGCTCCGTTTGCGTACATCGAAACAGACAGCACCTCAGCAATATCCTGTCCCCCAGGGCCTGCAATCAAAGTTGGCACATTGTTGATATGGGTTGCATACAGAAAAGCAGTGAGCATTGTGCAGAAGTCTGGTTCAATGCTCAACGCACATGACAAATTCTGATAGATTGCATCATATTCATTTCGCCAGCTTTCTGCGAGTTCAATCTCCTCATCCTCATCAGAATATCGGCCACTGGCACTGCTGTATTGCCATGGGGCAGGGTGATTTCCATACGGCAAAGTTGCATTTAACTGAGGCAGAAAAACAGAAATATCCGCAATGAATCCTGCTATATCTTTTTGCGCGTCAGCAATTTTCTGGCGCACTGCGACCAGCGTTTCTTTTCCAATCGATTCATATTGCGCTATCTCTGCAAGTAACCGATCAAGTTCACCTTGTTTTGTGGCAATTTCTGCAAGTAGTTCACTATGCTGCTTTTTTGCAATGGATATTGTTTCTTCCATTTCTGAAACTTCTGCCTCAGCTTTGGCAATTTCAGCAGCATGAGAATTATGCCATTCCACGGATACGGCTTTTTCGCATAATTCTCTTAATTCATCGTGATTCTTTGCAATTTCAGCCAACACATTAACATCGATATCGCCGACTTTAGTCAATGCATCTGCTCGATTAACAAAATCATCAACTGTCTGTTTTGCTTGGTCCAGAGTACAATTTAGTTTTTGAACAATCGCGTCGTACAAAGATTCTCCGCAAATCTTCTCAGAAGAAGTTTGCAATGTTTCCATTCAGCCTTGGTGGCACCAATACACTCCTTAAACAAAGGCCATGTGGTGCGTTCAAGAATGAGCGTGCGAATAACCTCGTCTGTATTTCCTATTGAAACATATCCAGAAGGCTCTCCCACCTGAAGTGTTTTTAGAAATCTTAGGTTACGATCATCCCAATTATAGATATCCCCGGAGGAAATTGTGTAGCTTGGCAGGGAGTAGACAGTTTCCGAAAGTTTTGCACATCGATCCGAAATGTTGAACTCGTTTGCACGACACAGTACGCCTGCGAACTGCCCCCATTTAGGTTCATAGCAAAAAAGTGTATCGCAAAAGTAAGCTTGTGTACGAGCAGTTCCATTCTGAAGTTGTTCAACCACTTCGTCTAAAGACTTTGCCACAAGAACTACTACACGTACCGGCGAGTAGTCTTTGACATAGTACGACTGGACATAGTCAATTGCTGGGTTATCCCTATTAGGAATTGCTGTCCACTTCCAAATACCGACCGTTCCAAGCGCAGTAGGCCCATCGTTGCGGTACAGTCTATCTCTGTTTTCAAAATAGTTATCCGTCCGTTCCGACTTGAATGGTGTATGTAAAATATCATCTTCCACATCTGCTAAACGGTTCAGCCATATACGCCCTTCGTAATCTACTGTAATGTAGCACAGTGATGTGAAGGAAACTTCATTGTCAATCATCATTATCCCTCCCAGGATTATTTTGAATGGTTTTCCTGAGCAAATTTAAAGCTGTACGGGAAATTTCGCCTCGCCGCAAAGCCTTGCAGAGCCATTTTTGCGTTTGGGGATATTTCGAGAATTTACTGACAAAACTTCCAACTGCATGCGTTACAGGAATCATCGGGCCAGAGCAAGAACTCAATTTTTTGACAAGCACAGCATCCAGCAACATAACATCCATGTTGACGGTTTCCTGCTCAAAACGAATGGAGCGAATGTAGTCGCAGCCTTGATAAAAATGTATCTCTGTGCCAAATGATAGTTCGTCGATTGTTAAATGCTCCTCGCCAGAAAGCTTGTAGATATATTCGGTCTTACCGTTTCTTTGAACCACAGCCTTCCCATCATACGGGCAAGAAACTGATATGCACTTTAATTTAGGGAGTTTTGCATAGCTCTCTTCATTTAGCGTGTTGCCAGAATGATCAGATATGATTATTGCTGGTAACGGCGCCTTTTTGCGCAGGGGTTGCTTTACCAAATAGGAGAATCCCAATGCTCCAGATTTTCCAAGTGAGATTAACTGTTCTCTTTCCCTGGTATAGAGCTTGTATAATTTCCCGTCTTGAGTACCCAGCACATTCGCAGTTGCGGGGTATGATTTCAGTTCGGCATCATCACCGCATAAATAGAAGTAAAATTCCGCTGAGTTGTGGTATATAAAATACGGATCCTGGATGTATGCTGGCCATATAGGATAGAATTTGGTTGGTTTTTCAGTTAAGAAAATAGCATATTTAAGGAAAAACTTTGCGGAGCGTTCTGAAAACTTTTTAATGCGAATTTTATATAAATACCAACTATTGAAAGAGTTTGCGCGCGTTTTGGCTATTTCTATTGCTTCGATATCTGCAGGGAAAGTATATATTGGATGCCGTTGCAATAAATAATAGAAATTTCCGGCATACGCCTTTCCGCCAGATTGTAGAATCTGGCCAGTTCGTCCGTCAAAGAAGGAGCCAGCCTGGTTGATTCCCGGTATATTGTTGGACCAAAATCTTCTTAATTCGGGATTAGCATTTATGTATTCAACACAGTAAATCTGGCTTGGAATAGAGCCAACACTCAAGTAGGTGGTTCCAATCCGCTCAATTCGCTCAAACGAGTACTCATAAACTTGGTGTGAATCTCCGGCTATCTTAATTTTGTCGCAGTGTGCCTTGTTGTCTGGAGGGTAGAAGAACCCTAATTGTAGAGAAAATATCGATCCTGTTACAACAAGGCGCAAAGGTATTATATGGCTGTTAAGTGCTCGTAGCGATCGACCGTAGTTTGGATCAAAAGAGGCTTGGCGTTCGTCGCATTCTTTATTGGGAGAGGCCGGATCATGACGGAAGTGTTGAACATTCATACCAGGGGCGGTAAGTAAAACATTTTGTGCGCATAATTCACACACAAAATGGCCGCTTCGTGCTGACGCACCATAGGGATACATCTTGCAAGCATCTTCTACCGTGATACGACGATATCCAATTTTAGAATCCCACACGCATACATGAGTTAATGGCATCCCTCGTCACCCTCGTTCTTGTTACAACGACTCGGAATTGTAAGCCGATGTGTCATCTCTGATAAAATCCATCATTTCTCCTGCATTACAATTCATAACATCTGCAATTTTAAGGAGAACCGATAGATTTACTTCTTGATTTTTGCGAAGTTTAGTGAAAGTAGCAGAAGAAAGTCCTGCACGCTTGCGTAGCTCAGCTTTGCTCATCTCTCGTTCAGCGCAAAGGACCCATAATTTCTTGTAAGTTACTTTCATGGTTTCACCCCGAATAAGAAGGATTTATAAAATTATACTACTACGAATCACATCTGTTTTCAACACATTTCGCTTTTTCGCGAGTTGTTTCGATTGCATGAATTAAAGTTATCGCGAATCTAAACGCTTTTTGCTTTACGAGTGATTTTTAAAATATTTTGTTGGCTATTCCCCTCGTTCTGTGGTAATGTGTGTTGCTACCAGGAGGTGCAACACATGAAAACACTACTCAAGGACCTATACAACTGCTTCTATACCCCACCCGAGCTTTCGGAGCAGAAGCGGGAAGTGGAAGAATGCCACCAGGCACTGATCAAAGTACTGGAAAAGCCGGAGCGGCGGCTGGTACTGCGAATCATGGATGCCCAGAGTCTGATGGCAGAAGAACGCTCCATCGACAGCTTTATCTCTGGATTTGAGCTGGCGTGGCAGCTCTCCATGGAACTGAATCAATTTGAAAAAGAACGCTCAGTCTCTCGCTGTACGGCGAAGAGATCGGGCGCTCTTTCTATGTCCGAAAAGGAGGAAGCAACATGAAGAAACAAATCATCCCTACTGCAGCGTTTGCCGCCTGTCTGGCACTGTGTGCCGCTGTGTGGCCGCAGAAGCAGCCAGCCGAGGAAACACCCGCGCTGCCCACGCCAGCTGCTGTAATCGCCACACAGCCCGAAGTTCCGGAGATAGCAGAGATGGAAGAAGTCATACCGCCAGAGGAAGAAAAGGCGGAAGCAACACTGCAGGAACTGGTCGAGGAAACTGACATTGTCCCGGAGCCATCGCCTGCTCAAGCGCCCCCAGAGAGCGAAGTACAGTCTCCCTCTGAACAGGATGCCACACCACAGCAAGAACCGGAGCCTACCCCGGCACCTGACAGCAAGCCGGACAACATGGTCTATGTGCCAGGCTTCGGCTGGATAGAAAGCCAAGGACCCAACCATGCGGAATACGCCGAGGATATGTACGAGAACGGCAATAAAATCGGGATCATGGGATAAATGAAAAGCAGTGCGGCATCGGGTCAAAGCCTGGTGCCGCACTGCTTATTCTGTTTCCTGCTCCAATGCGTCGCTGAAAATCTCATGGACATGGATCAGCGAAACAACTTCACAGAGAAACTGCTCTGCCAGTTCTTTTTCGTCCATCCAGGTGGTCTGCGGCGGCACATAGCAACCAGAATCAGTCTCTGCTTCCGCTCTGGCCTTGTGAATGGCTTTCTGGATGGAGAGCCACTGGCCGTAAGCACCATCGTTCAACTGTTTTTTCAGTTTCCGGATGACGCTCTTATACGTTTTCTCCGCGCCACTGGGGCCGTTGTAGTTGAGCCGGATAGCCAGTTCCTGAAAGGTCATGCCCTGCTCGTTGGGCTGACCGATCCCCAGATAACAGCACACCAGATTTAGTTCTCTGGGGCTCAGCACCTCCCCCATGCGCTGCAGGAGCAGCGTCCGCCGCATGGAACGGTCGTAGGCCCTGGCCGGGTCGCCGCCATACCCCAGGTCAAAGACGCCCTCACCCAAACACTCAACCTGAAACACGGTACGGTATTCTTCCAGCAGACGCCTGGCGACTTTGGCGGAGACCGTCAGCTTCTCTTGAATGGCCGGCAGAAGATCTGTTTCTATGTCCCCCTCATGGGTGGCATAGAGAAATGCCACCTGGCGCAGCTGGTGGTAACGGTCCAGCGGAAGCGACAGAGAAAAAGAACCGTGGGCGGCGCAGTCCCGCATGGCCGTCTCAATGGCGGGGGTCGCATAGGTCAGCAGCTTGGTCCCCATGGATGGGTCATACCGCCGCGCCGCGTCCAGCAGCGCCAGCGCACCCTCCTGCTTGAGGTCGTCCACCAGAAAGTCCTGAGAAATCTGCGCGCAGTAGCTTGCGGCCAGCATGGTCAGATATCCCTCGTTCTGGGAGAGCAGAAGCGGGGCAGCCTGCGGATCGCCGTCCTGTATCCGCAGGGCAAGATCTTCGTTACTCAGGCAGAGATCATCACAGCGATACATGCTCATGGCCGGTCCTCCCGGGCAAGGCGTGCTCTCGCCTGGGCATAGATTTCTTCCTGCTCCATGTCATGCGCATAGCCGCTGGCGGCATAGTCGTTGTCCATGAGCGCCTTATCCCGCAGGCTCTCCGCCACATACAACGCTTCATTGCGCAGCTCGTCGGAGATCTTTCCTCTCTGGTGGTGCTTGCGGATGGTGTTGGTGCGGGTGGTGAACAGACGATAGACCGGGTGCTGTTTGTTTTGCTCCTTCTGCCGCATCATGGCGCCGTACTGTCGGCAGGTCATGCGGGGATCCTGGAGCGCAATGCCATCGCAGTATTTCGGCATATGGCCGTTGGTGGTGAGAAAGTATGTTCCGCAGCCGCAGCACCGGCTGGGCGCATGGCCGTGCTGCAGTCCGTTCATCAGATCAAAGATGTAGAAGCTGATGACATGGTCAAAAAAATACCGGTTCACAAATACGGTTTCCTTTTCCTGTTTCGGGTGTCGGGCAAAGACATAGGAGGATCTCAAGTTCGGTGTGATGGTGAATGGCTCAACGTCCGGTACCGGCAAATCACGCATCATATCCCAAAACCATTCGCTGTTGAAGCAGTCGTGGGCGGCCATGGCGAAGAAGGTCTCCGTCCGCTTCTTCAGCCGCCGCAGATAGCCCTCCTCAAAATATCGTGCCGCCACAGTGAAGTGCTGGATACCCAGGGGGATACTGAAAGCAGCCACCAGATAGCGGAAGAAAAATTCCCGAGCAGGCGAAGCTGGCTTCAGCAGATCGTTGTGAAATGCTGGGGAAAACAGCACCTCCAATGTGTGCTGCTCCTGCCCCTTGTCCATCAGGCTGTACGGCAGACAGTGCCACAGGGCATCCAGCAGCTTCTCCAGAGAGGCGCGAGTCACGTCCAGCAGCTTAATAAATTCACCTCTCCCTGCCAAGGCCAGGGCCTCTACCTGATGGCTGATAGCGCCGCCGTGCGTAATTAGTTCCCGCATGGTCTCCTCGGGAACATTCAACAGTTCAGCGGCAAAGTGGCCAGCCGGGTAAACGGTCTCATGGAAAAAGATTTGATCCTGCCAGACATCCATTGTCAGATGCAGGAGATTGTTGTTTTGCTTGATCCCCGGTGGCATAGGTCCACCTCCTCTGTCCTATATCTGTTTTCTGACTGTCTTGTGATATTCTCATTTTATCAAAATCCCCCTAATAATCAAGTGAAAGGACAAGAGCCACGGTGGCCGCGTGGTCTCTGTCCTTATCTTTTTACAAGGGGATGATCCTAATAAGTAAAACAAAACGACTGCAAACCATCGACGGTGAGAGCCTGATGAGCCTGCCGCTGACACCACTCAACTTCGTGGTGGACACGCTGCTGTCTCAGGGGCTGCACATCCTTGCGGGCTCCCCCAAGGTGGGCAAGTCCTGGCTGGCCCTGTGGCTGTCCGTCATGGTGGCCAAGGGCGAACCGGTCTGGGGGATGTCCGTGAAGCAAGGTACCACTCTCTATCTCTGCCTGGAGGATTCCGTTCTCCGTATCCAGAACCGGCTCTTTGAGATCACCGAGGACGCACCAAGCAGCGTCCACTTCTGCACGGAGTGCGCCCTCATTGGACAGGGGCTGGAGGAGCAGGTGGAAACATTCCTCACTGCCCACCCGGACACGGTACTGGTCATCATCGACACGCTGCAGATGGTTCGTCCGGCTCGTGACGCAACCTACGCCAACGACTACCGTGACCTCTCTGCTCTGAAGCAGATTGCGGATGCCCACGGCATCGCCATTTTGCTGATCCATCATCTGCGCAAGGAGAGCGCTGACGATGTGTTCAATCGCATCTCCGGCACCACCGCCATCAGCGGTGCGGTGGATTCCAGCTTCACGCTGGTGGAGGAACGGCGGGCAGCGGCAGAGCGAAGCTCTCCTGTATTGGCCGTGACATTGAATACCAGGAGCTGACACTGGAGCGCAACGGTGAAAATGTATGGGAGCTGGTGTCGGACAGCCGGACACAGCCGGAACTGCTGGGCGACCGCATCATTTATCTTCTCTCTGAACTAATGCGTGACCGAACCAAATTTATCGGCACTCCCACAGAGCTGTCTGAACGAATCGACCCTGTGGGGGTGGAGCGCATGTCACCCAAGAAAGTATCCCGACAGATCCTGCAAAACCTTGACGCACTAAGGAAAATCGGCATTTCCGCTGTGGTTCGCCGCAGCAATGGAAGGCGGCTCATTGAGCTGCAGCGTGCCGAAAGTGACGATACCCAGGGTGTCCGGGCGGTCGACCCTGTTGACCCTGTCAAGGCGCTGTGCGGCGATTTGCGGGCGGTTTCCGGGCGCAGCGAGTAACCCCACCGCAAAGCAAGAAAAACGCCGTGTTGGCCGTTTGTGGCCGAAGGAGGAGTGCAGGTGTCCGGCGCGGTGAAATCACCTCCCTGGAGGTGGCCAGCATCGCGTTTGTCTGGTCACCGGCACAGCCGCCGCCCGCCTTCCGCCTGTTTGCGGGGCACTGCCCCACACCCCATTTTTACGAAAGGCTGGAGGAAACGACATGAAAAAAGATATCAAGTTCAGTACCCGGATGGCATCCGCAGACCGGGAGGCCATCAAGGAATTGGCGAAACGCTCCGGAATGTCCATGAGCGACTATGTGACAGCCTGCTGTCTGGGAAAGCAGGTTGTGGTCGTCGATGGACTGAAAGAAGTGCTCAAGGAGCTGAAGTCAATCGGCAGAAATCTGAATCAACTCGTCACCCTGGCGCACATGGGACGCGTCACGGTGATCAATTTGGACAGCGTAAGCCAGGTATTCTCTGAACTCTGTGCTGCTGTCCAACTGATTCTGGAACGAAAGCGGTGGTGAGGAATGGCCATCATCAGCTTCACCAACTATAAGCGGGGCCAGACCACCGGCTGTATGGGAGCCGTGATGAGGTACACCATGCAGAGTAAGAAGACTGAGTTCGAGGGGCAGCAGTTGATCACAGGAATCAACTGCCAGCCGGAATCTGTTTACGCGGACTTCATGACCACCAAGCGGCTGCATCACAAAATCGACGGCGTACTGTTCTACCACATGGTGCAGAGCTTCCCGAAAGGCGAAGCAGTCAATCCGGTCGCCGCTCATGCGGCGGCGCTGAAGCTGGCTGAGTACTATGAGGGGTATGAAGTTCTGGTCTGCACCCACACAGACCGGGAACACATCCATTCCCACTTCCTCATCAACTCCGTTAACTTCGATACGGGAAAGAAACTGCACATCGCAAAGGAGCAGCTCCAGGAACTGCGGCAGCGCAACGATCAGATCTGTATGGAGTTTTCTCTCCCTGTGTTCCAGCCTAAAGACAGAAAGCAGAAAAACCAAGACCATGACGGTCGGTGAGTATCACACGGCCGCCCGTGGCCAAAGCAAGAAGCTGCAGCTCATGAATCTCATCAACGACTGTATGCGTCACGCCTCCAGCCGGGAGGAGTTCATTGCGCTGATGGAGAGCGAGGGCTACAAGGTCGGAATATCACCTACACCACACCCAGCGGCTGGCAGTGCCGTGACCGCCTGCTGTTCGGGGAGAAATATCTGAAGGAGAATATGGAATATGAATTCAGGATCAGAGAAGAAGTTATCTATGGACGAGCTGTTGGAGAAGAACCGACCTGCGCAGATGGTACAGCCTACGCCGCAGCCTCCGGTGCAGGAGCTGACACCGCCTCCCGAAGTGCATCCCACGAAAGCGGAGTGGGAGGATCTGCTGAGCCACCTCTACACACTGGGGTACCACACTGAGAGACAGACCGGCTATCTGAAGAAGATCGACGAACTGCTGGCGCAGCTCCCGACTCGGACGCAGATGGAGGAACTGCTGAAAGCGGTGAAGCATCTGGAGCAGATGAGCGAACAGGCTGGGAAGCGGAACGAGAAGCGTTTTTCTTTGCCCAACATCAGACGGCCCAGACTGCGGCTGCTGCACCTGGATGGTCCCACATGGGCGGTCCTGCTGATGGGGACGGCAGCATTGCTTCTGCTGTGGTGGGGCTTGGGTACCGTCTGGAGCAGTCTCAGTCTGCTGAGTCTGTGATGGACAGCACCACCATGCATCCGCACACAGATAAGAAAACACTCCGTAAGAAGCAGCAAAAGAAAATCGCCCAAGGCCATGCCGAGGACGATCACGAAGAAGAACAAACTTGGCAGCAGACCACGTGACGGTCTGCTATTTTGTTGCCCGAATTGGTTTCGAGGGAAAGGAATGCTATGAAAAGTGAATTCGAAGTGTATATGGAGACGGGTATCCTGGGTGGATATATGCCGGAGCGAGCGATCGGCTTCCGGGACGAGAATACGATCACGCCAATTTACCGGGATACATCCTATCACGAAACGGAACGTGGTATGGAGCTGCGTCGGGAGATGATCGTGGGCGGACGAAAATTCTTCGTCCGTTCCATCTTCTCTACCGCAGAGAAAGCGAAAACACCTACGGAGCAGATGCTCCAAATCATCGACAGTGATTTGGGAAAAGGTTCGATTTGAGGATAGACATTGGGCAGGAGATACGGTATGTTAGTTGTTGCCGTATCGGCTTGCCCGGAAAGGAGTAGCAATGACAAGCGACGAAAAATATACCGTCCTCTATGGCCGACTGAGTCAAGAGGATACGCAGAAAACAAATAAGACGGATGACTCGAACAGTATTCAGAATCAAAAGCTTCTGCTGGAGAAGTATGCAGCTGAGAAAGGATTCAGCAACACTCTCTTCCTGTATGACGACGGTTACTCTGGAACGAACTTCAACCGCCCAGGCTGGCAGCAGGTCATGGAGCTGATGGAAAACGGTCAGGTGGAAACGCTGATCGTCAAGGACATGTCCCGACTGGGCCGTGAATACCTTCAGGTGGGTCAGTACACGGAACTCATCTTTCCAAGTTATGGTGTGCGCTTTATCGCCGTCAACGACGGCGTGGACAGCCTGTACGAGTCCACCAACGACTTCACACCCTTCCGGAATCTGATGAACGAGTTCTATGCCAAGGACTGCAGCAAAAAGGGACGCTCCGTGGTTCGTCTCAAGGCTGAGACTGGTGCCAGAGTCTCCTCCCGTCCCCGCTATGGGTATATGAAAGACCCGGCGGATCCCAAACGGCACATGGTGCCTGATCCTGAGACTGCTCCGGTGGTGCGGTATATCTTCGACCTCTGTGTTTCCGGAAAGGGACCTTCCCAGATTGCAAAGCAGCTCAAGAAAGACGAGATCCCCACTCCCGGCTATCACTACTACCAGAAGAACGGTGTGGAACTCACCAACGCCAACATTACCGAACCCTATAATTGGTCGCAGAGAACGGTTGCAGGTATTCTGGAGGATGAAACCTATCTGGGACATACCATCAATCTGAAGTCCACCACGGTATCCTTCAAGAACAAGAAGCGCATCGAGCGTCCGGAGTCAGAGCAGCTCCGCTTCGAGAACACCCACGAAGCACTTGTTACGCAGCAGACCTGGGAGATCGTGCAGGACATCCGTAAGCACAAACGGCGCAGAGCAAACATGGCCGAGCAGAATATCTTCTCTGGATTGCTCTACTGCATGGATTGTGGCGGGACTCTGGTACTGCATAGGGCGCACAATATGGATGCTGTAAAGAACAACTTCATGTGTTCGACCTACAAGAAGAAAGGCAAAGACACCTGCACGGCCCACTACATTCGGGAGCAGGAACTCAGTGCTATCATTCTGGATGACATCCGCCGCATCACACATTTCGCCCGTCAGAATGAACTGCGATTTGCGGAACACATCCGCAAGAAGCAGGGCAAGGAAGCACAGCGGGAGATTGCGATGCTCCAGAAGAAGATCGACACCATGCAGAAGCGTCAGGATGAACTGATGAAGCTGTTCAAACGGCTCTATGAGGACAGCGTCCTTGGCCGCATCCCGGACGAGCAGTACCGCATCCTGTCGCAGGAGTATACCACTGAGCAGAAAGAGATCCAGGAGCAACTCCCCATCATGGAAACACGGCTGCAGGAACTGAAGGACTCCAGTTCCAACATTGCCCGGTTCATCGAGAACGCCAAGCGGTACAGTGAGATCCCGGAGTTGACCTCGGAGATCCTGCGCATCTTCGTCAAGCGAGTGGAAGTAGGAGAGCGTGCGGAGAAATACTCCCGCACAGCACCGCAGGAGGTACGCATCTACTACCGTGACATTGGGCTGGTGGATGAACTGCCTGAGAATGTAGCTGATTCTTTGAAAGAAGAAATCCCGAACGAGGTCGCATAAGCAAAAAAGAGAGGCTGTGCCTAAACACAGCCTCCCTCCACAGGAACAAATATTAAGTTATATGGGTAGGTTCACAAATTGTCCTTATGGAACGCCGGAGAAGGCTTCGGGTTCTTTGCGTCTCTGCGCTTACTTCATAATGATCAGTGCCATGA
>OGCN01002580.1_pt1 | contig 19258 bp, 17 predicted proteins | sample 1570181 | NCBI WGS metagenome assembly OGCN01 (sample SAMEA4370584, study PRJEB24528) | human gut metagenome | reverse complement strand
CCTGCGGCCTCTTGATCCCAAATCAAGCGCTCTAGCCAAGCTGAGCCACACCCCGTTTCCGGGTATTTTGTAATACCGTTTGCATCTCTTATCCGTGACGCAAGACCTATTATATTACACAAGTATCATTCTGTCAACAATTTTTTTAAATTTTTACAAGATTCCTTTTTTCTCTTTTATTTTCCCATGTAAAAATCCTTCGGATGATTCTTTTCCCGTCGGGAACTCCACAGTTTTTCGACATTCCGGCCGCTTCTCTCCAAACACCGGCTCCGCCTTCCCCCCGGCAGCCGCCAATGCTCTCAGCCAATGTCCATTCTTTATTCTCTGAAAATCTTTGTCTGCCGCAGCAGATCAAACTCATCCTCCGGACTTTCTCATGGGCTTTATATAAAATCCCCATATTGTAATAAGTTGGTTTTCCCTGTGAGAATAAAATAAACCACTGCTCTTAGTTTAATACGAACCAGGAGCAGTGTCAACATTTTTATTAATTTTGTATAAAATATTAGATTATATTTTTCTTTTTTGTGAAAAATCACTAACCCAAAATCTCATCCAGTGCTTTCAGCATGGCATCCATCTGTTCATCTGTACCGATGGTGATGCGCAGATAATCTTTAATGCGCTCTCCATTAAAATGACGGACAAAGATCTTTTTATCCCGGAGTTTCTCAAACAGTTCTGTACCGGACACCCCTTCTTTTTTTGCAAAAAGGAAGTTAGCACGGGAATCCAGTACGGTAAACCCACGGCGTTCCAGTTCTTCTTTCACACGACTTCTGGTAGCCATGACCATCGCCAGTTTTTCCTGAAAATAATCCTCATCCTCCAGAGCGGCGGCACCAATCAGGATAGATGCTGCCGTCATAGTGTATGAATTAATAGACTCTTTCACATCTTTCATAGCCTGGATCAGCTTTTTATTTCCCATGGCAAAACCTATGCGCATACCTGCCAGAGCGCGGGATTTAGAATAAGTACGCACTACCAGCAGATTGTCGTAACGGTGGATAAGCGGCAGCACCGTCTCACCACCAAAATCTACATAAGCCTCATCAATGATCACCACTACATCTGGATTAGCTTTCACAATTTCTTCGATGGCATCTACTCCCAGCGCCAGGGAAGTAGGTGCATTTGGATTGGCGATCACGATACCGCCATTCTCTTTTTTATAGTCTTCGATCCGGATCTTGAAATTCTCATCCAACGCCGGACACTCATACGGGATCCGGTACACCTGAGCCCACACCGGATAAAAGGAATACGTAATATCCGGGAACAAAATCGGTTTCCCCGAGTTAAAAAAGGTCAAAAACGCCAGTGCCAGCACATCATCCGAGCCGACTCCCACAAACACCTGGCCTTCCTGCAGATTATAATAATGCTCCAGGCCATGCACCAGTTTTCCTGCCTCCGGATCCGGATACAGAGAAAAACGATCAATATCCATTTTTTCATGAATTGCATATACCGACGGTGCCGGTGGATATGGATTTTCATTGGTGTTTAATTTTATGATTCCCGTTCCCTGTGGCTGCTCACCAGGCACATACGGAACTACTTTTCTTACATTATCTGTCCACGATCTCATGTGTGTCCTCCCTGTTGAAATTTGTCTGTTTCAAGGTTACTCCATTCCTTTTATTCTGTCAATAACCGTTTACACTTCTTTCTGCCTGCAGGATGCCAAATCCCCATTCTGTGTTGGGATAAGGCACTCCCCGGGGCATAGCCCCTCTGATAAACACTTCCCTGACACCGATCCCGTTCAGGCTTTCCTCTTCATAATTCTGCATAAAAAGTGCCGCCACCCCTGCCCCTATGGCTGTGGCCACGCTGGTTCCGGTCATTGTTCCGTAACGGTTTCCTTTTACCGGTCCGCTTATATTGACTCCCGGTGCCACAATCTCCGGCTTAATGATGCCAGTGGGTGTGAATCCCCTTCCACTGGGGGCATACAGGCTCTTTGACACCGGATCATAGGCAGATACCGCCGTTACATAAGTAGCCGTCCCTGCACTGTTTATAGTTGAATCCGGGTTAGAATCCAGAAAAATCACATCCTGTGGCAGGAAATTTTGTATCGGAAGCCAGGCGTGGAAATTAGGAGCATCAAAATCTGAATTCACGGTGATTTTCCAGATTCCCGGTGCCGCATCCACAAAACGCAGTACCACCACCTGTTCCCTGCTAAACTCCTGGGACTCCCCAAACAGGACCTCTACCGTTGATCTTTCGGCAGAAAACCGGAACGACCTCCTCTCCCCCTTCACCGCTTTGATCTCCTTATACATCTGTCCTCCGGGAGAAGTCAGGCCTATGGTCAGGCCTCCCGGGGTACGCCACCAGATCTGGCACATAAAACCGGGTATTTTTTCCTGGACACTAATGTCCATCATGTCATTTTTTCTGGCGATCCAATGATGGTGCCTTGTATTTCCCTCATTGCCGGCACAGACCATCATTGTCACACCGGTGACCCGGTTGTACCGTTCCATAAATGCCGACAAAGAAGTTCCCCCATCATGACTGCCCATATTTGTCCCCATACCAAGGAAGATCACCACCGGACGATTTCTCCTCTCCGCCGTTTTCATCAAAAAAGCGATCCCTGCCAGAATGTCGTTTTCCTGGTAAACATGCACTCCCTCCGGCACACCGTAATAATCCCGGTATGCCTGTTTAGCCTCCTTGCATTTTACAACCGCCAGTTCCGCTAACGGCGCCACCCCGGAAAAGTTTTTCTCCGGCATCTCGTTTCCGGCTGCCACCCCGGAAAGGAAAGTCCCATGCCCCACTTCATCCCGGGAAGGCACTGCCAAAAAAGGATCTTCCATAGTCAGTGCCAGGCTGAGATCCTCCTGCGTAAATTCTCTGCCATAGGGGAACTGCTCCGTCCCCTGCCCATCCTGTATGGTCTGATCCCACAACGCCACGATCCGGGAAGAACCATCGGCGTTGATAAAGGCCTCATGGGTAAAATCCACCCCGGTATCCACCAGTCCTATCATCACCCCCTGACCATACAGATCAAGATAAGGCTGCCGCCGCAGGGAAAAGACGCCACTTTCTTCCAGCGCTACCTGGCTCATCAGGCCATACACATTGGGAACCGCCCCAAAACCATACTGCCAGATAGTATTGCTGTCTCTCTTCTCTTCCCTTTTGTATATAATCCCCTGAAAAGCATCCAGACGGACATAACAATCCGGTTCATAGGTCTCCATCACATAATTATCTCCCCGGTAACTGCCTATTATATAGTCCAGCGTGTCCTCTGCGTAAACAAAATCACTACAATCCATAAATACTCCCAGTCTTTTTTCTTATCTTATGCGGCCGATTCATGAGATACTTCAAAATATTTCCTGCAAAACAAAAAATCTCTCCCGGAAGGCAAGGTAACGCTTTGCGTTAAAGCCCCCGGAAAAGATTTTTATTTCATTTTCTTTCTTCTTATTTTTTCTTCAATTTTGCCAAAAGATCCTCCACGGTCTGGATTCGGAAGTGATAATCCAGTTCTGTACACTCTACCAGCAGATTCATCCAGCCCTTTTTCAACTTCACTTTGTATTTCTTGGCCTGCACCAGCTCAGCATTGTCCCGCTCCAGCCTGGTAGCTGCATCCATGGCTTTGTGCCCGATAAGCAGATAATACATCACTGCACCGATCTGGTAAATATCGGTCCAAGGTCCTTCGTTATTCTCGCCGTCTTCCTTGCTGATCTGCTCCGGTGCCGCAAAATCCGGCTGAAGCAAAGTAGCACTCATCATAGAAGTAGCACTGTCCTGATACTTGGCTGCCCCCATATTGGTCAGCATAACGCGGCCGTCGGTGGCTTTCACAATATTAGAAGGTGCAATATTACAATGGATGATCCTGTGGTCATGCAATTCCTGGATTCCCTCCAGCAATGGTTCCATAATCTCCATCAATTCATCGGTAGAGTACGGAACTTGCCCTCTATTTTCAAAAGCCTCTTCCACACTGGTTCCTACTACATATTCTGTCACCATATAATCTGTACCGTTTAAGGTAAAATAATCATATACAACCGGGAAATGATCCGAGTGTATAAACTGCGCTGTCATACGGCACTCTTTCATAAAACTTTCCCGTCCGCACTTAAAGGCATAAGCCTGTCTGGAACTTTTTACTGTCACTTTTCCATCTTCACCACGGACAGCCCATGCTTCCGGCAAAAACTCTTTGATCTTTACTATTCTCTGAAGCAGAACATCTTCGCACAGATAACTGATGGAAACTCTCTCAGATCCAAGAATCCCCAGTATCCGGTAATTCCGTCCTATCGTCATACCAGGCTGCAGCGCCTGGGCCGGTCTCGATGTTCCCGCCTTAAACTGCACTGCCGCATTGGGATTTGTCTGGCTTATATGAATCTCGTGCACAAACTCTTTTCTCGTCATGGCGGTATCTTTAATGGACATAACCAGCGCCCAGCGTCCCTCAATACCCTTCAGTGCCATCACACGGATCTTACTCTCTGCTTTTTTCAGTTCAGTTCCCCATGCCAGATAAGTCAGCCCGGATTTCGGGCCTTGTTCCGGTACTACGATTACGCATGCAGTCCCCAAAAAGCGGTCATATGCCCGCCACATTGCGTAATCTTGTTTTTTCATATACAGTCTTCCCAATAAATAGCGTTTGGACAGCAGCTGACCGGTCTTCCAGCCTGCGCCGTCAACATCTACGATCCCTTCCTCATATTCACAGTAAGGACAAGCACTTGCCTCATCTCCGTGCTTTTTGGAAAAACATCCCTTACATATCTCTGTTACATCCACCGTGTCACCTTCTCCCGCATCTTGTCATTTTATATCCCATGTTCGTCAAAACTTACATACTATCATAGTACCACAAAACAGCCATTGCATCAATCCCTTTTACTGTTCTGTGCCTCTCATAATAATCTGTGGTGCCCCTTTTCCTTCTATATAGTCTTTTGTTATAACAACCTTGCCGATCATCTCGTCTTTCGGGATCTCATACATGATATCCATCATAAATTCCTCAATGATGGAACGTAGTGCTCTGGCACCGGTCTTTTTCGCTGCTGCTTTTTTCGCTACGGCGCGCAGTGCCTCTTCTTCAAACTCAAGATCCACTTCATCCATGCGGAACAGCTTCTGATACTGTTTTACAATGGCATTTCTTGGCTCGGTAAGCACTTTGACCAGCAGATCCTCGTCCATAGCCTCCAGAGAAAATACAATGGGCAATCTTCCGATAAACTCCGGTATAAGGCCGTATTCCCGGATATCTTCCGTCTCGACTTTTGCAAAAATATTTTTGTCGTCGTCATATTTATCCCGAAGATCGGAGCCAAATCCCATGGTGCCCTGCTTGGTCAGTCTTTTCTTGATAATGTCTTCCAGACCCGGGAATGCACCTCCACATATAAATAATATGTGACTTGTGTTTACCGTAGTCATAGGAACCATAGCATTTTTATTGGTGGCACCTACCGGCACCTCTACATCGGCTCCCTCTAACAATTTCAACAATGCCTGCTGTACGGATTCACCGCTGACATCTCGCGTGGTGGCGTTCTGCTTTTTAGCGATCTTGTCAATCTCGTCGATATATACGATTCCTTTTTCTGCCAGTTCAACATCATTGTCTGCGTTGGCCAGAAGTTTGGAGATCACACTCTCTACATCATCACCAATATAACCGGCCTCTGTCAGCGCGGTAGCATCTGTGATCGCCAACGGCACCTGCAGAAGATGCGCCAGTGTTTTTACCATAAAAGTCTTGCCGCTTCCGGTGGGGCCCAGCAAAAGCATATTGGATTTTTCAATCTGAACGTCCGGATCGGTCTCCTGCTCTTCTGCCAGCACGCGCTTATAATGATTATATACGCCTACTGCCAGGATCTTCTTGGCCCGCTCCTGTCCCATGACATACTCATCCAGATTCCCCTTGATAACATGGGGTGCCGGAAGTCTGTTGATATCCAGCGCAGGTGTTTCTTTTTTCTTCTTTTTCTTTGTCTTCACTTTGTGTTTTTCCTGGAACTCATCCGGAGCTTCCATGCCCATGCTTCCCAGATTGATAATGTCCATCCCCGGAAACATCGGTGTTCCCTGCATACCGATCTGGTCAAAGGTCTTCTGCATACAGTCGGAACAGATGGTGATGTTGTTAGGGATCGTGATCATTTTATCTACCTTGCTCTCCGGCCGGTGGCACAGATAGCAGATTTTTTCATATCCATCTTTGTTTGTATCTTCGTCTGTCTTTTGAATTTCGTCACTCATATTTCTCTCCATCCCGGAATCCGCTTCGGATCCCGTTCCAAATTTCATACTTGATAAATCTACAATATCCCACCGTACAAAAATACGGTGGGATATACATTATACACGATTCTTCTCTATCAGTAAATACCTCCGCTCCAAGGAACTATCTGAGAATCATTTTCATCACTCTGTCCGCCTGAGTAAGGATTCATGCCGCCCTGCTGGTCTTGCTGCTGATCCTGCTGGCTGCTGTCGTTGCCTGCATCACTGCTGTCTTCCAGACCATTCAAGGTATCTTTACTCTTCAGGGTTACATTGATTTCTTTTTCTTTGTATTCACCATCATTGCTTCGTTTTACAGTAACAGTAATGGTTGTGCCTACTTTTGTATTATTTACAATTTCCTGAACTTCATCAATGGATTTTACACTCTGGCTGCCGATCTTTGTGATGACATCGCCTTCTTTGATGCCTGCCTTATAAGCGGCTCCTGTATCGGAAATACTGGCTACATATACACCAACCGGAATACCATATGCTTTGCTGACATCTTCTGTAATGGTTCTTCCTGTGATACCAAGATATCCTTTCTCTGTATCTTTCAAGACCTGGCGGTCCATCAGATCATTGATAACGGAAACTGCTGAACTCATCGGAATGGCATATCCCATACCTTCTACATTGTTGTTTCCATAGGAAAAATATTTACTGGAGTTGATACCGATCACATTTCCGTTGGTGTCGATCAATGCTCCACCGCTGTTACCCGGATTGATGGCTGCGTCGGTCTGCATCAGAACCTGTGTTGTCTTTTTGCCGGTAGAACTATCCTGTGCGGACACTTCACGGTCTTTGGCACTGACATATCCTACGGTTACCGACTGTCCGTATCCCAATGCATTACCGATGGCAATAACCATCTGTCCTACTTTTACATCATCGGAGCTTCCCAAAGATGCTACTTTGATGCTCTTTTTCGTAGAATCTTTCAACTTGCTCATGGAAACGGTCAGCACAGCCAGGTCGTTGGACTCGCTGGTTCCTTTTACGGTAGCCTCTACGCTTTCGCCATCGTTAAACTGTACGGTAATGTCGTCCGCATCTGCTACCACATGATTGTTGGTTACAATAAGAAGCTGATCATTATCCTGCTTCACAATAAATCCGGATCCTGCTCCCTGAGAGGAATAAGACTGTCCAAAATAGGATGTCTGTGTGGATTTCTCCGTAATGGCTACGATAGCCGGCATAACATTTTCCACAATACCGGATACATCCGATACTCCTGCGGCGCCTCCGGATACGGTAGTTACCTGTACCGGATTGCTGGCGGTACTTCCTACCTGCGTATCACTGGAATTTTTTCCGCGGATCACATTAAAAATAGAATTAAGTCCAAAGAAACAAACGGCTGCTATCAAACCAAAGACTGCTCCATAAGCTACCATCTTAGGGAAGTTTGAGTCACCTTTGTGTTCTTTCTTTTTTTTGTCCCCTTCCGGCTTTACATTCTGAAAACGATATGTGTTGTCGCCGGATGGCATCGCCTGCGGCTGGGACCATGCCTGTCCCGGGTCTGTCTGGGACTGCTGTGTGTTCGTCTGTCCTGTGGTCTGGGATTGTGCCCCCTGCTGCCATACCGTCTGATCTGCCTGACCGGACGCATCCTGCTGGCTTCCAGCGGCTGCACTGTTATTGTTAAGAACAAATCCTGTTTCCTGATTTACATTATTATTTTCATCCATTCGAATACACCCTTTCGTCATATGTTATGCATCATTATATCCTGTAATTGTGTTAAGATTGTGAAAAAAAATTTATTGTGCAAAATTGAGAAATAGTATATACTTTTCATGTTATATTGCATTTTTGTTACTAAATTGTTACCATAATTATTGATACACTGATAATACACAGAAGGGCGGTTATTGTTTTGATTAAGGGAAATCAAAAACTTCTTAATATATTTCGTATTCTTATTGACACAGCGATCATAATCTTTTCATTTGTCATTGCGTACTATCTGCGCTTTGATGAACAGCACAGCATTTTGATCCTCCTTGGATGGATCAATGCACCGATTGGTATCTACGGAAGCCTGGGTTCTTATTCCCAGATGTTATTTATGCTGATTCCTTGTTATCTGGCTTCCTATTATTTCTTTCACCTGTACGATCCGGCCAGAGTAAAGAGCCGCCGGTTTGAATTCTGGGGCATTATCAAGGCCAATGTAGTGGGTATTCTATACTGCGTAGCCTTCCTTTACTTTTTGAACCAGAGAGCTTATGCACGATTGTTTATCGCTATTTTTGTTACTATGAATTTCATTCTGGAGCTTCTGTTCCGTCTGTTGACTACTACATTGCTGAGACGGATCCGCAAGAAAGGAATGAATCAGAAACATGTACTTCTGGTAGGTTACAGTCGTGCCGCCGAAGGATATATCGACAGGCTGTTAGCTCATCCGGAGTGGGGTTATTACGTTCACGGGATCCTGGACAACCACAAACCCATCGGCCACTGCTACCGGGACATTCCTGTAGTAGGACGCATTGACGATCTGGAAAAAGTACTGGCCGAAAATGATTTTGACGAAATTGCCATTACCCTTTCCATCAACCACTACGACCATCTGGAAGAAATTGTTGCTACAACGGAAAAATCCGGTGTCCACACCAAGTTTATCCCGGATTATAACAATATTATCCCTACCAGACCTTATACCGAAGATCTGGACGGTCTGCCGGTGATCCATGTTCGCAAGATTCCTCTTGCCAACTCTTTTAACAGTTTTATTAAGCGCGTCATCGATATTATCGGTTCCCTGGGATTGATCCTTTTGTTCTCCATCCCGATGCTGGTGGTTGCCATTATCATCAAAACCACTTCTAAGGGACCGCTGATCTTCAAGCAGGAGCGTGTGGGACTCCACAATAAACCATTTAAAATGTACAAGTTTCGTTCCATGGAAGTGCAAGATTCATCCAAGGAGAAACAGGCCTGGACGGTCCAGAATGACCCTCGTGTCACACCGATCGGAAAGTTCATACGAAAAACCAGTCTGGACGAGCTTCCGCAGTTTTTCAATGTTCTCAAAGGAGATATGAGCCTGGTTGGTCCAAGACCGGAGCGGCCATTCTGGGTAGAGAAGTTTAAAGAAGAGATTCCCCGTTATATGATCAAACACCAGGTCAAACCGGGTATCACCGGATGGGCGCAGGTCAACGGTTACCGAGGCGATACCTCCATCCGCATGCGAATTGACTGCGATCTGTATTATATCGAAAACTGGTCGCTTGGACTGGATTTTAAGATTCTTTTTTCTACGATCTTTAAGGGGTTTGTAAACAAGAATGCTTACTAGAAAAAGGATGCAGAACTGACATAATTTTAAAATAACAAAAAGTTCATTCCTCTCGAGACAGGGTAACGCTTCGCGTTAAAGTCTCTCGTGAAATGAACTTTTTTTAATTAAAACGGTCCGTCCCTGCATCTTTTTCTATCTATACCGCACACATAATTTCCTGAGTAAGCATAGATTATTTGTACAGATTCGTCTGTATTAATTGATCTTCTTGGTCTTTTTCTTTGTTTTTATGTTGTATGTGTAGAGTACATTTTTACCGTTTTGGGTGGTGTATACGGTTATTTTGTTATTTTCTACTCCGGTCATCAGTGACTGGGCGTATTTACCGGTTGCTTTTACCGTAAAAAGTTTCTTTGCATGGCTTCCGTTCAGGTTACAGCGGTAAACAGCTACGGTTTTCTGGGATATGCTGTTATACTTTCCATAATAAGCGTATTTGCCGTAGATGGTAGTTCCGAAAATATATTTTCCCAGGGTTTTCACCTTACGAATGGAATTTTTATTTACTTTCCACACGGATACGGCATAGGCACCTGTGTCGGATGGTTTGCAGTTGTTGGCATAGACATAATCAGATGTTCCTGCACAGCGGTTAAACTTTTTGGAAACTACTTTTTTCTTCTTGGTTTTTACATTGACGGAATACAGACGGGTACTGCCTTCTTCGTTGTACCACTGGACATAGGCTGTATTGCCTTTGACTGCTACCAGCGACAGACCTTCCATCTCTTTATTCATCTTCCATTTTGTGATTTTTTGTCCGCCTGATTCCTGGTTTGACCGGTAGCGTACTCTCTCAAACAGCTGGTCTCCGTTAATATAAAGAGCTCGATATGCATACGGGGAAGATCCGGCCTGTTCCTGTTCCCATACATTTTCATTTTTCTTCATCTGTGTCCAGTCATTTGCCTTTGCCTGACTGGTGATCTGTCCGCCTCCTACGGATGAAAGCAGGCAGGCTCCTGCCAGAATCAGCACACTGGTTTTTTTCATTATTTTTTTCATAATTACTCGTTTTCTCCTCTCAGTTCATCGGCTATTTCATGAACGATCTCCCGAATGGTACGGCCTTCACAGTCTATCACCACATCTGCATATTTTTCATACAACGGTCTCCGTTCTTCATAAAGATCCTTCAGGGTCTGTCCCTCTTTCATCGACACACCTCTCTCATGAAGATCTCCCAGCCTTTCTTTCAGGACTTCGTAAGGGATCCGAAGATACAGCACGGTGCCAATGGACTTCAGGTGGTCCATGGCTTCTGCTCCATACACGGCACTGCCTCCGGTGGCGATCACGGCCCGGTCCATCTCAATGGATGCGTTGACCCGGTTCTCAATGGCATTAAACCCATCGATGCCATCCTGTTCCAAAATCTCATGCAGCAGCCGGTTTTCGCTTTCCTGGATCAAAAGATCCGAATCCACAAAACGATACCCTAGGCGTTTGGCAAGGACAACGCCAATGGTGCTTTTGCCCGCTCCCGGCATTCCGATCAGAATTATGTTCATGAATGTTCCTCCTCATTTCAATACGTGTTGTACCATATGATTATACCATCTGAGTATAAGAGTGTGTCAAGGTGTTGATTTTTTTGTTTCCGCTTTTTACAGACCTCCTTATGTTTTGTGGGCGCTTCCGCTACAACAAATCACGCAGGGGTATCGACATGCCCAGTACGCATGTCAGATACCCGCGGCTTTGTACCCACTCCACATAAGGAGGTCTGTAAAAAGCTGCCATTCAAAAAAATCAACACTTCCCCACGCTTATAAAAAGTAGCAAAGAGTGACAGGCCTATATCAAGAAATTATTAGCTTTCTTTTATTATTCCAGTCATCCAACAGAAAAGTCTTGTAACGAGTGGGTTTTAAGTGCGTCGGTATGAGATGCCTGTATATGCGTCAGCATAGGCATCCATACCGCTACTCACTTAACTAGCGAAAGCACCCATGAGGTGCAAACTTTTCTGACTGGATGACGGAAACTTAAACAATGCCAATGATTCCTTGATGCCTCACATCAACTTTCCTTGCACTTTCTCTCCCTTTCCTTTATACTATACAAGTACATTTTACCTAAGGAGGTTTCTATGAAGATTACAAAACCGTCGGTGGAAATCATCGACATGAAAGACTATGATTCTATGATAAAAAAGATCGAGAAGATCGGTCGTGTCTGCTATAAAAGTGAAAATAATATCAAAGAGGGTTCCGCAGAGCGTTTTATCGCCGGTATCCTGAAGCGTGGCCACGAATCCGTGATTGAGCATGAGGATATTACCGTCCGCATGGTCTGTGACCGTGGTGTTACCCATGAAATCGTCCGCCACCGCATTGCCAGCTACAGCCAGGAAAGTACCCGCTACTGCAATTATTCCATCGACAAGTTCGGAAACGAGATTACAGTTATCGATCTCGCCAGTGGTTTTAAATATGATCTGAATGATCCGGTTGACCAGGCAAAATATAAGGTCTGGAACGAAGCCATGGAAGCGGCAGAAAAATATTATTTCCAGATGCTGGAACTGGGTGCTACCGCACAGGAAGCCCGCTCTCTTCTTCCTAACAGCCTGAAAACCGAGATCGTGATTACCATGAACCTGCGAAGCTGGCGCAACTTCTTCCGCCTGCGCTGTGATTCCCACGCACATCCTCAGATGCGGGAAATCGCCATCATGGCCTTCAAAGTATTCAAGGAAAAACTGCCTGTCTTCTTCTCCGACATGGAGTATGATTTCTAGGCCTATGAAATACAGAAAAATCGTGGACGGTCTTTTTATAGACCGTCCCAATCGTTTTATCGCCCATGTGGACATCCAGGGTGCGACCGAGACCGTCCATGTTAAAAACACCGGCCGCTGCAAAGAACTTCTCATCCCCGGCTGTCCGGTGCGTCTGGAACTCTCTGACAATCCAAACCGCAAAACCAGATACGATTTGGTAGCGGTGTGCAAAAAGGACTTTGGCTGGATCAACATAGACAGCCAGGCCCCCAACAAAGTGGTTAAAGAATGGCTGGAAACCCGGGATTACGACCGAATCCAGCCGGAATTTACCTACGGAGAGTCCCGCCTGGATTTTTACATGGAAAAGGGTGAGAAAAAATATCTTATGGAAGTAAAGGGATGTACTTTAGAAGTGGATGGCATCGGTTATTTTCCGGACGCTCCTACCGAACGAGGTGTAAAGCACCTCTATGAACTGATAAAAGCAAGAAAACAGGGTTATGAGTGTTTCCTTGCTTTTGTGATCCAGATGGAAGGGATCCAAGAGGTGCGCCCTAACACGAACATGCACCCTGCCTTTGGCAAGGCCCTTGAGGAAGCCCGCCGGGCCGGAGTGAAAATTTTGTATCTTCCCTGCCGGGTGGGGACTGATACTCTTACCATTGAAAAAGATAAAATCGTCCAGGCTTAATGTCTGGGCGATTTCTATTTTACCGCAAACTGCGAAGATACTCTTTTTGCTCTGGCGTGATCCGATAACTCTCAAGGGCCTTTTGTATTGTCTTTTTGTGGGTCCAGTCCGCCAGCCGGTGCTCTTCTATATACGGTATGACCGCATCCCACTGCTTGGCCAGTGCCGTGGCAAAATACCAAGCGATCATCATGTTCACATAATATTCCTCTGACCGGATCTCTGCCACCGCATCACTGTAACGCCGGTCAAAATCCTGATCCAGATAAAACCGCATCAAAAGTCCCACGGCATAACGCACCGTGTAAGTTTCTCCACTACGGATCCATAACCGGATCTTTGACCACACTTCTTTCTTGTGTTTCTCAAAACATTTGGGCGGGGCAAAATCACAGGTAGCCCAGTTGTCAATGTACGGCAAAAACCGTTCCAGCTCTGCCAGGCACATATCATAGTCCTTCAGCATAGCAATCCACATAACATGAAGATTATTTTCCTCATAATAGGTATGGGGCAGCTGCCGGAAAAAAGCCTCTCTTTCTTCATCCGTTGCCTGAGCTGTATATTTTTTTGCAAATTTCCGCAGCACCGGCACACGGATCCCGATCACCCGTTTTTTATCCACCCCGGGGATCAGCCGGCAGTGAAACTCCCGGTATTTTTCGTCTTGCAAAGCAAATAACTGCTTCTGTAAATCCGTCATAACAATTCCTTTCTGTGGGGTTACGCCATGGCGTTGGCATTGATCCGGTCTATCGTTTCACGAATCCCGTTCCACACATTCAGATCAGCACTAAAAAGTTCCACCACGCTTCCCTTATCCGTAAACGGCGGCTCCTGCAGCACGGAGAGATCTTTTAGCAGACCATTATGCACAACATATTCCACCACCTGATTCACAAAGTAAATCTGCCGGCTGTCCATACTGGCATCATCCAAAAACTGCGAAAACGCCTCTTTCGCCGCATTCATATCCAGTCCCACAATCTCTCGTACAAACTCACCTAACGGTTTGTGGCCGCACTCCTTTTCGTACTCATCCTTTGATCCTACATCGTTCCACAGGATCTGCTCCAGGTTTTCAACATCCAGCGGTGTCAGAGGCTTGTTGGTCTTTAACTTGGCGATCACCACATTGTCCTGATGCTTTCTCACATAATACTCGGCCTTTGCCTTATAATTTTTCAGTTCATCATTTTCCAACTGAGACTCATTCCATTCCACCGAAAGAATTTCGTCCGCAAAATCCGTCTCATATTTGGCACTGATCTTCGGCAGATATTTCATGAGGCCACGCAGGGAAAGGCGGATATGCTCCAGTTCATCCACGCCGGCCCGCTCCAGATAATCCGTATTCAAAATATCCTGGATCAGCGACTTCTGATTCTGCACCTCCGGAATATTGGCAACTGTGGCAATGCCGCTTACTTTCTTCATCAGATCACTGCGGTAGCGGCCATCGTTTTTTCCTGCCAGATATGCCAGTTCCAGACCGTACATCAGTGCATCAAAGCGCACGGCACTGATCTCGTCCCCATCCGGCCGGATCAGCGGTGCCACTTCCTCTTTTACCAGCAGTGTGTCCTCAAATGTAATGCTGTCGTAATTCGCCGCCTCCGAATAAGTATCCACATACCGCAGATGCTGCTTTACCGCAAAGTTATCCCGGGGCAGTTCCTTTACTTTCTCCTGCATATTTTTCACCAGATCCTTGCGGTAGGCGATCAGCCGCTCCTCCTGATATTCTATATCCTGCAACTTGTACGCCATCTCAAATTCCAGTGAAAAAATCGATCCCTGAATGGCCATGGTATTGGCGGACGCTCTCCCCTTGTTCATCCGGAAGAACTCAAAATTGTTACAGAAATCAAAAATATAAAACTTGTCTTTGTCCTCTCCATCCATCAGATCCGGACACAAACGGGTGCCTCTTCCGATCATCTGCCAGAATTTGGCCTTGCTCATTACCTTCTTGAAAAACACCAGATTCAGCACCTGCGGTACATCGATTCCCGTATCCAGCATATCCACAGAAATAGCGATCTGGGGCATCTTATCCGGCTCCGAGAACTCATCAATGGCACTCTGTGCATAGGTCATATAATTGTCAATGACTTTGGCAAATGCCTGTCCGTTCCGGTTTAACTCTGGGTATTCTTTGTTAAACACTTCCAGGATTTTCTCCGCATGGTCATGATTTTTGGCGAAAATGATTGTCTTCCCCAGCTTCTGTCCGTACTCAATCCTAAGCCCCTGTTCCATCAAAATGTGCAGCACCTGACGAATGGTGTCGTCATTAAAAATCCACTGGTTCAGTGCCGTGGACTGGATTTTTTCCGGCAGAGCACCCTCCTGTGCGCCAAAAGTCTCCTCATACATCTGCTTTTCTTCCGGGGAAAGTTTGTCATACACGATCCCCTCTTCCAAAAACTTTAACTTCGTTTCCACGGAAAGAAAATCCACCAGATATCCGTCTTTAACCGCCTGATCCAGCTCGTACCCATAGGTAGGCACACCGTTTTCCAGATCAAACACTCCATATGTATTTTTATCGATTTCATCCTTCGGCGTAGCCGTCAGTCCCACTAACGGCGCATCAAAGTAGTTAAAAATATCTCTGTATTTATTGTAAATAGAGCGGTGGGCTTCATCACAGATTACCAGGTCAAAATGCCCGCAGGTAAACAATTTCCCCTTCTCGTCTTCCACCGAATCAATGCAGTTCATCATGGTCTGGTAGGTAGAAAAAACACAGTGGGCATTGTAATTATCCTTCTCCTCCACCAGGTTGGAACAGGACAGATCCGGCAGCATATTCACAAAACTTCGTTTCGCCTGCGTCACCAGCGAATTCCGGTCCGCCAGGAACAAAATATTTTTGATCCAGCCCGCCTGCAGAAGAACTTTGCACAGAGCGATAACCGTTCGCGTCTTACCCGATCCGGTGGCCATGACAAGCAACGCTTTCCTGCGGTTTTTCTTATCAAAACTGTCACACACCGCCCGGATGGCCGCCTCCTGATAGTAGCGTCCCGCGATGTCCTTATCCACTGAAATATGGGCCAGGCTGGTCCGCATGGTCTGGAGATTGAACATTTTTTCCAAATCCCGCTTGGAATAAATAACGGCCACCTTTCTCTCCGGGTACTGATTGTCGATGATCCTTGTTTCAAACCCATTGGTGAGAAATACAACCGGTCTCCGCTTATATTTTTCTTCTAAAAGATCTGCGTAAAGCTTCGCCTGCTGCCGCCCCTTGGCCACATCCACGCAGGTTCTCTTGGCCTCCACGACGGCCAGGGGCCTGTGGCTGTCGTCATACAGCACATAATCCGCAAATCCCACCTGGGACTTGTTTGGCATCCCCGGCAGTTCCACTTCATTGATCCAGTCTTTGCCCTCGGTCCAGCCGGCATCCAACAGCATGGCGTCAATGTAGATCTTCCGGGTCTTGTACTCGGACAGATCCAGCGGTTTTGGCACATAGGTATCCTGTTTTTCATGCCTGCGTGCCGTCAGTTCCTCTTTCAGCGCCTTATTTTCTGCGATGAGAGCCTTCAGATCTACCTCTTTGGTCTGGGTGTCCTCCACCTTCGCCGGTGCTTCCTGTTTTTCCTCCAACAGGGACTCATCATATTCTCTTTCCTCATAAAAATCGGAATAACAATAGGACAGATAGTCCATGAAAATAAATAGATTCTGCAGGCACAGCCTGGCTTCATCCTCCGAGATCTTCCGTCCGTTATGGGCTGCCCGGTTACCTATTCTTCGTATGAGATCCAGTCTCTTCCACAGATCGTTATCCACCAGATCGTGAAAATCCTCTGTACTCATAAGGCTCACCAGCTTGTCCTGGTAAGGCATCTCCAGAGACTGATCCACCGAATACATCCACTTGATGGCAAACTCCATGGCTCTGCGGCAATTGATGATACTGGTTTCCTTATCAATCTGAAATACCCGTTCCGCCGCAATGGCCACTCCTGAAAAACTCTTGAACTTTGGTTCCTTGGTCAAATAGTCAAAATTCGTCAAATCAACACCCCTTTTTCCTACCCATGTTCATCACTGTGTCTATTATTTTTATTATATCGTAAGTGGCACAGGGATTCAACGAAAAATATGCGGGAGTTTGTTTTTCCTGTTCTTGTCTCAATTTTTCTGCCTTGTTGTGCACAGTGAAAGTAAAGAACAACCTTATTATCCACAATTGCATTCTCGTCCTCATATCCTTCGTAAAAAATATAGTTATTTGGGCGGTTCCCTATGTCCATTATCTAATGTTTCCCTTATGGTCGTGGGCGAGATAATCAAGCGTTGACTCAATCCATTCTTCTTTGCTAATGCTTTTAAAGGCTTTGGTAATAACATCATTATGCAAAGAATTTACATAATTCAAGGCTTTGTCATAACTGTTTTCGACAGTTACAGGTTCAGTAATATAAGAAACAAAGTTATCATAAATTTCCGGAACTGCCGAACTCAAACTGTCAAATAAGAATGGATTTGCAGAACTGAGAAATTCTCCGAGAGTAGGATTTTTGCTTTCATCCCATTCCGCATCAAGTACATAAAATATCATAGAAAATAATTCAAATTTATTCATTTACTCTTTTTCCTCCGTTTTACAGGGTTATTATTTAAACCTGTTTCATTATCCCATTTTCGAGGCGTTTTATTTTGACCACCTTCGTTAATAATCCCCTTTTGGTATCTAACCCAGTTTTGAGCACCTGAGTCCGTTGTTTCGATATTCCACGAATTGTCTTGAATTTTTCTGTCTTTTCGTCGCATGAAAACACCTCTCTGCCTTATTTTGAGGTTGTGAAAACTGTCAAAATTCTATGGATAAATAAGGGTCTGCTGCTCGTAGGCACTTTTCATCGTAGTTAGCATTGAGAAACCTCGAAATTTTGATTTGTCGACCTGGTGAGCGAAGTCGGCGAACTGATTTTGGAGTTCGATGGGCGCATTATATACTTTCATCTTTGCTAGTCCAGATATAGTCAATGCCGCATACGCAGTCCCTACTGACATCCGTTTTTTATATTCATCAATAAGACATTCCAATAAATTCTTCAAATATACGGAATTAAACTTTTCAGACCCATCTACCCTAATTAAATTTCCATCTTTAAAATAGAATTCATTCTCTCCGTCTACAATCCAAATAATTCCAATAGTCCCGACAGCTGAAATTAGCAAATCCCCAGTTTTAGGGACACCATATTTTTCTTTTATCTCGGCGTACCTCTCTTCTGTTATGAATAATTCTGTAGAAATAGTGTTACCCTTTGATAGCTCAACAATTTCCTTCGTTCTGTAGAACGGAATACCATCTGAAACATATTCTTTCTCAAAAATACGCTTACTTGAACCAATGCCAGTCAACTCGCCTAGTTCAACCATTTCCCACCCCTTGGAATTAACAACCGGATCCCCAAACAACTCGACAAATCGACCTCTCACTAACTCGTCTAACAGTGCCAACTCTTTTTTTCTACTAGACAAACTTTCCATCACTTTGTCTAATACCGTAACAATTTCTTTTTGTTTCTCAATCGAGCAAATATCTATTTCAACTTCAGATAATGTTGACTTATTTAAAGTTTTTCCCATCACTGCCTTATTGCTTCCGTTATCCCAATTTCTATATTTAAACATATAATAAATATACTCCGGCAAAATGTCCACAACATGTTTATCATGAAACGCCATTATAGCCTCATTACAATACATATCCTTTCCTGTTATTGCCGTTTTACCAATTGATAACTTGAAACTCATTACAACCGTGTTAGCAGGAATAACTTTTATTCCACTCTCTTCAATCGCCAAAGTAGACAAATATTCCTTTGTGTCAGTAATATACTTTTCGGTTTTTGATAAATCTGCTATCGAAATCCACTCATAATCATTCGTATTCCAATAATTTGTATTATTTCTTGATGGCGTTTTTCCCATTTGTAAATCAAATATATTCTTCAATTTATATTTCATCTACCATCCCAACAAATCCGACTCAAATTCTTCTATAAATCCATTGCAATCAGAATACATATTATAGCTACACTACACTGTTAAGGCACAAAAATAACCGCCCTGGCCTGGTAAACTTGGGCGGTCATTTTTGACTAACAATATATCAGGCTAACCGTCTATCGGTAGCACCTTCTCTACAATCATACTAACATTTAACCGC
>OGCN01002575.1_pt1 | contig 19292 bp, 18 predicted proteins | sample 1570181 | NCBI WGS metagenome assembly OGCN01 (sample SAMEA4370584, study PRJEB24528) | human gut metagenome | reverse complement strand
CTTCATAATTTTTCATTTTATAAAAATCCTCTCTCCGTCTTATGCCTTCTTCATCCTGCTTTTATCTGTATACAGAGAACCTGTCCCTGCCAGTTTTCTTACCCATTTGGGCATACAAAAAAGAACACATGCCAAAATATGCCAGTGTCCCTACTACATTTCTTCAAAATCACACATCCGTATAGTATAAAAGTTATCGAAATCTCTTCCGTTTTCACATCTTTTCTATATATGATATGAAAACAGTGGCAACCGGCTGACCTGGTCAAACTTTTTGACTTTAGCCCCTTCTGGCTTTGCGTCCCTGCCTTTCAGCAGGTTTGCCTTTAAATAATTTCTATTTTTATCAAAAACAAAATACCATAAAGTTTTTCATACGTCAATATTGCCGGATAGAAAATCTGTGTATTTTGCGTATGCCAGCCTGCATTGTCAGTTATCGATCGGCTCGCCAAACCACTCACCATAAAATTATTTATTACAATTTCACTGGCTGCAAGATGTGGAACCTTTACACCATCTCCTTTTCCACAAAATAAGAGCCTTGCCGAAGCAAGGCTCTTACTAAGCGTTTTTCTTCGATTCAAAGAATCTATTCGGCTTGTGATTACCGCATAACCCACGGTCTGACTCCACAATTGGCTGAAACCGAACCAGTCAATTGCTTCATTACCGCGATAGCTGGTCATCGCCGCTATCTTCTAATTTGCTGTCTTATTCAGCAGAAATACCTGCCAGTTTTACATTTACGTTATAATATCCTACAGAACGTGAAAAATAGCTATACGGATTTAAGAAGTTGCAACCACTACACACAATATTCACACAAAATTCTCTTTATGTTTTCAATTTTTATAGGCTTTGCCAAGTGAGCATTCATTCCTGCTGCCAGACACTTTTCTTTATCTTCTCTGAATGCATTTGCTGTCATGGCAATAATCGGGATTGTCTCAGCATCTGGATATTTCAGTGACCGGATTGTTTTTGTCGCAGTAAGCCCATCCATTACAGGCATCATGATATCCATCAGAATTGCGTCAAAATAACCTTCCGGTTTCTCCTGGAACATTCTGACCGCCTGCAATCCATCTCTTGCAACTGTCATATTTGCACCTTCATCAGACAACAGCGTTTCCGCAATTTCTGCATTCAGTTCATTATCCTCCACCAGCAATAACTGCCGAATCATTTCTTATTATACCATAGGTTCTCATTTTTGAATTTATTTTTTTCAAAAAAGGGGATGTAAAAAAACTCGATTGAGTTTTTTCGCATCTCCCTTTTTGTACCTGTTGTGTATAAATGACTGAAATCATGCGCAAAGAAAGCGCACTTCCCCTACCCCATAAATCCTGCGTTGGCAAGAAAGCCAAAAACGAGATTCGGAAAATGGCAGGCAAAGCCTCCAACTATGCTACTCACAAGGCCATGACAAGAGAGGAATTAGGGGGATTCCATAAAATGCGTGAAGATCATCAGCAAAGATAAGGACGGGGAAAAGATAAAACCTGTGGTAGAGATTGATAAAGAAAAAATCAACGAGGACCTGAAGTATGCCGGATACAACCTCATGGTCACCTCTGAACTGGATATGGAACCACTTCAAGTCTACCAAACCTACCATTGTTTATGGAAGATTGAAGAATCCTTCCGCATTACAAAGTCTTATTTGGATGCACGTCCGGTTTATGTGCAAAAAAAAGGAACAATCTATGGGCATTTTTTAATTTATGTAAGGCTTTGTGATCTTCCGGCGTTAATACTATACCTTCCATACTATTTATCAGTATCCGCAGTGCTGGTTTTTCGTCCACAATTCTCATTGCTTTCACCTGGAGTTCACGATATTCTGAGTGATTCTTTTTCAGATACTTAGTCACCCATTTCTCCACTGATTCCCATAGTGTACTTTGCTTCCATATGATATCCTGTTTTTTTCGCATATTGCATTTCTCCCTTCTGAAGTTCTCTTTTCAGTTACATGACTATACCAGAAGTCGGGGAAATAGCAATTCATCAGATGTACCAAAAAAGAGTGGTGGGGATTGGGGATAGTAGACAATATGGGAAATGGGGAAAAGAAAAGTCATGGCTTGGGAACCATGACCTTTCAAATCCCCAAATAGTTGTGGTATCTGAGGATTTCTTATTTTAAGTTTATGATGATAAACCAACTAAATGAACTGTTACATCATATTCCGCCTCATCTCCATCTACAACAGATGCAATACAATCTGAATCTGTACCTTCCATCCAGATGTACACTTTCATGATCACACCATTCCAGTCCACATCAGATGCAACTTTGATTTGATCTGCGGTCGGAACTGTATATGTTCCATTTTCTTTTCTTAATGTCCACTTCTGATCATCTGTTCCTGAAATATGTGTATATTCCGCTTTTTTTGTAGTGTTAGAAACAGCCCCTGTTCCAGAAACTACTCTCCATCCAGTTAATGCATCTGTACCATTATAATTTACATCATTTCCTGCACCAGTTGGCTCTGTTGGAGCAAATACTGCTATAAGCTGATCACCGTGTGTTCTGTCATTGATGACGATACCTACTCGCATAGATGCTGCAACTTTATCAGTAACATTTCCCTCTGCATCAGAACGTGTTACCTCAATTGCTCCATTCGCAGCTGCGCCATCAAAATATACATCTGCATGACCTGTATTCTTTACTGCAAATAAGGTAAACTCGCTGAGAACATATGCATAATAAGATTTCCCACCAAGTAAATAGGTTCCATCTTTCTTTCCATTTTTATCGGCCTCTAACGTTACCTTCTGGTAAGTTCCTACCTTTGCTAAATTTGCTGTCCAACCTTCAGGAACATACCAATCTATCATATTTTCAGAAGAAGCAGGGGTAATAGCATGACCCTTTGTAGCTGCGACAGTAGCTGAATCACCGTCATGATCAGCAACATCACCTGCATTAATTTGAAGAACTACTCCATCTGCCGTTGCGCTAATCGAACTGGTTGTTCCATTGACATTTTTATTGGAAATAAACCAAGCATATGTGGATGTACTTAGTGCAACCGCCGCAACACAGACTGATAGAATTGCCGCTGCCATTTGTTTTTTTAACCGTTTTATACTTAAAACTGATTCCATCACATCATACCCTTTCTATCGTAATTTTAATCATATATTCAGCATACCAAAGAGCAGAAATGCAATTATGTTTCTGCTTTTTGGTATGCCCTCTGCGCCACAACCGCAGAGGACAGTTATTATTTATTAATTATGCACCTGTTGTAGATGCAGCAGCATCATCTGCTGTGAAGGTAAGTGTTGCTTTAACAGATCCCAGCATATTAAGATTGTTTGTTCTAATATTTGCAACTGCACCATCGTAATATACATATACATCAATCTGCTTAGAATCAGCATTACCATCTGTTTTACCAATTGTAACATTTTCAGCAGTCAGGAAAGCTCCAGTTACGGTTTCGCCGTTTGCAGTTCTGGATGAAGAAGCTGTTAATCCAGCAATTGCTACTGGGCTTGTTTCGCCCTCTTTTGTATATGTTGTTATAAGAGCACCATCTTTATCATAAATGGCTACTTCCTCTCCACAAACAACCATAAGACGAAGAGCATTTTCTAATTCACCATCTACTTCACCATTGGTTCCAGTAACTTTTGTCTGTGTTGCAGAAACACCGCTTACACGCAGGTTTTTAAACTGACCCTTTGTTGTACCGTTTGTGCCAACATAAAAAGTTTCTTTAATGTAATAATTTGGCAGATCAGCGGTCTGTACAATAAAACGTGTTTTGTCTTTTTCATTAGCTGAAGTTGAGGCTTCTGCGTAAGCAGATTCCCACTGGAAGGCAGAAGCATTATCTTCCGCTTTTACCATCTGTACCGGGAATAATGCCTTATCCTGATTCGGTGTTGCTGTGGCATCTGTTGATGTAGTTGATGTTGTAACAGCACTTCCAGCATTAATTACCAAGAATGGTGCATTAGACTGAGCACTAATACTTGAAGTATTAGCTGTTACATTATTGTTACTTACAAACCAAGCATATGTACTTGATCCGAGCGCTACAGCGGCAACGCATACCATGGCAACAGCTGCTGCCATCTGTTTTTTCAGCGCTTTTACGCTGTTGTTTTTTGTTTCGTTCATATCATTCTCTCCTTCGTACAGTTTTGGGAATTTCCTGCAGTTAGAATTCTTTTTTGTATTTAGATCAAACTCCCACCGGGCCCGGTTAGGAGAGTTTCCCTCTACCGTTTCCGGTGAGGCTTTCAGCTAACCACAAAATCTCTTCCCTGCCACGGGAATTCCCTCTGTAATATATATAATCGGCGGTTGTGGCACCGGTTATAACGTTTTTATTTGTTTCTTCTGGTCTTCCAGGTTACTTCTTTATCTGTGTAATAGCTGTCATTCGGAGCTTCATTACCGGCTGCATTGATCGGCTTGTCTCCGTTAAGGGTATCTTTGATATCCTGTATAAACTTCGACAGAAGACTGGTGTCATCGTCGAAGTCTGTGTCGATGTGCATGCTCATCTCCACACTGCCTCCGATAATAGAGTCTACACATTCCGAATCATCGCCCTCCATCCAGATTACAATGGTATATTTATCGACATTTCCTACAAGGAAGCTATCTTCATTATACTCGCACACGACATCGTCTGACAAGAAATTTGTGCAGTCTTTCTCAGGTTTTCCATCTTTTGCCGGTTCTGCATAGATCATTTTGTCTCCGTTTCGCCATACTGCGATACGGACAGCGTTCTCGGCTCCTTTGGAACAGGAATCCAGAGTGATCCTGGCCTTATAACTCAGATCGATCTTTCCTGCATTTCTGACAAAATATGTATATGCCATATAGTTCTTGCCATTGTGTGCACCTTCATGATCGTCCAGGTCATCTGGAAGATCTTCGATCGAAATATTCGTGGCATCTTTGACCATGGCTGCGGTAAGTCTCGCAGTTGCACCCTTAAAATCACCATTGTCAGCAATGCTGATACCTCTTCTGTACATTTCCAGACGGTCAAGGTTAATCGTGAAGTTACCCATTTTTTCCTGCATAAATGCGGCAGCAAACAAAATACCGACTGTAACAAGCATTGCAAGCAGCGCAAGGCTCAGTTTATCCAGTCGGAGCAGAGCCGCACCAATCTGCCGACGTTTCCTGTGAGGCCGGTACATACTGACGATCTTTTCCGGATCGACATCTCCGCCCTCCTGCTCCATCAGGGCTTCCAGTTCCTCAATTCGGATGATCTGGTCCGTCTTTGATTTTTTCTTTTTGAAAAAATGTCGTTTGTTCTTTTTTTCTGCCTTGTTTTCGAGCTTTTTTATCTTTTTTTCGGTTTTCTTTTTCACAGTTTATACCTTTTCTTTACGTATGCCACGTAATCCTGCATATCCTGACGTTCCTGCTGGTCTGCAAATCTTAACTGGATACCTGCTACGAAGCGGAACGGGCTGCCTTTCGGCATTTCCCTCGTCCAGCAGATGACTCCCACGACTTCTCTGGAAGGCTGTCCTTCGGCTGCCGTTCCAAGTCTTGGAAGGGTGAAGATACAGGACTCTCCTACTTCAAACCAACGGTTCATGTATACCGCAAGACCGTTGTTGGAGATATCCATGGTCTGTCCTTTTTCCTTATCCACTTCTCCCTCGGAATTCAGTTCCCAGGTATCCTGCATATAGGTAATCGGAAGCTCAACTTTCATACGGACATCCATACGTTTGATGAACTGTCTCTGTTCTGCCACACGTCTGACTTTGAGATAATGACGGATTCCTTCTTTTACAACATCATCCACATAGCCCGCAAGGATGTTACTCTCGTCTCCCTCCGTGTATTTAAACAGTAATTTCTGGCTTTCATCCGGCACAAGCCTCTTGCCGTCCACCATTGGGGCAGATACCAGAAATGCTGATTCGTCCAGTGCTTTATTAAATGTGCAGAGCATATTGAACTGAGGCTCCTGCCCTACCGGTACGTCAAATGCAAGCTGCATTTTGGTACCTTTCTTCAGTTGTATACTTCCTGCCATGTTATTTTCCTCCTAATAAATCCTGTTTTATTGTTCTTTATCTGAAGAATTTTCTTTTTCTTTCTGTCTTTTTTCCTGGATCTCACGGATTGCTTCTCTGACCGCTGCCTCTTCCTCATCTTTGGCAATCTTACCTGCCAGTCTGATAGTCCGAACCAGATTACTGATGAGGATCACTGCGAGTGGTATGAGGATCACTGGTATGAAAACAAGCGGATTCGCTACCAGACGTGCGAGTTTTCCAAGTGCCAGGGACGACGCGACTACCTTTCCGATCAGAGCCTCGGAATCGGTTCCGTACTGGTCAGGGATATTGTTCGCATCTCCCTGTGTTGTGTATTTCCATTCCGTTCCATCCTCCTCTATTGCTATGACTCTGTGCGTATTTACAGCACCATCCAGCGCCGGGTCTGCGGAATAAAAGGAAATAACATCTCCAACCTGGATCTGTGACGGATCGGTTTTCTTTACAAGGATCAGGGTGTCTGTATCATAAGAAGGCCGCATACTTCCTGTCGTGATACGAAAGACCGTATACCCTCCAAGATTCGGAGCCTCCCCCTGTTTTGTAAAGACTACCAGGCACAGAACCACGACTGCAGCCGCAATGATCATTACGGAAATAATATTTATCAATGTCAGGAAAAATTTCTTTATCATGAGTTGCTGTCATCCTCGTCTGTGTTTTTGCGGTCACGGCGTTCCTGTAAACGCTTTACAATATAATGGGAAAGGCTGGCAGACTCTGCTTTTTGCAGGGCTTTCTGCATCGCTGCCTCGGCTTCTTCCTGCTTGCGTCTGGCTTCTTCGATCGCTTTGGCTGCCTCGCGCTGTGCTGCGGCAACGGCTGCCCGTGATTCTTTCTTTGATCTCGCTGCCGCGTCTGCTGCTTCTTTTCGGATCCTGTCGATTTCTTCTGATGCAGCTTTCTGTTTCTTTTCTTTTTCTTTGCGGGAGTTTTTTGCATCCTTTTCTGCTTTTTCTGCACGATCCAGTGCTGCTGTCAGCTCCCGTTCTTTCTCTTTTCGCACAGTGTCAAGTATCGTCTGGAGATTCTCGACAGAACGCTTTGCCTCTGCCTGCGCAATCTCTATTGAATTTTTCGCCTCAATATCTACTGCTGCCATCGCAGCTTCTGTTTCCTGGCGGACTTTCTGTTCGTTGTGGAGTTGTTCTTCCAGTTCTGCCCGCTCCTGCTCCATCTGCATTCTGGTCTGCTCCAGGAATTCCATCTGCTGGTTCAGGGAGTCCATCTGAAATTCCAGTTCTGAGAGGGAACGTTCCAGTTCTTCTCTTCGATTCGTTTCTTCTTCCAGTTTCGCCTCTGCATCCAGCTGCGCCTGTGTGACTTCTTCTACAAACACCTGTCGGATCTCAACATCCGGAATGTTTCTGTCCTCTACGATCTGTTCCTTGATCTCTTTGACAAATTTCGGCTTAACAGGTTCCCGCTTCTCTTTGGCAAGCTCTGTCACATTTCTCTGGTCAGATTCCAGAAGACTCTTGAATACGGTGTAATTTGTGATAAAGTTGATGTACATCTGCAGGAGATATTCTTCATCGAACTGTAACGCAGAATCCTGTTCCTCAATGGTATATCCCACTTCATCATAGCTCTCAATGAAGTGCCATAGTTTGTAACAGGTGCGGTAATCCGGATCTTTCATCATAAGGTTGGTTCTCTGGATCGGGCTTCGCACCTTGGCACAGCCGTTCATGATATCGCAGAAAGAACTTGTCCGCAAAGTCCTTGACAGTCTTCGTACACGGTCGATCCTTTTGAAGAGGTCCATATGGTCGGTGTCGTTTTCGACATAGCTCTGACGGTTTTTGATCGTCATTTCTACCCTATAGGAAATTTCTTCGTAAGCATCATCGATCTTACTCTCCATGCTCATGACATTACAGGTTTCATCTCCTGTTGACCAGAAGATTACATCTGTTCGCTTGTCCACAAATGCAAATAGCCGCTGGATCAGATGATATACGAAGCGGTTTTCATACAGATCATAGCTTTCTTCGGTCGTGACATTGAGGATCCTGGTCGGCTGGATCTCTCCTGCTGCATTTTCTGTGATGAACTGCGTATGCTGGCTTAAGTGCCGCACACTGTCAGCCGTAATCTTCTTGGCAAGTGCCACCGGTACTACTTCTTCTGAGGTGGCAATAAAACGACGTGGTTTATCCACAATGTTAAAAATAGCTTCGATTCCTTCCTCTACTACGGTGAGCCATTGCTCATCGATCACTTTGTGGAGAATCCTGTTTTTCTGCTCGAGGGTATTGTCACCTGCCTGAACCATCTCAAACAGATACTGGAAGTACCGGTCATCCTCAAGAGCCTCGCCAACCTGATTCGTATATTTCTCATATAAATCACTGATTGTTGTTTCTGCCATCGTTTTATCCCCTTACTGCGATTAATACAAATTCTGGATTCTTCTCAGATATGACTTGCTGTCTTCCATCTCTGCTTTTCCAAATGTTTTGTCAATGTAGTTGATCAGACCTGTGATCTCATCTCTTACAAAGGTAACGTTCATACTTTCAAATTTCTTGAGTACTTTACGTGCAATGATGTAGTCCATACCGCCAAGTTCTGTGCCACCACAGGCAACATAGACCGGGATAAAGTCGTACATCTGCTTCATAATACGGTTTCCGAAAGAAAGCTTGAACCTGGTAACCAGGTAATTGTCCATCTTCTGCAGCTTCTCCAGGGATTCCTCGCTGATCGGATGTTCTGTTTTTGCTTTCTGGAACAGGTACTGAAGATGCTCTGCTGTGATATCGCAGCGAGGCTGAAGTTCACATTCAAAAGCATCTGCTCTTTCATTCAGCTCAATCGGCATAGCACGGTCATAAACCTTATCCGTGATCGTAAAGGTGGAGTCATCGTTGTTCGCGGTTCCGACAAACCAGGTAGCGGTGCTTACATGGATCTTGCCGCCTTCCATTTTGACAGGATCTCCCTCCCATGCCGTCGGCACAAGGTCAAGTACCCACTCATCCTCGTTCGGCATTTCCAGTACAGAAAGCATCTCTGCAAAATAATACTCGATACGTGCAAGGTTCATCTCGTCGAGTACGATCAGAGTCGGGTCCGGACGATAATTTGCCTCATACAGTGCACGGAGAAATTCTGTCTCATTAAATCTCTTTGAAAATTCGTTAAAATAACCAAGGATCTCTGTACGGTCACGATAGGACGGCTGTACAGATACGATCGTTGCCGGGTTTTCCATATATCGGCTGAAGGAATATGGAAGACTTGTTTTACCGGTACCGGAAATACCTTCGAGGATCAGAAGCTTACTTGCTGCCATACCTGCAACAAATCGCCGGATGATCTCAGGTGTATAATACAGTTTCATCTGGCTTGCGGCAAAAAGTCTGTAGCCCTCTACGAATTCTTCCAGTGTGATATCATTGTTATACTGCGGATACTGGAAAGCTGCATATTTCTGATCGACAAGTGTAAGTTTCGGGAAACGGTGTTCTACGGTTTCTCCCGGGTCAGAAGAAACTACTGCACGTACAACAGGTGCTTTCTTTGGATCGTCAGTTCCCGAGATGATCGCAGCAGCTCCTGCTTTTGCTGCCGCTCCCTGTACAGCCTTGCCTGGATCAGTAACGTTTCCAACACTTGGAATCACATCATCAGTCAGTGCAGAAGCTCCCATATATGGAATTCTCTCTGTGCCTCCCATGGCATTTACCTTGAGGGCAAGGATGCTGTTCTTCTCTTCCATCAGATCCAGCACCTGCTTGTTCAGTCTTCCGATTTCTCTGTACAATGCCGCATTGTCTGATTTGTCAGCCTTTAACTGGTAATTCAGAATCGCCCTGCGGATCAGAAGCAGAATGATCACGATCGGAATTGCCGCAAGAAGGATCATTAGCAGAACCGAAAGAACTTTGCCTACAATGCTCAGCGTCGGGAAGTAAGTTTTGAAAATCACAAAATATTCAAACCAGCCGGTAACGAACACTTTGGCAAAAGCCACCAGCCAGGTTACGATGTTGTAAACGACCTGTGAAAGAACCTCAAATGCAAACTTCAGGAATTCGCTCAAGACTCTGTACCCTCCTCTTTGGTCTGGTCATCGCCGGAATCGCTCTGACCCTGCTGTTTTCTGGCATCTGCAAGTTCTTTTTCTGCTTTGGCACGGATCGCTTCTGCTTCTTCACGCATTTTTCTTGCTTCTTCCAGTGCTGCTTTGGCTGCTTCTGCCTCATTCTGAGCTTCAGAAGGTTCCGGTCTCTGTGCTGCTGCTTTCTGTGCGGCCTCTTCCTGTGCGATTGCTGTTTCTCTGGCAGTCTCTACTGCAACTGCTTTTTTGAGGCGGATAGCGATCATGATCAGATTGTAAACCTGATAGATAAAGAACAAAAGCATCGGAAGTACGATCACGATCAAAAATCCCATGCTGCTGGAAAGGAAATCCATGACTTTTCCTGCCTTTGGCAGATCTCCGACATATTTACCTACAATATCACCATCGGAAATGATATGTGCATCTGCTATACCATTGTTGTTATCACCGAGTGTTGTATAGCTTCTTGCGTCTCCAACTGTATCGATTTTCTGGATACGGTGGGTATTCAGTGCATATTCGTTATCAATGATCGTATGGAAACAAATGATATCGCCTTCTTTGAGGGTGGATGTGTCACATTTTTTGATAAAGATCAGGTCTCCTGCACTGAATGTCGGTGCCATGGAATCTGATTTTACGACAAGCGGGGTATACCCCAGAAGGCTTGATACATTCTGATTGTCTCTTGTTGCTATTGTTGTGAAGGCATACAGCGCGGCTACCAGTATTACCAGCCACAGCAATACGCTGATCACAATTGTTCCCGTTTTCTTTAATACTTTCATAGTTTCTTCTCCCTGGTTATTTTATTTATTTTGATCATCTGTTTTATCCCCGGTAAATCTCAGCCGGATTGAATAATCAGATCCTCTCAGTTCATCTGTACACGCCTCATCAGTTCCTTCCATCCAGATATGGACTGTTACTGCTTTGTCCACTCCTTCTTTCAGAGAAAACATGGCATTGTCTTCGTTTATCTGCATTGTGGAAGCTTCCGGAAGCCCGAATGTCTTTGCTGTACCTTCTGTGCTGCTTGCGCTTCCCATGCCCGGATCGTAATTCCATATCGTTCCGTCTGTGGAAAAAGCAATTCGCATGGATTCCGGCAGTGCTGCATTCTCTGACATGACCAGCGTTCCATCCTCTGCACCGGAGCTGCTGTTGGCACTTGTAAGGTGGACGACCATATCCTTGGCTGCCATAAAATGAAGCGTAAATTCAAGATATGCTCCGCTGGTATTTTCGACTGTTGTGCCATTCTCATAGGAAAAAGTCTCATAATCGGTTGTTGTCACCGGTTCCAGCGGGGTTGTTTCCATGGAAAATCCCTTTTCCTGCTGGATCCTCGCCGCGATCTGCTCAAACGAAAGAGTCTTTACATACTGGTCGATCGTGCTGTGCGGATCAAGATCCATTCTCAGATCGGCATCTGTCACGATATCCAGACTCATGGTCTTTACTTTTGCCCTGTCCGCAATGGAAAACCAGGCTACCGTGGCTGCTGTAACTGCGACCAGCGCCAGCAGAACCAGCAAAACTGATGTATACAGCCTGCTTCGGACTGTTTTGTTGTTTTCTTTTTTGTTCATGCTCATGCCCCTTCCTGGCTAAGCACGCCATAAAATCCAAGCTGCAGGTCTACCGTACTGTACTGTATACTGTTGGAACAGTCCGGGTCGCAGCCTTCCAGATAAAAATAAATATCTACGGTATATATTTTGTTAAGCTGCATTGTCAGAAGCGCATTCTGCGGAACATCTACAGAATCGTCTGAAAAACTGATGGTATATCCATCTGCCGATACAGACGGGTCGGAAGCCGCCCGTACTGTCCCGTTTGTGTATGACAGTACCTGATTGTTCCCAAGTGTCTGCCCGTTAATGACTGTATTGTATGTCTGCTGACCTGATGCATTCTGACTTTCACTCAACTTAAAAATCACTTCTGAAGAATAATTCTCGTCAAATACAAGCCCAAGTCTTGCCGCATTCAGCATCTGACCGGATACTTTCTGTCCCAGAATGCCATCGCTCTGGTCCAGATACAGCTTCATCGTACTTCCATCGTCCATTCCTTCGCCAACCGCACGGATATAAACCCGTCCGTGGTAATAATATTCTTCATTCTGGACTCTTTCGAAAGAAGATGCCATTCCGGAATCTGTAAACGGTGAATAAACAAAGTTCTGAAGGTCATTTGTCGAAACCGGAATCAGATACTCTGCATCAGTCTTATTGACCTGCGTAATGGATGCCGGCTGTGAATCCCGAAAACTGCTGCCTCCTGTGCTGCTGAGCTGCAGTTCCAGATTTTCTTCATCGGTTCTTGCTGTTACAGTGTTGGTCGAAACTGCCCTGTTGGAAGTAAACCATGCATAAGTGAAAAATACCACTACAAACAAAATTAAAATGATTGTTACTGTCAGGAACCATGTCCTGAAACTACGCTTCATGGCTGTTCTCCCTTCTCACTTTCTTCCAGATCAACACCTGCAAAAGCAAGCTGTATCTCAGAATCTCTGTTCTGTACCGGGTTGGAACACTGTTCATCACAGCCCTCCAGATACAGCCAGTATTCTACGGAAGCCACTTCATCTGCATTTAACTGCACCAGAATCTGGCTTCCATCTTTGTATTCATTTTCGGCCTCGCCATTCTCTGCCATATAGGCTGTGATGTCCTGTGCCGGGTCATCTGCATAAGAAGCCTGTCCATTATCAGAAACAGAGGAAACAACTGTTGAGCTTCGTGGAACAGTCAGTACAGACTGTGCACCTGATGTGCTGCCCATTTCATCCAGTCTCCAGATAAAGCTACTGGTTCCCTCATGTGATGTAATTTTCATTCCAAGTCTCATTGCTGCCAGTGCCTGCGCATCGCTTCCAAGGCTCAGTTTCTCTCTGTCAAAATATACCTTACATGGTGCATTCTGGCATTGCAGATAAACCGTTCCATGCACTGCATCCTGATCTACTCTGCTGTCTGCATTGCTGTAAAGTACTGCAATTCCATTCTTGTTCTGAGCAGTCGATCTGTAAAAATGTTCCAGATTTTCTGTTGAAAGTGGTTTCAGTGAATCCGGATTTCCATTCAGAACCAGATCGCAGGTCTTGTCAAAAGGACCGCTCTCACTTGTCGATATCAGTAAAACGGTATCACCCTTACTCACAGTTCCTGCCATTGGAGTAACATTGGTGGAATTGATTCCTGTAAGTGTAAACCAGGCATATGTAGTACCGGTTGCTGCTGCCAGAAGAAGCAGAATCCACAGCACAGCTTTTGAAAATGATTTTTTTAACTGATCAACTTCTGTATTCAAAGCCTTGCCTCCTTATTTTCAGGATTCTTTTACGACTCCTGCAAAAGACACAGAAAGGTTCTTAAGTGTCTGGCTGCAAAGATTTCTGGTACAGTCCTCGTCACAGCCTTCCAGCCAGATATAGAGATCGATCTGTACCGGATCTCCTGCGGAACCATTCTTTCCGGTTGTTGTACATAATTTCAGTGAGCCTGACTTCAGACTGACAGTTCCTGTATTTTTGTCATATGTACAATAAGCCGCTGAGGTATATGGCGTAAAGGAGACGGTTGTTCCGTCTGTTTTGGTGCAGTCCAGTACATCTCCTTCCTTACCTGTTGCTGTATTGTATTCTGCCTCGGGGTTTTTCTTATCGCTGATTGCAAAAATATATTCTGCTTCTGTCGGCTGGTTCCTGCCTGCTTTGTGTACTACAAAACCTGCACGGATCGCGGAAGAAATCGGATTCTTCTCATCGCTATCCTCAAAGCCGATATCCGCAATATAAATATCGGTTGACTCCCCGTTGCTTTTAAGAAAAAGGCTTGTCTTGTAATAATCGGTATATGCACCCTTTCCAAACAGATTTGCCACCAGATTGGACTGGTTCTCGGTTCCATTGGTAAAGCCAAGTACTTTCTGGAAACCGCCGCTGATCCTGTTGGTAGAAACCGGATTCAGCTGTCCGGAAAAGCTGTCCAGGACTGCGGCTGAACCATAGGTGCCATTATATGAATTGCTGATCTGCAGGTTTACGCCTGCGCCTGCTGCCATACGGACTTTTGTTGTATGGCGGCTGGTATTATATATATACCAGGCATATGTTGCTGATGCGGCTGCAAGCAATGCGATAAGCAGCGCAACTGTGCCTGTTCTTAATTTGCCTTTGAGCTGTTTTTTGTCTGATTTATTTACCTGTTCCATAACATTGGAAATTATGGACACCTCCCCTTCTTTCTACATGATAATCCCATTTATACACTATAATAGCACATTGATTTCCATTCAGCAATGCGTCAAGGCTACAGATTTTCGCATTTGTAGCGACAAAATTGAAAATTTTATTTGTTTTCCCGTATAAGAGAAAGAAAGACCTGGGTTCCACTGCTGAACAGAACTCAGGTCTTTCTTTATTTTTTATTTGATTAATTAACTATTACTTTACATCTGACAGATTTTCTGCCGGATGTAACGGTGATTGTTGCTGTGCCTTTACTTCTGGCAGTGATCTGTCCTTTACTGTTTACAATGGCTATTTTGGTATTACTGGATTTATAAGTAATTTTTTCTCCGCTGGTCAGTGGCTGAAGGACCGGTTTGAGTGTTGCTTTTTGATTTCTTTTTAGTTTCAGAGAAGTGGCAACGCCTGTGATCTTCGTGGTTTTTACAGTTGTTTTCTGTACTGTCACAGTGATATTCTTCTTCAGTCCGCTTCTCAGTGCTATGGTTATTATGGCCTTTCCACTTCTGGTTCCTGCCTGGATCGTGCAGGTTCCGTTGCTTCTTCCGTAAACTTTTGCAATATTCGTATTGCTGGATTTCCAGGATACGATGGAATCTCCTTTTGCAAGTCCTGAAACTCTCAGAAGTGTTGTTTTCTGTCTGGTTTTCAGGAGAATGCTGCTTATGTTTACTTTTATGGATGGTTTCAGTTTATTTCCGTAATTTCTTGTCTCTGTTTTGCCACAGATGCTGCATTTGTGGGTCTGTTTTGCCGGTGCCAGGGCAGTAGCCGCTGTTGTCGTTTTCCATGTTGTAAATTTATGTGCCACAACCGATACTTCCTGATTCCTGGTTTTTCCGCATACCGTACAGGTAAATGTTTTTGTACCTTTCTTTGTACAGGTGCTTGCTTTTGTGATCTTTCCTTCATCCCAGGTGTGGTCTTTGAGTGGGGTCTCTTTCTGTTCTTTGAGGATCTTTCCACATACGGAGCAGTGGCTTCCTTCTGTCTTTCCTGCTTTTGTACAGGTTGACTCTACAGCTGCGTCCTTGACTTCTTTATGCTCTGACAGTGGGATTTCTTCTGTTTTTGTTGCTCCGCATGCACTGCAGGTGTAGGTTTTTTCTCCTTTCCGGGTGCAGGTTGCTTCTTTTGTGATCTTTCCTTCATCCCAGGTGTGTGTATGTTCAACCTCAAGGGTCTTTGTGGCTCTGCAGACGTAAATTCTGCTCTGACTTGAGGAACTGTAGTACACAGAAATATATTCTCCTGCATCGTCCAGCGTCACACCCGATTTCTTATATATGTGTGTTGCAGAATATACCGACGCATCCGATGCTTCCTTGTCAAATTCCGGTGATTCTGAGGAATCGTATTTCTTTACTGCGGAATAGGTTCCGTCTTCTTTTGCGGTAAGTTTATAGATCTGGCTGGTATCTGTAGAAATATTGGTTCTGTATACCCCCAGTTCGATGTTTTCTCCCTCCTTGACCTTCTGCGGAGAAATATACAGCGTATTATAGGAATCATAGTAATCATCCGAGATTTTGTACGGAACCTTAACTTCATCCAGCAGATGATTTTTGTCGGTTATGTTTTCCGGAAGTCCGGATGGATCTGCAGAGTTTACAAAGCATTTATCTGCTTCATTTATTTCCCATTCTCCTTTTACAGATACTCTGATCTTCTTTCCGGATTCTGCTGTTGCCCATACCTGTTTCGGCAGAATTGCTGCAACTTTTTTGATGCTTTCTATGTTATCCATCGTCTTATAAATAACATATTCTCTGGCATCTGCCGTCACACTCGTCACATAAGATGGCATTTCCTCTGTGATGTCCGCAAATCTGGTTGTATAACTGATCTGTGCCTCTGAACCTGTTGCTGCATCCTGAAGTCCCGTAATCTGCACCCGATAGCTGTCTGTATATCTGGAACCAGAATAATCAGAAGGCTGTACCATGTCGATCTCGACTCCTGATACTCTCAGTTTCCCGTTCTCCTTCGTGCATTCATAGGAATTTCCGGTGTTAAGGTTTGTGATCACTGCGGTTACTTTCGTGAAATCCGCAATTTTCAGTGTGTTTTTGTTTATTCGTACGGACCAGGCACTTGAAGACGGTGACACCAGCCGGGACGGCATATATCCTGGTGCCGGAAACGCACTGAACGGCAGGTCTGAAGTATTTCCAGATGCTACATCTGCTCCGATTGCAATGCCTCCGGAGAATCCGTACTGAACATCTGACAGAGAAGCTTCGATCAATGCATATCTGTGTCCTGTTGTATCCCATGACTGGGATCTGAGAGAATATCCCTCGTTCATCCAGCCTGTGATAGCTCCCTGAGGAGTATATCCTCTCGCAAGAATGTTATGTCTGCACGGAGCGCCTGCATTCCACATCTCGTCACTCATATCAGCCGGCTTGCTGGAATCACTCACCCAATGGCTGAATTCAAAATTACGAACGAGAGCCTGCACCTGAAGAGAATCCGAATGTGTGGAACTATTCTTCAGTGAATTCAGACCTGACAGCCAGCGATAGAAATTTGTCATTGCTGTCATCGTTGTATGTGTATCCTGGGTCAGCACTCCTGCCGCATATGGCGCGGAAGTAGAGCACGGTTCCTGATACCATGTGGAACTGTCTGAATTTGAATAAGTTGCTCCGGCATATCTTGTCTTTGCATATTCATCAGCAACCTCTTTTAAGGTTCTGCTTTTGAACGGTTCCATTTCGTCTGCATCGTATACGATTGTGTCCCCGGAAGAAAAAAGTTCTCCTACGCCATCTGAAAATAAGCTTTCTTCTTCACTGACAGGTGATTCTTCGGTTTCTGTATTTGTTTCCTCCTCGCCCGCTTCTGTGTCCTCTTCGGTCACTTCCACCTGTTCTTCATCATCTTCGGTTTCTGAGATTTCTGATTCTCCATCCCAGGCCACATCCGCTTCAGGAGTTTCTGATTCATCCGCTTCATCCATCTGCGTAAATTCATCTTCCCAGGTTACATCTTCTGCATAAACAACAATTCCTGCCTGTGATACAGTCAATGTAACTGCCAGCAAAATCCCTATTATTTTTTTCTTCATTTTCACCCCTCCTGATGTTCTTTTTATCATTTTATCGTATTTTTTTATTTTCGACAACTTTCACAATTCCGATTTTTCACATTTGTAAAAATTTACGATAAACTTTTACATAAAAAGTATCCAACCAAAAAGTTTCTGATTGAGTGCCTGCCATTATACCTGGATAAATTTTCAGTTTCGTTTCATGAAATGATAAATTATAACTCCGACTGCTGCAAGTACCGCAATTCCAGCAATCCAGAGGAGGGGATTCTGGCTTTTGGAAGATTTGCTGGTGGTTACAGTCTGGCCTGAAGTCTGAATATCGTCCTTCTCTGGCTGTCCGGTGGTCTCTGAATCTGGTGCATCGGTCGACTCTGGGCTCTCTGTCGATGCCGGTGTATTTGTTGGCTCCGGAGTTTCCGTCGGTGCTGATGTCTCTGTCGGTACCGGTGTGTCGGTTGCCTCTGGTATATCAGTCACTTCCTGTGCTTCCGTTGGTGTAACTGAATCTGCTGCTCCTGTTACGGACGGTACTGCTGTCACCTGTGGATTCTCTGTCGTTGAAGGTGCTGTCGATGGTGTGGCAGTATTTTCGGAAATTGCTGCCGCTGTGCCGGAATTTTCCGGTACCGGTGTCATATCCAGCAATTCTGTCCCGTCAGAGTTCTCATAAGTACCATGTTCCTTCGCCCATTCTTCTGTCTTCTCAAGATCTACCCAGCCTTCCTGGTCGTCGATCGTTGTAACACCCCAGTGACTTCCATCGACAAGTTCTGCATCCTCTGTGATATGAAAAGTCTCTCCATTCTGGATATCACGAACTCCTGGAACTTCACCGTATTTGATTCCCGGACCCTGATAGAGTTTCTGACTTCCGTCCTCAGAGTAAGCTTTGACATCGTAATCTGCATTGTAATCCACATTGTCACTTCCTGCGATATACAGTTCGGAATCTATTGCTTCCTTGCGGGACTGTGCCGGCTTACAGTCATCGAGCGGCACGTATCCATGCATGCCATGGTATTCTGTATAGCCCCAGGTTCTGTTATTCTCCTTATCCTCTGTCTCGCCCTCGATATGTAAGGCTGTACCGTTCGGGATCTGACTGTCATTCAGCTTCGAAGAACTCAGATCCGGCAGAGAATATATGTCGATCCCTCCCGCTTTAGATTCTACGATCATGTAATAATCTGTCGTATAATCAGGATTTTGCTTCTCCTGCTGTACATCTGCCATAACATTTACGCTCATCAGGAATCCCATCAGAACGACCAGAAAACTCTTTATTATCTTTTTCATTTTATCTTCTCCTGTATGGTTTGGCTTTATCCACAAATTCTGTTTCTATCATACCATAGTGAAGCTCTAATGATAATCCTTTTTATCATAAAAAATGGGAATTTTTTCGACTTTTACAGGAAACTCTGTGGATAAAAAGGGACATCCCCGAAGAAATCCTCGGGGATGTCGTTTAATCATGGCATTTGATTAAAATCAGTTTAACAGTTTAATTTATTTATACAGAGGTCCGTAGTTCTTGCAAGCACGGAAGTCTGCACCTTCTTTATCCATTCCGAATGCATTCCATGCTGCCGGACGATAGATATCTTTTTCCGGAACGTTGTGCATGGATACCGGAATACGAAGCATTGAGCACATTGTGATCAGGTCAGCTCCGATATGTCCATAGGAGATAGCACCGTGGTTAGCTCCCCAGTTATTCATTACATCATAAGCTGTCTTGAACGGTCCTTCTTTGCCATCGCATCTTGGTGCGAACCATGTACATGGCCATGTGTAGTCTGTACGTTTCCAAAGTTTGTCAGATACTT
>OGCN01002570.1_pt1 | contig 19322 bp, 17 predicted proteins | sample 1570181 | NCBI WGS metagenome assembly OGCN01 (sample SAMEA4370584, study PRJEB24528) | human gut metagenome | reverse complement strand
CCACATGCCCACCAAATACGGGGACTACACCGCCTATGGCTATGTGAACCGCCTGAACGGCGAGCACCACGTGGCCCTGGTGAAAGGCGACATCGGAGACGGCGTCGATGTGCTGGTGCGCGTTCATTCCGAGTGCCTCACCGGCGATGCCTTCGGCAGCCTGCGCTGCGATTGCGGCCAGCAGCTGGCTGCAGCGATGGCCCAGGTGGAAGCCGAGGGGCGCGGGGTGGTGCTGTACATGCGCCAGGAAGGGCGCGGCATCGGGCTTGTGAACAAGCTGCGCGCCTACGAGCTGCAAGATGCCGGCATGGATACCCTGGAGGCCAACCTGGCCCTGGGCTTCGCAGGCGACCTGCGAGAATACTACATCGGCGCCCAAATTCTGCACGAGCTGGGCGTAAAGACCATGCGACTGCTTACGAACAACCCCGACAAAGTGTACCAATTGGGCGATTTCGGGCTGCAGATCACCGAACGCGTGCCCATCCAAATGCCTTTGACCAGCCACGATGAGTTCTATCTGCGCACCAAGCAGGAGAAGATGGGGCATTTGCTGTACTTCGATGAGGAGCGCCAGGCGTCCTAGCGCCTGTACAACTCGACTAAGGAAACCAACGTTTGGGAAAGGATCATCATGACGGTATTCGAAGGGAAGCTGGTATCGGAGAACATCAAGGTCGGCATCGTGGCCTCCCGCTTCAACGAGTTCATCACATCCAAGCTGATCGGGGGCGCCATGGACGGCCTTTTGCGCCACAACGTGCGCGAGCAGGACGTCGACATCGCCTGGGTGCCCGGCGCTTTCGAAGCGCCGCTTGCCGCGCAGAAGATGGCGCAATCGGGCCACTATGACGCCGTCATCTGCCTGGGCGCCGTCATCCGCGGCGCCACGAGCCACTACGACCTGGTCTGCAACGAGGCCGCCAAGGGCATCGCCCACGTATCGCTGGAAAGCGGGGTGCCCGTTATGTTCGGCATCGTGACCACCGACACGATCGAGCAGGCAATCGAGCGTGCGGGCACCAAGGCGGGCAACAAAGGATTCGACTGCGCCACGTCGGCCATCGAGATGGTCAACCTTCTGCGGGAAATCGAAGGCTAGGGGCCCATGGGCGGCACGGTATTTTTCGACTACGATGGCACGCTCCACGATTCCATGCATCTGTACGGCCCGGCGTTTCGCCGCGCCTATGCTGCCTTGGTAACCGATGGCTGGGCCGCCCCGCGTACGTTCTCCGATGAGGAGATCGCCTCGTGGCTCGGATACTCCCCTGCCGCCATGTGGGCCTCCTTCATGCCCGAGCTGCCCGAAGCGATTTGGCAGCGCGCATCGGCCACCATCGGAGAGGAGATGCGCCGCTTGCTCGCGGCGGACGCAGGGCGCCTGTACCCCGGCGCGAAGGCCATGCTGGAATCCCTGCGCGAGGAGGGATACACGCTCGTGTTCCTCTCAAATTGCAGCGGCTCCTACCGCGACGAGCACCTTGCCGCATTCGGCCTCGGCGGCCTGTTCACCGGCGCCTGGTGCGCCGAAGACTTCGAAGGGCTGGAGAAGTGGCAGATCTACCGGCAGATTTGCGCACGTTACCCGAAGCCCCACCTCATGGTCGGCGACCGGCACCACGATCAGGAGGTGGCCGTGCGCGGAAACATTCCCTTTGTCGGGTGCACCTACGGATTCGGAACGGCAGACGAGCTCAGCCGGGCGGACGTCCTGGTGAGCACGGCCCCCGAGATCGCAGGGGCCGTGCGGGCACTTACCGGGAAGCCGCGCGGGCACCCCTAGCCCTGGCCCTATCCCTCGTCCACCTTCGCGAGCAGCTCCTCGCGGCCGTTCACACCGAGCTTCTTGTAGATGCTCTTCACGTGGGTGCGCACGGTGGACTCGGAGATGACGAGCGTAGCGGCCACAAAGGCGATGCCGTGGCCGCGCCCCAGATACCCTAAAATCTCGCGCTCCCGCGGCGTGAGGCCGGCCTCGTCGGCCAAGGCCTCGCAGCGCGCCTGCACGCTTTGGGCCTGCGCGTCGGCCCCCGCGCCGGCATCCCGCGCGCCCAGCCCGTCGTCGGCCGCGCGCTCCCCCGCGCCCGCGCGCCAAAAGCCCCAGAGCGCCGCCGCGATGACGCCCACGAAGTAGAACGTGCTCACCACCAAGAGCGCCGGGCCGCCGCCCTCTTCCTGGAAGGGGGCGGTGGGCGCGCACCCCAGGCCCAGAAGCGAGAACAGCGCGAAGGCCGCCACCGCCGTGCCGAACACCGAGCCGGCCGAGAACTCCCGGGCATGAGCCACGGCCGCCAGGCTCGCCAGGGCGAGGATGGCCACGGCCCCGTAGAACACGTAGGTGAGCCACGCGGCGAAGAACATCGGCATCGTGGCGCCGGGGAAGCTGTTCAGCACGATGAGCACCAAGGCGAACGCCGGCACGAGCATCCGGTAGATGAGCGTGGTGAGCGGCCGGCTCGTGCGCAGAAGGCAGATGGGCAGCGCCACCACGGCCCCCAGCGCGCAGCCGAGCAGCTCCATGTTCACCACGTCGAACAGGATGAACTTCCGCGCCCCCATCATGAAGGCGAACACCATGAGGCCCGCCAGCGGCATGCCGGACACCGAGGCCAAAGACGCCAGCCGCGCCCGGCGCGTGGGGGCCGAAGATTCCGCCGCCTCCTGCACGGACGATGCCGCACCGGCCGCCTTGGCCCCGCCGCCCAGATCCCCCGGGCGCGCGCCGCCCCGCGGGCGCTTCCACGCCGCCAGGCAGGGCACGGGGAAGCTCGCCAGCACCAGCACCACGAACACGATGAGCCCCACGCCGAAGGTGGTGGAGGACAGCAGAAGCCCCACGAGCGCCGCGCAGCCCACGGAAAGGGCGCACCACAAAAGCGCCTGGCGCAGGTCGTAGGCGGCCATGTAGCTGCCCCACAGCACCGCCAGCTCCACGGTGCCCGCCGCCAACAGAAAACCCGAAAGAGCCCCCACAGCCCCCGTGCCCACGCCCGGCAGCGCCGCCGCGGCTATGAGCAGGCCGTAGCCCGTAAGATAAGCGGCCACGCCGGCCACCACCCAGCCGCGGCCCAAGAGCCTCTCGGGGCAGCGCCGCCCCGAGGCCAGCGCGGCGAGCGTGCCCAATACGAGTGTGGAGAAAAGCATCGTGTTCGCGAAGGGCGCCATGAACGTGGGCACGTCGAAGACGCCGGTCTCGAAGAGCAGATGGTTCGGCGAGTAGATGGGAATGGTGGCCAGAAACGCTATGAGCGTGAGCGCCTCGAGCCTGAAGTATTTGGAAAGCGGCAACCTGTACCCTCCCTGGCTTGTCGCGGCTTCGTCGGGCACCAGTATAGCGAAACTTTTCGAAGTTGCCACGGCGTTACCGAGCCGTCATTCTGGCCCTGTGGCGCTGACCTGCGGTTTATTTCCATCTCCCCCATTTCCGCGAGGGCGCTTTCCGGGAAATCCCCCAAGCTGACGATTCCTCGCGGGCCGCTCGCGGTGCCATCATGGGCCCCGGCACCGCACCAAGGCGAGCGACGAGAAGGCCGGGGAGTCGCCCCGAGCGCCCCGCCGGCCGCACCGCCGAGCTTCGGTGCACGCCGACCGATACGCCCCGATACCAAGGGAGGATATGGGAACTATGGAGAAGACAACCAAGGGCATGTCCCGCCGCTCGTTCATCGGCATGGGCGCCGTGGCCGCCATGGCCGCCGGAGCCGCCGGGCTCGCCGGCTGCGCGCCGGCAGGCGGCGACAGCACCGCCAAGACCGAAGACGGCGGCCACATCGAGAGCGCGGGCAGCTCCGCGCCCAGCGATGTGCACATCCACAACGTCACCGACACCAGCTGGATGACCCCGCCGGCCGAGGTGACCGACTTCGCCAAGGAATGGGACTGCGAGGCAGTGGTCTGCGGCCACGGCTTCGCCGGCATCACCGCCTGCCGCGAGCTGGCCGAGCAGGGCAAGAAGGTCATCCTCATCGAGAAGCAGCCCGAGGACTCCTACCAGGCCGTGGGCAACGAGTTCGCCTCGCTGAACGCCAAGATCCTCCAGGAGCGCGGCGTGCCGCACATCGATCCGGTGGAGTTCTACCAGAACTTCATGAAGATCACCTCCAACATGCCCAACCCCTCGCTGGTCATGAAGTTCGCCCAGAACTCCGAGGAGAACTCCAACTGGTACCTCGATCGTTTGACCGAGGAGGACTTCGCCACCATGACCACGGCGTTCTTCCCGCCCACCGAGCACCAGATGGGCGAGCTGTCGGGCATCAAGTTCTGGCCGAGCGTGTGCTCGTTCTACGGCGAGTGCAACCAGACGAAGATCCAGATGTACAACCAGGCCGCGGCCGAGGAGGCCGGCGCCGAGTTCCACTTCGCCACCACCGCCGAGTACATCATCATGCAGGACGGTGCCGTGGCGGGTCTTGTGGCCTCTGACGCGGACGGCTACATCAAGATCAACTGCAAAGCCGTGGTCTGCGCCTGCGGCGGCATGGGCGGCAACCCCGAGATGATGACCTACTTCATGCCCGACATGGCCCAGGCCCTCACCGGCGAAGATGCGCTCACCTCCATGTCCGCCAACGACGGCCGCGGCGTGCAAATGGCCTACTGGGCCGGTGCGCACCTGGAAACCACGCCGGTAGCCGGCATGAACATGAAGGGCCTCGCCGTACCTGGCAAGATGAACTGCCTGCCCCAGGCCGTGTGGATCGACGAGAACGGCCGCCGCTTCGCCAACGAGTACTACCCCACGAGCGAGCAGCGCGGGTACCAGACCGTGTTCATGAGCCGCAAGACGAAGTACGCCGTGGTGGACAACAACTTCACCGAGTACCGCCAGTACACCCTGCCCCAGCACGCCGGCTTCACCGCCAATGAGGAGAACATCGCCTCCCTGCGCGACTCGCTCGACAAGGCCTACGCGAAGTTCAAGGGCACCTACGAGGAACCGGAGCAGGAAGAGGGCCAGGGCGGCCCGGGCGGTGGCGGCCCCATGACCCAGGTGGAGTGGATCGCCGACGACACCCTGGAGGGCCTGGCCGGCCAGATGGGGCTTTCCGGCGACGCCGCCACGGAGTTCGTCGCCCAGATCGAGCGATGGAACGGCTACTGCGAGGCCGGCGTCGACGAGGAGTTCGGCCGTGCCGCCGAGGTGCTCTTCCCGGTGAAGGACGGCCCCTTCTACGCCTGCACCTTCGATCCGGTGCTCGGCGAGACCATGGTCACCATGGGCGGCATCATCACCGACGGCGAGCAGAACGCCGTGGATGCGAACTACGAGCCCATTCCCGGCCTGTACATGGCCGGCAACGACTGCGGCCGCCGTTTCGGCACCGAGTACGTGACCCCCATCCCCGGCTGCTCGCTGGCCTTCGCCCTGGTGCTCGGCCGCGAGTGCGGCAAGTCCGTGGCGAAATTCCTCGGCTAGAAACGGCAGAGACGGGTGCCGCCGCTGGCCGCGCCCGTCTCACCCGAAATGCCTTTCCCGCTGCGGGGTCCGCCCTCACGGCTCCCGCAGATCATCGACAAAGCCCCCGGCCGTCCCTCCCCGGCCGGGGGCTTTCCTGTCGCAACCTCTCCAAACTGCGGAAATCTACTCCTCCCGCAGCCAGAGGCCCGCCTTGCCGCCGTCCTTCTTCAGCAGGCGCACATCGGAAATTTCCATGCCGCGGTCCACGGCCTTGCACATATCGTACACGGTCAGGCACGTCACGGAAGCCGCCGTGAGCGCCTCCATCTCGATGCCGGTCTTGCCCGTGACGCCGCACGTCGTAGTCACGTGAATACCCACGCGCCCGTCTTCCCGCTCGCCCTCGCGCACGGGCGCGCACTCCACCTTGGCCTTGGTGATGTTCAGCGGGTGGCACATGGGGATAAGCTCGCTCGTTTTCTTCGCGGCCATCACTCCGGCCACCCGGGCGCAGGCGAGCACATCGCCCTTGGCCGCCTTGCCCTCCACGATGAGGGCCAACGTCTCCGGCTTCATGGAGATGAAGCCCTCGGCCACGGCCACGCGCTCGGTGTCGGCCTTCTGCGATACGTCCACCATCCGCACGTCGCCGTTCTCGTCGATATGGGTCAGCTGCTCGGTCATTGCAATTCCTTTCTAGCAGGTTCGGAAGGCATTCTTGGAAGAGGAGGGTTCGCGCTCGGGGCGAGGGTCCGCGCGGAGTTCCGCAGCGACTGGAACAGCCCAGTGGGCTGTTCCACCAAGCGAGGACTGTCTGAGCACGGCGCCCTTGCCCCGAGCGCGAACCCGGACAACCCGGAAGAAAGCTAGCCGCCGATCTGGCTCATCTTGCGGTCGGTGCCCACTTTGTCGTGGTGGTCATCGGGCTTGGCGCCCAAGGCCGTCAGCAGCACATCGCGCACCGCCGCGTCGTCGCCCTCGCGCAGGGCGGTGCGCACGTCGTACTCCGTATCGGAAAACAGGCACGGCCGCACCTTGCCGTCGGCGGTCACGCGCAGGCGGTTGCACTCGCTGCAGAAGTGGCGCGACAGCGGGCTGATGAAGCCCACGGTTCCCAACGCGTCGGGAAACTCGAAATAGCGAGCCGGGCCCCAGCCCAAAGGTTTGGTCGCCCCTGCCGGGCGCAGCTCGGGCAGCCCCGCCGCACGGGCGCGTTCGTTGATGATGTCGAACAGCTCCTCGGAGGGGATGACATCCTCCTTGCCCCAGCCGGTGCCGGCGTCCTCGCTCGTATCGCCCACGGGCATGTACTCGATGAAGCGCACGTGCAGCGGCCGATCGATGGAGAGCTTCGCGAACTCCAAAAAGTCCTGGTCAAGGCTGCGCACGGCCACGGCGTTCACCTTCACGGGATTGAGCCCTGCGGCGAGCGCCGCGTCGATGCCGGCGAGGGTGTCCTCCAAACGGCCCGTGCGCGTGATCTCGTGGAACTGCACCGGATCCAGGGTGTCAAGCGAGATGTTGACCCGCGAAAGCCCCGCTGCCTTCAAATCGCCGATCATGCGGGGCAGAAGAACCCCGTTGGTGGTCATGGAGACGTTCTCGATGCCCTCGATGCCGGTGATGGCGTCCACCAGCTCAACCACGCCCTTGCGCACCAACGGCTCGCCGCCCGTGAGGCGAACCGAGCGGATGCCGAGCCCGGCGGCCACGGCCACCAGCCGCTCGATCTCCTCGATGCGCAGGATCTCGTCATGGGACATCGCGCACACGCCCTCCTCGGGCATGCAGTAGACGCAGCGGAAATTGCAGCGATCCGTCAGCGATATGCGCAGATAATCGATAGTACGACCGTGTGAGTCTTTCAAAGTCACCCCTCGCAACGTGTTTTGACTGCTTATTATATCGAACTCGAAATAAACCGCAATCCGCATCGAGGAGCGCCGCGAGATATCCTACCCCTCGGCCGCCGTGACGTCATCCACCATGGCAATCAGCTCCTGCTGGGAATGAACGCCCAGCTTGCCGTAGACGTTGCGCGTATGGGTGCGCACCGTGTTCCAGGAGATGCTGAGCTTGCTCGCCGTGGTGGACGAGTTGTAGCCCATGGCCAGACAGCGCAGCACGTCGGTCTCCCGGGGAGAGAGCTGGTAGTCTGCGGCCAAAGCCTCGATCGCCAGACCGAAGCGTCCCTTGCGCACCGGCTCGTCCTCGCGGGCCGGCCCCTCGCTCTCGGCGGCAAGATCCCTCATCAGCAGCTCGTCAAGCGAGGGGGCGCCCTCCTCCCCCGGCGCGAGCAATCGGTCGAACTCGCGCTCGGAGAAGATGAGAAAGGCGCAAGCGAGCACGATGAGCGCCATGATCATATAGGCGAAGGCTTCGCCGACGGCGCCGAACAGCGTCCCTAAAAGCTGCGCTCCGAAGAGCCAGCCGATGCCGTTGCCAAGCTGGTAGGCGCCGTAGCCGTAGCCGAACACGATGACCGCGGAGGTGCGCCGCTGGAAGACGATGAAGGCGAGAATGCACCACAGGAACAGCTCGAACACGACGCTGGACAGCGACACCACCTGGGCGAGCATGTATGCAGCACCGTTACCAAGGGCAGGCAGGCGACAAGCGCCACGGAGGCCACCATCACCACCGAGTACAGCTTCCCGAAGTTGAGTCGATCCCCCTCGATGCCCACGGCCACCACCGCCAAAACCAACGCCAGAAGCATGCGCGCGAGCATGACGAGACGCGACCCGGACAGCGTCGTCTCGATGGAGGAGACCGCCACCGTGGATGCGTACACCGAGGACACAATACAGGAGAACACGAAGACGACGGCCAAAAGTTTCCAGAACGATTTCGGCAGCGACCGGCGCGAATGGTCACGCGCGAGCGTGGGCGTCGGCTGCTCGATATGACGGGAGAACGATGCCAAGACGCCGGCCACCAAGGGCAGCAGCACGAACGAAGCCATGCCCGCCAAGCTGGGACCGCCGGGAACCGGCGCCCAGGCGGGCGACCCAAGCACAATGAAAAAGGAGGCTCCCACGACGAACTGGGAATAGGCCACGTACAGGATGACCTGGCGCGGCGGCAGCGCACCGTAGAGCTGCCCGCAACGCAGGGCGATCGCTCCGAGCCCCACGCCGAGAAGTATGCCGCCGATGAGGAAAAGCGATCGAATGACGGGATAGGGCAGCATCGGCGTCAAATAATAGGGCCCGATGAGTATGACGATGAGAGCGCCGAGCGAGGAGACCGCCCCCGCCCAAAGGCACGCCGTCGGGCGCTCGAGCCACGAGCGCACCCGGGGCACTGCGAACGTGGACAACAGCATGAGGCCGCCGGCCGACAGGCTCATGGTCACCGTCAGCACCGAAAGGTTTCCGCCGTTGGTCTCGCTATCAGACAGCCACGCCGTTCCCGAGCTCGCTATATAGACCGAAGCTAGCAGGGCCCCCAAGGCCATGTACGGCAATGCCGGCCACGCGCGCACGAGCTTCGCCATGAAGTTTTTCGTCTCGGCCATCACTGCCCTCCCTAGCGCAAGGAGCGCCCGGCGACAGCCGAGCGCTCCTCGATGTGATCCGATGGGCCTACGATACCATTTCCGGTTCGTCGGAGATGGCGGGAGTCAGGTCGTTGGATGCGGACACGGCATCCTCGGCGCGCTTGTCCGCCAAGGCGCGGCCCACCCGACAGAGGGCGTAGCCGACGAACACCACCGAGTACACGGCCACCGAGGCCTGGGCGGCGAGGCCGCCGTGCAGGGCCGAGGGCAAAAGCATCAGCAGCAGGTGCACGTACACCAGCCCGAAGAACGGGTAGGCCAGCTTCTGCACCTTCTTCCACGAGGCCGTGGACATCTGCCGCTTCACGAAGGCGAAGGACGTCACGCCGAGCACGACGAGCAGCACGAGCAGCACGACCGCCAAAACGAAGGCGCCCATGACGTTGCCCCCGATCTCGCCGCCGCCGAGAAGGCGCGGCAGGTAGCTCTCCAGATACACGGCCATGTGCCCGAGCGAGAGGAACCACGCCACGATGGACAGCTCGCTGCGCACGGGCTTCAGCCAGTGATAGGCGCGGCCGCCCCGGTTCAGGCATCCGATGAACATGACAACCACGAACAGGGCCAGCGACAGCTCGCACTTCTGGATGAGCACGAACAGCGGGCTCCAAATGGCGCGCGGCAGGCCGAAGAACACGCCGTACACGTAGACGACGTCGATGGCGATGGCGGCGGCGTAGAACGCGACCGGGAGCGCCTTCAGGGGATTGCGCAGGGCGAAGCAGCCGACGATGGTGACTGCAAGGATGATCGCGAAGTCCATGTTACCTCTCCTCTCGCGCCTCGAGGCGCTGCTCGAGCTCGACGGCGATAGCATCCAGAAGCTCGGCGTCCTCGAGGAAGAAGCCCTTGGAGATCTTCAAGACGCCCCGGTAGAAGCGCGTCTCCAAAAGCAGAAGCGCCAGATCCTGGAACGTGTCGAACCACGAGAGGATGTGGTCGGTGAGAAACGCGCGGGACGTGCGCACCTGGCGCAGGGCCTCCGCGTCCTCGCCAGCCTCAAGAGCGGCAATGATGCGATCCGAGAGCACCACGAGGAACTCGCACATGAACGACAGGTGATCGTGGGGGAAGTCGTAGCCCTCGGCCTTGGCCACGGAGTTGGCCTTGTACAGCTGGAAGACCTCGTGGTAGGCGTCCTGGAACATAAGCCCCTCTTCGCTCGTGTGCACGCTCTCGTAGGGCACCGCGTAGCGGCCCTTCCACGAGGAGGTTCCGGCGAAGGCGGAAGTGAAGTCCACGGCCAGCGCCTGGCGCGTGCCGGAGTTCCGCTTGCGCAAATATCGCGTGATATCGTTCACCCCGTCGGCGAACAGCTCGTTCACATCGGCGTATTCCGACCAGTCCATCTCGGCGATGTTATCGATCTGCTCGGCCGTCAGCGGCCGGAAATAGATGGCCGCCAAAAGATCGTAGAATGCCGCGCGACCCTTGAGGGCCGCGATCATGTCCTCGGTCACCACAGCCTCATCTGCCGCGGCGACGCTCATCTCATCTACCATGTATCCCCTCTCCTCTCAGACTCGCCCGTCCTCGTTGGGCACAAACCGCGTAGCGCCAGAGCGCTCCGCAGGACAGGAACTGCGACCTCGAAAAAGCGGCGCACCGGCGCACCAAAGCAGCAGCCCCCGTCCTGCGGGTTCAAACTACGAACCCGCAAGAGCGCCCGACCGCCAAAAGGGAGGGAGCGACGGTCGGGGCAACCGAAAACCGAGGGGTGCACCTACGGGCTGGCGCAAGCGCACCCCTCACGGAAACGTCGTCGCTACTTCTTCTCGTAGCGGGTGACCTCGACGGGCTCCTCCTGCCACTTGGCGGTCTTCTCCGAGAGGATGTAGACCGTCGTGGGATGCAGGTCGGCCGGATCGAACAGGTAGTGCGCGTTCTCGCCGGCGGCGGCCACGACCTTCGCGGCCTCGGAATTCGGATCGTCCAAGTCTCCGAAGGTGCGAGCGCCGCAGCAGCAGTTGTGCACGCAGGCCGGCACCCAGTTCTCGTCGTTTTTGCGCTGGAAGCACAGCGTGCACTTCTCGATGGTGTTGGTTTTCGGGTTCAGCTGGCGCACGCCGTAGGGGCAGCCGGTCAGGCAGCTCTCGCAGCCGATGCAGTCGTCGGCGTTCACGAGCACGATGCCGGTCTCCTCGTCGCGGTAGGAGGCGCCGGTGGGGCACACCTCGATGCAGCCGGGGTTCTCGCACTGCTGGCACTGCATGGGCAGCCAGTACATCTCGATGTCCGGGAAGGTGCCGGTGGGGCCGATGGCGGACACGTGGTTGCGCACCACGCCCAGGTTCATCTGGTTCTCGAGCTTGCAGGCGGCCACGCAGGAGTCGCAGCCCGAGCAACGGTCCAGGTCGATGACAAGCGTATTTTTCATTAGAACACATCCTTCGTCTGGGCTTCAGCGAGCATTTCCTGAGTGGGCATGAAGGGCTCGAACTCCTCGGCCTCCACCCAAATGTTGGCAGGACGCTCGGACTTCTCGATCTTCACCGTGAAGCCGCGGTTGGTGTAGGAGCCGTAGACCTCGTTGAAGGGGGCATCGTTCTTGGTGAGCACGTTGACGTTGCACTCGCGCCAGCCGCCGGTGGGGTTGGCCTGGGAGGCGTCGAAGCACTCGGGGTTCCAGAAACGCTCCATCCACACGGTCTTGGGGTGGACGCCCTCGGTCAGGTAGGCGCGGGCATGCACCTCGCCGCGGCGGCTGGTGACCTTGACCCAGTCCATGTGCTCGATGCCGAGCTCCTTGGCGCTGGCCGGGTTGATGCGGATCTCGGCGCAGGGGAACAGCTCGCGGCTGAAGGGCGCGTGGCGCATGGTGCCGTGGTGGAAGTAGGGCACGCGCCCGCTCGTCAGCACGAAGGGGTACTCGGCGTCGTAGCCCGGCATGCCCTCGTAGGGGGACTCGACCGGCTCGATGGGCACGCAGATGGGGCTGTAGTCCTCGCAGGCCTCCTGGGGCTCCGGATAGCAGTACGGGTACCCGTTGCGAGCCATGCGGATGAGCATCTGGCAGTAGGTCTCCACCTTGCGGGACTCGGTGGCAAAGCCGGAGGGCAGGCCGTCGTCGGCGATCTGCTCGTGCTGGTTGTAGTTCCAATAGTCGGGGGTCACGAACGGCACGTACTCGTCGGTGTTCGCCTGCAGGGTCTCCCAGTCGGGAGCGCCGAGCGTGTCGGCAACGCCCTGCTTGACCTCGGCCTCGGTGGCGCTGCCCAGATAAGCCGTGCCATCGCCCAATTCCAGGCCGTTCGGGATGTGGCCGCCCCACATCTCGCGGCACTTGGCCACCACCTGGGCCGCCGGGATGGAGTGCGACACGGTCTCGCCGATGTGCACGCACTCGTTCTGCAGCCACTGAGTGTCCAGCTGGGTCATGTTCACCATGGGCTCTTCCAGCCACTCGCGCAGCGGGAAGACCAGATCGCACGCCTCGATGTGGAAGGAGGTGAGCATCGGGTACTGGCCGATGATGTAGTCCACCTCGGGGAACACGTCGTACCAGGACTTCGCGTTGCCGAGCATGGCCAGCTTGTTGCCGGACATGTCGAACCACACGCGCGGCTTGAAGGGCTCGCCGGTGGCGATGGCGTTGCGCACCGTGGGGATGTGGGAGTGGCACCAGGCGTAGAGGCCCTTGTGATCCTTCATGCCCAGACGATCCTGCAGAAGCTTGTTCAGGATGCGCTGGGAGTCGGGCATGGCCTCGCCGAGCTGCTTGATGCGCGCCTCGTTCTCGGCATCGGACATGCCGATGACCGCGCCGACGCCGTACATGTCGGAGAACATGCCGCCGAAGCCGTTGTTGTAGGTGACCGGGCGCACCAGCTTGGTCTCACCGGTGTCGGTCATGGTGGCGAAGTAGCCGCCGCCCTTCTGGGTCATGGTGACGCCGGGCTTGTTGATGCGGCCCATGATGGAGTCGAGGCCCATGCAGCCGAGCGGCACCTGGGAGGCGGACTCGGTCATGTCCGACGCCACGCCGTTGGCGATGCCGCCGTTGTTCTCGACGTAGAGCTTGATGGCCTCCTCGATCTTGTCAGCTTGCAGCCAGCACTCCTCGGCCGTCTTCTCGAGCGTCCAGGGATCGGCCTCCTCCTTGTAGATCTGACCGGCGGTCTTGTACTGCTTGCCGTTGAACTCGCCGGCCCAGAAGATCTCGGGATCCACGGCCGAATCGGCGGGAGCGGAGTACTCGAAGGGCGCTACGGCGTTCGTCTTCAGATCGAAGCACACGTAGGCCGGGGTGTTCTCGGGCGTCGTCTGCTGGAAGTCCGGGAACAGCTCTTGGGCGCGCACGGGCAGCTTCGTGTCCGGGTCGATGAGGAACGGCAGGTTCGTCCAGTACTTCGTGAACTCCTCGTCGTAGAGCTTGTTCTCGAAGATGTAGCGGAACCACGAGAGCAGAAGCTTCGTGTCGGTGCCGGGACGTACGGGCAGCCACACGTCGGCCTTCACGGCGTCGGGCGAGAAGTTCGGGTCGACGACCACGGTCTTCACGCCGGCGGCGCGGAGCTCCGCCATGCCGCGGCCGGACTCAGCGGTCTCGGACACGGAGGGCTGGGCGCCCCAGATGACCACGACCTCGGTCTTGTTGTCGTTCACCTTGAAGATCTCCTGGACGGCGTTGTCGGCGATGGACTGGTCGTCGCCGCCGTAGAAGAGCTTCGAGAGGGCCCAACGGGGCAGGTAGCACTGGGCGCAGCCGGGCTCGAAGACGGTCGGGCTACCGAAGGCCATGGGAAGCGTCATGGCCTCCATGAACGAGTAGGAGCCGCCGCCGCCCACGCTGGCGAAGAACGCGTAGTTGCCGTACTGGTCGATAGCGTCCTTGATATGGGTGGCCGCCTCGGTGATGGCCTCGTCCCAGGAGATGACCTCCCACTTGTTCTCGCCGCGCTCGCCGGCCCGGCGCAGGGGGTGCAGGATGCGGCGCGGGCTGTACATGGTGTGCAGCTGGTTGAGGCCCTTGATGCAGAGGCTGCCGCGGGACACCGGGGCCTCCGGATCGCCCTCGAGCCGCACGACCACGCCGTCCTTCAGGTAGGCGATGGCCGGGCACATCTGAATGCAGCCATGGCAGCTCGTGCGCATCTTCGTCAGGCCCTCGGTACTCGAGACGCCCGCCTCGCCGGTGCCGGCGAGCTCCTCTTCCGGCGCAGCTTCCTGCATGCAGCCGGCCATGGAGGCGCCCACCGCAGCGGCCGCGCCCGCGAGAGCGGACACTTTGACGAAGCTGCGACGTGTCAAATTCGTTTTTGACATATTGTCTTCCTCTCCTCTTGCTTACACGTGATTACGCTTGTCCGTTCACCTTCAGATCTTCCAGAAACTCCCTTCCCTCCTCGGTCAACGTCCAACCTTCTTTCCAAACCAGAGCGCCAGCGCGCTCGAGCTTGTCCACAAACACCGACGGCTGCATGGTCTCGACGCGACCGTCGATCACCGTCTGAAGAGCGGGCCTGCCCAAGAGCAGCTCCTCGATCTGCCCGTAGGAGCGCGGTGCCGCCTCGACGAATTCCAAAAGTTCGATGTAGGTATCGGTGCGCTCGGGCACAAGATGGAGCAGATCCACGAGGCGCGCGGACGGTTTGTTGTAATCGACGAACCAGTCGCCCACATCCGTGCTCTTGAACGAGATCTCGGCCACGAGATCGTCGACCTCGTCTTCGGAGAGCCCCTCCTTCTGCTCGGGCGATACGCGGTTGCCGTCCTCGTCGCGCTCGATCATGTCGAGGCCGTAGGAGCGAACGAGGGACATCAGCATATAGAACTGGTTCTGGGTGGCGCGCTCGAACTGGGGGAGCGCCGCGATGAAGTCCTCCGCCTCGCGAAGCGGGCGCTCCTCGGCGCAGAAGGCGAGGGTCTTGTACAGGATCTCGCGGTTCAAGGGATGACGCATCACCGTGCGGTTCAGCTCCGCGAGCTTCTCCTCGAAGGTGAGTTCGGCGGCGTCGGGCAAATCGTCGGCAACAAGCGCGGCAACATCCACCGCCGCCTCGGCGGCTGCCTCCTCGCGCTCCTGGGAATCGTCTCGCGACATTTCGCGGGTTTCAAAATCAGCCATGCATGCTTCGCATCGCAGCGGATGCGACCCTCCCCTCTTACCTATTTGGTTCTCCTCCTTGCCGCTTCGCCTCCTCGCACCAACTATGTCTCGGAGGTCTACGAAGCGGTTCCACGGGGCGGAACTATAGGGGATGGAAGCCGAAAACGACTACCCGCAGACTGCCTGAAATTGGGAAAATGGGCGAAAAAATCTCACGTAGGCTGGGTGAGTGACCCGTTCTACCTGCGCTTTTGCTCGCACTTTTTGATGAATGGAATTACCGACTCACCAGATACACCTTGTCCGGAGGGATGCGCACCCACAGCTTCTCCCCCACCTCCGGCAACGCAACGCCTTCGCGCATGCTCACGCGCCAGAACATGTGCTGGTGCAGGTAGCTCATCTCGTTCGCCTCGAAGGCGACGGCGGCGCCATCCGCGTCGTCGCGATCGAGAAAGCCCAGAAGCGCCATGCGCTCGAAGCGGGCATCGCTCACCCGATCGACGCGAACGCGGTAGCAGTTCTCGCCGGGGCCCTCCGCCCACTCGACATAGAAGGCGCGAAGGCCCAGGCACTTCACGTCTCGCGGCACTTCCTGAGTCGTATGCACGTCAATGCCCCACGGGGGGACGTGCACCGCGTGCGGCCCGGCGTACTCCGCCGCCGGAGCGTTCTTGCAACCCGACAGCTTCAGTCCCGCCATCGACTGCGGCCGATCCACCAGCTCCCGTCCCCGATCCATCTCCACGATGCGCCCGGCGTCTACCACCGCGATGCGGTCGCAGAACCGTAGCGACTCGTCGATGTCGTGGCTGACGTACAAGATCGTTCCCTCAAAAGCTTCAAAAAGGCTCACGAGGTTCTGCTCCAACACTCCCTTCAAATGAGAGTCCAGAGCGCTGAAGGGCTCGTCCAGCATGAGGATGCCCGGGCGGGCCGCCAGCATGCGGGCGAGCGCGACGCGCTGCTGCTGGCCACCGGAGAGCTGGGCCGGATAGCGCTGCCCGAAACCGCGCAGACCGAAACGCTCCAGCTCCTCGGAGATAATGCGCTCCCGCTCCGCCTTCGGCACCTCGCGCCCGATGCCCGCGCCGATGTTGTCCGCCACTGTCAGGTTGGGAAACAACATGTAGTTCTGGAACAGAAGCGCCGTCTTGCGCTGCTGCGGCGTCAGGTTGATCTTCTGCTCGGAATCGAAGAACACCTTGCCGTTCACAACGATTCGGCCCGTATCCGGCGTCTCGATACCCGCGATGCAGCGCAGCGTGAGGCTCTTGCCGCAGCCCGAGGCCCCCAGAAAGCCCAGGGTCTCGTCTCCGGCCGCAAAAGCCACGTCCAGAGTGTAGTCGCCGAAGCTCTTCTTGATGCTCACGTCCAGGCTCATCTAGGCCACCCCCTCTCCCAGAACGTCGGCACTTCCGGCACTGTCCTCCCGAAGGCCCTTCGCGCTCCTCCTTCGGCCGCCGCCCCGCGTGCCGTTTCTCCGCGGCTTGGGCGAGCGCCCCTCGTGGCTGCTCTTCTGGCGATAGCGCGTGGTATGCCGGCTCCATAGGTTGATGAACAAAATGACGAGGAAGCTGAACACCAAAAGCACGATCGTCCAGAACCAGGTGGCCTCGGTGTTGCCGTTCATCCACTCGAAGTAGATGGCGATGGGGATGGTGCGGGTGCTGCCCAGTTGGTTGCCCGCCAGAAACAGCGTGCACCCGAACTCGCCCAAGGCCCGGGCGAAGGCGAGCACCGTGCCCGAGGCGATGGACGACCAGGCCAAGGGCAGCATGAGGCGCATGAAGATGCGCCCGTTGGACCAGCCCAGGGTGCGGGCCGCGTCGAGCATGTTCGGATCCAAGCTCTCGAAGGCGCCTCGGGCGCTGCGGTACATGAGCGGGAAGGCCACCACCACCGCAGCGATGACCGTGGCCTGCCAGCTGAATACGAGCGGGAATCCGATCTCCTGGAAGAAGCGCCCAAAGGCTGTGTTGCGCCCGAGCGCCGACAGCAGAAGGAAGCCGCAGACCGTCGGCGGCAGCACCATGGGAATGGTGAAGACGGTATCGAAGATATCCTGGGCGCGCTTCGAGATGCGCAGCGTGAAATATGCGGCGGCCAGCCCCAGGAAGAACACGAACACAATGGCCACGCCGCAGGTCTTGAGCGTCACCCATAAAGGCGAGTAGTCCATGGTGGCGAGAAACTCCCCCAACTGCTCAAGCGGGCCGCCCTTCTGGGCGATGACGGCGCCCTCCGCCGGCACAAGGCGCCCACTGTCCATCTGCGCCGGCCGCACCTCGCTCTTCACGTCGAAAGCGTCGTCGGGGCCCTCGACGGTCACGTAGAAGCGGTCTTCCGAGATCTCGCGCCCGAAGGTGAAGGTTGCGTCGCCCACGGCGAGCGATGCTCCCTCAGCGCCTTCCACATCGGCAATGAGCACCTTCCATTCCTCTTGACTCGCCAGCGGGTTCACCCCCGTGGAGAAGTTCTCATCCAGGGCCGCCAAGTAGGTCTTTATTTCCTGAACCTGAGAGCTGCCCTCATCCTCGATGCCAAACTCGTCGGCAACGGTTCGGGGAATGAAGAGCACGGCATAGTCGGTCGTATTGACGACGGCCACGCGGTCGGTGGCTGAAAGCCGATAGGTGTAGCCGTAGCTGAGGCCGTCAATGTCGCGCGCGGATCCCGTGCGCGAACATTCGAAGCCTTCCACAGCGAAGTCGCAGCCCTCCATGCGGGCCGCATCGCCGTCAGCGGAGATGTCTATCTCGGCATCTTGGACAGCCTGTTCCGCGTCGTCGGCCCAAGCCGCAGGGGGGCATGCGGCCATCGAGGCCCAGACCAAGATCACAGCTGCGGCCAACCTGAGCGTCAGCGCCCTCAGGTCAATCGCAGATCGTCTCGCTCCGCGCACTTCCCTTGATTCCATAGTCACCGCTCTTCCCGATTCACACTTCCACGACCGCGCCGACCCCCGTGCATCGAACCTTCCTCCGACAACCTCCCAGCGACCCCGCTGCACGGCCACACGCATCACCGCTTTTGCGTCGAAGCGCCGATGCACCAGGCGGGCGGAGCTATGCGCCCCGCCCGCCTGACGAGATGCCTTTTGCAACTCGCACTATTCTACCGCGAACACTTTAGTTCTGGGCGAGCTCGAAGCCCCACTTCTCCCAAATCTGGTTGGCGTCCTCGTCGGTCATGCACCACTCGAGGAAGGCCTGTGCCGCCTCGGCGCTCTTGCTGTCGGTGCATACCGCGCCCGGATAGGTAATGGCCTTGTGGGTGTCGTTGGGAACCACCGAGCAGATGGCGACACCGCCCATGCGGTACACGTCCGAGGTGTAGACCATGGCGATGTCAACCTCGCCGGACTCGGCATACTTGCACACGTCGCCCACCTTGCCGCCGAGGGTCACCTTCGGCTGCAGGGTCGCGGAGAACTCGCCGCCCTTGCCCGTGGCGTCGGCGCCGGTGGCCCCGTCGGGCTCGATGTAGCTGCCGACCGTCGTCAGGGACTGGCAGGCGTAGTTGCCGGCCGGCACGTTCTCGTCACCCACGGCCAGCGTGTACTTGCCGGCGGCGATGTCCTCAAGGCTGATGTCCTGACCTGCCAGGTCACCGCCCTCCTTGGTGACGATGACCAGGTCGTTGTTGAACATGGTCTGGCGGGTGTCCTCCTTGACATAGCCGTTCTCCGCGGCATCGTCCATCGTGCCCTTGGAGGCCGTGATGAGGATGTCAGCGTACTGCCCAGCACCGAGCATCTCGTTCAAGGTGCCAGAGGCCTCGTACTGCGTATCAGCGAAGGTGACGTTGGGATTCTGCTGAGTGTAGAGTTCCTCGGCCTCGGCCATGGCCTTGGTCAGGGAATTGGCGGCGAAAATCTGCAGTTCCACGGCTTCGCCCTCAGGCTTGGTCTCCTCGGGAGCCTGGGTTTCCGCCTGGGGGGCAGCCGGCTTGTCGGCCTTCTGCTCCGTAGTGTCGCCGCCTGAGCAGCCGAAGAGGCCCAGGGCGGCCATAAGAGCCACCGACACGGCACCGAGTTTCCAACTTTTGCGCATTGAGGTCTTCCTCCCTGATAGGTTATACGTCTTCGCGAATAAAGCGTTTTGGATATATTATCCTTATTCTCATATATTCGCAAGCCCTATTATTCTCATCTCCGAATATGGTTCCGAACCCCTCGCGCTCCTCCATGGGAAACATCCGCAGGGGCTGACCTTGGTCAGCCCTCGCGAGAGGGATACCTTCGCACGACAATCATGAACCACCCCTCAAAGGGGTGGTTTGCTCTGGGCCTATAAGGCCGAGGG
>OGCN01002567.1_pt1 | contig 19362 bp, 15 predicted proteins | sample 1570181 | NCBI WGS metagenome assembly OGCN01 (sample SAMEA4370584, study PRJEB24528) | human gut metagenome | reverse complement strand
GAGAGCGTCTTTGACGCCATCGACACCTGGAAGGCTACTATCGACATCTTCGCGAAGATGCTGGACAAGACCGAGTTCCGTATGGATCAGATCGAGAAGCAGCTCAGTAAGGGCTTCCTGAACGCTACGGATATCGCGGAGCATTTCGCAAAGCAGGGCATCCCCTTCCGTGAGGCGCACTCCATCGTAGGTCATATGGTAAAGGCCTGCGAGAACAAGGGCTGCGATTTCGAGGATCTGACCGACGAGGATCTGCAGGCCATCGACAGTCGCGTGACCAAAGAGCTGCTGGGTGATATCAGCATCAAAACCTGCGTAGACGCCCGGGTATCCTTCGGCGGAACCGCTCCGTCCGAGGTACGCCGCCAGATCGAGGTGGGCCGCCAGTGGCTGAACAGCCTGGAGCGCTAAAAGCAGTGAAAACAGAAGAAAAAAATTGGCAGCATAAATAAAAAAATACTTGCATTCTGAATCCCCGTGTGTTATCATACTAGACGTATGATCTCCACGGGGATTCTGCGCCTGTTTTTAAGAAACGGGTTTTGGAAGATTCGTGAGATCGGGAACAAGAAACGCCTTGTTTTTCGGCATTTTTCCACATCAAAACCCAGTTGTGGAAGAGTAAAGAAGAACGAAAGATGTGAAAGGAGGATTTTTACGATGAAAGTAAGATCATCTGTAAAACCCATTTGCGAGAAGTGCAAAATCATCAAAAGAAAAGGTAGTATCAGAGTAATTTGCGAGAATCCGAAGCACAAACAGCGTCAGGGCTAATTCGCGAACTGTGATTCTTGTGGAAAATTATTTTTGTGCGGCTGCACGGGATGCCTTTAAACAGCAGGTATCTTCGTGATTACAAAATAGATTTGACCAGGATTATTCACAATGATATTGCTTAAAACGGAGAAATGCGTATGCAGAGTATCTGAAAGGTCGGGCAGATACCCGGCTGGACGCGCGAACTTGCGTGTCTCATTTAGGAAAGTGTCAGCGGGCACCTATTAAAAAACGCCCGGAACCCAATTCTTTATTTAAATGGAGGAATAATCAAATGGCTCGTATTTCTGGTGTAGACTTACCAAGAGAAAAACGTGTTGAGATTGGTCTGACTTATATCTACGGAATCGGTAGAACAAGTTCCAATCGTATCCTGGCTGCTGCTGGGGTAAACCCGGATACCCGTGTCAGAGATCTGACAGATGAGGATGTTAAGAAAATCAGTGCTGTTATCGATGAAACCCAGACTGTAGAGGGTGATCTGAGAAGACAGATCGCAATGGACATCAAGAGACTTCAGGAGATCGGATGCTACAGAGGCGTTCGTCATAGAAAGAGCCTTCCGGTTCGTGGTCAGAAAACTAAGACCAATGCAAGAACCAGAAAGGGTCCGAAGAAGACTGTTGCTAACAAGAAGAAATAAGTAACCAGATAATCAATAGAAAGTAAAAGAAAGTAGGTTAGTTTAGAAATGGCTAAAGTTACCAAAAAAGTGACAAAAAAGCGTGTTAAGAAAAACGTTGAACGTGGACAGGCACATATCCAGTCATCTTTTAACAATACGATCGTTACCCTGACTGATGCAGAAGGAAACGCTCTGAGCTGGGCAAGTGCTGGTGGTCTTGGATTTAGAGGTTCAAGGAAATCTACTCCGTATGCAGCTCAGATGGCAGCAGAGACTGCAACCAAAGCAGCCCTCATTCATGGACTTAAGACTGTAGATGTATTCGTAAAAGGACCGGGATCAGGACGTGAAGCTGCAATCCGTGCCCTGCAGGCATGCGGTCTTGAAGTTATCAGTATTACCGATGTTACACCGGTACCGCATAACGGATGCCGGCCGCCAAAACGTAGAAGAGTTTAATCAGGAGGGTATGAGAGATGGCAGTAAACAGAACACCTGTGCTTAAAAGATGCCGGTCTTTAGGTCTGGACCCGGTATATTTAGGAATTGATAAAAAATCCAACAGAAATTCTCAGAGAGCTAACAAGAAGATTTCCGAGTACGGACTTCAGCTGAGAGAGAAACAGAAAGCAAAATTCATCTACGGCGTGCTGGAGAAGCCGTTCCGTAATTATTACAAAAAAGCTGATCGTATGAAAGGTATGACTGGTGCAAACCTTATGATCATGCTTGAGACCAGACTGGACAACGTGATCTTCCGTCTTGGATTTGCACGTACCCGTCAGGAAGCTAGACAGATCGTTGACCACAAACATGTACTGGTTAACGGAAAACAGGTAAACATCCCGTCTTATCTTGTAAAAGCCGGAGATACCGTAGAGATCAAAGAAAGCTGCAAGAGCTCTGATCGTTACAAAGCAATCCTTGAGTCCACTGCTGGAAGACTTGTTCCGGAATGGCTTGAGTCTGATCAGGAGAACCTGAAAGGTGTTGTGAAAGAGCTTCCGACCAGAGAGATGATCGACGTACCGGTAAACGAGATGCTTATCGTCGAGCTCTATTCTAAATAATTAGGAACCGGAAATGATATCACCCAACACAGAACAGGAGGGGCTTTTTAGTGGTAGTATTTAATAAACCCAAGATTGAAATTGCAGAGATTTCAGAAGATAAAAAATACGGCAAATTCGTAGTGGAACCATTGGAAAGAGGCTATGGCACAACGCTTGGCAATTCCCTTAGAAGAATTATGCTTTCCTCTTTACCGGGAGCTGCTGTAAGTCAGGTAAAGATTGATGGTGTACTTCACGAATTCAGCTCCATCCCGGGTGTAAAAGAAGATGTGACGGAAATCATCATGAATATCAAGAGTCTCGCAATCAAGAACAACAGCGATTCTGAAGAAGCGAAAGTTGCTTACATTGATTTTGAGGGCGAGGGTGTTGTAACCGCAGCTGATATTCAGTGCGATCCGGATATCGAGATTCTCAATCCGGAAGTGGTGATTGCACATCTGAACGGTGGCGCAGACAGCAAGCTTTACATGGAACTGACCATTACTAAAGGTCGCGGATATGTAAGCTCCGATAAGAACAAGAATGAAGAGCTGCCGATCGGTGTGATTGCAGTAGATTCTATCTATACTCCGGTAGAGCGTGTGAATCTGAAAGTTGAGAATACCCGTGTGGGTCAGATTACCGATTATGATAAACTGACTCTGGACGTATACACCAACGGAACCCTGGCTCCGGACGAGGCTGTCAGCCTGGCAGCGAAAGTTCTGAGCGAGCATTTGAGCCTGTTCATTGATTTATCAGAGAATGCCAAATCTGCAGAGATCATGGTAGAGACTGAGAGCGATGAGAAGGAGAAAGTTCTTGAGATGAATATTGAGGAGCTGTGCAACCGGACATCTGATGACATGATGAAGGTTCGTAACCTTGGTCGTAAGTCCCTGGAGGAAGTCCTTGCAAAACTCAAAGAGCTTGGTCTGGAACTGAACCAGAGCGAGGAATAAGAACTATAAGCTGCCTGCGCCGATAAGTCCAAAGATGCACGGTGCAGGTAGATATCTGTAAGTTGACAGCCAGACCCCTGGACAATAAGTCCGATGATGCGTGTACAGGGGCGCAACGAAAATGGAGGAAATGAAAAATGGCAAAATATAGAAAACTCAGCAGAACTTCTGCACAGAGAAAAGCACTGATCAGAGGACAGGTAACTGCACTTCTGGCAAATGGCAAGATCGTTACTACCGAAGCTAAGGCTAAAGAGATCCGTAAAGTCGCTGAAGGCCTGATCGCTCTTGGTGTAAAAGAGAAAGATAACTTCGAGACCGTTAAAGTTACCGCTAAAGTTGCTCGTAAAGACAAAGACGGTAAGAGAGTAAAAGAAGTAAAAGACGGCAAGAAAGTTACCGTATATGATGAAGTAGAGAAAGAGATCAAAAAAGATCTTCCGTCCAGACTTCATGCAAGAAGAGAAATGATGAAAGTCCTCTACACAGTAAAAGCTGTAGAAGAGGGCAAGAAGAAAGCAAAAGAAGTAGACATGGTTGCTAAGATCTTTGATGAGATCGCACCGAAATATGCTACCCGTAACGGTGGATATACCCGTATCGTAAAGATCGGACAGAGAAAAGGTGACGGAGCAATGGAAGTTCTTCTTGAGCTGGTATAAGTTCATCCGAGTATTTGAGATCCCGCAGAAGCAATTCTGCGGGATTTTTGTTTGCGTGCCTTGCGGCGCACGATTCTAACGTTCTATAACTCTGACGGGAGTATTTTTATATTCTTCTGTCAGAGCAAATCCTTCTCTGAGTCCATCTGTAATGTAGATTTCTTCTGTATCAGTAACAAACACAGCTTCAAAATCATCACTTTGCATCCACAGCTCAGCAGATTTTTCAAGACCCATAATAAAAAGTGAAGTAGAAAGTCCGTCACAGATCATACCATCATCTCCAATAATGGTAACAGAGAGCAGATGACTGTCTGCTGGCCGACCGGTGGCAGGATCCATAATGTGCCAGTACCGCTTTCCTTCCTGCTCAAAATAACGCTCATAGCCTCCGGAAGTCACCACGGACTGATCACTGACAGATACAACCATCATAGGTTTGGTAGTGACAGGATTCTTGATAGCGACTTGCCAGGGAGAGCCATCTGGTTTATTTCCAATAGTCTGTACATTGCCTCCAAGATTTAGAAATGCGGAAGTAATGCCTTCTTTTTTCAGAAGATCAGCCACCTTTTGACCGGCATAACCTTTGGCGACACTGCCCAGATCAATCTCCATTCCAGCAAGAAGTACAACATCTCCAGAGGAAGAATTGTATTGAATCCGGGTATAATCTACAAGAGATAAAAGATTAGAGATAGTGTTGTCGTCTGGTATTTGATATCTTCCGGTAGTAAAACCCCAACTTCGCACAATAGGATAGATAGAGATATCAAGTGCACCATCTGTACGCTGGCACATATTCAATGCTTTCGTCATTAAATCATTGGCATAACCGGTAACTGTACCATAACCGTTCTGATTGATAAGTGCTATTTCGCTGGTGCTCTTCGTCACAGAGAGAGTATCTTCCAGTGTATTGATCAGTTTTTCCGCATCATCTAAAAGAGCAGCATCCCCATAGATTGTAAAGTCCATAAAAGTGTCCATGGCATAGAAAGTCTTTTCCTGCGCATCAGTGGATTTGGCACATCCGGTAAGGGTTGCATATATGGAAAGTGACAATAGGACAGCAATGTATTTTTTCATAAAAGCACCTTTCTGATAAAAAAATTCAAGTGAGTTATTTAGAATGTTATTCTGGTTGACAATTAAATCACAATCTGATATGTTTTGTTCGGTTGGTTATAATAAACTAACATATATTGAAAATGAATATCAAATACTTTGAAATATTCAATAAAATATACTTGTTAGATATAACTCACTGTAGGATTATACCACGGTGAATACCGACTTTCAACAATAAAACAGGGAGGTACATATGAAAAAGATTCATAAAAAAGTGATGGCACTGTTGTTGGCTGCGTTGATGATTACATCTGTGATGGATACCCATGTACAGGCGGAATCCTCGACGGAAGCAAATAACATAAGTGTCGTGAATGATGGAACAGGAGATGCAGAAGAAGTCTCTGATGTTGAGAAAAAAGACATGGAAGAGAATAAAGATGAGACGGAGAAGAAAGAAGAATCCGATGTTGTAAAAGCAGATACGGAAGCAGTAAAAGAGGACGTGGAAGGGTCGGCAGATGATGAAGAAAAGAACGATGTAGACACCTACAAGTCAAAAAATGAGGTTGTAGGACAGGCTTCTAAGAAAGCACCGACGGAGGTGAAATCTTGTAACAACTCAGGTATGTTCTCGGACATTTTAAATTTTGAGTTTGAGGATAGCGCATGGATGAATGCAATTACAGCTGTAACTGTAAATGGCGATACTTCTTATACAAAAGGAACAATCAATTCATTTAGTTCCGGAAAGCTTTGGGAGGTTGGAGATACAACGGGATCATATGGTTCCTATAAAGCACTAAAGGTTATGGGTTTTAGTTCTAGTGATTATCCGCTTACTGTGAAGATTTCAGCAACTGGTTATGAAGATATTGAAATAAAAGTAGAAAAAGATACATCACATTATCCTTATGTTTACACTGCAACCATTGAATCCAATGGTTCAGGAGAGAGCCCAGATACGCCGTCCGCAGAATCCTATGCTATCACAGTAGGAGCATCTGAAAATGGTACAGTAACTTCTGATAAAGCGGCTGCAAAAGCAGGGGAGACAGTCACTCTTAGTGTAGCAGCATCTGAAGGTTATGAACTGAATTCTCTGACAGTTACAGGAACAAGCAGTAAGGTTGTTGATACAACCAAGACCACAGATGGTACATATACCTTTACCATGCCAGGTGAGGAAGTGAAAGTAACTGCGACATTTAAGAAATATGTTCCGGGACAGATCACTGTTTCCAACGTGGATCTGGATCAGGACTATTTTGGTAACACATGGTATTTTACTTTTGACATAGATGGATATGCAGAAAATATTACAGCTTTTAAAGTAAACACTATCGCTTGGACGAAAAATACCTCGACTCCTTATCTTGGAGGTCAGTATTATCCTAATACTAATGAAAACAGAATCGAAGTAGTTGCAAAGAGTTATTCTACAGCATCTGGGGCTGAGGTGTTGAAGAGCGGTGACAGCATTATCATTACTGCAACAGGATATTCGGATCTTGCATTAAAATTTATTGTTGATGAGAATGGAAAAGCGGCTCTGGTCGCAGATGATGGAAAAGGTGACCTCTATGAACTTCATGTGAAGATCGATGGAACTTTTGAAGCGGCAATTGTTGGACAAAAAGACTACGACGGTGTATCCGGCGCCAGCTCAGGTGGCACCAGCTCTAATAAGAACAGTGCTGTGACAGTTTATGGTGCGTTGGTTAAGAAAGAATCAGCGGTACAGGACAGTGATTGGGAACCTCTGAATCATCAATCGAAGATCAGCTTAAATGGAAAAAATTGTACAGTAAATATTGTGCCAGATACCCAAAAAGGAACAAAAGAGAACAGTGACAGCGGTATGAAAGGTGTTTATCTGACTTTGAGCAGTGATCTGACATTAGATGGAACGCCAAAAGATGCAGGAAAATATCTGATTTCTATTTCGGTTGAAGATGATCAAGGTCGTACAGCTGTCAGCAATGCATTACCATTTGTAATCTATACTGGAGAGGAAACTCTGGTGGATCAGATTAAAACTGAGAATCTGAGGAAATATTCAAATGGCCTTTATGCCTGGGATATTATGGAGCCATGGGCGATCAAGAATTTTGGCAGTAATGTATCTGGCGAGACAGAGAGCGTTCGGATACCGAAAGATCTGGAAGTATGGTTTGGTTCCCATCAGAGTGGAACCTATGGATATCTGGGATATGATATCACATGGGATCAGGTAAAAGCGGGAAATATTCCGCAGACTCTGTATATTCCAGATGGCTGCTCACTGACGCTGACCAATATGGAGATCTTAAGCAGTGTACGCATCGTTGTTGAATCCGGTGGAAAGCTGACCCTTTCGGATTCTGTTGTGCAGGGAATCATTGATGTGCAGGGCGGTGGTACATTCTCCATGAACTATGATGCATTTAATAGAGTGTTTACTACAGGAGCTTCGGTGTGTGGACAGGTGCGTCTGGCTGATGGTGCAATTCTTGAAAATGCAGCTATTTATTCGCATACTAATTATCTGGCTAACGGAGATAGGACAGATCGCTCCAATGATGATCCAGTCGTGCAGGCAACAGGAAATGTGACTGTCAAAGGTCAGGTCTATATTAAAGGAGACGAGGCAGGAAGCACCGGAAAAGGTCAGACTGCACTTGGAGTAAAGAATGGAACTATAACACTGGCAGATGATGCAGTTCTGGCTACCTACGGCGGTGGTGGAAATGTTCAGCCGTATGCAGAAGGTGGAAATGCATTGAAGCTTGAAAATGGAACAGTTACAGGAAATGGTCAGCTGATCGCCATTGGTGGAGATGTATTATGGGGAAATGGCGGAACAGCAGTAGCAGGCTCAGGTGCCATCAGTACAAAGTCAACATTATTGCAGGGTGCAACTTCCCGTGAGACAATGAATGCAGAACCTGGAAAGGCAGCAGATACAAGTGTATGGGTCACAAGTCCGAACCGTTATGTAAAGGACGGTACCTGCATTGATGGAGCAGCTAAGGATCCGTTAGCAGATCTTTATTGGACAGCCGGAGGTGTTGAAGCAACACCGAAAGCAGAGACACTTACGAAATACACAGAGCTGACAAATATGTCTAATAATGAAAAGCCAGAGATTGATAAGAACCCGGGCAATGGAAGCTCAGCAGGTGTGAGTAGCAGCTCTGGCAGTCATAAGCATAAACACAGCAGTTCCAGAAGCGGTTCCGATAACAGTGCTGCTACGAGCGTACAGGCTGCGGCAACCAGCTTTGCAGAAGCAGTGAGCGGTACTGCCACAGCAACAAATACAAAGACAACTACAACCTTAGCAAACTTGCAGGCAATCGCAGCAGCTGAAAATGCGAAGAATGCAGAAGCAGTTTCTGGCATAGATGAGGAAACTGAGGAGGCAGAGTCTGTAATAGTCAGTGAGAATGCTGCATCCGATGATACAGACAGCAAAACAGAGGTTGTTGTAGAAGATAAGGCATCTGATGCTCAGGGACAGAAGAAGGGTGGTATACCTGTAGTTCCGATTGTTGGACTGCTGGCAGTGGCAGGAGGAATGCTGATCTTCTTTGCAGGACGTAAAAAACAGAAATAAAACAACAAACAGAATATATCGCAGAAAGGAAACTGTCGTTTTCATGAGTAAAATCAGAAAGCGGCAGTTTTCATTTTAAGTAAAAGGATGTATAATAATATAAATAATTTGATGCGATAAACTGGAAAAGCACAAAGAGAAAAGGAGGATCGATGTATGGCAACGATTTGGACTGATAAGAAAAGAAGTTTGTTTTTTGGCTTACCTTTGAGTTTCACGAAATACATCTGTACAGATGAAAAATTTATTGTAGAGGCAGGAATGTTGTCTACCAGAGAGGATGAGATCCGTCTGTACCGAATCCTGGATCTGACATTGGAAAGATCGTTCATGCAGCGTATCTTTGGTCTTGGGACCATCAAATGTGACACCATGGATAAATCCATGCCAAAGCTTGAGATTAAAAATATAAAGAAATCCAGAGATGTAAAAGAGATGATCTCTGAAGCAGTTGAAAAAGAGCGCATGAAGAAGAGAGTATCTTCCCGTGAAAATATGATGTCATATGGTATGGATTGTGACTGCGATTGTGATTCTGATTGCGATCATGAGGAGGACATGGATCAGTGATAAATGAGGTAATGTATGGATTGGGAAGTAAAAGCTCTGTGATCAGAGAATTATTTTCCTATGGTTTGGAACGGAAAAAAGTAGTAGGTGCGGATAAGGTCTATGACTTCAGTCTGGGAAATCCAAGTATTCCTGCACCGCATCAGGTAAAAGATGCCATTGCAAAGCTGTTGGAAGAGCCGGCAGAAGTGCTGCACGGATATTCCCCGGCATCAGGTGATCCAAAAGTAAAAGAGACACTGGCACAGTCAGTAAACCGTCGTTTTGGCACACATTTTACAGGTGCAAATTTTTACATGACCGTTGGGGCAGCAGCTTCCCTGAGCATCTGTATCAATGCGGTGACGAACCCTGGCGATGAATTTATCACCTTTGCTCCATTTTTCCCAGAGTACACTGTATGGGTAGAAAATGCAAAGGCAAAATTGCTGATCAATCCGGCTGATACAGAGAGCTTTCAGATTGATTTTGATGCATTTGAGGAGCTGTTGAGCCCAAAGACCAAGGGAATCATTATCAACTCTCCCAATAATCCAAGTGGCGTTGTCTATTCTGCAGAGACGATCCAGAAGCTGGCAGATGTCCTTCGCAGAAAAGAAAAAGAGTATGGACATGCTATCTATCTGATCGCCGATGAGCCATATCGGGAAATCGTGTATGAGGGAGTGGAAGTGCCCTATGTGCCGAACTATTATGAGAATACCTTTGTCTGCTATTCCTATAGTAAATCTCTGTCTCTTCCGGGAGAGCGTATCGGTTACATTATCGTGCCCGATGAGATGGAAGATTCAAAACGTGTGATGGCAGCAGTCAATGGTGCAGGACGTGCACTGGGATTTGTGTGTGCACCAGTGCTGTTCCAGCGTGTGGCAGCCATGTGTGCTGATGTGCCAAGTGATATTGCGGCTTACGCAAGGAACAGAGATCTTCTCTACAACGGACTGACAGAGCTTGGATATGAGTGTGTGCGCCCCCAGGGAGCCTTTTACCTGTTTGTGAAATCACCAGAACCAGATGCCAACGCGTTTTCTGAGAGAGCGAAAAAGCATGATGTGCTGGTAGTTCCAAGCGACAGCTTTGGCTGCCCAGGATATGTGAGAATCTCCTACTGCGTGGCAGAGAAGACCATCGTGGATTCCATGCCGGCATTCAAAGCAATTATGGAAGAAGTAAAGGCGGAGCAGAAATAACCAGTAAAGAAGCCACCCATCAATTTTTATTGGTGGGTGGCTTCCTGTTATTATATTTTCGAATTTCTAAAACTTCACTTGCGTTTACAAGCAACACGTGATACTATCAATTCTGTAATCAATAAATCATAAAATCTATCTTAAATCAAGAGAAAGATTCCAACGAAAGTAAGCGAAAAAAAGTATTTTTGTTAATGAAAAGTAGTGGATAGTATTCGCTTATAGTGTAGCTACATAAAGAAAGGAGATATAAAAATGAATTGCATTTTGTATATATATTGCATATACTATACATAACATATAAATATATTTTGCATATAATATAGGAGAAAAATTATGGCGGAGCAGGTATTAATTCAATTTCGAGCAGATAAGGAATTAAAACAGGAAGTGGCTGATATTTATGAGCAGTTGGGAATGGATCTTCCTACAGCATTTCGAATGTTTATGGTACGAAGCAGAATTGTGAGAGGTTTACCATTTGAAGCAACACTGCCTGAAAAAAAGGTTAGCGTAGAGGAAGCTGTACAGGCATTTTCAGAATTGCGTAAACAGGCAAATGATTTACCTGAATTTACGGCAGAAGAAATAGAAGCGGAGATAGCGGCTGCACGTTCAGAAAAAAGGGGAATATAATGAAATATTATGCAGTTATAGATACAAATGTACTTGTGGCGGCATTGTTTTCCAAGAAGAAAGATGCTGCCACTGTAAAAGTAGTAGATGCAATATTAAGAAGACAGGTGATTCCTTTGTATCATCCTCTGATACTGCAGGAATATATTGAAGTTCTGCATCGGGAAAAATTTCATTTTTCAAATGAAAATATAGAAACATTGATTTTATTTATACAACAATTCGGAATAGAAGTTTTTCCAAGACCAACAGGAGAAATATTAATTGATATGGATGACTTGATATTTTATGAAGTTGCCGTGGAGATGCAAATGAAAAATGCTTTTTTAGTGACAGGAAATTTAAAACATTATCCGTCAGAGCATTTTATTATTACACCAGCCCAAATGATAGAGCTTCTGAATACTTCAGAAGAAGTTGGTTGACAAACCCATCTTAATCGTTTACGATAAACATGTCTGAAAACGTCGGTAGTTCCAGCCGATGATTTCCCAAAACATAATTGAATATTGTCAGTACCGATCTTTCTGGCATTCCGTCTAGTGTCGCAAAGTGTGTGTACGACTCAAGAGGATTGCAAAAATGAAGAAAAATAAAATATGGAAACGTGCAGGAGCAGTTATATTAAGTACCGCTCTTCTTTTTGGCACCCTTCCGACGGGTGTAATGGCGGAGGAAACGGTCGGCCAGGATACAAATGAAGAAGAACTGCAGTCTAAGGAAGTAGTATCAGAAGATGAACCAGCAGAAGAAATATTGCCAGAGGAAGTGTCATCAGAGGAAGATGCAGCAGAAATGGATTATGATACTGCAGAAGCGGAATCAGAAGTCAGTGAATCAACTGGTGAAACTGATGAGTCAGAAACTGACTTGCAATATCATTTTACAGAGGGGGATGTGGCATCGATCCTGACTTGGAAGGAACAGTATTTTTCCGAAGGATATGAGCAGTTGCTGTCACAGGATGAGTCCTGGTGGGATGGTTTGTATGATTATGAGCGGGATCTGGCGGAATTTCTGGTCAGTATTGCGCCGGATATTTCGGAACAGGTGTATCTGGGGCAGGATCTGGAGCAGTGTCTGGAGATTCTGGATACTGGGGTGAGTGCGGATGAATTTTTCTGTGGAACCGTATTTGAAGGTCTGGAAAAAGAAGATCTGCAGGCACTTCAGCAGGAAGGCGGCAGTCTGGAAGCACTGGCAGAGACGGCGGAGGAAGCACTGGCGAAACTGATTGTCAGCTACACCGGATACAATGGAACCGGTCATGGGAAAATCTTCAAGCTGACGCTGGGAGGGCAGCCGGCATTCTGTCTCCAGCCGGGAAAATCTGCCAGGACAGGTTATGTCTACAAGGCAGGCGAAGGGGAATATGAGATCTGCAACGATGGTCTTGGTAATCTGATCGCACAGGTATCTGTAGGCGCAGAAAATTATGTGAGCATACAGATCTCCATCTGGCTGTATCAGAGCAGCACGACATTGTCTATGGAGCAGGTGGTGGCACGGACTGTTGCCATGCTCAATATCAGTTCCCCGGAGGCAGCAGACAAGATGGCTTCCAATGTGTGGAACTATTATCAACAGGCAGGGAACGGATCGCAGACGTATTACATCTATCATTCGGATAACTCGAATGCTCAGATTACTGGGTTGAAGGATCAGCCGGAATTGTTCAAAGGGAAAAATCCGGTGGAACTGCCTTCTGAAAGTGAAGTCGTGCTCAAGATCAATAAGACAGACTGGCAGACAGAAGTAGGTCTTGAGGGATGTATGGTGGACATTTTTGAAAACGGAGCATGGATTGGCGTAGTCACCACAGATGAAGATGGGGAAGCTTCCTTTACGGTAAAAAAATCCAAGGAGGAGTTTGAAAAAAATACCTATACATACAGCATTCGAGAGCACACAGCACCAAATGGCTATGTGTGGGAGGAGCGCACGGATTCCAGGACAGGAAAGGGCGGCGATACGCTGGAATTTCCCATTACCAATGAGCGGACACTGGGAGCAGTAGAACTGGTCAAATATGATACAGAAGCGGAAGACGGAATCCATCAGGGAGATGCAATACTGAATGGCGCAGTCTATGGTATCTATGCGGCAGAAAATATTGAACACCAGGATGGAGTGACCGGAATCATTTACGGAAAGGATGAACTGGTGGCACAGGCGGTGATCGGAAAGAGTCCGAAACGCAATTCAGCTGGATATATTTTAAATACAGATGGTTCCAGACATATTGAAAATAAATGGGGAACTATTGCCTATGAGGATACACCGGGGAGAACTTTGTTCGGAGATCTGGAGCTGGGGACATATTATATTAAGGAAATACGGCCATCAGAAGGATATATGTTTGATGAAGCGGTATATGATGTGACGATTTCTTACAAGGATCAGATGATAAAGATTGAAAAGAGAGATGAGACTGCCAGCGAGGCTCAAAATGAACTGACAGTGGATGATGAAAGTACTTCTCATACGATCTATTCTGGCGACTATGTGGTGAAGCAGGGAATAGAATTTATCAAGACATCGGATAATACATACCAGACAGAGCTGGAAGTGATGGAAGGAGCAGGATTTTCTGCTTATCTCATCAGCGATCTGTCAGGTGTTAAAAACGGGAGCATTCAGCCAAAGACGGGCACATGGAGTGAAGCCGATATCATGACATTTTATGATTATGATTTCACCAAAGAGCCGACGGCAATGGTATATAAGCGGACCGGACACGAGGAGTGGACCAATGGTGATAAGCGGTGGCTGGAAAAGGTGGATGGCCTTAATAAATATCGGGTGAAAGAGATGTTCACTGACAAGAACGGGCGGATCATTACTCCGGAGCTCCCTTACGGAACCTATGTGTTTGTGGAGACCACCACGCCGGAACATCATGTGGCGGCCAAACCATTTCTTGCATTTATCACAAAGGATGGAGGCGTGGTATATACGGATGCAACAAAACAGAAAATTGAGAAGATCTATACGGTGGAGGAAGGAATCCGCTATGGCGATCATGCTGGTGCAAAGGCGAGAGAAGGCCGTGAACTTCAGAAACAGCGGATCATCAACAATACGATTACAAAGTCCTTTCTACGTCTGGTGAAGGCTGATGAAGAATTTATAAAACAGCCAGGCGAGTACATTAAAGCAGAGGAAGTGGTTCGTGGAACGGTACTGAAGGAAGGGGCATCCTACCGGCTTCGCTGTCTGACCATGGAACTCAGTGAGGAAAGTCTGATCGCATTAAACTGGAAATACGATAAGGACGGCTGGATGAGCTATTATGATCCGAATGCCAAAGAGATGACCGGCACAGCTGACAAGCCATTTTGCCCGGTGTTTCTCAAAAAAGACGGAAGGATCCTGGACTGCTATATTACTCTTCCACAGGAAGTGCCCATTGGAACCTATGAACTGACTGAACTGACGGCACCATCTGGCTATGTGGTAAATGGGAGCGAGCAGACCGTAACAGATATAAGTGAGGGAAGAGAGAATGGTTATAAGATCACGGAGACACCTCAGCGGAAATTGACATTTACCATCAATAATGGATCGGTTTATCCAGATGGACAGATGGGTGAAAATAAATATGCAGTGTGTGACCAGTATGGAAATCTGACGGTAACGGTTCTGCAGAAAAATCAGGAGCAGAAGGGAATCTTACGGCTGTACAAGCATGGAGAACAGCTTGTAGGAACAAGGTCGGTGGAAGAGGCCAATGGAATGACCGGACTTGAATTTGTTTATCAGGATGCACCGGTGGAAGGTGCCAGCTTCCAGATCATTGCTGCAGAAAATATCTATACGCAGGAGGTGACGCAGGATCTGTTCCTGTTGTATCAGGCGGATATGAAGGAATATCTGATCCACAAAAAGGGTGACGTGGTAACGACGATCAATACAGACCGGTATGGATGGGCTTATGCGACCAACCTTTATATAGGAAAGTATAAGATCATGGAGACCATTGCCGGAGATGGATTTGTGCTCAATCAGGAAGTGAAGGAATTCGAGATTACACCGCAGGAGCAGACGATAAATTTTGATATTCAGAGTGTGCAGTACAAAAATGAGCGCCAGCGGCTGCAGATCGAGGTACAGAAGAAGGATAAAGAAAATGAAATGCCGCTTTACGGAGCAGTCTTTGGGCTGTATGTGACAGAGGATATTTACACTAATATTGTGTATGATGCAGTAAGTGGGAAATGGATCATCCGGGATGTCCCTGTAGTTACAGTGCCAGCAGGAACATTTATAAAAGCCTGTGTGACTGGAACAGATGGAAAAGGAATCTTTGCAGGAGAACTGCCGTTGGGGAAATACGAGATCAAGGAATTGACACCGCCGACAGGATATTTACCTACAGAAGAGACTGTATTGGTGGATGCTTCTTATGAGGGACCACATGGCGGACAGTTTGTACAGATACAGAGACATGTGGGAATCTTTCATAATGAAAGATCAGATAAGCCAACACCAGTACCAGAGACGCCGAAGCCAGGCGGATCCAGGCGGACCCACAGAGAAGAAGCGGTACCAGTCGTACCACAGCCCGCACCAGTAGAGAGCCCGACTACAGGCGACAGTGCACCACTGTTCTTACTTGGCTTTGCTGGAATCCTGGCATTGCTGGGCCTTGGAATGATTGGAAGTGTAGAACGTAGACGGAGAAGAACAAAGTAAGAGCTTAGAACTGGAAAGGGGCAGTGGGTGAGAATAAGCTGCGCTGTATGACTTGGAGCGAACAGGGAAGTTCCGCTGTACTGGCTGACGCGTACACAGCATGTGTACGTGCTCAGACAGTATTGTGGGGCTTTTCTGTCCGATACATGTCATACGAGCTCTTATCTCACCCACCGCCCCTCGCGGTACTGAGTTCTTACATTTACATCTTCTCCGGTTCCGGATAATCCTTTCCGAAGGTCTCTACGGTTACTTTCTTCATAACCTGCGGAACGATCGGTTTATCACGATAATCAGTATCGGTCTCAGCAATCTTATCTACCACATCCATACCTTCGGTTACTTTACCGAAAGCAGCATAAGCGCCGTCCAGATGCGGAGCATCTTTATGCATGATGAAGAACTGGCTTCCGGCACTGTTCGGCATCATGGTACGAGCCATGGAAAGAACACCGGCGGAATGTTTCAGATCATTTTTGAAACGATTCTGATTGAACTCTCCTTTGATGGAATAGCCTGGGCCGCCCATACCGGTTCCGTCCGGGCATCCGCCCTGGATCATGAAACCTTCGATCACGCGATGGAAGATCAGACCATCATAGTAGCCTTTCTTTACCAGACTGATGAAGTTGTTGACGGTGTTCGGAGCAATCTCCGGATACAGCTCTGCTTTGATGACGCTGCCATCTTCCATTTCAAATGTAACAACAGGATTCTGTGCCATGTTTTTTATCTCCTTTTCTCTATGCCCTTTTGGACAGAGCATTATTAGTTCCTATTTTAACGGATTTAGTCGGATTCGTAAAGAGGGCGCGGTTTTTGCCGGAGTTTCAGTGGATTTTTGCAGTCAGATGGGGTACAGTAGAGAAAAACAGAGTCGCATCCGGATTTTGAGATGTCGGAAAGCAGGAGAAGGATATATGAGTACAGAAGAGATTTATCAAAATATCATAGAAGAAGCAGAGAGCCTGGAACAGGAGTTAATTAAACTTCGCCGAGAATTTCATCAATACCCGGAACCAGGATGGATGGAGATGCGGACATCCGCCCGTATCGCGGAACTGCTGGAAAGCTATGGATGTGATCAGGTGCTGATGGGAACAGAAGTCTGCAAGGCAGATGCCAGAATGGGTGTACCTGAGGAAAGCCTGCTGGAACAACATTATAAGGAAGTAAATGCGCTGGGGCAGGTGTCAGAGGAGAAGTTAAAGAAGACACGCGACGGATTTACTGGTGTGATCGGTATTCTGCATGGAAAATTGTCAGAGGAGAGGACTGCTTCGGAAAAGGCGTCAGAACGGGCATCAGAGAATCAGGTGCTGGCATTCCGGTTCGATATAGATGCTCTTCCGGTGACAGAGTGCGAGAACATGGATCATTTTCCGGAAAAGCAGGGATTCCGGTCAAAATGTCCAGGTTATATGCATGCCTGCGGACATGACGGACATATTACAGTGGGGCTTGGAACAGCAAAGATACTTTGCGGTATGAAAGATCAGCTTCGTGGAACTATAAAATTTATTTTCCAACCGGCTGAGGAAGGTGTCCGCGGTGCAAAAGCCATTGTAGAGATGGGGCATCTTGACGATGTGGATGTAGTGCTGGGTGCGCATATGAGTGGCAAGGAGGATCAGGAGCAGTGCATGATCGGAATTGGTGATGGCCACAGCCTGGCAACCACGAAGATGGATGTAGAATTTCATGGAAAGGCTGCCCATGCGGCCGCAGCACCGGAAGCAGGTGATAATGCCATGCTGGCCGCAGCCACGGCAATCTTGAATCTCCATGCGATCCCAAGATACAGTCATGGTGATACCAGAGTGAATGTGGGAAAACTTGTGGCAGGCAGTTCCAGAAATGTGATCTGTGAGTCTGCTCACATGGAGATGGAAGTGAGGGGAATGACGGCAGAGGCTAATCAGTATATGTATGATTATGCCTGCCGGATCATTGAAAATGCAGCGCAGATGCATGGATGTACCAGCCAGATCCGGCTGATGGGAGCAGCGACCAACAGTCTCAATACGCCGGAACTGATGGACCGCATGAAAAAGCTGTGTGAAGAGAGACTGCAGTTACCGGTGGTCTATGTGCCAGAAGGTGGTGTGGGAGGTAGCGAGGATTATTCCTGCATGTCAGAGCGGGTGAAGGAGCATGGAGGACAGTCCTGTTATTTTCTGAATCTCAGTAAGTGCCATGCAACTCTTCATAATGACCGGTTTGATTTTGATGAAAAAGCACTGGTCAATGGTGTGAAGGTATTTACCTGTGCAGCGGTGGATCTGCTGATGGAAAGTGCACTAGACCCGGCATTTCTGGAGCGTGACTGGCTTCGCAAATCTGGCATTCCGGTAAAGATTGCAAAGACAGAGAGGCTGCTGATCAGGGAGACCATTCCGTCAGATATTCCGGACCTATATGAGATCTGGAAGCAAGGCGGCATGGTGAGGGGGACAGTTCCGGTGCTGAACACACTGGATGAAGAGACAGAATTTATGGAAGCCTATATCCGTCATGCTTATCTGTTCTATGATTTTGGACTTTGGACAGTGATAGAAAAACAGAGTGGACAGATCATAGGACAGGCAGGACTGTTTGTGTCAGAACTGTTAGACGATGCAGTGGAGCTTGGTTATCTGATTGGGCAGTCATATCGTGGAAAGGGCTATGCACAGGAGTGTGGAAGAGCGATCCTCGCTTACGCAGAAGAAGTGCTGGATCTGGAAGAGCTTCATGTGCTGATTGAGAGGACGAATGATACATCCCTCCATGTGGCACAGAAACTTGGATTTGGGCCATATGGACAGGACCAGATTCATGGAGCAGAGACAGCAGAAGATACAGAAACATCCTTGGTACATTGGCATAAAATGTTAACCTGAATATGAAAAATAAAAACTAATATCTGGAAACGGCTGAATTTTCTTGAAATTTCAGCCGTTCATGGTATAATGGGCACGTTAGTGTGGGTCTTTTGGCCCATGTAAAGATAATGAATCATGAGAAATGCAGGAGGCAGCCCCATGATAAAAGCAGAAAACGTCACTTTCGAATATGATCGACTGGACGAAGAAGGAAATATAGAATCAAAATTAACAGCGGTGGATCATCTGAGCCTGAAGATTGAGTCAGGAAGTTTTATTGCGGTTCTGGGACATAACGGTTCTGGAAAATCCACGTTTGCAAAGCATATTAACGCACTTCTGACACCTACAGATGGAACTCTGTGGGTCAATGGCATGGATACCAAGGATGAGGAACATCTGTGGGATATCCGCCAGAATGCCGGAATGGTATTTCAGAATCCGGATAACCAGATCATTGGAACGATTGTGGAGGAAGATGTGGGATTCGGACCGGAGAATCTGGGAGTGCCAACAGATGAGATTTGGACCCGCGTGGAAGAAAGCCTGGATGCAGTAGGCATGCTCAAATATCGTCATCACTCGCCCAACAAATTATCCGGTGGACAGAAGCAGCGGGTAGCCATTGCAGGTGTGATGGCTATGCATCCGAAATGC
>OGCN01002566.1_pt1 | contig 19374 bp, 7 predicted proteins | sample 1570181 | NCBI WGS metagenome assembly OGCN01 (sample SAMEA4370584, study PRJEB24528) | human gut metagenome | reverse complement strand
CGGCACCCCTCCCGTCAGATACCTACCCTGTGTAGTCCCTTGTAAACTGTACTTTACTGCTTCCGTAATAATTGATAATTTGTATTCCTCTAATTTTTCAATTATCACCTTCTGCTTTTCTACAATTTCATCAATCTTTGAACACTTGGCATCCAGATATTCAACTATTTTATTTTGTTGTTCTATATTTGGTCTAACCAACGGAAGTAAAAATAACTTGCTTGATTTTATTCCAGTTGCTGTTGAACCAGTAGATAATGAATGTAAAAACTGCTGGAATCCCTCGTTCAACATCCAATACTTCAAATAATAGTTATTAACAGTACTTAATGCTCTAAATTTTATAATACGTTGTGCTAAGGCAATATCAGTTCTATCTACATTAGCCACTTGCCCCAATGGAGCCTCTGTAGTAAATAGTATATCGCCAATTTGTGGTATTCCTCGATGCATTATCTCCTCATAATCGGCTTCACGAACGTATTCTTTTGATAACTCATAGCATATTTTCCCATCTTTTATATTCTTTGCAGTTACTAAAAAAGTTCCTTCTTCTGTTTTTTCTGGTGTTTTTCCCCTATAATCGACAATTGAATCTAATTGCTTTGTTAAGGGAACAATCTCCCAATCTTTTGGTATCTTCCCAATCCATTCCACTCCACTATCCTTCATCTCTCTCATAGGTCAAATACCTCCTCAAGACTTCCAGATAGTTCTGTCTCTAAATCCATAATCTCTGCCATAATTTCTGCTGATGGTCTTGGAGCTTCATACTTATAGAAATATCTCGTAAACGGAATCTCATATCCCACCTTTGACTTTTTCTCATCTACCCATGCATCCGGTGCAAATGGAAGTACTTCTCTTTCAAAGTACTCTTTGATATCCTCTTTTAACGGAACATTTTCTGTATCACGAAGACTGGTATCCGGCTGTTTCTTTCCCTTTTTCAATACCAGATTGCCTTCTTCATCACGAAGCGGTCTTTCTACTGTAATCTTGGTATAACCAAAATCCTCGTCATCATAAATCTGGCTGATTTCACTCTCTTTAAAATCACCATATATCTTTGTAATCTCTGCAATATCTTCCTTAGAGATATCATTTCGCTTATTTCCTAATGCCTTTCTTCTCTTCACGAACATCTCATTGGCATTGATCAGCTGCACTTTTCCTTCTCTGACTGTACCTGCCTTTTTATTTGACAATACCCAGATATAGGTTGCAATTCCTGTGTTATAGAAAATATCATTCGGTAAAGCAATGATTGCCTCAAGCAGATCATTTTCAAGAATATATCTTCTGATTTCAGAAGGTCCGCTTCCTGCATCTCCTGTAAAAAGTGGGGAACCATTATGAATGATTGCAATTCTGCTTCCACCTTTATCAATATCTTTCATCTTTGATATTGCTGTCATAAGAAAAAGCATCTGTCCGTCACTTGTAGCCGGAAGTCCTGCTCCAAATCTTCCTCCGAAGCCAAGCTTTGCCTCTTCCTCTACTTTTGCCTTTTCATTCTTCCACTCACGTCCAAACGGAGGATTTGAAAGGATATAGTCAAATGTACTGCCTGCAAACTGGTCATCCGATAATGTGTTGCCATCCTTAATGTAATCAGCATTGTTACCCTTAATCAGCATATCAGCCTTACAGATTGCAAATGTCTGGTCATTGATTTCCTGACCGAACGATACAAGCTCTGTAGATGCATTCAGACTATGTAAATATTCCTCTGCTACAGAAAGCATACCTCCGGTTCCACAGGCAGGATCATAAATCGTCTTTGCCACATTATTGCCAGAAAGGATGTCATTATCATCATAGAAGAGAATATTAACCATAAGTTGGATAACTTCTCTTGGAGTGTAATGCTGTCCTGCATCTTCATTATGAGACTCAGAGAATCTTCTTATAATTTCTTCAAAAATATATCCCATTTCAAGGTTAGAGATTTCATTCGGATGAAGATTTCCTCTGTCTGTTGTATATTCCTTTAAAACAATATACAGAATCCCCTTATTTGCCATCGTTGTGATGTGTCCATCAAACTTAAATTTTTCCAGAATATCCCGCACATTTGCTGAAAATTTATTCAGATACTCTCTAAAATTCTCCTCAATGTGGTCAGGATCATCCATAAGTCTTTCAAATGTATATTTACTTGTATTGTAAAAATCCTTTTTTGAAGCCTTACGAAGTAAAATATCTTTCATTGGAAGATTCTTTACTTCATCGTATTTCTGTAATACCGCATCCTTCGTATCTGAGAGAATACAGTCAAAACGTCTGATTACTGTAAGTGGTAATATAACATCTCCATATTCATGTGGTTTATATACACCGGTAAGCTTATCTGCTATTGCCCATATTAGGTCTGCTTTCTGATCTATTTTTGCACTTCTCGTAGCCATTTACATTTTCCTCCATAAGGTAATTTACTTTTCTTTGTTATCTGGTACATAGTCAATCAAATCTCCAAAGTTACAATCCAACTCTTTGCAGATTTTTTCCAAAACAGATAGTTTCACCGACTCGCAGTTTGTCATCTTTGCTATTGTACTGGAGCTAAGACCAGTCTTGGCACACAAATCTCCTTTTTTCATTCCGTGGTCAATTAACTGTTTCCATAATCCATTATAACTAATTGCCATCCTCTTTTCCTCCGTTTAATGTGCAATCAATATCAAAATTATTTTATCACACAAAAAAACTCCTTGTACAATTCGCATTTACAAATATCACATATCTTTTTTCAAATATTGAATATCTTTTTTAATTTATTCACAAACCTTTTGAATTTATCTGCTACAGATACTCTTTTCCTAATTGATGTGGTTAGAAGAAAAACATCTCCAATCTGCTTTCATTATAACGTTCAATCCATATTTACGCATTAAAAAAGGATGCAGGGATTGACTCCCTACATCCTTCATTAGAATTATAATATTATACTTATCTCACACCCCGATCAGCCCCTCTCTCCGGCTTATCTTTTCCCTGCTTTTCTTGAATAATCCTCTTATTAATCTCAAGCCGTTCATGAATGGATAATTTCTTATCTTTTCCAACTACCGCCTGCTTCTGTTGTACCTGTTTCCTATCTGCTTTTCCTGCATCCTTGACCACTGCATTCGCTTCGGTACTTGTTCCCCGCTCATCTGCTCTTCCTTCATTTCTTTCCGTTATCTGCTGTTCTCGTCTCTCTTTCACACCTTTTTCTTCCAGATTGCAAAAGCTCTGCAGATACGGAAGCACATGATTCTGCATGTCTGTCAGATCTTCCATATATTTTTGGAACTCTTCACTTCCTTTACCTTTCTGGTAATTGATCCAATACTCATCTGTAAGCTTCATTTCATTATCATACTTCAACTGACTCACAATACCGCCATGTCCATTTCCAATATCCATTGACTTCTTAAAATGATGCAGCATCTGTTCACCTTTTTCCGCATAATATACAGTCACATATATCTTTGCAATTTTTGTAGGTTCCTCTGTCTTCGGATCACGTTTTGCATACCATTCTTTATCCATTTCTGCTGTTTTTGCATCCAGCTCGGATAACTTCTGACATCTTGGATTCATGAGAGCACTTTCTTCACAATAGTTTACATACACCATTGGTTCCAGATTCTTTGGAAACTCCGGCTCATAGACTTTCAGTCTTTCAATCAATACACCTGCACGCACAGACTGGTCACATTCTTCGTCTACAATATCCTTCAGATAAGAAATATAAGAATGTGTATTGCCACTCTGCAAATCCAACATCACCTCTTGTACCGTATTTTCTCCCGTCTCCACATTATCTCGATACTCATACGGATCAAAAGCTTCTGCAATCTCATCCAATGCCTCTGCCAACTGTTCTGTGGTCATCTTCTCTGGATACATTGCTTCCCGAACATCCCGCATTGGTACATACTTATAGTCCGGCAATGCATCATGAATTTTCTCAATCCCTTCCCGTATCAGTGCAAGTTCTCCATAAAATCGAACATCGTCCATCAGATTTCCAAGTACTGTATTTCCTTTTACGATTGCAAATTCAGCATCATCATAGTAACTGTCTTCCGGATCACGATAGATAATCCCCATACTGCATACTCGATAGGCATTCTCAGGATTCTCCCTATATTTTTCATAAACCGCAGCAATCTGATTAACATCGGTACTTTTTTCATAAGCTCCCATATCATGGAACTCATCACATTCTGCGGCAAAGTATTCCAGATACGGTTCTTTCTTCGGTGGCATATTATTGAGGACATTATCAATCATGTTATAATTTGCCTCTTCCAGTTCTTCTACCTTTGCCAATGGCTTATATTCGCCCTGGCTTTTCTGAATCTCTGCCATTACAACCTCATCCATTTCTTCTACCTTTTCCATCAACTGATCATAATCCCCACGGATGCGTTCTCCAGTCCATCCTTCGTCTTCCAAAAGTTCCTCTGCCGCTTCTTCAATAGAAATTTCACCATTTTCATAGACGCCACCATCCATCAGGCGGAAATCTTCATCGTAAAAGGAATAATCATATCCTTCTTCTGTTCTCTGAATAGCAAAGTAACGTTCTCCTACCTCATATGCCAGTTCACTAAGAACCTGTTCTTCCAGATTCAGGAAAGAATCTAGCTGTTCAAAACTGATACTGTCTACAAAATGAGCGGTTACCTTTCCCCCCTCATTCAGAACTACGATATCACTGACAGACAGGGAATGTCCTCGAAAGTCTTCTGGTCTGTCGATGTTGAATCGTTCAAATATATCATCTAGCGACATATTTCCAAATAATTCTCCCACATAGACCAGTTCATAGTCTTCTTTTTTAATCTGCATCCCGTGACTTTCAATGAAGCTCATATTCATAAACGCATAGTTTTCACCTGGCAAACCATCTCTTATTTGATAAATACCGAATGTTCGTCTTGTCCCTAATAGCAGATTTGCCTCTTTCAAAGACTGAATCTGCGGATATTTCTGCATCTCCCATTCCAAATTGCGGAATCGTTCCAGTTCTTCTGTAGACATCTGATAATGCTCCGGACCTCGTTCAATCTCCATTCGCTCTGTAACATAGATTGGTGATGAAAAATTGGTAATCAGATAGATATCTGCTCCGGCATCATATAATTTCAGAGCTTCTTCCTGTCCAATCACATTCATCGGCTCCTGAAATGCTCCAAAATCTTCATCTGCATAATCCAGATCCTGATCCCTTATCCGTTCCCACATCTGTGATTCCATGCCAAACAGCCCTTCATGTGCCTGTATCATTTCTTTACTTGCATACTCTCCCTTGCTGCCATCACTACCCAGGCAATAGATTTTAGAACCCATTCTGTGATAATCCAGGGCTGCTGCTTTTCTAAGCGGCACCATATCCTCTGCTGTATATCCATAATCCCGAAGTTCCAGCTTGCCTATGGTTGGATCTGGTAAGTCCTGAATATCCATTTGGGCATCATCCAGAAGTTCCTCTACTCTATCTTCATCTGACCGATTGACTGCATCTGCCAGATTTCTTACCAGCGTCCTTACTTTCTCTTCTTCGCCAACCAGATTTGCATATTCAAAAATCTGTTCTTTTACGTCCGCTGGAATTGCTATTCCCATGTGTTCTGCACGGTCTATTTGTTCCTGTGTATATTCCTGCATTTTCTGCGTTTCTATTCCTGTTATCATGTTTCTCGCCATATAAGTTCCTCCTGTATTCCCAAAAGTGGCATAACCGGCAGAACATTCTTTCTACCAAATTATGCCATCTTTCCTGTTTTCTTATTCCAGACCGAAGTCCCTTTTTCTATCTTCCCTGCCATTCTCGCTTTCCCGCTGGCTTTTTTCTTTATAAATCTGCAATTTCTCATGGATAGAACCACGTGCCGGTCGTTCTTCTTTCTCTTTCGATTCTGACTGCTCTGCTTCTGTGTCTTCCCGTTCATCCATATTAAGAAGGGCATTTAGTTCTGACAGTCGCTCCAGTTTCTGGTTCAGTTCCTCTTCTTTTGTGAATGGCTTTCCAACTTCCTCTTTGGCATTTGTAAGCTGCTCCTGTACCGTTTCCAATCGTTGCTCCGCTTCTGCCAGTTTCTCCGGATAGCTTTCCAAAAGATTATTGATACGGGTGATATTTCCCAGGGCATCTGCTCCCAGATGAACTTTCGATACCGATTCATGCTTCACAGACAGGATAAACTCCTTACTCCAGCTGTCGAACTGGATTCTCATGTTGAATCCCTGATAGTTTCCGATATCCATTGCTGCATCGACTGCTTTCATGTCCTTGCAGACTGCCAGTAGTGCCGCTCCTGCTTCTTTCTTTTCTGTAAATACTTTGCCGCTGATCTCCATGGAAAACTGTTCTGGATCTGTGATTTTATGCTCCTGATAATGGGCAATATCCGCTTTGTAGCTATCAATAGTCTCGGTCAATTTTGCAATCTGCTGTGGAAAATTTCTTGCAATATCATCTTCCAGACGGTACTGGTTATTCATGTGATTGGCTTTTAAAAGTTTCAGTTTTGCCACATCCACGTCCAGTGCCATCTTTTCTTTTACTGCCGGATTTCCAGTTGCCAGTGCCTTAACCTCTGCATAGGACAGTGCCGCTTCGTCCACATCTTCGCAGCTTCTGACCGGTGCTTTGCTCGTCATAATCTGGGAGATGAACTTCTGTTTATTTTCGATCAACTGCCACATGTAGCTGTCGAAGGTGGATTCTGTCACATACCGAAAGATATGAACCTTTTTATTGTGATTTCCCTGCCGGATGATACGTCCTTCCCTCTGCTCCAGATCAGACGGTTTCCAGCCAATATCCAGATGATGCAGAGCAATCAGACGATCCTGCACGTTGGTACCGGCACCCATCTTTGCTGTTGAACCAATCAAAAAACGAACCTGCCCAGATTTTACTTTTCCAAACAGCTCCGTCTTCTTTGCTTCGGTATTTGCATCATGAATGAATGCAATTTCTTTTTCCGGTACACCTTTCGCCATCAGCTTCTGTTTCAAGTCATCGTAAACATTGAAACTGCCATCGCCTTTCGGTGTGCTCAAGTCACAAAAAATGATCTGCGCCGATTTCTGTACAACTGTATCTTTCCAGATTTCATAGCTTTTTTCTGCACAGACCGACACTTTACTGCCCGGATCGTCTGGCAATAGTTCATTGACCAATCGCTGATCCAGTGCCAGTTTTCTTCCGTCATTGGTAATTTTCAGCATATTGTCTACACTAGCATCTACGCCACCGTTTCTTACCACTTCCGCACGCTCTCCTAGGCTTGCTACGATTTCTTTCTGCTGTTCTGTTGGTTTCAATACTACAGTTTCGTATTCCGCTTCCGGTACTGGAAGATTCAACTGATCCGAAGTCTTGATATCTGCAATCTCCTTGAACATATTCATCAGTTCCGGGATATTATAGAATCTGGCGAATCTGGATTTTGCTCGGTATCCGGTTCCTTCCGGTGCAAGTTCAATGCTGGTCACAACCTCTCCAAACGTGGATGCCCAGGAATCAAATAATCCCAAGCCCATATTCTGTAATTTGCTGTTCTGCAGATATCTCTGCATGACATAAAGTTCCGTCATGCTGTTGCTGATCGGTGTGCCCGTTGCAAAGGTAATGCCTTTTCCACCGGTAATCTCATCCAGATACTGACATTTATTAAACATATCTGCTGATTTCTGTGCTTCGTTCTGGGCAATTCCGGCTACATTTCTCATTTTTGTATAAAGGAACGCATTTTTATAACTGTGTGCCTCGTCTACATACAGATGATCCACTCCCAGTTCTTCAAAGGTAACTACATTATCCTTTTTCTCTTTCTGATTCAGCTTCTCCAGTCTTGTCATCAGCGTTTTTCTGGTCTTTTCAATCTGCTTTACCGTATAGCGGCCGCCATCCTGCTCATATCTTGCACTCTGGATTGCGATTTCCAGATCGTCAATCTGCTTCCGCAGCATGGCTTCCTGCCTCTCATCAGAGATTGGGATACGCTCAAACTGGGAATGACCGATGATAATCGCATCATAGTTTCCCATAGCGATTCTGGCACAGAACTTTTTCCGGTTCGCCGGTTCAAAATCTTTCTTGGTTGCCACCAGGATATTGGCTCCCGGATATAACTGCAGGAACTCGGCTCCCCACTGCTCTGTCAGATGGTTCGGCACGACAAATAGATTCTTTTGTGATAATCCCAGACGTTTGCTCTCCATTGCAGCCGCTACCATCTCGTAGGTCTTCCCAGCTCCTACTACATGAGCCAGAAGCACATTATCCCCGTAAAGCTGATGTGCGACAGCATTTTTCTGATGTGGGCGAAGTTCAATTTCCGGGTTCATTCCTGGGAAAGTCAGATGACTGCCATCGTATTCACGGGGACGGATACTGTTAAACCGTTCATTATAAACTCTTACCAGTCTTTCACGTCTCTGTTGATCTTTGAAAATCCAATCCTTAAATGCTGCTTTCATGGCATCCTGTTTCTGTGATGCCAGCATAGTTTCTTTTTTATTGAGGACACGAATCTCATCCCCATTTTCATTGACACTCTTATCATAGATACGAACATCTTTCAGATTCAGTGTATCTTCCAGAATCCGGTAAGCATTTGCCCTCTCGGTTCCATACGTTGCATAGGCAAACGCATTTCTTGGACTGTCTGCATTTTTCCCGGTAATCCGCCACTCACCATTCACCTCAGAATATTTTACCTGTATCTCCTTCTGTGCAAGATACCACGGAGTATGAAGCAGTTCCCTCATAAAGTCCTGATAATCCGATGGTTCAATCCAGGTTGCCCCAATCCTTACTTCGATTTCAGATGCTTCCAGTTCTCTTGGCTGAACTGCTTCCAATGCACGGACATTCGGTGTGAATTCCGGGTGATTCTCTGCAAAGGTTCTTGCTGTGTTTAACTTCTCCCTGACATTTCCAGATAAATACTCATCTCCACTCTCCCACTGGTCTGTCAGTGGGTTCTTAAATATAACTCCAACCAGTTCCTCCGTGATTTTTTCTTCTGTCTTTCCTGTCAGCTGTGCCATATAGGACAGATCCACCTTTGCTCTTTCATTCAATGATAATGCTAAGGCTTCTGTCGCAGTTTCCACACTGGTTACCGCCACTGCCTTTTTGATGGTTCGTTTCGTAAACATGTCTGCTTTTCGCTTCAATGTTCCATCTTCGTTCAGGTCTTCCAGAGAACACAACAGACAATAAGAAGCGTCATCAGAAAACGCCCGCTTGTTTGCATTACTTCCGATGACTCCATACTTTGCTGTGTAAGCATCATATACTTGATTCAATTTCTCCTGCTGTTTGTGAATTTCTTCATCTGTTACGGATTCTTCCATCTGCATGGCAATCAGTTCACGCACCGTGTCTCGGATCTCCACCATACCTTTTACACGTTCTGCAGTAGCGGCAGGCATCTTTACCTGATTCATCAGAGAGTTAACACGGTAATATACCTGATCATCTACAACCGCATAACTGTAATTACGAACATTCGGATCTGCCGGGATACTCTCTGGTACATCATCCAGTTCTGCATCCACATCAACTGCAGGTGCCATATTTCCATGAATATTCCTGACAGCTTCTGCAAGCTGGACTTCAAGATCAGCACCTTCTATCGGCATACAGGTTGTTTCCATACCATACGGACCGGATACCTCTTTCATCTCACCCAGAATCATTTCCGGATGGTCTGCAAAATACTGATTGACCGTAATTCCATTGGCATCACTTCCAAGATTCACCCACTCCGGCATCTCTTTTGTCATGCTGTCACGCTTCTGGAAGAATAAAATATCTGCACTGACTTCCGTTCCTGCATTTGCTTTGAATGCTGTGTTCGGCAGGCGGATGGCTCCAAGGAGATCGGCACGTTCTGCCAGATACTTTCGGACTTCCGGTGATGCTTTATCCATGGTTCCTTTTGTTGTGATCAAAGCTGCCACACCACCCGGACGCAACTGGTCGATTGTCTTTGCCAGAAAATAATCGTGAATCATAAAATTATAGCGGTCATATTGCCTGTCATTCACTTTATAAGCTCCAAATGGCACATTTCCGATTGCCACATCGAAGAAATCATTCGGATAATCTGTCTTCTCAAAACCTTTAATCTGGATATTGGCATCTGGGTAAAGCAGTTTTGCAATTCTACCGCTGATACTGTCCAGTTCCACACCATAGAGTTTTGACTGGTTCAGCTTCTCAGGAAGCATTCCAAAGAAGTTACCAACACCCATGGATGGCTCCAGGATATTTCCTTTTGTAAATCCCAGATTTTCCAACGCCTGATACATACTTTCAATCACGATTGGCTGTGTGTAATGGGCATTTAAGGTAGAAGCTCTGGCTGCTGCATATTCTTCCGGTGTAAGGACTGTCTTTAATTCCAGATATTCCGTCTCCCATGCGGATTTTGTTTCATCGAAAGCATCAGCAAGACCTCCCCAGCCTACATATCGGGATAAAATCTCCTGTTCGTCTGGTGTGGCATTGCGGTTTTCTTCCTCGCATTTCTTTAAAAGCTGGATTGCCATGATATTAGCACGGAACTTTTCCTTTGGTGTTCCCTGTCCCAGTTCATCATCTGTGATATGGAAGTTTGTTGCTGGAATATCAGACTGTTCTGGTGTTATATCTTCCTTTTTTTCTGCATCTTCTACTGCTTCCGGTTGTGTCTCAACCTCCGACGGTTCCTGATTTTCCTCTCGTATTTCCTGCTGATCAGAGCCTTCCTGCTCCACTTCCAAAGCCTGCTGAGCTCCTTCCAGATCCGCCTGTCTCTGTGCTTCCTGCCGTTCTTCATACTTTTCCAGTTCTTCCGGTGATAAGAAATCATCGGTGCGAATCAGCTGACGGACACGTTCTGCAACCTTATTCCACTTTAATAGAACTTCTACATCTGGACTGCCAATCTTCCCTTTCGCAAGTTTTAATCCTTTCGCATCATGGGAAGCATCGGATTCATACGCTCCCGGTATCCCAGGTGCTGCTCCACCTGTACCATACTCATTTTTCAGAAACTCAGCTGCATCCTTTATATCGTGATGTTCCATGAAATACTCATAGATCCGATTCCGTCCTCCGGCAGTGATCCCGCCTCTTCTAAGGACTGCATCTATCTCATCCTGTGTGATAAAGGAAAGGGCCGGACGTTCGACCGTAAATTTCTGGTCTACCCAGGAACGCTCCCTCTGGAGATCCTGAAAACGCTGGAAATATTCCGGATTATGCTGAATCTCCCACCTGCGATAATCTTCTGGATTCTCATCCATATCTTTCTGCAGCCATTCAAAGCGATGGGCAATTGCATCTGCTTCCGCTGAATCTGTCCAAGCTTCCCGCACGACATCCTGCCAATCCGAATATGATTGCTGCTCCTCCCGGTTTCTGCTGGTATCCCGAAAATGGAGTGCAAGAAGATTGGTCATTTCTTCCTGCTCCTGTTCAATGGCGTTATTGGAAATCAGATTATCCACGTAACTTCTATCCTCATACATATCCCGGATTCTGTCCGCCGCTTCTTCCCACGTAACCATGCGATCAAAGTTTCTTCTGGCGGAATCTCCCCGTCGGATACGGATACCATCATTGTCATACCAGATACTGATTTTCTGTCCATCTATGGTAAATCCTTTTCCACCTGTTTCATATTCCTCCTTCAGGAAGTTCTGCATTTCTTCATTATCCAGACCTTCAATCAGTCTTGCCGTAATATGAAACAGTGTATTTTTCTGTCCACTTCCCGTGCGGAGAATATCATCTACTACTTCATCAGAAATAAGAAAAGCGGCTGGCTGTTCTAATGCAGCTACCGCTTTCCTTATTTCTCCTAACTGTTCCTCTTCTGTCGGGAACAGACTTAATTGTAAATAATCTCCTGAATTACCAGTTCCTCTGCCTGTGCTTTGATCTGGTTCATGTGTCTGGTCCATGCCATCCCGTCTGCCATTTTGTCCGGTGCCGGGTTTTTCTCCAGAAGTTCTGACATCAGGTTGTCTACTCTCTGCCTTGCCTGGCTGTCGATTTCCATCAGATGACTGTCCAGACGGTTCTGTAAGGTCAGAATGTTGAATCTGGCTACTTTGTGGTTTCTCAGATACTCTTTCCTCATCAATCCGTACTTCCCGATCGTTCCTCTCGTCTCCTCCAGACTGATATCCGGAATCTGGTACTCTCCATTCTGGCTGTAAGTGATCTCTCTCATGCTCTGTTTCCTCCTTATTTTCTCCTCTATCTTCTGTGTTCCTTGTTTTGCTTTCACGAATTAACGTGTTAAATTCATTATAAGCTACTTCTTTTTCTTTTGCAACCGTTTTCAGATCTTTTTCCAAGTCATTCAACACATATCGTCCAATCTGCATCAATACCGGTCTGCTGATCTCATTCACAGAACTTCCAAGGTGTCCAATAACCTTTAACTGGTTAAAATCTGTAATATGACGAAAATCCTCTGCATCAAGATATTCCTGCACATCCAGTCCGCATCGGTTCAGTAACACATACCAGACACTGTTTGTCATCAGTTCCCGGAACTCCACTTTCTGATTCTGTTCATCCAGATCTTCCAGAAAAGTGCCGGCTACATCCATTTGCAGTTCGTCGAAAGCATCCGGCAACCAGGCCTGCACACTTTCTTCTGCCGCCTGGTGAAGAACCTCTGCTAATCCTCCCTCTGTTGCTTCCAGTGCCAGCCGCTCCTGCAGATAATCTGCCACCAGTTGTTCTCCTTCTGGATTAAGATTCCATAACTGCGGATCTCTGCCCAGATTTTTTACCTTATAAGTATCCTGCACATCAAAAACATATCGGAGTTTCGTTTTTGGTCCGGATGTGTTATCTATCAGGGCAATTCCTTTGGAACCCTTTTTAATCCATCGGTACATCTTCTGGTTCCAGATTTCCATGGAAGCCACCGCTGTTGCTCCCGGACGCTGTGCATAGATCAAGAGCTGTTCCGGAAAAGTGTACCGGTACAGCCTGGATGCAGTATTTAGAAACCGCATCCATTCCTGCGGATTGGCAGCAACATCCTTTGCCACTTCCTCCGTCAGAAGTTCCATTGCATATAATTTATTTGCCATCTGTTACTCCCTTTCTTCTTCCCACTTTTCTTCTACAACATCGGCAATCCGTTCCATTGCCCTTGTCATAGAAGGAAAATTACTACTGTTACTTGCTTTTCCAATCTGATCAATAAGAAATTCCGGCATATCTGCAAGTGCTCCGGCAATCATAGCCTTTACCCGGATATCCTCCAGCATAAGAAGCTCTTTTACACCAAATTCTTCACCAAATACATCCTGATATCTCCGTAAGTCATCCAAAAGATATTCCGGTTTTAAATCTCTATCCATTTCCTTTCTTTTATCATCACCATATAAACACCAGTCCATATTCTTTTCTCCTCCATCTTCATAAAATTAGGGACTGCTCACACAGTCCCCTCAAAATCATCGTTATTTCTCGTTATAATACTGAGGCAAGGTCTTTCGCCCTATTCTTTGGGATTGTATCTGTCCCTTTTGCTTTGATCTCCGCCTTGGCTTTCTCCAGTTTTCCATGGATTCCACCTTTTGCTTCTGTCCTCCCAGTTGCTTTTTCTGCTGCTTTTTCTTTCTCCAGACGTGCTTCCCTGCGTTCGGCATTTTCCATAACTGCTGTCTTTCCATCACAGAACTGAACCTTATCCGAAAGCTGTTCCTGCCTCTCTACCTGCGTCTCATTGACTTCCTGTACCATGGCATTTAATTCCGGTACTTCAAACATTCCGTTATCAGGAAGAATCAGCACCTCATGAATTGAAGAGGGAAGAACAAAATAATCACTTCCCAGGCATTCACCGATCTGCTTACGAATATCTTCCTGCAGTAACAGTGATGCACCATTCATTTTTTGTGCATTTGAAAGACAGAACATTGGATTTTCCATTGCTTCAACATTCAGTTTTTCATTCAAAAGATTTTCTGCTTCTTCACCAAAAATCATGGATTTTATCATTTCATTCATGTCCATCAAAACAACACCACGATTTCTGTCTGCCGCCACTGCATCTGCCTGGATTTGTTCTGCTGTCACACCCCATTCATTCATAAGATTGACAGTAACCGGAATACTACCAATTCCTCCCTCGTTTTCTTCCACATTCACTGCGTAATATGCTGCAAAATCTCCATGTTCGGTAACAACTTTATCAGCCAGGCGTTCTTCATTCCATTCCCGGTCACAGATTCTCACCTGTAATTTGTCCTTCATTTTTTCATAATCCAAAATATCCGGAAGACCCATATTGATAAATGCCGCTTTGTCCTGCACTTCAATACGCATATCTGCCACATCACCCACACAGGAATCCAGATTTTTTCCATTGACATATTCCATATAAAGAGAATCCAGATATACCATCGGCACAGCTCTTTGATCACCCTGTGGAATTGAAATGCCAGTCAACCTTAATCCATTATTTTTTGCAACTTCTTCAATACGGATTTCTCCATTCTGATATGAATCCGGCAAATAGTCTTTTACATTATCTTTGACATATTCATAAAATTCTTTTCTGTTCATCATACGCTTTTACCCCTTTCTGATCATGTGATGGTTCATTCTTTTCCTGCTGACCATCTGCTCGGCTTTTTTCTGATAAGCCATCATTCTTTTTAAAGTTCTCTCCTGGTTCTTTCTTGCTTCCTGTCTCTTTTCCATTGTTTTCATCATATTTTTCTGTCCCTTTCTGTGAATTTTTGTATTTTAAAGGGAGCCCTGATTCAGGGCCCCCTTTACTGAGGATTACTGTTTTCTGATTTTCTTTCTGCTGATATAAAGTCCTGCCATGCCTCCGGTAGAGATAAGCAGAAGCAGAATCGGCAGCCAGATATTTGTGTTATCTCCTGTCTTCGGTGCATCTGATACCTTCGTCTCTTCATGGGACTGCGGCACATCTGGTGTGCTTGGTGTTTCCGGAACTTCCGGTTTCTCATTTGTCAGATTGAAAGTAACTTCTACAACCGGCGTACTGTCGTCTGCGTAGGCAAATGTCACTTCATGCTTGGTCTGATCCAGTGTGTATCCATCCAGTGTTTTTGTCTCCACCAGATAATACTTGATTGCTGTATCATATTTGCCGTTCTTGAATGCGGCAATCTCATACAGCTTACTCTCGGCATGACCGGCAGCATCTGTTTTTAAGGTTTCCAGGACCTTTCCTTTGCTGTCACGGAATTCAAATTCTACTCCTTTCAGCGGTTCCCCAGATGATTTATCTGTCTTATTGAGAATGACTTTTCCCTTGGCAGTATCATCTTTCATAACCACTTTCTGGATTTCTCCAGTATCCTTCACCTCAAATGTCACATCCGATGTCAGAAGATATCCTTTTGGTGCCTGTTCCTCTCGTAAGGTGTATCTACCAATTGGCAGTTTTTCAATATAGTGTGCCTCCTCTGTGGAAGTCCAGCTCTCTACTACCTGATCGTCCTTATCAAGAATCGTTAGTTTTGCACCAGGAATCTCTGTATCTCCTGTGATATCTGTCTTGCTGATCTGAACCTTGGTCACATCATCTTTCATCTCATGCTTCTGAATCTCAGCTGTATTCTCAACCGTAAAGGTAATGCTCTCTGCAGTAACATATCCGTCTGCCGGTTTTGTTTCCGTCATGGTATACTCATTACCTACAACAAGTTCTTTGATCACATGAGATCCTTCTGTAGAAGTCCATTCATCCACAACATTTCCATCTGCATCCGTCACTTTCAGGTGTGCACCTGGAAGTTCTTTGCCTGTGGTCAGGTCTGTTTTTGTCAGTTCCACTGTGGTCGGCTGATTTTCAAACGTAAAATCATAGCTTACTTCTGCCTGATCTTCTCCGGCATATTCAAAGGTAAACTCCTGCACTTCTTCCGTTGTCACAAATCCGTCCGGTGCACTGTTCTCTTTTACATAATATTTTCCATCTACTGGAAGATCTGCCGCAAAAGTGATCTGTCCTTTCTCATCGGTTGCTTTCTGCTCGATGAGGGAATCTTTCTCAAGCAACACATCTCCGTTTACATTTTTGATATCTTCACTGGTATAAAGGCCGAAGACGCCGCCTGCAAGAACACGGTCTGTATCTTTTTCTTTCTTCAGAACAGTAACCTTTACTTTCTGACGGGTATTCTGCCATTTTTCATCATAAGTGATTACCGGTGTGTCCTGATCACGGTAGGAAAGATCAACATATCTCGGTTCTCCATCCAATACATAGCCATGGGCAGTTTTAACTTCTTTCACATAGTATTTGCCTGCCGGGAGATTATCCATCTGTGCAATACCATTGGAATCTGTAGTAATAGTTCCTACTTTTTCATCTGCTTTGTAATAATCTTTGCTGACACCATCTGCCGCTTTGATATCTTCCGCAGCAAATACATCGAAAGTCACATCTGTAAGGCTTCCGGTTACATATTCGAAGAGATGCTCCACAGTGCCTTTTACATTGTCCAGAAGTGTCACTTTATCCAAAAATTCTCCATTTTTGTTGATGATTAAAAGTCCTGTCGGCACTTCATCTTTCATCTCTACCTTCTGAATCTCTGCGGTATCTTCCAGTGTGAACTTCACATCCGTTGCTTTCAGATATCCATACGGTGCGATTTCTTCACGAAGGGTATATTCCTCCCCAACGGTCAGTCGTTTAATCACATGTGGCTGGTCTTTTACAGAAGTCCACTGATCTACGACATTCCCCTCTCTATCAAGAACGGTGAGTTTTGCTCCATCCAGTTCCACACCTGTTGTCACATCTGATTTTGTAATTTCAACCGTTGTCGGCTGATTCTTCTTCACTGTTTTCAGTTTTACTGTCTTCACGTCCTGTCCCTGATAAGAAGCATCCAGATTCAGAACTTCATCGGAAGAAACGAATCCTGCCGGTGCCTTTAACTCTTTTACATAATACTGTCCGAGTGGCAGATCCAGCGTACAGGAAGCAATTCCATCTTTATCAGAAGTCATTTCCTGTAACAGGGTATCAGCGTTGACAATGACTTTGCCTTCTGCTTTGATATCATCTTTGTTATAAATGCCAAAGACTGCACCTTCTACCGTTGCTCCGTTTTCTGCATCCTGTTTTTCTACCTGGATTGCAACTTTCTGTCTGTCATCACCAACAGTCACTTCCTGTTCGATCACAGGTGTATCCTGATCTGCATAGACAAATGCTACATCCGATCTGTCATGGTTCAGAACAAATCCTTCCGGTGCTGTTTTTTCTACCACATAGTAAGAACCAAGCGGCAGGTTATCTGCAACTGCTTTTCCGTCTTCCCCGGTCGTTACCGTTGTTACCAGAGCATCTTTTGCATAAATCAGCTGTCTGTTTCCATTTTCATCTTTCTGATAATCCGGTGTGTAGATATTTTCCGCTGCATAGACGTTAAACTCTGCACCTTTCAGATATTTTTCTTCATAAACAAAATCCTTTTTGAATCCACTCAGCATCTCACCTTTTTTATAGATCGTCAGCTTTCCTTTTACCGGATGATTCTCGTAATCAACTGTGATAATGGCATCGCCGCTTTCTGAATCCATCTGATAAGCAGTGTTTGCATCAACAGCAATCTCCATATAATTCTTGTTGATTGTGTACCCTTCCGGTGCGTTGACTTCCTCAATCCGGTAATGTCCGATCTTCAGATTCTTCGGCATGATCAGATATCCCTGGCTGTCCGTAAAATAGGACTTGTGAGTAGTTGTCACTGGGTAAGTTGTTACCTGTTCCACATACTTTTTGTTGTCCAGGTCATATACCTTAAATTCTGTTCCTGCAATCAGGACGGATTTCTTTGTTTCATCGTCTTTTTTCACAATTTTCAATTTTGCCTTGAACTCTTTGTCCAGAAGCACACGCCAGATCTGTGGCTCATTCGGATGGTTCTCTGTGATATTCACTTCAAAATCATCGACTGGCTTGTAATTGTGTGGTGTTGTTGTTTCACGGACAATATAGCTTCCAAATGGTAATGGAATACTGCAGGCATATCCTTTTTCATCTGTGAAAATCTCCGTTGCTCCATTTTCTCCACTCACTACTGGTTTGGCAGAATCAAAATCATAGCTTCCATCTGCTTTCTTTGTAAGGGAAGATTTCAGATAAACTGTAAATCCGGCTCCGGATAACAGATCTGCATCGGTCTTTCCATTGTTGGCTGCTTTGATAATCTGGAACGGCTGCTTGATCACCTGTTCACTGGAAATGCATTCTCTTTTTACTTCTGCAGTCATATCACCTTCATAACTACATTCAAGATCATGTTCTTCTGTATCTGCCAGGTATCCGGTCGGTGGTGTGATCTCCTTGACGTAATATTTGCCAAGATATAAGCCATCTACAGAAGCCTGTCCTTTTTCATCCGTTGTAAGAGAAGCCACCTGTTCCCCTGCTTTATAAATCACACCGGTTGCTCCATCCGGATGCACGATATCTTCACGGGCATATAATCCGTAGACTGCACCTTTCAGTGTTGCATCGCCCTGCGGAACGGCTTTTCCTGTTTCTTTATCAACTTTGAATAAATTGATTTTTGCTGTCACACGGTCATTGCTGAAGGTATGGGCGAAAGATACGGTTGCTTCTTTATCATTGGTGTAAGAGAACTTGAACGTATACACGTCTTCTGTATTTCTTACATAGCCTTCTGGTGCCTGGTCTTCTTTTACGGAATAGGAATGATTGATAGGCAGATCTGCTGTGAATTTTGCCTTTCCATCCTCACCGGTAGTGGCTTTCTCAATCAGGGTGCCTTTCTTTACAACAACTACACCATCTGCATTTTTGATATCGTCTGCCGCATACAGGGCGAAAATACCACCTTCCAGCGGTTTCTTTGTATCTTTATCCTGTTTTACTACAGTGACTTCTGCTTTCTGACGCTCATTGTTGAAGGTGACATCCGCAAATACAACTTCTTTATTCTGTCCGGCATAAGTCAGCGTCACTGTCTTTTCTTCGCCGCCATTATAGAAGTTGTCCGGTGCTTTTGCTTCTTTTACCACATAAGTTCCTAGATGGAGATTCTTCAGGGTAACAGAGCCATTCTCACCTGTTGTCAGATTTTCTTTCACCAGATCACCTTTGCTGTACACTTTTGTACCATACGCAGTCACAATATCTGCTCCGGCATACACGTTGTAAACAGCATTTTTTTGTCTGCGGTTCTCATAATGGAATACGGTTCCACTCTCACTGACTTCTGCTCCGGTAAGCACCTGACCTTCTTTATAAACAGTAAGCTCTGCAAGCTGCTCCTTATTTTCCACGGTTACAGCTGAGGTCTTACTTGCTACCAGTTTTACATTTG
>OGCN01002556.1_pt1 | contig 19424 bp, 16 predicted proteins | sample 1570181 | NCBI WGS metagenome assembly OGCN01 (sample SAMEA4370584, study PRJEB24528) | human gut metagenome | reverse complement strand
GCATTGCCATCCTCTGCGGCGGCACGCTGGCGCTGTGCAACTTTGCCAAGCTGATCTTCCTGGACGGCATCGCGCCCCCTGTAGCGGCAGTCGTTTGCCTGACGCTGATCTGCACGGTCATCCTGTCCCAGCTCATCGGCGGCCTGCTGCCCGTCATTGCGGAAAAACTCAACTTTGACCCCGCCGTCATGGCATCGCCGCTTATCACGACCATTGTCGATACCACGACACTGCTCGTCTACTTCAACATCGCGCGGGTGTTGCTGAAAATTTAAATTTTAGACACCGTGTTCAATATTGTAAATTGTACCGCACCCGGTTGGTGTGGTACAATTTTTTTAGAGAAAAAGCCTTCCCCTGAGGGGGAAGGTGGCCCCGCAGGGCCGGATGAGGGGCAAAGTTACCGCAGCGACCCGCTGGCGGGTAATAACGGAAGGTTCGCCCTCATCAGTCAGCGGTCGGGGCCGCTGACAGCTTCCCCCAAGGGGGAAGCCGCGTACCCGCGTGCTCTGCGCCCCGCGGGTCGATGCGAGCATCGACCCCTACAGGAGAGCGGCATTTTACATCCTTACAATCGGGAGTTTTCATCATGAACATGCAGGATTTTTATACCGGGCACGCTTTTGATGCGTATGAGTTTTTCGGTGCGCATACCTATTTCGGCGGCACGCATTTTGCGGTGTGGGCACCGTCCGCACAGCATATCGCCGTTGAGACCGAGATCGGTACCTTTGATCTGCACCGCACCCAGTCCGCCGTGTGGGAGTGCGACGCCCCCGGCGTGCAAGCGGGGATGGTGTACCAGTATTGGGTGCGCGGCGCGAATGGCCAGAGCGTGGCCCACTGCGACCCCTACGGCACGGCCATGACGCTGCGCCCCGACGGACGCAGCATCGTCAACGATGCCCCCAAGGGCTTTGCCGATGACAAATGGATGCAGGAACGCACAAAATGCTTTGATAAGCCGCTGAATATCTACGAGGTCCACGCCGGCAGCTGGCGGCAGAAGGAGGACGGCAGCTGGTACACCTACGCCGAGCTGGCCGACCTGCTGCCCGCCTACTGCAAGAAGAACGGCTTCACCCATATCGAGCTTATGCCCCTGGCCGAGCACCCGTTTGACGGCAGCTGGGGCTACCAGACCACCGGCTTTTTTGCGCCCACCAGCCGCTACGGCACGCCGGACGAGCTTGTGGAGTTTGTCAACGCCTGCCACAAGCAGGGGATCGGCGTTATCCTGGACTTTGTGCCGGTCCACTTTGCCGTGGATGCCTACGGCTTAAAAGAATTTGACGGTACACCGCTGTATGAGTACCCCGCCGCCGCGGTGGGGCAGAGCGAGTGGGGCAGCTGCAACTTTATGCACTCCCGCGGTGAGATCCGCTGCTTTATCCAGTCCTGCGCCGACTACTGGCTGCGGGTGTTCCACGCCGACGGCCTGCGCATGGATGCCGTGTCCCGCCTGATCTACTGGCAGGGCGACCCGAACCGCGGCGTCAACGGCTCGACGCTGGAATTCCTGAAGGGCATGAACGCCGGTTTGCAGCAGCGCCACCCCACGGCCATTCTGATCGCCGAGGACTCTACGAGCTTCCCGAAGGTCACGGCCCCCGTCGAGTACGGCGGCCTGGGCTTTGACTACAAGTGGGACCTGGGCTGGATGAACGACACCCTCGACTACTTTAAAAAGACGAGCGACGAGCGGCGCGAGAATCTGGGCAAGCTGACCTTCTCGATGATGTACGCCTGGAACGAGCACTACATCCTGCCGTTCAGCCACGACGAGAACGTCCACGGCAAGGCGACCATCGTGCAAAAAATGTACGGCGAGTACGAGGGCAAGTTCCCGCAGGCGCGGGCGCTCTACCTGTACATGGCCATCCATCCGGGCAAGATGCTTGATTTTATGGGCAACGAATTTGCGCAGCTGCGCGAATTCGACGAGAGCCGCGAGCAGGACTGGATGGTGCTCAAGTACCCGAACCACGACGACTTCCACCGCTATCGCAGGGCGCTGAATGAGGCGTATCTTGCCAACGAGGCGTTCTGGAGCCGCGAGTACGACCCCGAGGCGTTCCGGTGGCTGGACTGCGCCCACCCCGAGCTGGACGCCTGTGCCATCTGGCGCGACGGCCATGACGGCGCGGTGCTGGCGGCATTCAACTTTGGCGACACGGAGCTGGCCGACTACACGCTGACCCTGCCCCGCGCGGGCAAGCTGACGAAGCTGCTGGACACCGACTGGCAGTGCTTCGGCGGCCGGACCGAGAAGCCGAAGCGGCTGGTCGGCAAGGCCTGCGGGGGTGAATTGAAGCTGACCCTGGCCCCGTTCAGCGGGCAGCTGTTTAAGCTGGTATAACTGCATACAAACAGGCCGCGCCTTTCCCGATACAGGATGGGCGCGGCCTTTTGCTGTACTGTAGGGGCCGGGCATGCCCGACCCGCAGCTTTGCCGCTGCAACCCCTTTCGCGGCAGATTTGTAGGGAGGGGTCTTGCCCCCTCCGCGGCGGCCAGAGGGCTGGCCGCCCTACAAGCTCCAGCAAACGGGGAGTGTAGGGGAGGGATTCATCCCTCCCGCGGGGCGTCAGGGACGCCGCCCCCTACAGGCGGAACCCGCAGGCGCTTCTGATGCCGAAAGTGCGCATTGACGTTAAACCCTCCGGGTAGAATGGCTTCCCCCGCGGGGCTGCGCCCGCAGGCGCGTGTCGGAGCGCAACCGCCGTAGGCGGCTCTTAGCTCGTAGACTGAAGCTGTCAGCGGCCCCGCCCGCTGACTGATGAGGGGCGAGCCTGCCATTATTGCGTGTTTACGGCTTGCTGCGGCAAGCTCTCCCCTCGTCCGGCCCTGCGGGGCCGCCTTCTCCCCCAAGGGGAGAAGGCAAAGAAAAATTCACCGCCCCCAATACTCCTCCACGATCTCCCGTTCCACAAACGGTTCCTTGATTCCGCCGCGCTCTATCGTTGTCTCGTGGCCCTTGCCTAAGATCGCGATAATATCCCCGGGCTGGGCGTGGTCGAGGGCGTAATAGATCGCCTGTCTGCGGTCCGGTATCTCGGCAAACGGCGTGGCCGGGTTGCCAAGGCGCAGCCCGGCGCGGATGTCCGCTAAAATGTGCTCCACGGGCTCGCCGCGGCTGTTATCCTCGGTGATGATGCAGAAATCCGCCAGCCGTGCGCAGACCGACCCCATGCCGAACCGGCGCAGGCGGCTGCGCGCGCCGCCGCAGCCGAACACCGCGACAAGCCGCGTCGGGCGGTAAGCCCGCAGCGTGCGCAGCAGGCACTCGGCGGCGGCCTCGTTGTGGGCGTAGTCGATGACCACCGTGAACGGCGCGTCCAGCGGCACCGGCTCGACCCGCCCGCACACGACGGCCCCGGTCAGCCCGGCATGGATCGCGTCCTCACCCGCGCCCAGCACCCGCGCCGCCGTCAGCGCAGCCAGCGCGTTGTACACGCTGAACGCCCCGGGCATGCCCACGGCGTACCGTGTGCCGTCCACGGTAAACGCCGCGCCCAGCCGCCCGCCCGCGCGTGTCAGCGCAAAATCGGCGTCGGCGCGTACATCCGCAGGGCAGCCGATGCCGTAGGTCACGGCGCGGCAGGAAAGACCCTGCATAATTTTCCCCACATGCGGGTCATCATTGTTGAAAACTCCCACGCGGCAGCGGCGGAACAGCGCCCGCTTCCAGAACAGATACTCCGCAAAATCCGCGTGTTCGTCGGGGCCGATGTGGTCGGGCGACAGGTTCGTGAACACCCCCACCGCAAATTCGATCTCCGCCGCGCGGTCAAATTTCAGCCCGAGGCTCGAAACCTCCATGACGCAGGTGTCGCAGCCGTCGTCGGCCATGCGGCGCAAAAGCAGCTGCAGATCGCAGCTTTCCGGCGTTGTATGGTTCAAATCATGCCGGTGCCCGGGCCAGCAGACGCCGTTGGTGCCCACCAGCCCGACCCGCCGCCCGTCGGCCTGCAAAACGGCTGCCAGCAGGTGGGCCGTCGTCGTCTTGCCCTTCGTGCCGGTCACGCCGATCATCGTCATGGCGCGGGCCGGTTCGCCGTAGAGCCGCGCGGCCAGCGCCGCCATGGCACGCCGCGGGTCGCCCGCCAGCAGTACGGCACACCCGGCGGGCAGGCCGGGCACATCATGGGTGCAGAGCACCGCCGCGGCCCCGGCAGCGACGGCCTGCGCCGCAAAGTCGTGGCCGTCGGCGTGCCGCCCGGGCAGACAGACGAACAGCGCCCCCGGCCCGGCACAGCGGGAGTCACAGCAGACGGACGTGATTTCGGTCAGGGCATCGCCGCGCAGAAGCCGACAGCCGGTGTTTTGGGTAAGCCGCCGCAGGTCCATTCAGCATCACGCTCCAAAAAATTGCTCATACCAGATCAAAAAGCTGTATACGCACCAGATCTGCCGCCAGCAGTCGCCGCCGTGCAGGTGCTGGTTCAACATACTATGCAGCGCGCGCGGGTCAAAGAACTCCGCCGCTGCCGGGCGGCTGAACACGGCCCGCACCCGGCTGGTGTAGGGCTCCTTCCGCAGCCAGTCCCGCACCGGCACAGGAAAGCCGAGCTTTTTGCGCACGGCGCTGGCGGCGGGCAGCGTGCGTGCCGCGGCCCGGCGCAGGGCAATTTTCGTCGTGCGCGCGTCGGCCTTGGCGGCAGCGGGCAGCGCGGCGGCCAGCGCCCAGACCTCCCGGTCCAGAAACGGCACCCGCAGCTCCAAACTGTGCGCCATGCTCATCTTGTCGGCCTTGAGCAGGATGTCCCCGGCCAGCCACAAATTTAGATCCACCTGCTGCATCCGGGTCACGGGGTCCAGTCCCTCGGTGGCGTCCCAGATAGCCTCGGTCAAAAACATCGGGTCGCCGTCCCCGGCGTAATCCGCCAGCAGGCGGCGCTTTTCGCGCTCATTGAACAGGGCCGTGGGGCCGAAATACCGCTCCTCCAGGCTCATGCCGCGCCGCACGAGAAAGTTCACCCCGCGCGCGGGCGGCAGCAGCGACGCCGCCGCCCCCAGCCCGGCCCGCAGCCAGGGCGGCAGGCGGTCATACCACCGCGCCGTGAAGGGGTCGCGGTAGATGTTGTACCCGCCGAACAGCTCGTCCGCGCCCTCGCCCGAGAGCACGACCTTGACGTCCTTCGCGGCCTCGCGGTTCAAAAAGTAGAGCGCCACGGCGGCAGCGTCAGCCAGCGGCTCGTCCATGTGGTACTGTACGGCGGGCACGGCGTCCCAGAACTCGCCGGGGCTGATGCGCCGCACGCGGTTGCGCACGCCGAGGCTGCGTGCCAGCGCCCGGGCGGGAAAGGACTCGTCGTACTTCGGCTCGGCGTAGCTGATCGTGTAGGTGCGTGCGGGGCGGGCCAGCGCGGTCAGGTAGGCTGAGTCCACGCCGCCCGACAGGAACCCCGCGACCTCGACGTCGGCGACCTTGTGCGCCGCCGCACTGCCGCGCAGGACTTCTTCGATCTCGGCAGGGGAGACCGGCGCGTCGCCGGGCAGGAAGGCAGGCTGCACCCACCGCGTCGTGCGGACGATGCCGTCGGAGAACTCGAGAAAATGCCCGGGCAGCAGCTTCTGCACGCCTGCAAAAAACGTATCCCGCCCCGGGGAATACTGGCAGGACAGGTAGAGCGGCAGCTGCGCGGTGTTGAGCCGCTTGGCAAACGACGGGTGGTCTAAAAACGCCTTGATCTCGCTGGCGAAAAGCAGCGTGCCGTCGGCGCAGCGGCAGTAGTACAGCGGCTTGATGCCGAACATATCCCGCGCGCAGAACAGCACCCCGGCGCGGCGGTCCCACAGAGCAAACGCGAACATTCCGCGCAGCCGGGGCAGCAGCTCGCGGCCCCACTGCTCCCACCCGTGCAGCAGGACCTCGGTGTCGGTGCGGGTGGCAAAGGTGTGGCCCAGCGCCGTCAGCTCGGCGGTCAGCGCACGGTAGTTGTAGATTTCGCCGTTGAAAACGACGACTAAGTTTTTATCCTCACTGTACAGCGGCTGTGCGCCGCCCTCTAAGTCGATGATGGCCAGACGGCAGTGGCCGAGCGCCGCGGGCCCCTCCACAAAGGTGCCCTGCCCGTCGGGGCCGCGGTGGGCAATGCGCGCCAGCATGGGGGCCAGCGCCGCTGCGTTCGCTGCGCCGTGCCCCGCGATAAAGCCTGCGATTCCGCACATGATTTTGCGTCCTTTCCCGGCAGTGCAACCTGCCGTTACTGCTTTGTCAGCTTAACTTGCTGGTATTTTACCATGTTCTGTGGTAGAATCATGTCAGAAAAAAGAGGAAAGAGGGCGAGCGTATGACACTGGGGCAGAATATCCAGAATGCGCGCAGGGCGCAGGGGCTGAGCCAGGAGGCACTGGCTGAAAAAATCGGCGTCAGCCGCCAGGCGCTGGGCAAATGGGAGAAGGATACCGCCCTGCCCGGGCTGGACAATCTGCAGGCGCTGGCTGCGGCGCTGGGCATCGGCGTGGACGCACTGCTGGGCGCGGAGAACGCCGACCCCGCCGTGCCCGCCGTGACGCTGGACGCGCTGCGGGACCTGCTGGCCGCCCGCGATGCCGAGGAAAAGCGCCGCCGCCGCTTGTGGGGCTGTGCCGGGGGCGCGGCGTTCATCGTACTGGCCAGGCTGCTGGCGGGCGTGGCGCTGCAATATGAGCGGCAGATCAGCGCGCTGAACCAGAACTATGCGGCCATCCAGTCCAGCTACGCCGCCCAGCAGGCGGAGCTGTCGGCGCAGATTTCGGAATTGCAGGACGCCGTCCGGATGGGCGAGGCCACGGTTCTGGACTGGCGCTGGATGCCCGTGGACAAGCTGCACCGGGACGCCGATAAAAGCTGGATGCCCGTGCAGGTGCAGGTCACGCCCCGCACGACCCGCGACGGTGCGACGGCCCGGCTGGCTGTGCGCTGCGGGGACGATACGCAGCTGTACGAAATGACCGCCGCGCCCGACGGCAGCTTTGCGGCGGACGGTATCGTTTTTACGGTGGGCAGCACCTATGAATTGAGCGTGCAGTGGACGGCTGACGGCGTGACCACCAACGAGACGCTGGGGACCGTGGATTTCAACGACGAGATGACCGAGCCGCAGATCATCTGGGGCGCGGCGGGCAGCAGCCTGGACTTTGGGTATTCCGTGCGGCGGGTCGGCAATAAGCAGTACCGCCTGACCCTGACCTGCTACCCTGTGGAGGTGCAGGTGGACGCCCCGCCGTGGATGCAGCCTGCGCAGGTGGAGATCGACCTGCGCCTGAACGGCGACGCCGGGGAGCCGACAGCCACCGCCGTACTGGATTGCGAGGACGAGTACAGCTATGGCAATTCCTCCCGCACCGAGAGCGTCTGGAACGGCACGTTCTACAGCGATGACGTGGTAAACGGCTGGGAGTACGACGGCGAGACGCTGCCGAAGTACGTTGTGCGTGTGACAGACACGAATGGAGATGTCTGGACGGAGGAAATGCCGCTGAGCAAACGGTGACCTGTAGGGGCCGGGCATGCCCGGCCCGGAGGTTTGCCATTGCAACTCCTTTCATGGTTTGCTTTGTAGGGAGGGGTCTTGACCCCTCCGCGGGGCGTCGAGGACGCCGCCCCCTACAGTAGGGGAGAGATTTATCCCTCACGGGAGGGTCAAGACCCTCCCCTACAAATCACCCATAAAAATTCCCTTTGCAAATTCTATTGCACACCGCCGCGAATTGTGGTAAAGTAAATTTATATAGGTATAAACGAGGGGGAACCATAATGCAGCTGAATCCGCATTACGCCGAGCTGAACGAGAGCTATCTGTTCAGCACCATTGCCCACAAGGTAGCCGACTACCAGAAGGCCCATCCCGAGGCAGACGTCATCCGTCTGGGCATCGGCGACGTCACCCTGCCGCTGGCAGCATCCGTGACGGAGGCCATGCACAAGGCCGTTGAGGAGCAGGGCCACAAGGGTACGTTCCACGGCTATATTCCCAGCGAGCAGGGCTATGAGTTCCTGCGCGACGCTATCCGCAGGTATTACGCGGGCCACGGTGTCGAGCTGGACATGTCCGAAATTTTCATCTCCGACGGTGCCAAGAGCGACTTGGGCAACCTGCTGGACCTGTTCAGTCAGGACAACACGATCCTTGTTCCCGACCCGGTTTACCCGGTCTACGTCGATGACAACGTGATGGCGGGCCGCAAGATTCTCTACCTGCCCGCCACGGCGGAGAACGGCTTCCTGCCGATGCCGGACGAGGCTCCCCACGCGGACATCGTCTACATCTGCAGCCCCAACAACCCCACCGGCGCGACCTACTCCGTCGAGCAGCTCAAGGCCTGGGTCGCCTGGGCGAAGGCCAATGACGCGGTCATCCTGTTTGACGCCGCCTACGAGTGCTTCGTCTCCGAGCCGGGTCTCGCCCGCAGCATCTTTGAGGTCGCGGGCGCGAAGGAGGTTGCCATCGAGGTGTGCAGCTTCTCCAAGATCGCAGGCTTCACCGGCACGCGCTGCGGCTACACCGTCGTGCCGCAGGCGCTGGCTGGCGGCAAGCTGAACAAGATGTGGCTGCGCCGCCAGACTACGAAGTTCAACGGCGTTGCCTATGTTGTGCAGCGCGGTGCCGAGGCCGTCTTTACCGACGAGGGCATGAAGGAGATTCAGCAGAACCTCGACTACTACCGCGCCAACGCAGCTGTCATTGCGGCAGCGCTGGACGAGGCCGGTGTCTGGTACTGCGGCGGCAAGAACAGCCCCTACATCTGGCTGCGCTGCCCCAACGAGATGGGCAGCTGGGAGTTTTTTGACTGGCTGCTCGAGCACGCCCACGTTGTGGGCACCCCCGGCGAGGGCTTCGGCCCCTGCGGCAAGGGGTATTTCCGTCTGACGGCGTTCGGCGATGCCGAGCGCACCAAGGAGGCCGCCGCACGCATCAAAGCGGCGCTGGCCACACTGTAATATTGCGGGAGGGTTTACACCATGAAACCAAATGAAGAAATCATGGAATTTCTGAAAGAGAATCCCACCTTCTACCTTGCCACCGTCGATGGCTATCTGCCCCGCGTGCGTCCCATCGGTTTTGCCATGTGGTACAACGGCCACCTGTGCATTGCCCTGGGCAAGCACAAGGCCGCCTACAAGCAGCTTTTGGACAACACGAACCTCGAGATCTGCGCCGCCAATGACCGCGGCGAGTGGCTGCGCGTGCAGGGCACGGCGAACTTTGACAACAGCCCCGAGGCCCAGGCCGCCGCGTTCCAGGTCATGCCCCAGCTGGCCGACATGTATAATGAGGAGACGGGCAACAAGCTCGGCATCGTCTACCTCGACCATCTGTCCGCCAAGCTCTTCTCGATGTCCGGTGCTGTGAAGGACATTATGAACTACTGATACTTATAAAACAGGGCAGCCCCGGTATGCGTTGTGCATACCGGGGCTGCTTTTTGTTGTAGGGAACGGACGCAAGCTCCCTGCTGGTAAGACAGCAAAATCAAATTTCTTGGAACAGGCATTATTTCGGTCATGCCTGTTCCGCTTTTAGCAGCTCATCCACGGAAATATAGCTCACAAGATCGTACTCGATGCACATATTTGTAAATTCAACCGTTTCGGTTCTTGCCATTATGTTAAAACTCCTTCATCAAAAAAGTAAAACGGATTTACCACATTCTCCGCCCCGAACACTTTTATCGCCATTCGATACATGGCTCTTGCGTGGATACGGTCATGCCAGATAAAACGGCGCAGGACTTTACGCAGTGACCAATCCTCACCATAGCTGCCTTTTCTGACGGTATTTTGCAGAAAATCAGGGTTAGATTCAAGCGATTCAAATTCCCGCTTGCGGCATTCGTATATGTTGCCGTCATGATCGGCATCTACAGCAATCTCCGCAAAATAATATGTATTCACATTCTTTGTATGCTCGTACATTTCATTTGCTGTGCGGGGGACTCGTCCGTAAAAGGTCTTGCGTTCCGGTGCGGCGGCTGCGTTCTTATCCGGGATAGATTCGTACAATGCAAGGAAATCCTTTGCTGACTTCAACGCAAGGGTTTTAAGCGTCTCATATTCTTCTATTGTCAGTTGTGCTTGTTCGCTTTCAAAAAGCACATCGGAATCCGCATCCCGAATTGTAAGCTCGGAGCATTTTTCTCCGACGATCACGATTTCTGTTTTGCCTGCGGCCTCCATGCCCAGCCAGCTGCAATAAGAAACGATTTCCTGTGGCATCTTTGTCTTTGCGATTTCAAGGCTTTCGCCACGGGTATATGCACCGACAAAATTTGTGGCATAAAGCAAGGTGTCGTTGCCATTATGCTCCCATACGCAGTTAATTATCATAACGCTCCTCCGACCTGAGGTTGCTCCGAAGATCAATACTCGTTGACCGCTTTAAGGTCCTCCTCTGGATTGCTGTCCATATTGAATGTAAAAGACAATAAATTTTCCATCCGACGAAGCTCTCACTTGTGTGTACACACATTGTAGCACGGCGATAGCTCGGTTCTCAATAGGCTTTTCAAAAGTCAGCACTTTAAAATGTAACTTTCCTGTGTTCGCAAGCCGATTTGATGGTTTTTATGCAGCCGGACATACTCTGCATTGAAATCCCCACCGATTGGTTTTACCGTTTTGTGGGGTAATTAGCTTAATCGCAAATATTCATGCTCATCAGGGAACGATATTCATCATAGCGTGATTTGCTGTTTCGTGGGGATTTACCACGAGAATGACTACTACTTCACCCGTTTCACTATCCTTGCCTTACAGAGCAGAAAACAAGCGTTTTTCGACCCTTAAACGCACAAAAACAGGCGGCATCCAACCGAAGTTGAATGTCGCCTGTTTTGTCTGATCCTGTTTCGCAGTTGCCGATTTCGTAATTCTCTCAAATTACTGTCTTACCGGCACACGCCTCAGGGAGGCCGTTTGTTACTTTACTGCTCCTGCGCGGCAAACAGCTGCGGGGCTGCCTTGTAGATCAGCACCGCGGCCACCGTGGTCAGGATGGTCTCGGGCAGCATGTAGCTGCCGTTGTAGGTCAGGCTGTAGGTCCAGGCGGGCAGACCGTCGCTCAGGTTGCCCCAGATCAGCACGCCGGACAGGAAGCTGCACAGGAAGCGGATGCCGCACACCGCTGCCGTGCCGACGGCCACGCCGACCAGACGGTTCTTGAACGGCTTGGCAATCGCACCGGCCAGGCCCAGCAGGGTGAAGGCCAGCACGTAGTCCAGCAGGATCATACCCACCAGCGGCAGCAGGCCGGGAGCCGGGGGCGCGTAGAAGCCCAGCAGCATCTGCAGCAGGCTGTTGACGAAGCCCGTGAACAGTCCCCATTTTGTGCCGTGGCGGTAGGAGACCAGGATGAACGGCAGCATGCTCAGCAGGGTGATGGAGCCGCCGTTGGGCATCTCAAAAATTTTGATGTTCGCCAGCACGGTGCCCAGGGCGATCATCAGGGCGCACTCCACAAGAGTGCGGGTCTTGGAATAGGTTTTGGACATGGTATCCACTCCTCAAAAAATGTAACGTAAAAACAGGAAAGCGCCCGCAAGGTACACTTGCAGGCGCAAAAGCGTTATGACGTGTTGGGTCAAACTTCCTACGCCGGCATTGCCCGGATCAGGTTCAAGGCGACCCGAAACTGCGGTTTGTTTCGATCTCAGCCGAGGATGCCCCTCAGCGCCCCTGTTTTTATGTCCAAACCTATTATACACGCCCACCGCTGATTGTCAAGCCTTTCAAATTTTATCCACACGATTCCCCCCAGGTTTCATACGCTTTCATCAGTGTTCTTTCATCTGTACTGGGTATACTGCAGCTGTACTCAAAAAACACCCAGACAGCAGTGATCGATAGGAAGAAAAGGCGTATTCTCTGCGGGGCTGCGAAATCCTAAAGCCTTCCCCCGTGGGGGAAGGTGGCCCCGCAGGGCCGGATGAGGGGTAAGCTACCGATTGCGAACCGCAAACGGGCAGCCATGGCAAGCTCTGCCCTCATCAGTCACCTTACGGCGACAGCTTCCCCCGCGGGGGAAACCAAAAAGCGGACACCCAATCGGGTGCCCGCTTTTTTATCGGTAAAAATTTACTTGCTGATCTTGATCAGATCCGCACCCGGCTCCACGGCGCCAGAGGCCACGACCTCGACGTCCTTGAAATCATCGGTGTTCGTGACGACGGTAATCACCACGGCGGGGTGAGCGGCAGCCGCGATTTTGTCCAGATCCATCTCCAGCAGCAGATCGCCCTTCTTGACCTTGTCGCCCTCCTTGACCTTCGGGCTGAAGCCGTCGCCCTTCATCTCGACGGTGTCAACGCCGACATGGATCAGCACCTCAACACCGGCAGTGGTCATGATGCCCAGCGCGTGGCCGCTGTCGGGGGCCTGGGTGATCTCACCGTCCGCGGGGGCGTAAATTTTGCCCTCGGTAGGGTCGATGCCGCAGCACTTGCCCAGGATGCCCTGTGCAAACACCTCGTCGGGGATGTTCTCCATCGCCACAACGGTACCCTTGGCATCAGCAGCCAGGGTCACGGGGAAGGCTGGGGCCGCGGGGGCGGCAGGCTCGGCAGACTTTTTCAGAAAATCAAAGAAACCCATCGTAAAGCTCTCCTTCATCAGCCCGGTCAGGCGGGCGTACTTGTAATTATATTATACCCCGTCTTGCCCCAAAAGGCAAGGCAGGCAAGGGAAACTTGCTTTGCTCACATCCGCCCCTTCACAGCGCGGATGGCCTGCCAGGTGATGCGGGCGATCTCCGCCGCGGGCGGCTGAAAACCGGCCTCCTGCCAGGCTACAATCGTGCCAAAGCAGCCGTTCACCGCAAAGGCCAGCATATATTTCTGCTCCTCGGTGCCGCCGTCGGGTGCAAACTCGCCCAGGCAGCGCTCTGCAATCAGCTTTTTGGCGTTGCGGGTGAACTCCGACTCCCAACTTTTGCCGTAGAGGGCCTGACAGAGGTCGGGGTTCTCGGTCATGTAGGTGAACAGCGCCACCAGCGCGGGGGGCGCGTCCTCCTGCGAGATGCTGGGGATCAGGGAGTCCATCAGGTCGTTCAGCCGTGCCAGCTGGGCGGCCTCCATCTGGTCCATCAGGGCATAAATGTCCGCGTAGTGAAAATAGAATGTGCCGCGGCTGATTCCTGCCAGCTCGGTCAGTTCCCGGACTGTAATTTCCCGCAGACTTTTCTGCTGCAACAGCGTAATAAGCGCCTGGTAGAGCCGCTGCTTGGTCATGCGCACACTGCGGTTTGCGTCCCCTTTGGCGTTCATCGTATGCACCGCCTTCCTCGCGATTTACTACTTTAAGAATAGCGTTTTTTTGCCCCGATGTCAAGGATTTTTAAACTATTTGTCTAAAAATGTCATTCGTTGTTGAGTAAATTTTATAAACATTGCAGTTTACGCATTTTGCCGGATGTGGTACACTGAAACAGGGAAGTGATAGTATGAAAATTGACCGTGCCCGCGCACAAAAAGCCTTTGCCGACTATGCCGCGCACTACAACGCCGCTGACGCCAAGGTCAAATTGAAAATCGACCATACCTACCGCGTGGCCGCGCTCTGCGCCCGCATTGCCCAAAGCCTGGCCCTGCCGCCGGAGGATGTCGATCTGGCGTGGCTGTCCGGCCTCCTGCACGATGTAGGCCGCTTTGAGCAGCTGCGCCGCTACAACACATTTATTGATGCACAGTCGGTCAGCCACGCCGCGCTGAGCGTCGCGGTGCTGTTCGACGAGGGACGCATCCGGGACTATCTGGACGATGCCGGTGCCGACGCACTGCTGCGCACCGCTGTGGAATGGCACAGCGCGTTCCGTCTGCCGGAGGCGCTGGATGACCGCACGCGTCTGCTCTGCCAGATTTTGCGCGACGCCGACAAGATCGACATTCTGCGAGTCAACGTCGAGACACCGATGGAGGAAATTTACAACGTCAGCACTGCGGCGCTGCGCCGGAGCCCGGTGACACCCGCCGTGCTGGACGCCTTTTACGCCCACCACTGCGTGCTGCACAGCTTAAAGCAGTACCCCGCCGACAACGCCGTCGGCCATGCGTCGCTTGTGTTTGAGCTATGCTATCCCGAGAGCCTGCGCATCGTGGACGAGCAGGGCTGGCTGTGGCGGCTGCTGGATTTTAAAACCGATAACCCGGACACCGCCGCCGCGTTTGCCGCCATCCGGGACGAGCTGCACCGCTGGCTGAACGCGCAGTCGGCGTGAGCCGATACTCAAAAAATGCAATTTCATAGTTTGACAACATAGAAGGACTCCTGCAATCGCATACGCAGCCCGCCCGCAGGCAGACAAAGGGCCGTAGAACGCCCTTTACTTTCCGTCGTATCGTTTCTTCCTATTGTTATGCAATCTATTATATCTGTATTACAGATAAATATCAATATCTGCCTCCAAGATAACGATAATAATCGTAAGGAGGTAGTCAACCTATGGAATATCCGAACATACGAAGTCTACGGGAAGATCACGATTTTCGTCAGTGCGATCTTGCCAGTGTCCTCCACGTATCCCAGAACACCTACTCTCAGTATGAAAACGGCGTTATTGAGCTGACCGCAGAAAGGCTGGTCAAGCTGGCCGACTTCTATAACGTCAGTATAGACTATCTGCTGGGGCGCACCGATAACCCGGAGGTAAACCGCAATTAACAAATGCCGCGCGGCTCCCTGTGAGCCGCGCGGCATTTTGCTTCAGAGCAGACCCTGCACCAGAATGACGGCGATCAGGACCGGCAGAACGTATTTAAAGTAGGGCTTGACCCACTGCGGCATTTTGGGGCCGCTGCCGGTGTTGCACTCGGCGGTGTATTTGTCAAAGCCCCAGCCCCATTTGGTGACACAGAACAGCAGATAAACAAGGCTGCCGCCCGGCAGCAGAACGTTGCTGACAAGGAAGTCCTCAAAATCCAGCACGGTGCTGCCCGCGCCCAGGGGCTGGATGCAGCTCCACATGTTGTAGCCCAGCGCGCAGGGCAGGCCCAGCACGACCAGCGCCGCCGCGCCCACCAGGCAGGCCCTGCGGCGGTCCCAGCCGAAATTTTCCCGCGCACAGGCGATGATATTCTCAAACACCGCAATGACCGTGGAGAAGCTGGCGAACGTCATGAACAGGAAGAACAGCGCGCCCCACAGGCGTCCGCCCGCCATGTTTGTAAAGACGTTGGGGAGCGTGATGAAAATCAAGCTCGGTCCCGCGTCGGGCGAGATGCCGAAGGAGAAGCAGGCCGGGAAGATGATAAGGCCCGCGCAGACTGCCACAATGGTGTCCAGCACGCAGATGCGGGCGGCCTCACCCGGCAGGGTGAAGCCGCGGTCCATGTAGCTGCCGAAAATCTCAATTGCGCCGATGCCGAGGCTTAAGGTAAAGAACGACTGGTTCATGGCCGCCGTGATGACATTGCCCAGGCCCTGCCCGGTGGCGCGGGACCAGTCGGGCAGCAGGTAGAAGGCCAGGCCCGCGCCCGCGCCGGACAGCGTGAAGCTGTGCACAACCAGCACAAGGATCAATACGAGCAGGGCGCTCATCATCCATTTGCCGACCTTTTCCAAACCGCCCTGCAGGCCGCGCCCGCAGACGACAAAGCCCGCCAGCGTGATGACGGCCATCCAGAAAACCATCTCGACAGGGTTCGAGAGCATCTCGCCAAAGACGCCGGTGGCCTGCTCGGAGGTCAGGCCGTCAAAGCTGCCGGTCAGGAAGCGGAAGAAGTAGTCGACCATCCAGCCGGAGACGGTGGTGTAGTACATCATCAGCAGCACACAGCCCGCCATGCAGAACCAGCCGTGGATATGCCACTTGCTGCCGCTGGGCTCCAGCGCCTTGTAGGCGCTGCGCGCCGCGCCGCGGCCCGCACGGCCCACGGCCAGCTCCATCGTCAGGACCGGCAGACCCATGAGCACCAGAAAGAGCAGGTAGAACAGCACAAAGATGCCGCCGCCGTACTGGCCGGTGACTGTGGGGAAGCGCCAGACGTTGCCGATGCCGATAGCACAGCCCGCGCTGACGAGAATGAAGCCAAGGCGTGAGCCGAAGCTTTCGCGTTGATTTTGGGGATCCATACAATTCCTCTTTTCTATCCAAAAGTAGAATTATTATAGCGTACCGCGGCGAAACTTGCAAGTGGAGAATCACAGTGTTATAATTATGGCAACACCCGCGGCATGGGTCGATTGGAAATTTGCCCGTACCTGTAGGGGCCGATGCTCGCATCGGCCCGCCAGCCTTGCGGCAGTCGGAAGGCTCCGCGGGCAAATACTGTCCGCCCCTGCAAAGCGTGCAACACTTTACTAAGGAGTCAAAAATATGCTTCGTTTTGAATGTGACTATGGCGAGGGCGCGGCCCCCGCGGTTTTGGAGCTTCTGCAAAAGACCAATTTCGACCAGACCCCCGGCTATGGCGAGGATGAATACTGCGCCAAGGCCGCCATGCAGATCAAGCGCCTGTGCGACGCTCCCGACGCCGACGTACACTTTTTCGTCGGTGCGACCCAGGCAAATCTGACCGTCATTGCGGCGGCGCTCAAGCCGTGGCAGGGCGTGCTGTGCGCCGACTCCGGGCACATCCATGTGCACGAGACCGGCTCCATCGAGGCCACAGGCCACAAGTGCCTGGCGCTGCCCGGCAAAAACGGCAAGATCACCGCCCGCCAGATCCGCAAAGCCGTGGAGGAGCACCGCGCCAACGCCAGCCACGAGCACGAGGTCCAGCCCGGCATGGTCTACATCTCGAACCCCACCGAGGTCGGCACCCTTTATAATAAGGAGGAATTGACCGACATTTCCGCCGCCTGCTACGAGCTGGGACTCTACCTGTTCGTGGACGGTGCGCGGATGGCCTACGGCCTGACGAGCCCCGCCAACGATCTGAGCCTGCAGGACTACGCCGCGCTCTGCGACGTGTTTTACTTGGGCGGTACCAAGTGCGGTGCGCTGTTCGGCGAGGCCGTCGTCATCACAAACGACGATCTGAAGCCCGATTTCCGCTACTGCCTGAAGCAGCACGGCGGCATGCTGGCGAAAGGCCGCCTGCTGGGCGAGCAGTTCCTGGCTCTGCTGGACGGCGAGGACGGCAGCGGCAGCAGCCTGTATTTCACGATGGCGAAAAAAGCCGACGAGCAGGCCCTGCGCATCCGCACCGCCTTTGAGGCAAAGGGCTGCAAGGTGCTGCACGACTCCCCGACGAACCAGCAGTTCTTTGTTCTGCCCGACGAATGGTACGACAAGCTGGCCGAGACCTACGCCATGACCCACATGGGCAAGCCCGACAAGCACCACACCGCCGTGCGCGTATGCACCAGCTGGGCCACGAAGGACGAAGCCGTGGAGCAGCTGATTCAAGACGTCGCAACGCTGTAATAACTGCATCGTAGGGAGGGGTCTTGACCCCTCCGGGCCGTGCGCATCCGCCGCCAGGTTTCCCGGAGCGGTCAAGACCGCTCCCTACAAACCTCCTGTAGGGGCCGGGCATGCCCGGCCCGCAGCCTTCCCGCAAACGTCCGTCCGCCTTACCGTGACGGGCGCACCAAAATAAAAGCCTCCTGCATCACAACCGATGCAGGAGGCTTTTGTATCTATTCAAATGGCTTCACGGCCTTGTTGGTTGTCTGCGCCGTGGCCGAAGCGATTGCTTCTGGCATGGCCAAGGCGGCAGTGTAATGTGTCTTGGGGCGTTCCCCCTTAACTCTGATTATACTATACACTGCATTTATGTCCGCCCTGTCACGCCAATTTGAAAAATATGTTAAATCTCGGTTCCCTCAAATCACTTCTGGATGCGCTTGTCGCACTTGATGGCCAGCTTTGTGCCGACGGTCTGCAAAATCTGTACCAGCACGACCAGCAGCGCCGTGGCAAAGAACTCCAGCACCACGTTAAAGCGGTAGTAACCGTAGTTGATGGCGATCTTGCCAAGGCCGCCGCCGCCGATGATGCCGGCCATTGCGCCGTAACCCATGATGGTCGTGGCGGCAATCGTCACGTTGGCAACCAGGCTCGGCATGCTCTCGGGCACCATGACCTTGGTGATGATCTGCAGCGGCGTTGCGCCCATGCTCTGGGCGGCCTCAATGACACCCGCGTCCACCTCGCGCATACTGGTCTCGACCAGACGCGACACAAACGGGAACGATGCGATGACCAGCGGTACAATGGACGCCACCGTACCGATGGACGTGCCCACGATGGCGCGGGACAGCGGAATGACAATGATCATCAAAATCAAAAACGGCACGCTGCGCAGCAGATTCACCAGGCCGTTCAGCAACGCCATGAGCCAGCGGGGCAGGGGACGCACGCCGCCCTGTTCGCCCGTGACCAGGCAGACGCCCAGCGGCAGACCGATGACCAGCGCCATCAGCGTTGCGACGACGGTGGACCAGACGGTCTCCCATGTTTCAAACGGAATGGTGGGCAAAATCTGCAAGAACGTCTGCCACTCCTTGCCTGCAAAAAGCTCTGCCATCAGCCGTTCACCTCCTCAAAAGTAATGCCGGGATAGTTCCTGATGTACTCCAGTGCCGCGGCGGCCTTGTCGTCGTCGGGCAGCGCCAGCAGCATGCTGCCCAGCGTCTGTCCGTTCACAATGCGGGTGTCTGCCGCCATGATCGAGACGAGCGCGCCGCACTCAATGGCAAGGCTTGCCACCAGCGGCTTGTCCGTGGTCTGGGTGCCGCCGAAGGCCACACGCACCAGCTTGTGGCCGGGCAGGACCTCGGCCTGGGGCGCACCGGCGGGGTAGACGAGCCGCCGCGCTGCCTTGGACGTAGGATGGCTGAAGATAGCCTGTACCTCGCCCTCCTCGACGACGGTGCCGTTATCGAGAATGGCCACACGGTTGCAGACCTCCTCCACAACGCTCATCTGGTGGGTGATGATGACGACTGTGATGCCCAGCTCACGGTTGATTTTTTGAATGAGCTGCAAAATGGCGTGGGTCGTATTCGGGTCCAGGGCGCTCGTCGCCTCGTCGCAAAGCAGCACCTTCGGGTCCGTTGCCAGCGCACGGGCAATCGCAATGCGCTGCTTCTGGCCGCCGGACAGCTGCGCCGGGTAGGCGTCGGCCTTATCGGGCAGACCGACCAGCTCCAGCAGCTCACGGGCGCGGGCCTCGGCCTTGTCTTTGGGGACCTTCGCCAGCTCCATCGGGAACATGATATTGCGCAGACAGGTGCGCTGCATCAGCAGGTTGAACTGCTGAAAAACCATGGTGATCTCACGCCGGGCCGCGCGCAGGTCGGCGGCGCGCAGGTCCTGCATCTGCTTGCCGTTGACGATGACATTTCCCTCGTCCGGGCGCTCCAGCATATTGATGCAGCGTACCAGTGTTGATTTTCCGGCGCCCGACATACCGATGATGCCGTAGACGTCGCCGTCCCGGATCGTCAGGTTGATGTCGTTCAGCGCGACGACCGTGCCGCCCTGCGTGGCAAAGCGCT
>OGCN01002553.1_pt1 | contig 19435 bp, 18 predicted proteins | sample 1570181 | NCBI WGS metagenome assembly OGCN01 (sample SAMEA4370584, study PRJEB24528) | human gut metagenome | reverse complement strand
GTGATGCCCTGATCTTCTTCATTACAAAAAGATAAGACACGCCTGTAAACAAACCTGCACTGAGCCATGCAGCCGGATCGCAGAAACAGGACAACGCATAGCTGTGAACACGCATGGCGATCATAGCCACACTCAGCCTGGCTACCAGTTCCACTACACCTCCCATCATTGGAAGGAAACCATAGCCGCATCCCTGCATGGTATTTCTGAAAATAAATATCGTACTAAGAGGAATATAAAACAATGTACAGATGGTAATATAAGTCCTTGCCCAGGGCATCATAACCGTAAGGTCCACATCTCCTGAGAAGAACAAGCCCAGCGTCACACCTAAGAGCAGGGATACCAGCACGGCTGATACAACAGAGTAGATCACATCGATCAGCAATGCTGCCTTAACACCATCCCTGATCCTCTTTGCATCTCCTTTTCCGTAGTTCTGGCCGCTGTAAACTGCCATGGTCTGTCCCATAGCCACCATTCCCTGTGTCAGCAAACTATGTACCTTGCAGGCTGCTGTATAGGCAGCTACTGCCTCTGAACCGAAAAGGTTAATGGCGGACTGCATGATCATGGTTCCGGAAGAAGTAATTGCAAACTGAAGAGCCATGGGAATACCCATCTGCAGCTGATAGCGGGTATCTCTTCTGGTAAGACGCCAGTGCTTTTTCTCCGGCACCAGGGCAGGCACTTTCAAAAAAATGTATCCTGCACACAAAACAGCCGATACTCCCTGTGACAGATTGGTAGCCCAGGCTGCTCCCGCCACTCCCGTTTTCAGGACTACAATAAAAAACAGATCCAGACCTACATTTAAGCAGGCTGAAAAAACAAGGAAAAATAAAGGTGCCTTGCTGTTTCCAACTGCTCTTAAATAAGAGGACAATAAGTTATAAAATACATTGGCGATCATTCCCAGGCTGATCAAAATGATATAGGTATATGCCTTATCAAAAATATCATCCGGCGTATTCATCAGATGCAGCAGCGGGTTCATGATCCTACAGCTTAAAACAGTAAAAAGAATGGCACCTATAATAGATAAAAGAACGCCGTTGGTCACGCTTTCTTTTACCCCTTCCTTTTTTCCCGCACCAAACCGCTGGGCCGTAAGAACGGAAAAGCCGGCTGTAATGCCCTGTGCAAAACCGTTGAGCAAAAACATAATGGTTCCTGTGGAGCCAACTGCCGCTAAGGCATCTGCTCCCACAAAGCGGCCTACGATGATCGTATCCGCCATATTATAAAGCTGCTGGAAAATATTTCCAACTGCAAGAGGCAATGTAAACATAAAAATAACTGACAGTGGATTGCCTCTGGTCATATCCTGTTCCATAATTTTCTACCTTTCTTATCTTATATCAAAACAGATCATAAATAAACGCGGACTCAGGTTCCGCGCAACATAGCATAGCACACTGTCCGTTAATTGTCATTGAAAATTTTTTACTCTTTCACAGATTTTTTGGCAGGTGATTTTTCAATGATCCCATAAGATCATGTATATTTTAACTGTCTCCGGTCCATACTGGCTATGTATAAGGAGGTAAACTGCCATGAAAAATACGGCACTGGACGCTACAGCTCTTACCTTATCCATTATCGGAGCTGTAAACTGGGGGCTGATCGGCCTTTTTAAGTTTGACCTTGTTGCATTTCTTTTTGGAAGCATGACATTGCTGTCACGGATCATCTATACCATAGTAGGCATATGCGGTATTTATCTCATCAGCTTTTATGTCAAAAAAGAATAAGGGGGCATCTCAGCCCCCCGTTCTTTTAAACCATTATCCATTCATTCTCTTATCATAAGCCTCTTTCAGGCTGCATTTTAATGTAATTCCCAGATCTGCAAATACTCTGTCCAGTCCGGCCATCACAGCTTCTACTTTTTCAGGATATGCATTTTCACCCATATGACCGATACGGATCACCTTTCCTGCAAAAGCACCGAAAGAACCTGCTAACATAATGTTGCATTTTTCCTTCATTGCAGTAAGGATGGCTGTATCTGTGGTTCCTTCCGGAACATTAAATACAGTGACTGTATTGGAAAAACCGGTTTCCTGGTATAATTCCAGTCCTGCTTCCACTACCGCTCCTCTCACTGCTTCACCGATCTTTGCGTGGCGCTCTAACATGCCCGGATCATTTTTAATATTATCAAAAGCCTGACGCAGACCATAGATATCACTGATGGGCATTGTATATGGAAACCACTGCTTCTCATAATAGCCATCAAACGCCAAGATATTTGCATAAAAAGATGCAACCGGTGTCTTTCTGGAGCGCATTGCCTTATATGCATCATCACTGATGGTCACAAAGCTTAATCCCGAAGGTGCTGAAACTGCCTTTTGGGAGCCGCCGCAGAGAAGATCGATCTGGTAATCATCCACACGCATTTCTTCACCGAACATGGCGGAAACGGAGTCTACCAGGGTCAGGATACCATATTTCTTTAATAATGGACAAAGCTTTGAAACATCATTTAACATACCGCTTGGAGTATCGCAGTGTACTAAGGCAGCATATTTAAAATCATGGTCTTTTTCCAGATATTTTTCCAGTTCTTTTACATCAAAAGCATTGCGGTAATCTGTGGAATACAGGACTGGTTCTCCGCCGTACATAGTCACGAAACCGGCGAAACCTTTTCCATATTCTCCATTGTCCATTACTAACACCCGGTCTCCTTTTTCCGTGAGAGTGGCACAGGCTGCTTCCAGTCCCAAAATGCCTTCTCCGTCCAGGATCAGGGTCTCATTTTTTGTATAAAGGAGTTCGCTGATCTCTTCACAGGTCTCCTTATAAAAATCATAAAAATCTGCATCCAGATCTGGATTGGTGCAGGCAAGCGCTCTCGCCTGACGTACATTTTCCCTTACCTGTGTTGGGCCGGGTGTCATGATATCGTACATGATCATGGTTCCTTTCTCTTATTTTTCTGTCTTATTTTAAAATAGGACGAAGTACCTTGCGAAGCTGCTCTACACAGATCAGAACGATCACAGCTGCTGTACCGATCTGCACCAGGTTTCCAGGAATAGAAGCAACCGGAGCAAACAGGTTGTGATACAGGATCACTTCTGCAATATAGTAACCAACTACTTTGATCACACAGGCTACAGCGATCGCTGCCGCATCTCTTGCTGTGCTGCGGTGTCCTTCTGTCATAGCACCAACTACATAACCCATAGCACCTACGATCACAAATGTAAATGGTGCCCATGCAGTCCAGCCGGCTAACATACCGGTGCGCTTGCCCAACAGAATGGCACAGATAAACAAAGGCACATTTCCCAAATGGATCAGTCCACCATTGGCAGCGATAGGCAGTCTAACATTTACAAATGCTGTAAATACATAGGTCAGTGCAATAAACATTGCATCTAAAACAAGTTCTTTTGTGTTGTATCCGCTTTTTGAAACCGCAGCTGTCTGTTTTGTGTTCATACTCATCATCCTTTTCCTCTCTTCCTGACGGGTTCTCAGGGCCCTGGGAGAATGACATCAGGCTTTCTTTTTGTATTTGCTTTATTAGCTTAACACAAGGATAAATGATAATTGGTTTTTTTCAAACATCCAGTTTTCAATTAATTAACCAGTCCAGTTTTTAGTAATTTATCACTGCGCCATACGACCATATGAACGGATATAAAACGATAAAAATTGGCGTACACCGCCTCTGCCAGCGCTTCCGGTTCACAGTTTCTAAGTCCTGCCGTTGTTTTCAGGGTCTCAAACAGAGAAGTTTCCGGCATCATGTTTTCTTTTTTCTCTTTAAGAAATCCCTGTTTCTTTCCTTCTTCATAAGCCCAGTCCACAGCCTCCATTCCATCTGTTTCTATAAGGATCCTGTTTTCCGGCACCTGCTCTGCCACCTTCTGTACTGCCGGGTTCCACAAAACATCCGGTCCAATGGAAAAATAGCAGTCCAGTTTCAGATAATCTTCAAGACCTGTATCCCCGGAAAACCAGTGGATCAGATAGGTGTTTGGATAATGGGATATGATACGGGCGATCTCCTTTTCCTGGCCTTTGGTGTGAAGGACTACCGGCTTTTTGATCTCACAGGCAAATTGCAGCTGTTTTTCCAAAGCCTTCCTCTGCCGGTCAAGTGGCACATCACACCACACACTGTCCATTCCGATCTCGCCTATTACAGGCACTTTTTCCATTAAGGAAAACATCTCTTCCGGTTCCCATTTGTCACTGTACCATGGATGAAGGCCGCAGGCAGGGATCAGGACCTTTTCTGCTCCCGGCAGCCTTCCAAATTTTTCCAGTTCTTTCATTTTCCCCGGTGTACCGGCACAGGCCATGGTAGGGATCCCTAAGGTTATCCGTTCCATGGCCTGTTTTTCATTCTTTATATGTGCATGGGCATCTGTAAGCTGTATCATACATTTACCTTACCTTCCATGATCTCTTTATAGATCTCCCTGCGCAGAGCGCCCTGTTCATACAGCCACTCCCTGTTTCGTTTTTCTTCTTTTACTGTAAATTCCTGCCGTACCTTGCCTTTTTTCGCATCCAGTACCAGAATACGGTCGGAAAGATAGATGGCCTCATCCATATCGTGGGTCACAAGAAGAACTGTACGGTTCATCTGTTTTCGCACACTTAAAAGCCAGTCCTGCATCTCTCCTCTGGTGATCACATCCAAAGCGCCAAAAGGCTCATCTAAAAGCAGGATATCCGCATGGCACAAAAGGGTACGTAAAAATGCTACTCTCTGGCGCATTCCGCCGGATAAGGAAGATGGATATTCATCTTCATAACCCTTTAAACCAAAGGCTTCCATCTGCTTTCTTGCCTGTTCCTTCATCCCATCAGCGCTTCCATGGATCCGGCCATAAAGGCACACATTTTCTAAAATGGTCTTCCAGGGGAATAAAAGGTCATTCTGTGGCATATAGGCAAAATGCTCTGTAACGCCTTTTATCTCCTGTCCGTCCACTAAAATATGACCTTTCTCTGCCTTTAAAACTCCGGTAAGCAGCTTTAAAAGAGTGGATTTACCGCAGCCGGAAGGTCCCAGGATACTGACAAACTCCCCTTCATTTACAGAAAAATCCAGGTGGTTCAGTATTTTCCGGTTTTCATAGTCAAATACAAGGTCTGAGACCTCCAGCTTTTTTGTCATAAGTGGCACTCCTTTATAAGTGATACTCTTTTATAAGTAATACGCTTTTATTCTGGAAGAAATTCGTTGGTATAGCAGTCTGCAGCAGGAATGGCATGGTCAATGACGCCGTATTCTGTCATAAAGTCCGTATAGTTATCCCATACGCTGTCCTTCATCTCACCCCAGCGGTCGGTATCTTCCATATACTTTCCAGCCAGATATTCCTGGGATGTTTTTAACAGGTCCATGGAATAATCCGGTGCATATTTGTGAAGGATCTGGGCACTTTCGTCCGGGTTTTCAATGGCGTATTTATAGCCTTTTTCTGTTGCTGCCAGGAAGCTTTTTACCAGTTCCGGACGGTTTTCTAACGTATCATTGTTTGCAATGATCACCGGAGTATAGTAATCCAGACGCTCATCTAACTGGCGCAGCTCCATGTAGTTGATCGGGAAATCATTCAGCTTGCACTTTACATTATCCCAGCCTTCAAAAAACCACTCAATATCTACTTTGTCTTTCAGTGCTTCAAAACCGGAACCGTCAGAGATAATACGGTTCAGTTTGGAAGGATCCGCACCTGCCTGTGTCATAACAGCTTTTAAAACAGCCTCTTCACCAGGTCCGCCCCAGCCTGCATAGGTCTTTCCCTCAAAATCCTTTGGAGAGTGGATATCCTTGTCTGCATAAGTTACAAAACCGGAGGTATTGTGCTGGATGATGGCTGCGATGGCCTTGATCGGAAGGGCGTCTTTGGACGCTAAGGCAACGGTTACATCTTCCTGATAACTGATGCCAAAATCACCTTTTCCTACTGCAACCAGTGTGGCAGTAGCGCCTTCTGTCGGCTCTATAATGTTTACATTAAGTCCAGCTTCCTCATAATAGCCTTTGTCCAGAGCCACATACATACCGGTGTGGTTGGTGTTTGCAACATAATCTAAGATAACAGTCACATCTGTTTTTTTGTTATCTGCCTCTGGGCTGTTTTCACCATTTACTTTGCTTTCTGCTGCGCTTTTGCCTGCAGCTGTTGTAGCTGTATTGTTATTGTTAGACGCACCGCAGCCTGCAAGTCCGGCTGCAAGAGCTGCTGCCATAAAAATAGCACTGGCTTTTTTCCAAGATTTTTTCATAATATTTCCTCTCATTTTCTGTCTGTTTCTCTGTTGATTGCAGGAAATGGTACACCTGCTCCCCGCCTGCTGCGGGAAACTCACGATCTCTTATTTCTCTCATAAGGCATAGACACCATAGCGATCACCCGGATCAGCCCGTTCATAGCCAGACTTAACAGGATAATGACCACCACGCAGGCAAACACCTTATCCAGCATATAGCTGTTCTTTACCCTTAACAGGTAATAGCCAAGTCCCTTCTGGGAACCAAGCCACTCTCCTACTACAGCACCGCTGATGCTGTAGGTCGCTGCCACTTTCAATCCGGAAAACAGTTCCGGCAGCGCTGCCGGTATCTTTACCAGGCAATAAGCTTTCCACCGGTCTGCCCCATAGGAGCGCACCAGATGTACATATTCTTCGTCTACCCGCTGCAGTCCGTCTGCAAAACTGACTGCCACTGGAAAGAAACACATAAGAACTACCGTAAGGATCTTCGGTGCCATTCCAAATCCCATATAAATGATCAGGATCGGAGCCATAACGATCATGGGAACCGTCTGGGTCACTACCAGAATAGGATAGAGTCCCTTTCGCACAGCCGGGAACCAGTCCATGGAAATTCCAAGCACCAGTGACAAAGCTGACGCGATCAAAATTCCCAAAAGTCCCTCTCCTACTGTAGTCAGGCCATGGCTAAAAAGCTCTGTTCCTTCTGTGAACAGGGCTTTTACCACTTCCAGAGGTGATGGAAGTACATATAAAGGGATGTGCAGCAGGTCCACTGCTGCCTCCCAGATCACCAGCAGCACCAGAATAAGCACTGCCGGTATCATTTTATCTTTTACATGTTTCATGTGAGTTGTCCCTTAACCTAACAGTTCCCGAACCATTTTTGCGTCAAATACAACCTGATCCACATGATTTACTTCGATCTGATACAGGGCATTGGCTGCAATGTGCTCTGCTGCCTGCTCCAGATCACGGATACCGGTAGTATCAGAATAGCGGCGGACTACCTCATCTAAAGCTTCCGGAAGGATCACACATTCCTCTTCCTTCATGCTCATTCTCTTTAATATCTTTGGAAGGGCAAATTTTGTGAAAATGATCTTCTTTTCATCTTCTGTATAATCCGGAATATCGATCACTGCAAAACGTGACATTAACGGAGCGCTGATAAGAGAACGGTCATTGGCTGTTGCGATCGGATATACACCTGCAGTAGGAACCATACACTCCATGTAGTTATCTGTAAATCCAAGATTGTCAAGCAATGTTAAAAGCACATCTGCCGGATTTCCATTTCCTTTGCCGGAAGCAGCCTTATCTAACTCATTGATAATAAATACAAGATTGGACTGACCGGACAGAGAAAATGCCTCCATGATGATACCTGGTTTTGCGTTTGCATATACACGGGAGCTTCCTGTCAGCTGTTCCGGATCATTAATAGAACTCATATCCAGAGTAGTCCACGGCAGCTTCAGGATCCTTGCTACTGCATAGGCGATCTGGGACTTTCCGGTTCCTGCAGGTCCGATCAAAAGGATACCGTAAGCAGGCAGTGTATGAGTACGGTTGATCTGGATAATGGTCTCGATGATACGCTGTTTTACACGTTCCATTCCGTATAATTCTTCATCCAGGATCCGTCTTGCCTCGTCTGGGTCAATGGCCTCAAAATAATTGCTCTTCCACTGGATGTTCATCATAATGGATAAAGCTCTCTGTGCGTGACGGCGTTCTTCCGGTGAAACCTCATGGGAATTGGCAACTGCCAGGTTTCTTCTCGCCCAGAGACGGATATTGTCAGGAAGGGTCCTTCCCGCGCAGGTCATAAAGTCGGTAATACTCTGTAAACTGGTCAGCTTCATATCATCGCCGTCTTCATCTGCATCCTCTTCCCGGATCTCCTCTGCAGGCGCACTGCTGGCCTGAAGGCGCTCGATCATGTACTGTAAAAATCCGTCCTCTGCGGAAAGCTTGGTGCCGCCCCCAAAGGCAGTCTCTCTGATGCGGTACACAGCATAGCCGTCCTCTGTATTCGCTCCTGACAGGCGCACATTGATGCGGCTGTCTCCAAGCCATTTCAGAAGGCTGGTAAATCTGGAATCGATTTTCAGCACATCGGCTGTGAAGGTGCCGTCCTCTTCCTTAAATTCAAAGGCAGTGCGGTTCACCGGATTGGTGAAAACGCCGCAGGAATGATGCTTCCAGTGTCTTTCTTTATTATCAAGCACCATAATGGGCTGGTCTGCAGATGGTGTGGTATTATTGCTTTGAAAAGTGGTATAGGTGCATTTGGCCTCTGCTTTGCTTGCAGAAGCGCCGCTGAAATCAAATACTGGCATGGCTGTGTCCTCTTTCGTTTTTAAATAAGATCAGGTATAATAATGTTTTTCCCTGATTTCTCTCCTAACTATAGCAACATTTTCCTCCAATGTCCAGAACATGTTTGAAAAAGGATTTTTACAAAACGCCTTTTTGCTGTGTTATAATAGGCTGTGTAATTTTATTTGCAGATTCTGTAAAATTTACATAAAATTTTGTATCAAATTTTACAAAAAACACTTGCCAAAACGGAATTTTTCGTGTATTCTAGTATTTGGACAGCTTTCTATTATGTTGCTTATATCTTATAATTTGTTATAGATTGAATTTTTAGTGCGCAGATACCATAGTCCCTCCCAAAGCTTCTAATGGAATACTGCAAACTAAAAATAAAAGACCCCCGGTTCTCGTGAGAGTTCCGGGAGTTTTTCTATACTCTTTTCTTTTTCTGGTGTCAGGGGCAGTCCCCTGCCTTCAGGCAAGGCTTAGAAGCTGCCTGCCCTCTTTCAGCCGCTCTTCAAACTGCTCATAGAAATCCTGATTTTTTTCATAAGGCTTCAGGTAGAAACGGTTCACCACATAAAGGTTCAGATTCTTGATCAGCTGGGCATCTGCGGCACCGTAAAGCACCTCCTGCACATCAAGCAGGAAGTAATGCCAGTCTGCTACGAACTTCTCGTATTTGCGAAGCTCCGGGGTGTCGATCCATTTTTTTACCTTGATCTTGCTCCGGTTGGTCTTCTTGCATTCATGGATCTGCAGAAAATACTTGAAGCTTCCGTTTTCATAGTAGCGTCCCAACGGGAAAAGCCTGCAAAATCCAGGACGGACACTGTGAATCCGGCATCTTCCCTGGTCGTTTAGAAACACGCAGCTTTCGTTTTTCCCGGTCATGCAAAGGTGGGGAAGGATGTTTCCGTCCATGGCGTCAAACTGGATCCATCCGGCGCTTACCAGCTCTGTAGGGCTTTTTCCAAGGCCCTGGCTTAAACGGTACACATCCATAGGGTCTAACACTACGGAGTCTCCCATTCCCTCGCAGCAGTCGTGGCAGCCAGCGCAGTCCTGGCAGTCTGCCTTTACCATATCATTTAATTCATAAAGTCTTCCGTCGGAAATCTCCTCCAAAGATACTTCTCGGCGCATATGCAAATTCCTCTTTCTTTATATAATTCTAATGATACCAGTGTCAAAAGGTCAAAAAGCCGTTCGTGCTTGCACGATAAGGCTTTTGAACTTGGGACACGCCAAATATGAGAAAGCAGCGATTTACGCAGTAAATCAGCGGATTTCGAATATTTGGAGGATTGCGGGAGCAGCGTAGCTGGGCCGCAATCCGGGGTATCAAATGAGTGGCAAAAGACCTTTTGACACTCATATCCTTCTAAAGCTTACAGTTTAATCCCGGACAGGGCCTGGGCAAATGCGTTGTTTACAGGCTCATTGGCCTCTTTTTGCTGCCTGCGCAGATAGTTCTGCACATCCCGTTTGCCAACTCCTGCGCCCTCCTTCTTGCGTCTTGCCTGGAAGGCAGACAGTTTTTCCTTGTAGCCGCAGGCGCAGATGAAGGTCTCTTCCTTGCCTTTTACGTACATTTCCATGCGCTTGTGGCATTTGGGGCAGCGGGCATTGGTGGTACGGGAAATGGTCTCACGGTAGCCGCACTCACGATCCTGGCAGACCAGCATTTTGCTGTTTTTGCCGTTCACAGCCAGAAGCTTTTTGCCGCAGCGTGGGCAGACCTTGTTGGTGAGATTGTCGTGGCGGAAAGTGCCCTCTCCTGACTTGATCTCGTCCACGATTTCGCAGGTGTAGTCCCGGATTTCGTGCAGGAAATCGCCCTGGCGGATCTTGCCTTTTGCAATCTGGGACAGCTTCATTTCCCAGTCTGCAGTCAGTTCCGGCTTCTTCAGATCTTCGGGAACCAATTCCAGAAGCTGTTTGGCCTTTGATGTAATGTGGATCTCATTGCCTTTTTTCTCCATCATAAAGGAGTGGAAAAGCTTCTCTATAATATCCGCTCTTGTGGCAACCGTGCCAAGGCCGCCTGTCTCGCCGATGGTTTTCACCGCTTCTTTGTCACGGGTCTCCATAAATTTCACCGGATTTTCCATAGCTGCAAGAAGAGTTGCTTCTGTAAAGCGTGCAGGCCGGTGTTCAGCGCAGCACGCAGAACCTTCAGCTTCTGGCCTGTCTGCATTTTGGGAAGGCGCTGGTCCTTTAATTTCTCCTCGTCTTCCTCGCTTTCCTCCTGATCACCGCCCTCGTAAACCTCTTTCCAGCCCTGGCTTTTTACCACTTTGCCGCTGGCTGCAAAGGTTTCCCCGGCTGCTTTTGCTTCCATTGTTACCTGCTGGTACTCAAATGGCGGATACAAAACGGCAAGGAAGCGGCGCACAACCATGTCGTAAATCTTCCGTTCCTCGTTTGTCATGTGATCCAGCTGCACAAACTGCTCTGTTGGGATGATCGCATGATGGTCGCTGACCTTCTTGTCATCCACAAAGCTGGAATTCGCCTGTACGGGTTTGTTCATCAGCGCCCCTGCAAGCTTCCGGTAAGGACCGATTCCGCAGGCTTTCAGTCTTTCCCTGATGGTGGGGACAATGTCTTTTCCAATGTATCTGGAGTCGGTTCTCGGATAGGTGAGCACCTTGTGATTCTCGTAAAGACGCTGCATAATGTTCAATGTTTCTTTTGCGGAAAAACCATATTTCTGGTTGGCTTCTCTTTGAAGAGTGGTCAGGTCGTACAGACCGGGAGCCATGGACTTTTTGGTTTTTTCCTCGATTCTGGTCACTTCCAGACTGGCAGTCTCGGTTTTCCTGCGGATTTCTTCTGCCTTTTCCCTAGAAAAAGTGCGGAAGCTTTTTGTTTTTTCATCCCGCCAGGTCCATTTCACATCCTGGGTTTCCACGGAAACGCCGTAGTATTCCTTTGGGGTAAACTGGCGGATTTCCTCTTCTCTTCTGGCGATCATGGCAAGGGTGGGAGTCTGCACACGGCCGCAGGAAAGCTGGGCGTTGTATTTGCAGGTCAGCGCTCTTGTGCCGTTCATGCCCACCAGCCAGTCAGCCTCTGCTCTTGCAACAGCGGCGCGGTAAAGGTTGTCGTAGGCGTGTCCGTCCTTTAAATTGGCAAAGCCTTCCTTGATGGCCTTGTCTGTGACAGAAGAGATCCACAGTCTCTTAATAGGCTTGTGACAGCCAGCTTTTTCCAGGATCCAGCGGGCAACCAGCTCGCCCTCACGGCCGGCATCTGTGGCAATGATGATTTCTTCAATATCTTTTCGGAAAAGCTGGGTTTTCACCACGGAAAACTGCTTTCCGGTCTGGCGGATCACTACCAGCTTCATGTCTTTTGGCATCATGGGAAGGGTGGACATTTCCCATTTCTCGTATTTCTTATCGTATTCTTCCGGGTCCGCCAGGGTGATAAGATGGCCAAGTGCCCAGGTGACTACATATTTCTTTCCTTCCAGAACGCCGCCGTTTTTCTGATTTGCCCCAAGGACGCGGGCAATGTCTCTTGCAACAGACGGCTTCTCTGCGATTACCAGTGATTTCATATTCCTTACTCCTAAATCAAATTCTATCAGGGAAAATCTTAAGTCCTTCATAAGAAAGTCATAAGAAACAGTATAACATACTTTAGAAAATTTTAACGATATTTTTTCAAAATTAATTTGTAATACGGCCTGTCCAATGTTATTATGAAACCAGAAAGCGACACAGGGAGACATTATGTATTATTTTATCGTTAATCCAAATTCCCACTCCGGCAGGGGACGTATCATCTGGGACCAGCTCCACCAGCAGTTATTGCTTCGGGGAATTTCTTTCCAGTACTGCCTTACAAGATATTCCGGACATGCTACAAAGATTGCTTCTGAGGCATCTTTACTTGGGATCGATTCTGAGCCCGTCTATATGATCGCAATTGGAGGGGACGGCACCATTCAGGAGGTGCTTACCGGGATCACAGATTTTGACCGGGTGGTTTTCGGCTACATTCCCACAGGCTCGGGCAATGATTTTTGCAGAAGCATGGAACTGCCTTTTGATCCTATGGAATCTCTTGAGTATATTTTAAAGGCAGAGCGCATTGCTCCTATGGATGTTCCTTATCTGATCTGCGGGGAAAAGAAGTCCCATTTCGGCATCAGCACAGGAATCGGATATGACGCGGGAGTCTGCCAGGAAGTGCTTGCTACTCCCCTTAAGAAGGTGTTCAATCGTCTTGGACTGGGAAAGCTGATCTATCTTTTTATTGCCTTAAAGCAGCTGATTTTTATTTCTCCGGGGAAAATGACGGTTACATTGGATGGGGAGAATACTTTTTCCTATGATCACGTATATTTTACGGCAGTTATGAATCAGAGATATGAGGGCGGCGGGTTTAAGTTCTGCCCGGATGCACGGCCGGATGACGGACAGCTGGATATGATCCTGGTGGAGGGCGTTGGGAAGCTGAAGCTTCTGTTCTGCCTGCCTACTGCTTTTTTCGGAAAGCATACGGGAATTAAAGGGATACATATTATGACCTGCAGGGACATTCATATTCACAGCGAGAATGCTCTTCCCGTCCATATTGATGGGGAATCCGGCGGAATCCGCCAGGATTTAACAGTTTCTATTGAAAAAAAGCCTTTAAAAATCATTTTACCTGTGGTATAATCTCCACGATTTGAAAAAGGAGTGAAAGACTTGGCACAATTTATTAAGAAATATAAGCATGGTCTGATCATACTTGTATATGCAATTGTTTACCTGATGTTTTTCGGGTATCTGGAGCACAGACCGGTACGTGGATTCCATGCAATTGACACTGTTTTTGATGATTACATACCATTTTGCGAGTATTTTATTGTCCCTTATCTGTTATGGTTTCCATATCAGGTTGTCACAGTTTTATACTTCATCTTCAAGAACAAGAATAAGAAAGAATATTATCAGTTGGTTTTCAACATGATGATGGGTATGACCATTTTCCTGATCGTGTCTTATGTGTATCCCAATGTGCTGCATTTAAGACCGTTGGAGTTTCCTAGGGAGAATGTGTTTACGGACGCGGTTCGGTGGCTGTATCGCACGGATACGCCGACCAATGTGCTTCCTAGTATCCATGTGTTTAACTCTCTGGCGATTCATATGTCACTGACTAATTGTGAGGCGCTTCGGGATAAGAAGGTCATTCGGTATGGTTCTTTGGTTCTGACCTTGCTGATCATCATGTCTACTATGTTTTTGAAGCAGCATTCTGTGATTGATGTTTGCTGTGGGGCTACATTGGCGCTGTTTGGGTATTTGTTTTTTTATCCGCAGAAGGCGGGGGAAGAAGCACGGGATGTGGCTGTAGAGAGATTTGGACGGAATAAACGCGGGAAACGCTACTAAAGATGAGAAAGACGCGAACCTCCAGGAATTGGAGGGCGCGTCTTTTTTTGTCCTATTAACTAAAAACGGGCGCTTCGCTGAAGCGAGCGCCCTGGGGATTGTTAATTAAAGCCGTAGAACTTCTGACAGATCTTGTAGGCGGCTACGGAGACACGGCGGCCGCCGCGGCCTGGGAGATTCATGAAGTTGCCCATAAGGCTGTGGCGAAGTTTTCCGTAGAGGACACGGTTGGTGGAGCGGATGTACTCGAGAAGCTCTTTTTTCTTATCGAGGGCTTCTTTGGTGCCGGAGCGGATCAGCATGATGGAGGAAATGGTGGTGATGATGTCCAGGTAGCTGATCATGTAGGCTCTTGCCCGCTTGTTCATGCTGCCGCAGCTTGTGTAGGAATTGACCATCAGCTTGTTTACGCGCAGCTGCTGGTCGATTCTGCGGATCATAACAGCCTCATTGACAGACTGGTCGTCACGTCCGATGAAGTAGCGGTAGAAATTGGTATCCAGGTAGTACATGTTCTGTACATATGGAAGTGGATCAAATGCAAAAATATTGTCTACATAGAAAGTGTGCTCTGGCAAAGTCAGATTGCACTCAAGGAGCAACTGGGTACGGTAGATCATGGAATGCATGAGAAGATATTTTCCTTTAGGCATATGTCCTACTTCGTTCCAGGTGAAGATATGGTTCACTGGCAGGCAATGGCGGTACTGCATGACCTTCTTGCGGGCTGCGCCCTGCTTCTCATATACAAAGTTGCTGATGAGAAGGTCTACGGTCTTTGAGCCCTTTACTAGGTCCTCCAGAGTTTTCAGGATTTCTTTGTAGGATTCCTCGTTTACCCAGTCATCGCTGTCTACTACCTTGAAATAGAGACCCTGGGCATTGTGGATACCGGTGTTTACGGCGCCGCCGTGGCCAAGGTTTGGCTGATGGATGGAGCGGACGATGTTCGGATATTTCTCCTGATACTGATCTGCGATCTCTGCAGTTCTGTCCTTGGAACCGTCATCGATTACAAGAATCTCTACTTCGTCTCCTCCCGGAAGAAGAGACTGGATACATTTCTCCATATAAGCTTCGGAATTGTAGCATGGAATTGCTATACTAAGTAATTTCATTGAATTTCCTCCTTCATGTACTTCGCATATGCGCCAAACGCGGAAGGGATGGCGTAGTTTCTCTCTGATTCTTTTTTATCTGCAAAAAGAATGCCTGGGGCGTGTGTCTGTTCTAAGGATGACACACGGATCAGGTATGCCTTCATTCGCCACTCAATGTGGGAAAAAATGTGCTTGGCATCTGGCAATTCTTCTATATATAAGGGCTCTGTGCCAAGGTCTTTTACATAGTCCAGGGCTTCCTCACGGCTTAAGTAGCCTTCTGTGTTGGGAAGCTCGTATAATCCGGCAAGAAGGCCTTTGGAAGGGCGTTTGCGGATTGCGGTACAGTTTCCATCCTGGATCACAAGGACTGTGCGCTCTTCTATGACTCGGGGCTTCTTCGGGGCCTTTACCGGATATTTTTCCATGGTTCCGTGAAGTCCTGCAAGGCAGTAATCCCGCACTGGACAAATCAGACATTTGGGCTGTCCGTTGGGGACGCACACCACTGCCCCAAGTTCCATCATAGCCTGATTGAAATCTCCTGGACGATCCACAGGAATAATTTCCTGGAGCGCTTTTTCTGTTTTCTTACGAAAGGCTGGCTTCGTAATGTCCTCGGAATCCTCTGTCATTCTGGTTACCACGCGGAAAACATTTCCATCTACAGCCGGCACGGGAATGCCGTAGGCAATGGAGGCAATGGCCCCCGCTGTATAACTCCCTATCCCCTTTAACGAGATAAGAAGGGAAAAGTCTTCAGGAAGTTTGCCATTATATTTTTCTACCATCTCCTGGGCTGCCAGCTGCATGTTGCGGACGCGGCTGTAATAGCCAAGGCCTTCCCACAGCTTGAGAAGCTTCTCCTGGGGACAGGCTGCCAGGGCTGGTATGTCAGGAAGCTCCCGGATAAATCGTTCAAAATAGGGCTTTACAGCTTCCACACGGGTTTGCTGGAGCATGATCTCGGACACCCAGGTGTAATAAGCGTTATGCTGATCACGCCAGGGCAGAATCCGCTTGTTCTCATCGTACCACCCAAGAAGAGGCTGTATAAACTCATCTGTCATTTTATTTCCTCCAAATTACTGCCATAGAATGGCACTAATCTCTTTCCAAACGGACAGGCACAGGGTCCTGGATCTCCATGCGGTCCGGTTCTACCAGACAGTCGTAAGCAAGAATGTGCACGCCTGCTTTCTGCGCCTTTTGTAAGGTTTCCCCGAATTCACGGTGGGTATCCCAGTTAGGCTCGAACCTTGTGACTCCTTTCATCTGGATTACCAGAAGAAGATATGCCTCGTAGCCGTCTTCCATGCAGCGAATCAGCTCTTCTACATGCTTCACGCCTCTTGCGGTAGGCGCATCTGGGAAACGCGCTACGTTATCAGCTTCCAGAGTTACTCCCTTCACTTCGATGAAAGCCTTTCTTCTGTCCGAGCAGGCGTAAAGGTCAAACCTGGAATTGCCGTAGGTTTTCTCAGGCGTCACCTGAACCTCTTCCGGGAAAAGATAACCTGCCTTTACCCATTCCAGCGCTGCTTTATTGGGAATCTGGGAATCCATGTTGATCAGGCGTCCGCTTTTATTGACGCAGACCAGATCGTAAGCTGTCTTTCTCGCCGGGTTGCCGCTCTTTTCCAAAAAGACCTGCGCCCCTGGGACCAGAAGCTCCTTACATCTGCCTGTGTTCTTTACATGAACCGTCTCGATCTGCCCGCCAATCTCCACATGGGCAATAAACCGATTGGGACGGTCAAGAAAACGGCCTTCTGTAATATTTTCGTATTTCATGATTCACCTCGCGTTACTGTCTGACATGTAATCTGATCCTGCCAAAAAACTGACCAACAGGTCAAAAACAGTAACTGACTTTCTTATCATAACATAAAATCCGCAAAAAGCCAGCTAAAAATTATCTAAATAAAAACATTGCATTTTTTAAACTTCCTATATAAAATGAAATCAGTGTAAAAACACCAGAAAGGACTAAAGACCTCTAATGGACAGTATTATTTTTGACGTTGACGGTACTATATGGAATTCCACAGATGTTGTGGCGCAGGCCTGGAATGAAGTTTTGGAGAAAGAAAAGATTGACATCCGGGTGACGGCAGATCAGCTGAAGGGGCTTTTCGGAAGACTGCTTCCGGATATTGCGAAAGCGATTCTTCCCGATCAGACAGAGGCTGAGCAGCTTCGGATCATTGACCTTTGCTGCCATGCAGAGCATGAACTTTTGAGAGAAAAAGGGGCGCCGGTTTATGAAGGGCTTGAAGATACCCTGAGGGAACTGAGCAAGCGCTATCCACTTTTTGTGGTCAGCAACTGCCAGGCTGGATATATTGAGCTTGTATTTGAAAAAACAGGGCTTGGAAAGTATTTCACAGGACATCTCTGCCCGGGGGATACAGGCGAGGCTAAGGCTGCCAATATCCAGACAATTGCGAAAAAATATGAGCTGAAGGCACCTGTCTATGTGGGTGATACCTTCGGGGATTACCAGGCCTGTCAGGAGGCGGAAGTGCCATTTGTATTTGCCTCTTATGGCTTTGGGCAGGTGGATACACCGGATTATGTGATTGAGAAGCCGATGGATCTGCTGACATTATTCTGATTTTTCCAGAATAATGTCAGCTTGCAATTTTTTTGCCAAAGGATACTTCTAACAAAGTTTCCATTTTCATCACTACTTTTTGAAAAAAGTATTTCTGGCTGAAGTACTCTTTCGTTGCTTTCCACTATCTATCATGACTATGGACAACTGTACTTTCTACAAAAGAACAAGCGCCTGCATCCAACTTTTCCCGAGATGCAGGCGCTTTTACGTTTTATTTCTTACATTTCTTACGAATCAGAACTACCATAGCGATGAAGATGACAATTACCAGTACCAGGTAAATAATATCATACACATAGCTCTTGATCAGCATATCCAGTCCGGTGAGAACTCCGAAAATGAGTAATGTCACACCGGAAATCAGCTGAATCTTTTTCTCGTCGTAAAGTCTCTTACGCTCGGCGGCATTTCCGCCTTTCATCAGAATATCTCCATGACCGGTAAGAAGCATAACTCCCATTACAAGAGCTGCTACAGTCAGGATCAAATCAAAGGAATCCATATTCATAGTAACTTATTCTCCACTTCTTTTGTTATCAATTAGTAAAAGCAAACAATCGGCACATTGGTATCAATAATGCTGTATAAGGTTGCTGCTGCATCCAGCGGCATGTTGATACATCCGTGGGAGCCTGCATAGGTGTAGCGGTCTCCTCCGAAGTAAGCCTGCCAGGTAGCATCGTGGAAGCCGATTCCTCCATTGAACGGCATCCAGTAGGTAACCGAAGTCTCATATTCATAAGTGCCGTCCGGCTTCTTCGCACCGCGGAGCACATCCGGGCTCTTCTTGTAATACAGGGTGAAAATTCCCGGAGGGGTTGCTCTGTCATCGTAACGGATATCACCGGAAACAATGTCAGAATCAAAAATGATGCTGCCACCCTGGTAATAATACATGTGCTGGCTGCTCAGATCCACCTCAATATAAGTGCTTCCAATATCATTGTAGCCGTAGGCATTGGCTCTCATGGAATAAACAGGCTCACGGGTAGTCTGTGTTCCAGTACGGATTTCTTCCGTCAGCTGTGCAGCCTCTGCGTCCTGGTCAATCTTCCAGCCGTATGCAGAACCATATACAGAAACGGTTCTGCCGCTTGTGGTATTGAAAGAACGGGTAGTTCCTACCGTATTGTGCTCGCTTGCCAGCTGTGCCACGAAGTCCTTCACATGCTGGGTAAAGGATGCGTCATCCTGTACCAGCTGTCCCTTCTCGTCAAACTGCAGCCAGTTCTTCAGTGTGCTTCCGTCAAGGGTCACCGTCTGATCACCAAAAGTGTAGGTGATGCTCGCCTTGGTGTAGTTGTTATAAGCATCTCTTGTTGCCTGAAGCGTGGAATCCTCACTGGTCACGGCTGCCACTGCATACACATCCGGCGTGCTGCCAAGATCAATGCTGGTCTGGCTGCCGGAAATGGCTGCATCTAATGCCTTATAGGCTTCCTTCACCTTCAGCTTGCTTCCCTCAGTCTCCGGAACAATGGTAAATTCATCCCCATTCATTGCCACATAGGCATTCTCCGGCTCCACCTGATTCTCCGGCTGGGCACAGTTCAGGGCTTTCACCTCATTCTGGAGAAGAGTCTTATCAAAGGTTACATTCTCCTGTGTGTTGTAGCTTCTTGTCTCCATAAAGCCGCGCACCCACTCATAAGGCTTCTGCTGCTTCAGAAGGTTCAGTACCTCACCGTCAGACATGTACTGGTAGCCAATTTGGCTTCCGCTGATAGTCTGAGGAT
>OGCN01002540.1_pt1 | contig 19517 bp, 10 predicted proteins | sample 1570181 | NCBI WGS metagenome assembly OGCN01 (sample SAMEA4370584, study PRJEB24528) | human gut metagenome | reverse complement strand
TGAACCCTTCTTCTCTCTTCTCTCTCACCCGGCGGCCCCCTCCGCCGGGTTTCTTCGTTTTGGGCCGCATCATGCAACGCAAGTTACGCTGCTGTCCAGCTACATCCACGCCGCTCGAAGCCGTGATCCGCCACACCAAGCACGGGGCGCGATGCTGTCGGAGCATTGCAGGAGTCCCCCATACTTCCGGTTTGGGGTGCTGCTTGATTCCTCTACTTCCAGCGAAACGTTGCTATCGCGGTATGGTCGCATGCCTGTTAAGCATTGAAGCATCTTATCTATGCGCAGTCGGTGTCCCGGTGGTGACGGCAACCGATTGACGTGCGAACCGGGCCAGATTTCGTTGTCCCGGTTCGTGATTTTGGCCTCTTTTTGGGAACCGGGACAGACCATCCCGTGAGCGCTCAATGTATGCAAATCCAGAAGCCCGGAATTCCGCCGATGTGTGATGGCGGATATTGTGCGGTAGGGCCGAATTGGCGATTTTTCGAGGGTGTTTCTGTCCCGGTTGCTCAAAAAGAGGCGAAATGGAGAACCGGGACAACGAAATCTGGCCCGGTACACACATAAATCGATTGACGTCGTTACCAGGACATCGGACACCGTGACGTATATCGCGAACCGCATAATATGGCAGTACGCAACGCAGATGATGTGCGGATTCGCCGGACGTAACATGGCGTGTGACACACAACAGTGCCATGCGGTCGGGGCCACGCGACCAAATGGGGTGCGATGAATGGCATATGCGTTGCAGCAAGCGCGCGCAATCGTATCGATGTCAGCTCAGTGCGCCCCGGTGGATTTCCGTCGTTTCCGCCGGGCAAGTTCATTGAGCGGCGTCGCTGTCAAGGTGAAATCGAATATGGAGCCTCGCAACGCCAGCTGTCGCCCGGCTCGGTAGGCGAGTTCGGCTTGAGACGGTTCATCAGCCATATTCGCGGCGGTGGCGATGAGGACGATCCAATGATGATGCCGTAACAGTTCGCGCTTGTCGTTGTCTCGCCGCCACTGGGCCTTGTCTGTGCGATGATGATCGCCGTCATATTCGATGGCGACGCGGAATTCGGGCCAAGCGAGATCGAGTGTTATCGGCGCACCATTGCTGAACGTCGCGCCGGGCACTGTGTAATTTGTCACGGCTCGTGGAAGCCCGTATTGCGTGGTTGTGATACGGGTCTCTGATTCCATCGGAGAATCCACGCGCGGTGCAATAAATTCAAGTGCGATCATGCATGTGGCTTTCGCGTTGAATTTCGGAAGTTCGCTGACCTGCCGCACAAAGTCCTGATAAATTTCGTCGGCGGTGCGGCCGCCCGATAGGCTCGGCTTGCGCGCTATTGCCGTAAGGGTTGCGTCGCCAAGTATGACCAATGATTCCAATGACATGTGAGCGGCGAGCTGCGCCCAAGTATGTACCAGATCCAGCGCGTGCACATGCTTGTTGATACGTGCATTGTGCGCGGTGCTTAGCGGTTTCCAGATGTGCGGTGTTGTTGGCGGAACGACGGCGCGTATCCGGGTGCGATGCGAGTCGGAGACGGTATGGAGCTCGGTGGCATTGAGATCGCAATCCTTGGGAAGTGGCACGGATTGCAGTATCAGCGATGTGGTCATGCCGAAGAGCACAGGCTTTCCGAGCTGTTGCGCGGCGTCCGTGCATCGTTTAAGAATTTCCCGCTTACGTTGGGTGAGGGTTTCGCTCATAGCGGGCGCAGTGGGGGTTGCCATACGCGGTGGTGAGTATGGCTCGGGCTTGACGGCGTGCGTGGACGCAGCACTCGGTGCCGCGGCATTGTTGGTCCAGCCGGGTGGTTCATCGTCGAATACGCCGGGTGGCGGGGTGGGAAATCCGCTGTTCATAACGCCACCGTAGCGTAGCGGTCGCTTGTTCGCCATGAAAAACGGGGTATGTGGTTCTAGCTTGCTGAGGATGTGGATAACTCTGTGGATAACTAAAGTGCTCCTATGTTTTGCTCACTCTGTGAGAAGTCGGCAAAACATAGGAGCACTTCAGCCGCGGCCAATAGACGGAATATGTCAGCGGCAGCGACGGGTGAGGGGCTGCCAGGGATCAAGCTCGACTGGTTCGGTGGTGAGCAGGGCGCGGGTGGCGTCGTCGAGGTATTCCTTGCGGATGATGAGCTCGGTAACGTAGCGGTCGAACCAGGCGTCGGACATGACGTAGTAGCCGTCCTTGCCGGCGTCCTTGCCCCAGCTGTTCTCCACCTTCCAGCGGTTCGGCTTGCCGTCCTCGCCGAGGTTCACGCCGGTGAAGGTCATAGCGTGGTTGCTCGGGCTGTCGCCGTATTCGAGGCCGTGGGCCTTGTCGCCGGTGAATTCGGTGCCGAACAGCTGGTCGACGCGCACCACGGACTGGTCGAAGAAACCGTCCTTGCGCAGGGCGAACTGCGTGCAGTCGCAGGCGAACCAGATCGGGTGGCCGGCGGTGAGCTGGTCAAGCGCGGCCTTCTTGAACACGTCCAGCGGCACGTTGACGAATTCCATATCGCCAGCCTCGGCCACGTTCGCGCTGAAGCGGATGCGGTAGCGCTGGTTGAACGGGCGGTTCTTGAGCGGGGCGTTGGCCAGCGTCACGAAATCGTTGACGTCCACCGGCACGTACTTCTTGTAGAACTCAAGCGGGGTGATGCCGATCTCGCGAATCTGCGGGCGCTCGTCCTTGCCGGTTTTCGGCTTGTCGGACTTGTCCTTATCGCACTTGCAGGCCTTGGCGTCGGATTTGCCCTCGCACTTGCAGGATTCGCCGCACTTGCAGGATTCGGCCTTGCCGTCTGCGTCGGCCTCGGCCTTGCACTTGCAAGCTTCGCCCTTCTTATCCTCATCATCATCCTTGGTGCGCGCGAAGAAGTCGAACTTCTCCGGCGGTTCGCCGAGCGCCACGGCGCAGATGCGGTACACGGTGCCCATGTACTCGTCCTTCAACGCACGCAGCTCGTCCTCAGACGCCCCGGCAGCCGAACGGCGGCGCAGCTCGGCCGCGAACTCGCGCAGCTTGGAGTTGAGGTACTGCTTGAAATCGTCGGAATTACGGGAGTTCTCAGACTCCGGGTAGGCGCTCTTGGGCACTAGGCCGTACTTGTTCACCAGTGCAGCGAACATCTGCCACCAGCCACCATCGTCTGCAGGCGACTCATTGATGGCCTCGAACAGACGCGAATCGGTCGCCTCGTCGAGCGTGCGCAGCACGTTCTCCAGATAAGTGTTCGACTTCTCCATCGCGTCCCAGAAGAACAGGTAGGTCTCGGAGAACTCGAAATCCTCAAGATTCCAGCGATGCATGAGTTCGTAACGCAGCGTGTTCAGGGAGGCGAACATCCAGCAACGGCCGGAACGCTCCTGATTGGTGATCGAACCCTGCTTGAGTTCGATGGAGAAGTCGCGCGGCAGCGCACGCACGCCGCGATAGTCGGTGGCCGCCTTGAGCACGCCGGCCGAAACCGCCGCGTCCGCCGCGATCAGGTTGGCGCGGTCTTTGTTGAAGTCTTCGGTGTACGTACGCAGAAGTTCGGGTTTGATGGCCCGTGCGCTGGCGTTTGCTGTCATGATGATTGATCTTCCATTCATGTAGGCGACGTTTGTGGTCCGTCGGTAGTATAAGTCGCCGTGTATTCGTCGGGCGATTCACCGGGCGAAATCGTACGGGCGGATATGCGCCGGCGATTCCACCCCGCCAACGATTTGTCCACCTTGCTGCTCGCGCGGGCGCACGTATCATATGTACCGATACATATTGTTGACGAATGTCGCATAGTCCAAAGGAGTACGTCATGACTTCGCTGCATAGCAAGCCGCTGGCCCTGAAAAACGTCACCGTCACCGATTCGTTCTGGCGCACCGAGCAGGAACTCGTGCGCACGGCTGTGATTCCCTATCAGTGGAACGCCCTGAACGATAACGTCCCCGGCGCGGCCCCCAGCTACTGCATGCACAACTTCAAGGCCGCTGCCGCGCAAAACAAGCGTAAGGATACCCAGGGCAAGGCGTTCGTGCCGCCGAAGTACACGTTCCGCGGATTTGAGGCGCTCCCCGAAGACCCGGCCAATCCCGACCCAGACAAGTTCTACGGCTTCGTGTTCCAAGACACCGACTTCTCCAAGTGGGTGGAGGCAGTCGGCTATTCCCTCGCCCATCACCCGGACCCCGCACTGGAACAGACCGCCGACCAAGCCATCGACGTCGTGTGTGCCGCCCAACTCGACAACGGCTATCTGGACACCTGCTACATCCTGAACGGCATGGATCGCGCGTTCACCAATCTGCGTGACCATCACGAACTGTACTGCCTCGGCCACCTCGTTGAAGGTGCGGTGGCCTACTACCAGGGCACCGGCAAAGACAAGTTGCTCAAGGCCGCCTGCCGTTTCGCCGATTACGTAGACGAGCGCTTCGGTCGCAAGCCGGGCCAGCTGCGTGGTTACCCCGGTCACGAGATTGCCGAGATGGCTTTGGTGAGGCTGTACGAGGTCACCGGCGAACAGCGGTACCTTGATCTGGCCGAATATTTCGTGACCGAGCGAGGCCGGCAGCCGTACATCTTCGATATTCAGGCAGACGAGAACGCAAAGCGCGACGCCGACGCCAACTACAAACCCAACACGGACCCCAACCGGTACGCCTACCACCAGGCGAACAAGCCGGCCACCGAACAAGACGAAGCCGTAGGCCATGCCGTGCGCGCCGGCTACTTCTACTCCGGTCTGGCGGACGTGGCCCGACTGGCCGACGACCAGGACCTCGCCGATGCGGCCGAGCGGCTCTGGCGCAATATCGTCGATAAGAAACTGTACGTTACCGGCGGCATCGGCGGCACGGTGGACGGCGAGGCATTCTCCTACAACTACGACCTGCCCAACGACTCCGCCTACTCCGAGACCTGCGCCGCGATTTCGCTGGCGTTCTTTGCCCGTCGCATGCTCGAGCTCGCGCCAAAGGCCGAGTACGCGGACGTTATGGAGTCGGCGCTGTACAACACCACGCTGGCCGGCATGGCGCTGGACGGCAAGAGCTTCTTCTACGTGAACCCGCTGGAAGTCAATCCGTATGCCTGCCATAAAGACAGCCGCCTGCGCCACGTCAAGCCGGTGCGTCAGAAGTGGTTCGGCTGCGCATGCTGCCCGCCGAACATCGCCCGCATCGTTGAGTCGGTGCAGGAATATGCCTACACGGTTGCCGAGGATGGCGGTACGCTGTTCACGCACTTGTATATGGGCGGCGTGGCCAAAGCTGAGTTGAATGGTACGGCTGTGGAGCTGGATGTTACGGCGAACCTGCCGTGGCAAGGCGATGGCAAGGCGGTCGTGCGCTTGGGCGGTGACGCTGCTGGCACCTCGGCTCAGGCTCCTGCTCGCTTTACGCTGGCCTTCCGTCTGCCCGGTTGGGTGGGCGATGAGTCCGCTGCTGCCGCCGCGATTACGGCCACGGGCGAGTCTGAGTCTGGGGCCGATAGTTCCCGCGTGACCCGCGAAATTCGCGACGGCTACCTGTATCTGACCGGTGAGTGGCGCGACGGCGACACCGTGACGTTCGACTTCCCGATGCCGGTGCGTATGCTGGCCGCCAACCCGCTGGTGCGCGAGGACGCCGGCAAGGTGGCGTTCGTGCGCGGCCCGATCACCTTCTGCGCCGAGGAAAAAGACAACGGCGCCAACCTGCACCTGCTGCACGCGGATGTGGAGGCACTGCTGGCCGACCCGAGCGCGGCCAAGGTCGAGGAGTTCGACTTCCACGCCGGCGCCAAGGGCATCGACGACAAGGGCCAGGGCGAGGTGGAAGACGTGACCCGCCGCATGGTGAAGCTTGAGGTGCCGGCTTGGCGCGAGCCGTTGCCGGCTGCTGTGGCCGCCGCGGGTGAGGGCGCGGCCGAGGTTCCGGCGTTCGCGCCGCTCTACGCCGTGTACGCGCCGGTCAAGCGCGAGCCCGCCACCGCCACGCTCATCCCGTACTTCGCCTGGGCCAACCGCGGCGAAAACGAAATGACCGTCTGGCTGCGCGGCTGATATTTGCTCTCGGCTACTCTGGTAGCCATGGGCATCACGACATGTCGGCTCGAAGGGCCGGTGGACTTTTACTCGGTCGGGCAGTTTGTGTCCGGACCGGGCTGGCGCCATCTGCGGCGCACCATCGACACCTTCGAGCTGATGTTCGTGCGTCGGGGCGTCCTGCCGATGCGGGTGGGGGAGCAGACCCTGCATATCGAGGCCGGCCAAATCGCACTCTTGCCGCCGAATGTGGAGCATGCGGGCGCCGACATCATCACGTCTGACGTGGACTTCTACTGGATGCATTTCAAATTGCCGGATGCGCGCATGCTCCCCGATGACGCGGGTCTGCCGCAGGACGACCATTGCCTGTTGCTGCCCGATGAACGCACCCTGCCCGACCCCGACCGGCTGGCGGTGATGTGTGGGCAGCTCATCGACATCTATGCGCGATTCGGCCCGTATTCCAACGCTTACTGCGATTACTTCGCCACCGGCCTGCTGCTGGAGGTCAGCGCGCAGGAGCGGCTGAAGGCGGACTTTGCCGCCCATCGTACGCTTGCCGGCTACCGGGGCGACGGCAAGCCCATCACCAGTGCCGACCGCGTCCGGCAGCAACAGGAATGGGCCATGCATGTCGATTCGGCCGGTGCCGCTGGCGATTCGTCCGGCCTGGCGCCGATGCTGGCCATCCGCTCGTGGATTATGGCCAATGCCTTCGACGACATCACCGTGGCCAAAGTGGCCGCGCGCTTCCACTATTCACCCAGCTATCTGACCGCGATGTACCGGCGCGTGTTCGGCGTGGGTGTGGCCGAGCAGATCATCGAATATCGCATCGACCGTGCGCGCGAACGGCTGAGTTCTACCGCTTCCAGCGTGGCGGATATTGCGCGAGAAGTGGGCTACGCCGATCCCAAGTACTTCATGCGCGTCTTCAAGCGCCGCACTGGCCTGACCCCCGGCCAATACCGCGACGCTTTCCCCGCCCGCCTCTACAACACCGTGTGATTAGGGAAGGTCATGGTCCTAACCCTAGGAAAAGTGCGCATGGGCGCCACTACCACGTGGGAGCGCTGGGAACGGTTTGACGCATGCCGAAACCTCGCACGTCACGCTGCACGGCACTTGGGCAGTGGGCGCGGCAGTCGGGAATCGCCGCCCTATTTCGGCGTTTCAGCGTTACCTGTTTGCCGAACCGACAGTGGACTCGCGCGGAACCAGTGTGTATCCAATGGTGGCGCGCGTGGCCGGCATGCCAGCGGATTCGTCGGACCTGCCGTCGCCCTGGTCGCGCTGCTCCACGCGGCGGGTGATCATATCAAGCGCGAATTGGGCGAGCTGATCGAGATCCACTTGGACGGTGCTCAGCGTCGGTGTGGTGTACGAGCCGGCCGTGGCGCCGTCGAAGCCGATGACTCTCACATCGTCGGGCACGCGGATGCCGTAGTCGGCAAGGCCTCGGATTACTCCGAATGCGGCATAGTCGTTAATGCAGAAGATGCCATCGATGGCCGGGGTGCTTCCCGTTGCCCGCGTGGTGCCCGGGGAACGGGACTCAGCAGTGTCATCAGCCGATTGCGCACGAGCCTCGAGCATCGCCTCGGCGATGGCATGACCGGCTTCGATGCCGCTGTCGCTACCGTAACCAATGAAGTTCGTCGATTCGTCATACGGCAGCCCGGCATCGAGCAACGCGCCGCTGGCCCCGCGCAGGCGCAAACCGCTGGAACTTTCCACGTGCGCCAGTTCGGTTCGTGGCGAATACCCGTCGCCGACGATGGCGATGCGGTGGCATCCGCATTCGATGAGATGCTGCACTGCCGCCCGCGCGCCGTCTTCGTTCGGGAAATTCACTGTATCGAACGTGGGCGTTTCCTCGCAGGCGTCAATCAGAACCAGCGGTCGGCCGTGGTTGATCGCGGAAAGCGGCACACCGGCATTCAGGCCCGAAGCGTGGATAATCTCGCCGTCGAACAACTGCCCGGAGAACGGGTTGTTGGCCAGCGCGTGTTTGGCGGCATCCGGAGAGTACCGGGTTTGCTCCACGAACGGCGTCAGCCCGCGCTCGGTGGTTTCGGTGACGAGCGATTCGACGAGTTTGGAGTAGAACGGCGAATCGAATTCGTTGACGATGATGTGGATGATGTTGCTGCGGCCGGACTTCAGCATGCTGGCCGTCAGATTGATGCGGTAATCAAGCTTTTCGGCCACCGCCAGCACCTTGGCGCGCGTGGAATCCTTAACACCCGGCTTGCCGTGCAGCGCATTCGAGGCGGTCATGGGGGAGAACCCGGCGGCCTTCGCTACGTCGCGCAATGTTGGTTTGCCGCTCGGCATAACGTCACCTCATGTTTCGCCTGTGATGGGCATTGGATCATGCCCGTAATGCTTCCAATGGTTGTAACGGTATTCACAACATCGTGTTTTGGCAAATGGTGGCTGTGCGCCGGAATCGCTGAAAATGCTGCGCTTAGGCGATGACGCGCCGAGCGTAACATGCGCTTGCTTGATATCGTTCCGGTGGAAGAATATGTAACGGTACATACGTCGGTGTGCCAAGAGGCCATGAAGTTCGTCGTACGTTGGGATGGGACTCTCCGGGGGAGTGGCGTCACTCTTCACCTATCCGTACGTGCGCGATGCCGATTGGTTTGCGGCTGGCGTACCGCCGTATGGCAACTTATACGAATATCAACGAAAGCAGGATACGATGACGGATCTTCCGCAGAGCCTTCCTCAGGCATGGCGTCCGCCGATGGGCTGGAACAGCTGGGATTCGTACGGCACGACTCTCACCGAAGACGAGCTGCTGGCCAACGCGCGGTTCATGGCTGAACACCTGAAAAGCGCCGGCTGGGATACGCTGGTCATCGACATCGACTGGTACGACCCGACCGCCCGCGCACATGGTTACAACGACAACGCGCCGCTGATTCTCGACGAATACGGCCGTCAGCTGCCTGACCCGGTGCGTTTCCCGAGTGCTGCCGGCGGCAAGGGATTCGGCCCGCTCGCCGCCGCCGTCCACGAACTGGGCTTGAAGCTTGGCGTGCACATGATGCGCGGCATCCCGCGTATCGCCGTGGACAAGAACCTGCCCGTATACGGCACCAACTACACCGCCAAGGACGTGGCCGACCTCGACCACGTGTGCAAGTGGAATCCGGACAACTATGGCCTGAACCAATCCCACCCGGGCGCGCAGGCCTGGTATGACGCGCAGCTCGACCTGTTCGCCTCCTGGGGCCTCGACTTCCTCAAGGTCGACGACATGCAGACCCCGTTCCACTCCGACGAAATCGCCGCCTATCATCGCGCCATCGCCAAAGCCGAAGCCAAATACGGCCGTTCGATTGACCTGTCTCTCTCGCCCGGCGGCTGGGTGGCGACGAGCTACGTCGACTTCCTGCGCGAGAACGCCCAAATGTGGCGTATTTCCGACGATCTGTGGGACCGTTGGGAAGACATCTACCAGCAGTTCGCCCGCTTGGCCCGCTGGGCGCCGTTCCAGACCACCGGCCACTGGGCCGACGCCGACATGGTGCCGTTCGGGCACATAGGCCTGCGCGCCGAACGCGGCGACGACCGCCAATCCCGCCTTACGCTGGACGAGCAGAAGACACTGCTGGCCCTATGGTGCATGGGGCGTAGCCCGCTTATGGTCGGCGGCGATCTGCCCACCAGCAACAGCGACGCCATCGCGCTGCTGCAGAATCCCGCGTTGCGTGAGGTGCTTGCCGGCTCCACCAATAACCGCGAGACCGTGCGCGAACGGATTTTTGGCAAATGGTGGGATGAGAGCACCTACCGTGGCGAGTTCATCGTCTGGTCCGCCGACGCAGCCGATTGGGCCGATGGCACACGTTCCGCGCATCACGGCGGTCATTACGCCGCGCTGTTCTGGACCGGCAGCGACACATACGAGATCGGCCGCAACATCCAGCTCCAATCCATCGTGGGGCTTGACGCCCGCAATGACGATTGGACACTCGCCGATCTGTATGCCGACGCGCCGGGCGAGCCCGCCGACGTGCGTCTTGAAGGCGTGGGTGCCGACCGCGTCATCACCGGCACGATTCCGCCGCACGGCGTGCTCTGGGTGGCCCTGGACCGACGCTGAAACCGAACCTGCCTCCGCCAACCAACCTCCTGAACCGACCGCCCGAATCGTATGGAGAAACCTGCCACGAATGCGAACATCGCAAACGAACAATCCCCGGTAGCTGTTCCGCCCGCAAGTTGGTTCCTACGTGCGTTCGCTGGCGTTCTGACCTGTAGGCTGTCTGTCTCTGTCTGTTCGTTGTCTTCGCCTTGCTTGCGTTTTGTACGTTTTATCTGTTTCGTGAGTTTCGTGCGTTCTGCGGATTTCACGCGTTTCGCGCAGCGCCGCACGCTGATCACCATTCAGCGTGCGGCACTTTTGCATATCTCACGTGTTGCGGGAGATGCCGATTCCGTCGCACAATACGTAAAACGTGAATGAGCCACTCACTATGCTGGGTTGTTTGAGCGTGATATGACATGCGCCACTTTCCCGGGAATGCGTTGCGAATTGGACCTGTTCGGAGGTGTGCAGCGACGCATTCCGGGGAATGTTGCGCTTAGAGAGCCGCGTATCGTTGCTAATGCGGGGAACACGCAGAGTTGCGGGCCGTTGCGATTAGACGCAGGTCGCCTAGACTAGTACGCGTTTGCGAAAGTCGAACGTGCTTCGACCGATGAAGGAGAGCTTCGGTCATGCGGCCAATGACAGGCGCAGTGCGAAGCACGGCTGATCGTGAATCGCGGCGGCAGCGATTGCCGCGTGCGGCGCAGGAGCATGCCGCACCATACCACAAGCAAACAATCCCCAAGAAACGGTGATCTCCTCACATGTACGTCGATCCGGGAATCAATACCAGCGCAAGCAATCTCAAATGGGTGCTGCCATACTGCAAACCAGACCTGCCCCGCGTGGTAGGCGCGCTTCTACTGTTCATCGCAAATAACACGATGGCCCTGACCATTCCGATTCTGTCCGGTATCATCGTGGACCGCGTCATCGTCGGCGGACATGCCGACGAACTGCCACGTCTGTGTGGACTGATGATCCTCATGACCATCATCCGCGTGGGCGCGCGATACGGCTACCAGATGTGGATGGAGCGTTTCGGCCAGAACTCGGTCTACCGCCTCGTCTCCGACGAATACGAGAAGCTGCACGAGCTCGACTTCACGTATTTCAACCACACACGCACCGGCGACATCATGAGCCGCCTGACCTCCGACACCGACGCGATCCGCCACTGCCTGAGTTGGGTGAGCTATCAGATTGCCGACTGCGTGGTCATGTTCGTGGGCGCCCTGTGCGTGATGTTCGCCATCGATTGGCGACTCGCGCTCGTCCTGGCCTGCGTCACGCCGTTCTTTTTGTGCTCACGCGCGGCCTGTCCACGCACGCCCACCCGCTGTTCTTCGCCATCCGCAACTCGCTGGCCTCCCTCAACTCCATGGTCGAAGAGAACATCGAGGGCAACCGTGTGGTCAAGGCATTCGTGCGCGAACCGTACGAGACCGAAAAGTTCGACGAGCACAACGACGATTACATGCAGTGCAACATGGCCCTGGCCTACAACTCGCGCAAGTACATGCCGTGGCTGGACGGCCTCGGCTTCTCGCTGCAGCTCATCACCCTCGGCCTCGGCGGCTTTCTGGTCATCAAGGGCTACATGACCCTCGGCAATCTGGTGAGTTTCAACTCCTTCCTGTGGATGATCGACGGCCCGGTGCGCCAGTCCGGCTGGCTGATCAACGACTGGCAGCGATTCAACGCCAGCTGCATCAAAATCCGCAAGCTGCTCACCGAACAGCCGCGCATCGTGGAGAAGCCCGACGCGGTCGAAGCCGTCAAGCAGGCGGTCACGATCGTCGAGCAAGTCAAGCACGATGATGAGGCTACCGGGGCTACCGGAGCGCCCGTGGCTTCCGGAACATCCGGTGCCCAGCAGTCCACCGAACGCAAGTCCTGCCCGCTGCACATCAAGGGCGACATCCGCTTCGACCACGTCAGCTTCGCCTTCCCGGACGACCCGGAGACCCCGATCCTCAAGGACCTCGACTTCACCGTGCCCGCCGGCTCCAAGCTCGGCATCCTCGGCGAAACCGGCGCGGGCAAGTCCACGCTCGTCAGCCTCATCTCCCGCTTCTACGACCCGACCGTTGGCCATGTGCTCATCGACGGCATCGACGCACGCGACTGGCCGCTGGCCACCTTGCGCTCGCAGGTGTGCATCGTGGCGCAGGATACCTTCCTGTTCTCCGACACCATCGGCGGCAACATCGGTTTTGGTGCCAGCGGTGATAGCGACGACCGATATATCCAGAAAATGGCCCAGATCGCCGGCGCGGACAATTTCATCAGGTCGATGCCACAGGGTTATGACACCGTCGTGGGCGAACGCGGCGTGGGCCTGTCCGGCGGGCAGAAGCAGCGCCTGTCGCTGGCCCGCGCGCTCGCGGACAATCCGTCGATCCTGATTATGGACGATACGACCTCGGCCGTCGATATGGAGACCGAGGCGGAGATCCAGAAGCACCTCAAGGAGATGGACGGCGGCAAGACCATCGTCGCCATCGCCCACCGCATCTCGTCGGTCAAGGATTCCGACCTGATTCTGGTGCTCGAGCACGGACGTATCGTCGAACGCGGCACCCACGCCGAACTCGTGGCCGCACACGGCCGCTACTGGGACATCTACCACAAGCAGCTCGGACTCCAGTCCGGCGTCGCACAAGGTTTTTAGAAGAGGACTTATGGCACAACGCAATACATACCGCGAGGATGAGGAACTCGAGGAGCAGATCAACTTCCGGGACATCCTGCGCGTCGGCAAATATCTCAAACCGTATATGGCACAGGTGGCGCGCATTCTCGTCGTCGTCATCTCGATGAGTTGCATCGCCGTCGCCGTGCCGTACCTGACCAAGATCATGATCGACGAGGCGATCCCGAACAAGGACCTCGGCAAGCTCGGCATCCTCGCCGTGATCCTCGCCGCGCTGATCGTGCTGTACGAGTTCGGGCTGCGCTACCGCACGGTGGCGATCACGCGCGTCGGCCAGCTCATGCTCAAGGACATGCGCCGCGATATCTTCACGCATATCCAGACGCTGCCCTTCAGCTACTTCGATTCGCGCCCGCACGGCAAGATCCTGATCCGCGTGGTCAACTATGTGAACACGCTTTCGGACACGCTGAGCTCCGGTCTGATCAACGTGATCTCCGACGTGTTCACCTTCGTGATCACGCTGATCGTGATGTTCGTGATCGACTGGCAGCTGGCCCTGTGGAGCCTGATCCTGTTCCCGGTGCTCATCATCTGGGTGCGCGTGCTGCAGATCTTCCAGCGGCGCGCCTTCCAGAAGCTCTCCAACAAGCAGAGCAACCTGAACGCCTACATCCACGAGTCGATCGCCGGCGTGAAGACCACGCAGACCTTCGCACAGGAGCAGGCCCAGTTCAGGACCTTCCAGGAACAGCAGGGCGAGGTGCGTTCCGCGTGGATGCACGCCGTGCACATCCAGTTCCTCATGTGGCCGGGCGTGCAGACCATCTCCGTGATGACCATCTCGTTCATCTACTTCGTCGGCGTGATGGGCTTCGGGGGCGTGAACGTGACCACCGGCGTGCTCATCGCGTTCGTCGGCTACGCGAACAACTTCTGGAATCCGGTGATCAACATCGGCAACTTCTACAACCAGCTCATCACCTGCTCGGCGTACCTCGAGCGCATCTTCGAGACGCTCGACGTCACGCCGGAGATCCGCAACAAGCCCGACGCGGCGGACCTGCCGCAGATCCGCGGGCGCGTCGACTTCAACGACGTGGTGTTCCGCTACGAGAAGGACGGCCGCAACATCCTCAACCTCGTGGACTTCCACGTCGAACCGGGGCGCACAATCGCGCTGGTCGGCCCGACGGGCGCCGGCAAGACGACGATCATCAACCTGCTGTCGCGCTTCTACGACGTGTCCGAGGGCTCGGTGACGATCGACGGCTACGACGTGCGCGACGTGACGCTCGCATCGCTGCGCCGGCAGATGGGCGTGATGCTGCAGGACACCTTCATCTTCTCCGGCAACGTGCGCGAGAACATCCGCTACGGCAAGCTCGACGCCACCGACGAGGAAATCGAGGCGGCGGCGAAGGCCGTGCACGCGCACGAGTTCATCATGGAACTGCCCGACGGGTACGACACGGTGGTGGAGGAGCGCGGATCGACCCTGTCGGCCGGCCAGCGCCAGCTCATCGCCTTCGCGCGCGTGCTGCTCGCCGACCCGCGTATCCTGATCCTGGACGAGGCGACGAGCAACATCGACACGCGCACCGAGGAGGCGCTGCAGGCCGGCCTGCAGCATCTGCTCAAGGGGCGCACGAGCTTCATCATCGCGCACCGCCTGTCGACGATCGAGAACGCGGACGAGATCTTCTACATCGATCACGGCCAGATCGTCGAGCACGGCTCGCACGCGCAGCTGCTCGCCGCCAAGGGCGCGTACTACCGCCTCTACGAGTCCCAGTACGCGATGATTCGCGTGGCCAGTGGAGCGCCGGAAGAGTGACGAGATGTTGCTTTAAGTATGTTTCGTGATGACATTATCGGTAACGATAAACACTGTGAAATATGTAACGGTACGTGTGAAAAACATGCAGTCGTGATTGGAATACGTTCTGGAAAATGTTGAAATAGAGCGAAACGCGCTGAAGTCGGCACGGGGTTGCTGAGTGTGGCAGATAGTTTAGAATATGTACCGTTACATATTTGATGTGCAGAAGATGCTCGCATCTTCTGCACGCGGGTGAAATCTGGGGAGTGGTTTGGCGATGGCAGACAAACTGGTAGCCACATTGGACAAAGCTGGTGTACGCAAGATCAGCACGGACCTGTGGGGCGTGTTCTTCGAAGACATCAGCTATTCGGGCGATGGCGGGCTCAACAGCGAACTCGTGCAAAACGGCGCGTTCGAATACAACCGTGCGGATAAGCCCGAGTGGAGCAACTACACCGCTTGGCGCAAGATCGTGCCCGCCGGCTCGTTCGCCGCATTCGGTGTGGGGGAGACCGCGCCGGTGGCCGAAGAGAACCCGCATTACGCGATTGCCGAAATCGGCAAGGTGGGCGGCGAGCAGACTGCTGACTCGGCTGTGTCTCGGGCCGATTCGGCCCTATCCCAGACGGATTCGGCTTGTACCCCTGCAGCTCCCGCTCTGGAAAACCTTGGTTTCGACGGCATGGTGCTCCGCGCCGGCGAGACCTACGATTTTTCCATCTGGACCCGTGCCCACGGCAAAGCGCTGCCCGTGCAAGTCGCACTGATTGGCGATGATGGCAAGCCGCTCGCTGCCACTGTCGTGACCGCACCCGCCTCCAATGCTTGCGGCGAATGGACCCAGCTCCGCGCCGAACTGACTATTGCTAGCGCACAGGCTGCCCCGCAACCCAACGCCGAAATCATCGCCACCCAAGGCGCTCTCCGCCTGACTTTCCCCGAACCCGGCACCATCGACCTTGACTTCGTCAGCCTCGAACCGCGAACCACCTATAAGGGCCTCAAGCATTTCCGCCCGGATCTGGTCGAGGCGCTGGCCGACCTGCACCCGCGCTTCATGCGCTTCCCGGGCGGCTGCATCACCCACGGACTGGGCCTGAACAACATGTATCACTGGGACCGCACCATCGGCCCGGTGGAGCATCGCCCGCACAACTTCAACGTATGGGGCTACCACCAGTCGTTCCGTATCGGTTTCTACGAGTACTTTCGCCTGTGCGAGACCATCGGAGCCAAGCCGCTGCCCGTGCTGCCGGCCGGCGTGAGCTGCCAGAACACCAGCCAGGGCCCGGTGCCTGTGGCTCAGGAAGACATGCCCGCTTACATCGACGAAGTGCTGGGCCTCATCGACTTCTGCAACGCCGATTCGGCCACCAACAAGTGGGCCGCCAAGCGCGCCGCAATGGGCCATATCGAGCCGTTCAATCTGGAGTATCTCGGCATCGGCAACGAGGACCTGATCGACGACGTGTTCAAGAACCGCTTCCAACAGATTTTCGACGCCGTCAAAGCTGCGCACCCCGAAATCACCGTGGTCGGCACGGTCGGGCCTGCGCCGAGCGGACAGGACTACGAGCAAGGTTGGGCGTATGCGCGCGAGGCCGGCATTCCGATTGTGGACGAGCATTCCTACCAGTCCTCCAGCTGGTGGTTTCACAACCTCGACCACTACGATCACACCGACCGCAAGGGTCCGAAGGTCTACCTCGGCGAATACGGCTCCTGGGACACCCAGCTCATCAACGGCTTGTCCGAAGCGGCGTTCATGGGCCGCATGGAATTGAACGGCGACGTGGTGCACATGGCGTCCTACGCGCCGCTATTCGCCAAGAACGGCCACACCAGCTGGAATCCGGACCTCATCTACTTCGACAATGAGAACGTCTACCGCCCGTACAGCTACTGGGTGCAGCAGATGTACGCCACCACCACCGCAGACACCGCTTGGCCGGTCTCGCTTGACGGACCCACCACGTTGCGTCGTGACTTGCCGAATACCGTAAGCCTGAAGATCGATGGCGGCGCCCACGCCGATTTCGCCGACTTCTCTCTCGAGACGGCCGATGGCACACATATCGATCTGCCGGACGTGAGCTACCAAGGCAATGGGCCGGTGTCTCTTCCGGTACCTGAGGGTCTGGCGGCCGATTCATACACCATTCGCGCGAAAGTCACCTATTACGAAGGCATGTGGGGCGTGCGAATCGCGTCCGGCGACGTAAACGGCAAGAACTATAACGGTACTTCGCTTGGCCGTGGATTCAGCGTGCAAGTAGTGCGCGAAGGCACCGGTTATGCACTCGCCGGCACGGAAACTTCAATGGACGCGGTACGCCCCGGAACTACGTGGGATGTGCGCATTGAGATTGGCAATCGCGGCGAGCAGATGCGACTGTACATCGACGGCGCGCTGGTCGCCGACGGCCATGAGACACCGGACGAGCCGCGCCGGACCGTCACCGTATCCCGCGATTCGACGGCTGGCGTGACTTACTTGCGTGTTGTCAACGCGCTGCCTGAATCCGTAGACGTGGACTTGGCTCAGGTGCTTGCTGCGCTGAATGTGCCTGATTCAGCCAAGGCTGTAGTTGAGGCAACCGTGCTTACCGGCAACGATCCGTATGCAGGGATTCGGGGAGAGGAATCACCGACTTGCCCCACCTCGCACGAAGTCAACCTTGCTGACGGTACATACACCGCTCCTGCTTGGTCGTTCACCACGCTTGCCGTACGAGGCTAACCCAATCATTCCGCTCGGTGATGCGCGCAATACGTGTGACGGCTATGCCCCGGAATCCGCAGTAAGGACGGTCGCGGCGATCGCGCCGGTCGCCGCGACCGAGTGGAAGCGGTACTACGACGATGTGACGTGGGATCCGGACGAGGCCAAGCGCCGCACCAAGGACGACCCCACCAAGCCCGAAGTCGAGCTCTAGCCCGTTGCGGCTGCAACCGTGCCGAGCATCAACGTGCCGATCCGTCGTGCAGCCTGATATCGTTCCCCTCGCTTTCTCAACGGACATACAGCCGATTCGGATACGGAAATCGGCTGTATGTCCGTCAGAGGGAAGGGAACAGAGAAAGGGGTTTCAGCCCTCGATGCGGGCGCCCCAGATTGCTTGATTGCCACCGATCGCGGAGAACGTCAGCGTCGCCCGGCCATCGGTCTCCCTCGGTAGTACGGCGAACACGCCGGTGTACGTCATGCCGTCGATCGTGATCGCCATGTCGCTGTCGCAGCAGTGCACGCCGGCCGGCGTCGCGCCGAGCATCCGCCACGATCCTCGCGACACGGGGCCGTCGGTCGATCGCGGCAGGTTCGCGTCCGGCGTATCGAAGAAGTCGACCACGCCGCCGCTGGTCACGCGGCCGTCCGGCTGCAGCGTGATCGTCTCGGGCAGATTCACGCCATGCCACGTGCCGTCCGCGTTGCGCGTGCCGTTGAAATACGCGTGCGGATCGTGACGTACGAATTCGTAGTCGCCGGACACCAGCGACGGGTGTGCGAGATCCGATTCGTGTACGGGGCGGACGCAGTGGCATAGCCGGGCGGCCAAGTTCGGCGCACTGCTGGGTGCAACGATGTAATCGTCGAAGCCGTCATCGTCGTCGCCGACGGTCGGATCGGACGTGTTCGCGGCGGTCGGCGGGACGGCTGCCGCGCCGCGATACTCGTACGGCGCGGCCGTCAGCCAACCGTCCGCGGTCGGCAGCAGCTCGCGCACATGCGTCTCGTAATCCTCGTCGCCGCGGTCGATGAACCGCGTATGGTACGTGAGAAACAGTCGGCCGTCCGAACCGCGCGTGAGTACGGAATTGTGTCCCTGTGACACTTCGACCGTATCGTCGTCGGCCGGTCCGCCGCTCCATTTCACCGACGACGTGAGTCGGATGCCGGTGTCCTTGGTCTGATTGTCGGGGATTTCACCGTTGGAGATCGCGGGGTTGCCGTTCTGGTCGACGTACGGGCCGACGAGGTTGCGCGAACGGAACAGACGGATCTGGTAGCCGCCGGTGCGGCCGAGCCAGCCATACGCCATGAACAGATACCACCAGCCGTTGCGGTGCACGAAATACGAGCCTTCGCCGGAGTTCCAGTAGCCGCCGGCGACCTTCACGCCGTAGTACGGGTCGGCGGAATCGTGGACGAGCGGATAGCGCACGCTGTAGTCGCGCAGACCGGTTTTCGGATCGAGCTTGAACATCCAGATGCCGCCGAACCACGAGCCGAAACTCATCCACAGTTCGCCGTGATCGCAGCGGATCGGCGCGGCGTCGATCGCGTTGATCCGCGTATCCTTCAACGATGCATACCGTGACAGATCGCCATGCGCGGCCTCGTCGCCGAGCACACGTGGCACGTCGGTGCGGCCCACATTGTCAACGTTGAAACCGGAGTAGACGACAGGACCGACGTATGTCCAGTCGCCGTCGAGACGATCGGCGGTGAGCAGCACGATCACCGAACGGAATTCGTGACCGTTGACCGACAGGTACATGCACCATTTGCGCATCACGTCGTTCCAGATCACGTCCGGCGCCCACGTGTTGCCTTCGAGCGCGGGGTTCTCCGGCTGCTTCGGCCATGCCTCCCAGATGCCGCCGAGCAGCGAGGCCGGGTCGCGCGTCAGATTGTTCTCGAAGCGTTCCCAGTGGACGAGGTCGGTACTGCGGGCGCAGCGTCGGTGGGTGCCGAAGACGTAGTACGTACCGTTGTCCTCGACGATGGCTGGGTCGTGGATGGCGATGCGGCCCGGGGCGAGCGGGTGTTCGACGAATCGTTCATCGGCGGGCGATTCGGTCGTGGGTTCGGTCGTGGAGGTGGTTGCGGTCATGGGTTAGCTTCTTTGTGATACATGATGTCTTTCTCTTAACGGACTTACAGCCGATTTCACCGGTGAAATCGGCTGTAAGTCCGTTAAG